>Ga0065720_1001601_pt1 | contig 170999 bp, 168 predicted proteins | sample Thericmetagenome_FD_59107 | JGI IMG/M metagenome (GOLD analysis project Ga0065720, IMG submission 59107) | Thermophilic microbial communities from the Joint Bioenergy Institute, California, USA of rice/straw/compost enrichment - eDNA_2 v2... | ecosystem: Engineered > Solid waste > Grass >...
TGCCGGCCCTCGGGCAGGCGGTGAAGCCCACGGCCCTGGACCAGCGATTCGTGCTGTGCCCCTACTGTCACCAGCAGCGGGCGCAGGTCTGGGGCGACGGGCACCGGGGGCGTACCTGCCATTGCCCCGAGTGCGGGCCGGTGGACGTCGCGGCCGACGACATGGCCGCGTTGGCGCTGGACGAGGACTGGCTGCGCCGAAAGCTGCGGCTGGCGCTTTCGATCGAGAGCCGCGACGGCGTCGACGATCTCGGCGGAGGCGTGTGGCGGCTGGGTGACTCACGGCGCTCGCCGGTGCTACTCGCACGCGACATCGTTCGTCTGTGGCGCGAGCCGGCACTGCTGGACCGGGTGCGCGTGTCCGGTGCCGCCATCCGGGTGATCACGCCGAAGCCGCGCGAGACGCGCGGGGCACCCTTCGGCCCGGGCGTGCAGTGGTGGGCGCTGGAGGATCGGTTCGCCTTCTACGGCGGCGGCATCTCGTTCATCGGCATGTCGGGTGAGCCACCAGGCCCGCAGGCCAGCGATCCAACGACGCCGGTGAAGGGGCCTTTCTCGGCGGATTTCCGCTGGGTCACGCTGCCCGACTGGCCGCACGGCCCGATCCGACTGACCGAGGCTCAGGCCGCGGTGTTCGACGCGCTGTGGTCGTTCAAGGGGGAGCCCCGCACCGCCGACCAGATCATGCTGCGCGCCGGGCTCAACAGCGACAAGCCCATCGACGTGTTCAAGGTCAAGGCGCGCGACAAGGGTAAGCCCGAGGCCGAAGGGCCGCTCTTCGCCTATCGTGCGCTCGTGGTGGTGCAGGGACGCCAGGGGCTGTACTCGATGCCCTGTGCTGCAGCGGCGACTGCGGCGCGGGCTTGATGCCTTGCTCTTCCAAGCACGATGAACAACCGATCGCGGCGACACACGTGCAAGTCGTTGACGGGCAAGCCCGTCTGCGTGCGCTCCGGCGAAGAAGTTGGCGCGGGTTTTGAGAGAACTGAGAGCAGAAGAGAGTCGAACCGGGCGACTTCCGGCCACCCTGCCACTACCGCGTGGCACACGCGGAACGCCGCCAAACCCCGCATGGTGTCGCGGAACCCGCAAATGAAAACGCCCAACCGATGAGGGTTGGGCGTTAGGTATTGGTGGCCTAGGGCGGAATCGAACCACCGACACGCGGATTTTCAATCCGCTGCTCTACCAACTGAGCTACCAGGCCAACGAAGACCGAAATTATATATCAGTTTCCGCCGTTGCGCTTGTTTCGCGTGAGATCGACGCCGAGCTGCTTGAGCTTGCGGTACAGGTGGGTGCGCTCCAGCCCCGTCTTCTCGGCCACGCGGGTCATGCTGCCGTTCTCCTTGGCGAGGTGGAATTCGAAGTAGGCCTTCTCGAACGCGTCGCGCGCCTCGCGCAGCGGGCGGTCGAGCAGGAACACCTGCTCGGGCTGGGGCGCCAGGGCCGCGAGCGGCGCGGCCGACAGCGGGGCGCCGGCGGGCGCGGCGTGGTGGGACTCGACGCCGTACTCGCGCGCCGGCACGTGCAGCGGCGCGTGCGGGTGCGCCGCGGGCGCCGGCGCCGGGCGCGGGGCCTGGCGGGCCAGCCCCTGCTCCACCGCGCGCAGCAGCTTCTGCAGCGTGATGGGCTTTTCGAGGAAGGCCATGGCACCGAACTTGGTGGCCTCGACGGCGGTGTCGATGGTGCCGTGGCCGGACATCATGATGACCGGCATCGTGAGCTGGCCGTTGGCTCCCCATTCCTTGAGCAGCGTGATCCCGTCGACGTCGGGCATCCAGATGTCGAGCAGGACGAGGTCGGGCCGCTGCTTCTCGCGGTAGGCCCGGGCCTGCGCGGCGTTCTCGGCAAGATCGACCTGGTGCCCCTCGTCGCTCAGGATCTCCGACAGCAACGCGCGGATACCGAGTTCGTCATCAACAACAAGAATGGTGGCCATGCAGTCTCAACTCCCTGGGCCCGCGGCGACGGGCGCGGCGCCGTCAACGGAGGCAGGGCTGGGTGGGGCAATCTTCGAAAATGATATCGAAACTTGCGCGCCCTTCACGGCAGCGCCCGAGGCGGCCGCCGCCTGGACGCCGACGTTGCGGATGCGGATGCGCGCGCCGTGCTCGTCGACGATCTTCTTCACCACCGCCAGGCCCAGCCCGGTGCCCTTGGACTTGGTGGTGACGTAGGGCTCGAACGCGCGGTTGAGCACCTTCTCCGGGAAACCTGGTCCGTTGTCGGCCACGACCAGGTGCACCGCGCGCCAGCCGCCGTCCTCGGCGCGCTGCGCCTCGGTGTAGACCTTGACCCGCCCGTCGGGCTGCTCGGCGATCGCGTCCAGCCCGTTCTGCAGCAGGTTGTGCACCACCTGGCGCAGCTGGCTGGCATCGCCCAGGATGGGCGGCAGCCCCGGCGCGAGCTCGGCCTGCAGGTGGCCGGCCTCGATGGCCGAGCCGTACAGGCCGATCACCTCGGCCACCAGTGCGTTGAGGTCCAGCGGCTTGAGGTTGGCCGAAGGCAGGCGCGCATAGTCGCGGAACTCGTTGACCAGCTGCTGCATCGCGCCGACCTGGTTGACGATGGTGGCCACCGCCTTGGCGAGCATCTGCCGGTCCGGGCCTTCGAGCTTGGGTTCGAGCTTGTGCTGCAGGCGCTCGGCCGACAGCTGGATCGGCGTCAGCGGGTTCTTGATCTCGTGCGCCAGCCGGCGCGCCACCTCGCCCCAGGCGATCGAGCGCTGCGCCGAGACCACCTCGGTGATGTCGTCGAACACCAGCAGCCGGGCCTGCTGCGGCAGCCACGCCCCGCGCACCAGCAACGTGATGGGGCCGCGCTCGGGCAGCGCGTCGGGCGCCGGCTGCAGCTCGAAGGACTGCTGCCAGTGGTCGCGCTCGCCCGCCTCGTTGCCGGCGATGTGCAGCTCGAACAGGCGCGCCACCTCGGCGGCGAAGTCCTGCAGGTTGGGCACGTCGGCCAGCGGCCGGCCGCGGTAGGCCGCCACCGGCAGGCGCAGGATGCGCGTCGCGCCGGGGTTGACGGTCTCGATGGTGTCGTTCGCGTCGAGCACGATCACGCCGGCGGTCATGTTGTCCAGGATGGTCTGCAGGTGGGTCTTGGCGGACTCCAGCTCCATCAGGCTGCGCTGCACCAGCGAGCGCGCGTCGGACAGCTGCTGCGTCATGTCGGCGAACGAGCGCGTCAGCCCGCCCAGCTCGTCGCGCGAGGCGAACACCTGCTTGGGCGTGAGGTCGCCCTGCGCCACCTGGCGCATGCCTTCGGCCAGCAGCAGCAGCGGGCGCGCCAGCTGGTTGCCCAGCGTCACCGCGAGCAGCACGGCGCCGAACACGGCGAGGAACAGCGACAGCGTCAGCGTGCCGACGTACATGCGGCGCAGGCCCTCGCGCGCCAGCGCGCGCTGCTGGTAGTCGCGGTAGGCGGCCTGCACCGCCTGGGCGTTGGCCGCCAGCGTCTCGGGGATCAGCTGCGTGACCAGCAGGTAGCGGTCGCCCTCGGCCAGGCTGAAGCTGCTCGACGGCACGTGCGCCAGCGCGCGCACGCGCGGCGGGCCGGCATCCTCGTCCAGGCCCTCGATCTGCGCGACCACCCGCTCGCTGCGCGCCTGGCGCAGCTGGGCCGCGGTGAAGCGGTCGGGCGCCAGTGCCAGCGTCTCGCGCCGGATGCCGACGCTGACGATGGGCTGCCCGTTGGGGCCGAGCAGCGCCGCGTCCTGCGCCGAGAGCTGGTCGCGGATGCGCTCGATGGCCAGCGCCAGCGCGGCATCGCGGCCCTCGCTGGCCAGGCGCTCGGCCGAGGCGCGCGTCTTGTTCGCCAGGTCCGCGACCAGCGTGTCCAGCGTGACGCGGCCGAGGTTGAGGCCCGCATCCAGCGCGGCTTCGACCTCCACGTCGAACCAGCTCTCGATGCTGCGCGTGACGAACTGGTAGGACACGGTGTAGATCACCAGCCCGGGGATGACGCCGACCAGCGCGAAGATGCCCGCCAGCTTGGCGAGCAGCCGGCTGCCGAACTTGCGCCGCCGCAGCCGCAGCAGCAGGCGGGCGCCGGCGATCACGATCACCAGTGCGAGCACGGTCGCGACCGCGACGTTGACCCACAGCAGCCACTCGAAGTGCTGCTCGTACAGGCGCCGGTTGTTGGTCGACAGCGCCAGCAGGAAGACGAGCACCAGCCCGCCGCCCGAGATGGCGACGAGCGAGATGATCCAGGCCCAGCGGGTCGCTTTGGTCACGGCGTCGTGTTGCGGGAAAAGTCAGGCATCTTGCCACCGGCCCCTCCGGGCGGGCCCCGGCGGTCGACGCCGGACCCTGCCGGCAGGGTGGGCGTGCGCTCGGTCGTCACGTCGGATCGTCCATCACCACGGTGCTTTCGGCCGAGAGGTCCCACTCGGCCTGCCCGCCGATGCCGATCTGGAACGGGCGGGGCAGCTGCGAGGTGTCGAGCCGGAAGCTGAGTTCGATGTAGTGCCGCTGGCCGGGTTCGAAGCTCGCCAGGTCGGCGATGCGCCAGCGCACGGTGCGCTGGATCGCGAACAGGGCCTCGCCCAGCGTGTCGTAGTGGTGGTTGAGGCTGCCGAAGCTGACCCGGTAGCGCCGCGTCAGCGGCTGGTAGGCCAGGCGCCAGGTGCGGGTCGCCTCGGCGATGACCTGGTCGCGCCAGTACCAGCGCGAGCGCAGCACGCGCGCCTCGGCCTCGAAGTGCAGCGGCACGCCCTTGAGCAGCGCGTCCTCGACGCTGCGCGGCAGCTCGAACTCGGCCGTGAAGCTGAGCACCAGCCCGTCGTCGGTGCGGCCCAGCTCGACCTCGCGCAGGTCGATGCCGGCCGCCCGCGCACACAGCGCGCACCACCAGCCCAGCAGCAACAGCACGGCCGCGCGCCACCACCGCCCGCGGGGGCCGGGGCGGCAGGTGTGACGAAGGGGCAGGTCTGCGCTGTGCACGATGTCGGGTAGCTGTTTTCTAGTCCGGGCGTTTCCGGAGCAGGGCGTAATAGAAGCCGTCGTGGGCGGCCGTCCCCTGCCCCGGCGCCGTCGCCGCTGCCCCATTGTCGGGCAAGGGCAGCGCATGACCGGGCGACGGCAGGAGCCGGGCCTCGGGCGTGCGTTGCAAAAACGCGTCGATCTGTTGCTGGCCTTCGGCGCGGAACACCGAGCAGGTGCAGTACAGCAGCCGCCCGCCGGGCCTGAGCAGGGGCCACAGCGCGTGCAGGATGTCACGCTGGACGGCCGCCAGCTGCTCGATGTCGCTGTCGCGGCGCAGCCAGCGCACGTCCGGGTGGCGACGCACCACGCCCGAGGCACTGCAGGGCGCATCCAACAGGATCGCGTCGAACGGCCGGCCGTCCCAGAAGGCGTCCGGCTGGCGGGCATCGGCCGCCTTCAGCTCGGCGTGCAGCCCGATGCGGCCGAGGGTCTGGCCGACCCGCGCCAACCGCGCCGGGTCGCTGTCCAGCGCCAGCACGTCCAGGTCGGCCAGCTCCAGCAGGTGCGCGGTCTTGCCGCCCGGCGCGGCGCAGGCGTCCAGCACCCGTGCGCCGGCCGGCAGCGCGTCGTCGCCCGCGCCGACCAGCAGCGGCGCGGCCCATTGCGCGGCCAGGTCCTGCACCGAGACGTCGCCCGCCTCGAAGCCGGGCAGGCGCTGCACCGGCACCGGCTCGTCCAGCTGCACCGCGTAGGGGCCGACGGCGCGTCCGGCCAGGCCCGCCGCGCGCAGCCGTTCGAGGTAAGCCTCGGGCGTGCCGCGGCGCGCGTGCACGCGCAGCGTCATCGGCGGGTGCTCGCCCGCCGCCTCGCACAGCGCCTGCCAGTGCTGCGGCCAGTCGCGCCACAGGCGGCGCAGCCACCAGGACGGGTGGTTCCAGCGCGCCACCGGATCGGCGTCGGTACGCTGCACCAGTGCCTCGCGCTCGCGCAGGAAGCGCCGCAGCACCGCATTGACGAAGGCGACGTGCGCGCGCTCGCGCTGCTTGGCCGCCTCCACCGCCTGGTCGACCAGGGTGTGCTCGGCGTACGGCGCCGCCTGCGCGTCCCACACCAGGGCCAGCGCGGACAGCAGCAGCGCGTCGACCCAGGGTGGCGTGTCGCGCCGGGCCAGCTGCTGGCGCAGCGCGCGGGCCCGGCCGAGCGAGCGCATCACCTGGAAACTGAGCGCCTGGGTGCCGGCGCGCGCCTCGGCCGGGCAGGCGGCCAGCGCATCGGTCAGCGACTGGCCGGCGCGCACGGCACGCACCGCATCGGCGGTGTGGGCCAGCAGGCGCGACAACGGCAGGGAGGCGGAGGAAGGAGGCGGGGAAGTCGGATTCACAGGCCGGCTAGTCTAGGCGACTCCGCGGACGTCCCTTTTCGCGATGCGCAAGCGCGGTGCGGGCGTTCGCCCAAAGAAAAAGGCCGCTGTCGGCAGACAGCGGCCCGGGTGGCCTGCAACGAGGCGCGTCGCATCAGCCGAGGGCGTCGGACCAGATGTTCTGCGCCCAGTTCCAGGCGTAGATGCCTTCCAGCTCGGTCGGGCCGGGCGAGACGCCGCCGGAGCCCGCGACGGTCTTGAAGGTCTTCTCGGCCGCCACGTACTCGTGCACGCTGGCCACGTGGATGACCTTCTTGTCGTCGACGAAGCTGTAGCAGGTGTTGTTCACCATCGGTGCGGGGTTGATCTCCCAGCCGTTCAGCTCGGCGACGATGGCCGCGGCCGCGACCTTGGCATGCGAGTTGGCCATGTGGCCCGACTTCGGCATGCCCGGGGCGAGCTGGATCGAGTCGCCCAGCACGTGGATGTCCTTGGCCGCGGTCGACTCGAAGTTCAGGAAGTTGACATGGCACCAGCGGCCGTTGGCGTTGGCCAGTCCGGTGTCGACCGCGATGCGGCCGGCGCGCATGGTCGGCAGCACGTTCAGCACGTCGGCCTTCACGTCGTCGCCCACCTCGAACTTGACGGTGTTGGTCTTGTGGTCGACCGCCACCGCCTTGTGCTGCGGACGGTACTCGATGATGCCCTTGTACTGCTCGGCCCAGACCTTCTTGAACAGCGGCCCCTTGGAGGTGACGTCGGGGTTGGCGTCCAGCAGCAGCACCTTGGAGCGCGGCTTGGCGGCCTTGAAATAGGCCGCGACCTGGCAGACGCGCTCGTACGGGCCGGGCGGGCAGCGGTACGGGGCCTCGGGCACGGTCAGCGCGTAGACGCCGCCGTCGGGCATGGCCTCGAGCTGCTTGCGCAGCGCCACGGTCTCGGGACCGGCCTTCCAGGCCTGCAGGATGCGGCCCGCGTCGTGGGCCTCCTGGAGGCCCTCGATGCTGTCGAACATCAGGTCGATGCCGGGCGACAGCACCAGCTTGTCGTAGCCGATCGTCGCGCCCGAAGCCAGCACCGCGACCTTCTTCGCCGGGTCGACGCGCGCGACGCTGTCGCGCACCACGGTCACGCCGTGGCGCTTGCGCAGGTTGTCGTACGGGACGGTGATGTCCGCGATGGTCTTGCTGCCGCCCAGCACCAGGTTGGAGATCGGGCAGGAGACGAAGGCGCTTTGCGGCTCGACCAGCACCACGTCGATCTGGTAGTCAGACAGCAGGCGCACGTACTTGGCCGCGGTCGCGCCGCCGTAGCCGCCGCCGACCACCAGCACCTTGGCCTTGGACGGGGCGGACGTGGTCGCGCAGGCCCCCAGGCCCAGCACGCCCAGCACCGCAGCGCCTTGCAGGAAGGAACGTCGTTGCATCTGGGGCCTCCTCACTTCTTCTGCGCCGCAAAGTAGGCGGCCATGCGTTCGATCTGTTCGTCGCTGTAGCCCTTGGCGATCTGATGCATGATCGTCGCCTGCCGGGTCCCGGACTTGAAGGCCTTCATCTGCTCGAGGAAGTAGGGCTGCGGCATGCCGGCCAGCGAGGGGACGGCAGAACCCTCCACCGTGCGGCCGGCCGTGCCATGGCAGTTGGCGCAGGTGGCCGCAAGGCTGCGCGTGTACAGCGCCTGCGCGTCGGACGCCTGGGCGGCGCCGCCGACGAGCATCGCCGCGACGGCGATGGCGGGTAGAGCTTTCATCGTGCGTTCTCCATTGTTGTTCGATCTCCTGCAAGCGTGGCCCGCGGGGAGACGGGTCACGATGCGCCCACTTCGACCTCAATGTAGCGGTCGGCCACCGCCCTGGGGCTAGGGATGTCCAGCAAGAGCGCGACCAGCCGGAAGGCATCGGCCGCCGCCTCGCTGAGCCGTCCGCCGGGCGCCAGCTGCTGTGCCGCCTCGACCCAGGTGCGCAGCAGCACCGGCCGTTGCATGGCCGACAGTGCCGCCACCCCGTCCAGGGCAGCCACCAGCGCATCGGCATCGGGGGCACGCCATGCGGGCGCCGGCCGGTCGGCAAACAGCGCACGCATCACGGCCCGGTACCACAGCGGCGCCTGGTCCGCCCGAGGCCCTTCGGTCGACGCGGGATCGATGATTCTCGCGAGGAACGCCGTCAGCGCAGCAACTTCTTGAGACAAATGAGCTATATCGTTCTTCCCTGTAGCAATAGGTTGCTCGACCGGCCGGCCGCTGAGCAGGTGCCGCATCGCCAGCCACAGCAGGCGATCGAGCGGGCTGGCGTGCCCGTCGGCCCCCATCATGCGGCGCGCCGCCTCGAGCAGCGCGCGCCGCTCGGCCACCGGGCGCTGCGCGGTGCGGCGCAGCATCAGCTCCAGCACCGGCAGGCGCGCGGCATGGGTCAGCGCGGCGATGTCGGCCCGCACCGCGGCCGCCACCGGGATGTCGGCGGTCTCCACCTCCCAGGCCTTCTGCTCGCGCTCGTTGCCGGGGCTCATCAGCAGCGTCAGCACCGCGGCCTTGCGCTCGCCGGGCCCCTGCCAGCGGCGGATGCGCGCCAGCGCCTCGCGCTCGCGCGCCAGCGGACCGTCCTCGGCCGGGACGGGGGCCGCCGCGCCGGCAGCGGCGGCGGCCGGCGGCGCGGACGCCGCCCGGGCGTCGCCCGCCGGCACCGCGGCAAACGCCAGCGCGGGCAGCATGGGCTGGGTGTCGGGCGCGGCGTCGTCCTCGGCCGGCAGCACGCGCGCGGGCAGCGGCCCGGCGGGATAGCCGTAGATGCGCCGGATGCGCTCGGCCAGCGGCGGGTGGGTGGCGAACCAGGCCCAGCGCAGCCGCGAGACGAAGAACAGGTGCGACAGGCTCTCGGCATGGGCGTTGTGCCAGCCGTCCTGGCGCCGCCAGGCCTGGTCGGCGATCTTGCGCAGCGCGCCGCCGATGCCGGTGCTGCTGCGGGTGTACTTGACCGCCGAGGCGTCGGCGAGGAATTCACGCTGGCGCGACACCGCGGCCTTCAGCAGCCGCCCGGCGATCCAGCCGAGCGAGCCGACGGCCATCAGCCCGAGGCCGAACAGCAGGCCCGGGCTGCGCCGGCCCACCTCGTCGGGCTCGACCAGCGAGTGGCCGAAGTTGTAGACCATCTGCAGGCCCCAGACGAGGCCGACCAGGCGCATGTTGAGCCGCGTGTCGCCGTGCACGAGGTGGCTGAACTCGTGCGCCACCACGCCCTGCAGCTCGTCACGCGTGAGCCGCTCCAGCGCCCCGCGCGTGACCGCGATCACCGCGTCGTCGAGGTCCCAGCCGGCGGCGAACGCGTTGATCGCGTCCTCGCGCGGCAGCACGAATACCTGCGGCGGCTTGACATTGCAGGCGATCGCGACCTCGTCGACCACGTTGAGCAGCCGCTTCTCGTACAGGTCCTGCGGCTGGCCGTGGGGCTCGCGCAGGCCGCGCCCGCCGGCCAGCTGCGCGACGTGCACGCCGCCCGCACGCAGGCGCAGCATCTCGAACCAGCAGCCGCCGAGCACGAACAGCAGCACCAGCGCGGTGTTGGTCTCGAAGAAGAAGCGCGGGTACCCCGGGATCCAGGGGAAGGTGAAGCGGTAGATCAGCGCCAGCACGCCGTTGACGGCCAGCACCAGCAGCACCAGCACGCCCGCGAACAGCAGCAGCAGGCGCCGCGTCGTGGTCTGCGCGGCCTCCTGATGCTCGCGAAAGCGCATCGCCATCGGCGTTCACCCGGCCGGCCGCGGCACGCGGCTCAGAACTGCACGCGCACCGGCTGGCGCTCGACGTCCTGCGTGGTGGACTGCAGCATGCCGGCTTCCTTGAAGCCGAACAGCCCGGCGATCAGGGTGGTCGGGAACTGCTGCGCCGCGTTGTTGTAGTCGAGCGCGGCGTCGTTGAAGGCCTGGCGCGCGAAGGCGACGCGGTTCTCGGTGCTGGTGAGTTCCTCGGAGAGCTCGCGCAGCGTCTGGTCGGCCTTGAGCTCGGGGTAGTTCTCGACCACCGCCATCAACCGCCCGAGCGTGCCGCCCAGCGTCTGCTCGGCCACCACCACGCGCACCGATCGCGCCGGCATCGGTGGGCTTCGCGCGGGCATGGTCGGCCGCGTTGCGCGCCTGGTTGCGCGCGGCGATCACGGCCTCCAGCGTCTCGCGCTCGTGCGTGACGTACTTCTTCGCCGTCTCGACCAGGTTCGGGATCAGGTCGTAGCGGCGCTTGAGCTGCACGTCGATCTGCGCGAAGGCGTTGGCAATCGCGTTGCGCAGGCGCACCAGCCGGTTGTAGGCCCCCACGCCCCAGAACAGCAAGACCGCGATGACGGCCAGGGTGACGATCTGCGTGGTGTCCATGAGCCCTCCTTCTCGTGCACGCGACGGGTCGTGACCGCGACTCTACGACAGGCGGCGCGCGGTCCACACGCCGCGGGGGCGCAAAAATTCCGCAAATCAGCGGGAGAGATAGGCCTCGTGGCCGCGCCGGCGCAGCTCGCAGGCCGGGCACCGGCCGCAGCCGTAGCCCCAGGCGTGGCGCTGGCTGCGCTCGCCAAGGTAGCAGGTGTGGGTGTGCTCGGCCACCAGATCGACCAGTGCCTGGCCGCCCAGCTGCTCGGCGAGCGTCCAGGTCTGCGCCTTGTCCAGCCACATCAGCGGCGTCTCGATCACCAGCGGCTGGTCCATGCCGAGGCTGAGCGCGACCTGCAGCGCCTTGAGCGTGTTGTCGCGGCAGTCCGGGTAGCCGGAATAGTCGGTCTCGCACATGCCGCCGACCAGCACCTGCGCGCCGCGCCGGTACGCCACGGTGGCGGCCAGCGTCAGGAACAGCAGGTTGCGCCCGGGCACGAAGGTGTTGGGCAGGCCGCTGTCGGCCATCTCGATCGCGCGCTCGGAGGTCAGCGCCGTGTCGGAGATCTGCCCCAGCAGCCCGACGTCGAGCAGGTGGTCGTCGCCGAGCTTGCGGTCCCACGCCGGGTCAAGCCGGCGCATCGCCTGCAGCACGCGCGGGCGGCACTCCAGCTCGACGCGGTGGCGCTGGCCGTAGTCGAAGCCGATGGTCTCGACGCGCGCGTATCGCTGCAGCGCCCAGGCCAGGCACACGGTGGAGTCCTGCCCGCCCGAGAACAGGACGAGCGCGGCGCGCGGGTCTTCGGAAGCAACCATCCCGATGCGTCCTGGCGCGGGGTCAGCGGCGCACTTCGCCCTGGCCCAGCACGACGAACTTCAGCGAGGTCAGGCCTTCCAGGCCCACCGGCCCGCGTGCGTGGAACTTGTCGGTCGAGATGCCGATCTCGGCGCCCAGGCCGTACTCGAAGCCGTCGGCAAAGCGCGTCGAGGCGTTCACCATGACGCTGGACGAATCCACCTCGCGCAGGAAGCGCATCGCGTTCGGGTGGTTGGTGGTCAGGATCGCGTCGGTGTGGTGCGAGCCGTAACGGTTGATGTGGGCGATGGCTTCGTCCAGGCTGTCGACCAGCTTGATGCTGATGACGGGCGCGAGGTATTCCTCGTACCAGTCCTGCTCGGTGGCATCGGCGAGCTTCGCACCGGCCACGCCCTGCAGCAGCGCCTTGGCGCCGGCATCGCAGCGCATCTCCACGCCCTTGGCCGCGAACACCGCGCCGATGCGCGGCAGGAAGGCGGGCGCGACCGCACGGTGCACCAGCAGCGACTCGGCCGCGTTGCAGGGGCTGTACTTCTGCGTCTTGGCATTGTCGGTGACGGTGACCGCCAGCTCCAGGTCGACCTCGGCGTCGACATAGACGTGGCAGTTGCCGTCCAGGTGCTTGATCACCGGCACCGTGGCCTCGCGGCTGATGCGCTCGATCAGCGACTTGCCGCCGCGCGGGATGATGACGTCCACGTACTCGGGCATCGCGATCAGCCGGCCCACCGCCTCGCGGTCGGTGGTCTCGACCAGCTGCACGCCCTCGGCCGGCAGGCCGGCGGCCGCCAGGGCCTGCTGCACCAGGCGCGCCAGCGCGAGGTTGGAATGGATGGCCTCGGAGCCGCCGCGCAGCACGCAGGCGTTGCCGCTCTTGATGCCCAGCGCCGAGGCCTCGATGGTCACGTTCGGGCGGCTCTCGTAGATCATCCCGAACACGCCCAGCGGCACGCGCATCTGGCCGACCGTGATGCCGGTCGGGCGGCGGCGCAGGTTGGTCATCTCGCCGACCGGGTCCGGCAGCGCGGCGACCTGTTCGCAGTTCTGCGCCATCTGCTCGACCACCTTGGGCGTGATGCGCAGGCGGTCGACCATCGGCGCGGCCAGGCCGTTGCGCTCGGCGGCGGCGATGTCCTTGGCGTTCTCGTCCTGCAGCGCCTGCGCGTGGTCGCGGATCAGCGCCGCCAGGCGCAGCAGGGCGTCGTTCTTCGCAGCAGTGGAGGCCGCGGCCATGCGGGTCGCCGCGGCACGCGCCGCAGCACCCACCTGGNCCATGTAGGCCTGGATGTCGGTGGCAGTCATGCGGCGGATTGTCGCAAAGTGCGCGCGCCACCGCCGGCGCGGGGTCACCGCGGAGGCGGGATGTCGACGCGCCCTGCCACCNCCCTCCATGACGGGCCGACGCGCCGGTCGTCGCGTCGGCATCAAGGTGTTGGAACGGGCGCCGGGGCGACGGCCCGCCGTGGTGGCCATACTGACACACCACGCTCCTGCGCTCCGCCAGGGCACGCGGCGTCCGGGGCGAGGCAGGAATGTCTATAATAAGAATCGTTCTCATTTATCCATCCCGCCAACCCTGATATGCCAGCAAGCCTGACGTCCCCGCCGCCGCCCGGTGCCGGAGGCCCTTCGCGCCGGCGAGACGCGTCGACCGGCAGCGAACTGCCCCCGGCAGCGCGGGCCGCGGCGGCCGGCGTGATCGTCGCCGCCCACATCGCCGCCGGATGGGCCCTGCTGCAGCTGGCACCCGTGCGCCAGGCCATCGGGGCCTCGATCCCCCTGTTCGTCGACCTCATCGAGCCGGCGCCGGTCCCGCCGCCGCCGGCTCCCGTGCCGCCGCCACCCGCCCCGGCGCCCCGGAAGGAGACCCCGAAGAAGCCCGCGCCGGTGGTGGCCGCACCGCCGCCGCCCGAGCCGGCTCCGGCCCCGTTCGAAGTGGAAGCGCCGCCACCCGAGCCACCCGCCCCGGTCGAAGCGACCGAACCGATGGTCGCGGCCCCCGCGGCAGAGCCCGCCCCGCCGCCCCCGCCTGCGCCGCCCAAGACCGTGCTGGCCAGCGAGGTGCAGTACCAGAAGGCGCCGGCCATCGTCTACCCGCTGGCGTCGCGCCGGCTGCGCGAGGAAGGGATGGTGACGCTGCGCGTGCTGATCGACCCGCAGGGCCGACCCGCCCGGATCGAAATCCACAAGTCGTCCGGCTTCCAGCGCCTGGACGACGCCGCGGTGTCGGCCATGCGCTCGGCCCGCTTCAAGCCCTACATGGAAGACGGCCAGCCGCTGGCCGTGTGGGTGCAGACCCCCATCCGATTTGCCCTGGAGAACTGAACGTGAACCCGAACGAAACGATGGGCTTCGCCCACTTCATCGCGCAGTCCGACGTCGTCGGCAAGGCGCTGCTCGTCATCCTGGTGCTGATGTCGGCCATCTCGTGGTACCTGATCGTGATGAAGGGCATCACCCAATACGTGCGCAAGAAGCGCAGCGAGCAGTTCCTGTCGTTCTTCTGGAACGCCAGCTCGCTCGACGCCGTGCGCAACGAGATCGCCACGCACGGCGTGCGCGACCCCTTCTCGCACCTGACCGCGCACGCGATGCACGCACGCGACCACCACGCCAAGTACGGCGCGGCCAAGCTGGAGGAAGCCGGCAGCATGCAGGACTTCCTGACCCGCACCATCAAGAAGGTGCTGGACGAGGAAACGACCCGCCTGGAAAACGGCCTGACGGTGCTGGCGACGATCGGCGCCACCGCGCCGTTCGTCGGCCTGTTCGGCACGGTCTGGGGCGTCTACCACGCGCTGGTGGCGATCGGCATGAGCGGCGCCGGCACGCTGGACAAGGTGGCCGGCCCCGTGGGTGAAGCGCTGATCATGACCGGCATCGGCCTGGCGGTGGCGATCCCCGCGGTGATGGGCTACAACTGGCTGACCCGCAGCAACCGCGTGCTGACCGCCAAGCTCGACGCCTTCGCGTTCGAGCTGTTCACCTTCCTGTCGCTCGGCCAGTCGCTGCAAGGCGGCGAGAACGTGCGTCCGCTGAACACGACCGGCAAGGCCGCCCCGCGCGGCAACGACCAGCCGGCCGCCGCCTGACGAGGACCCGCCACCATGGCTTTCGCAAGCTTCGACAACAAGTCGTCCGGCGCGCCGATGGCGGAGATCAACATGGTCCCGCTGATCGACGTGATGCTGGTCCTGCTGGTGATCTTCATCGTCACCGCGCCGCTGCTGACCCATGCGGTCAAGCTCGAGCTGCCCAAGGCCACCACGCAGGTGAACCCGCCGCAGCCCGAGAAGGTGGAGTTCGCGATCGACGCGGCCGGCATCCGCTACTGGAACGGCGAACCCGTCACCCGCGAGGAGGCCGTGCGCCGCTTCGCGGCCGAGGGCGCCAAGCCGGTGCAGCCCGAGGTGCACCTCAAGGCCGACCAGGACGTGGCCTACCGCTTCGTCGCCGAGACGCTGGCCGACGCCTCCAAGGCCGGGCTGACCAGGATCGGCTTCCTGACCGAGCCCGAACCGCAACGCTGATCCGCGCCGCCAGGCGCTCCCCCCAACCTGGGCCACCGGCCGCGGGTGCACCTTTCGACGCGCATCCGTGGTCCGGGGCCCGATGCCTTGTCCATGACCACCGCATCTCCCGTGCTGCACTGGCGCTGGCTGCCGTTCGAGGCGCTGTCGGTGCACGAGCTGCATGCCCTGCTGAAGCTGCGGCAGGACGTCTTCGTGCTGGAGCAGACCTGCCTGTACGCCGACATCGACGGCATCGACCCGCACTGCCGCCACGGCCTGGGGCTGGCCCCCGACGGCACGCTGGCCGCCTGCGCGCGCCTCGTGCCGCCCGGGCTCAAGTTCGAGGAACCGGCCATCGGCCGCGTGATCGTCGCGCCCGCCTGGCGCGGACGGGCGCTCGGCCACGAGCTGATGCGCGAGGCGATCGCCGCCACCCGCGCGACCTGGCCCGGCCGCGCGATCCGCCTCTCGGCGCAGGCGCACCTGCAGCGCTTCTACGGCGCGCTGGGCTTCGCGACCGTCAGCGACGAGTACGACGAGGACGGCATCCCGCACGTCGACATGCTGCTAGCCGCCTGAGGCCACCCAGCCCGCGGGCAGCAGCTGCAGCAGCAACAGCCACAGCGGCGCCGTGACGACGAAGGCAAGCATCGACAGCACCAGCGTGCTGGTCACCTCGGCCTCGCGCGTCGCGTAGCGCTGCGCGAACATCATCGAGTTGGTGCCGGCCGGCAGCGCCGCGCACATCACGATCGCCGCCAGCGGCAGGCCGCGCAGGCCAAAGGCGAGCCCCACCGCCAGCACCAGCGCCGGCTGCACGACCAGCTTGAGCAGCGACAGCACCGACGCCGCACCGAGCGAGCCGCGCAGCCCGTAGTGGGCCAGCGACATGCCGGTGGCGATCAGGCACACCGGCACGACCGCCTGGCCGAGCGTCACGAGGATCTCGTCGACGGCCGGCGGGATCGGGCCGTCCAGCAGGTTCCACAGCAGGCCCAGCAGCACCGGCATCACGACGGGGTGGATCAGCGTGTTGCGCGCGGTGGTGGCCAGCGTCGCGCCCAGGCTGCGCCGCGCATGGCCCTCGGCGGCGCGGCTCAAGTCCAGTTCGGCCAGCACGGTGACCACCGACAGCAGCGTCAGCGCGTGCAGGCTGACCACCGCCAGGTGCACCGACAGCCCCGCCTCGCCGAACAGCGCCGCGGCCACCGGGATGCCCAGCTGCACGGTGTTGCTGAAGGTCGCCGTGATCGCGCGCACGCTGGGCGCGGCCGGCGCGGCCGGCGCGGCCGCAGCCCGGCGGCGCTGCTGCGCGTAGACGAGCAGCATCAGCCCGACCACCGGGATGAAGTACGCCAGCACGATGGACCAGGGCAGCTGCTCGAAGTCGATGCGCGCCGTGGTGCGGAACAGCAGCGCCGGCGCGAACAGGTAGAAGGCCGCGTTGGACAGCGCGCGCGCCGCCTCGCCGCCGCCCAGGAAGCGTGTCCGTCCGGCCCCCCAGCCGATCGCGACGACGATGAAGATGGCAACGAGCTTGAGGTAGATGGGGCCGACCATGGGCACGGAGTATGCATGAGCCGCCCGCCGTCCGTGGTCCCCGCCCGTCGCCGGCCGTCAGCGACCGTAGGTCGCGGTGAAGCTGGCGCTGCCCAGGCGGTTTGCGTGCAACATGAACCCCACCATGGCCGCCGAGGCGTCCGCCGGCAGATCGAGCCTGTCGACCTTCAGCGCGTGCACGGTGAAGACATAGCGGTGCGGGGTGTCGCCCTCGGGCGGGCAGGCCCCGCCGAAGCCGGCGGTGCCGAAGTCGGTGCGGCCCTGCACCGCCCCGGCGGGCAGACGCGCGCCGCCCGGTGCGCCCGCGCCGGCGGGCAACGCAGTCACGTCAGCCGGGATGTTGTAGACCACCCAGTGCCACCAGCCGGAGCCGGTCGGGGCGTCCGGGTCGTACACCGTGACGGCATAGCTCTTCGTGCCCTCCGGGGCACCGCTCCAGCGCAGTGCCGGCGACTCGTTGCGCCCGCGGCAGCCGAAGCCGTCGTACACCTGTGCCTCGGGCAGGCGTGCGCCCGCGGCGATGCCCGGGCTGCTCAGGGTGAACTCGCCTGCGTGGGCGAGCCAAGGGGCCAGGGCCAGTGCGCCGATGGCCATGCGTCGGTGAAGGGTGTGGTCGTGCATCGAGGTCGCTCCCGTGTCATCAGGAACCCCGATCTTCGACGCGGACATGCCGCGCCGGTTAGCCCGCAGGCGCCAGATCCTGTGCGCCGCTGCCCATCGCGCGCACCGTCGACGCGGCGGCAGGCCGCAGGTACGAAGGCGGGAAGCCGTACCGCTGGCGGAACGCGGCGGTGAAGCGGCTGTGCGACTCGTAGCCGCAGCGCAGTGCGATCTCGCCGACGCCGAGTTCGGTCGTCTGCAGCAGCCCGAGTGCGGCTTCCATCCGTGCCTCGCGCAGCAGTTCGCCCAGCGTCACGCCCCGCTCGGCGAGCCGGCGCCGCAAGGTGCTGGGGCTGGTGTGGAAAGCGGCAGCCACCTCGTGGAGCGTCCAGCGCGCGTGCAGGCGGTGGCCGACCAGCCGGCGCACGCGGTCGTCCCAGCCTTCGTCGGCGAGCGCAAAGCACCAGCCCCGTTCAGACAGCAACAGCAGCACCTCGCACGAGCGGTGCAGCTGCAAGGCGCGGGATGTGCCCGCATCGCCCAGCGAACGGGCCGCGCGCTCGATCGCCTCGGCCAGCTCGGCATCGATGCGCAACCCGCGTTGACCCTGCACCAGCGCCACGCCCGGTGGCAGAGGATGGCGCTCGAGGAACCATCGGAGCAGGTCGTTGGGCACGAACAGCAGCTGCGCGACGTAGCGCCCTTGCGGGCCGGGCGCGTTGACCACGTCCCACTGCGTGCCCTGCGCCGCAAGGAACACGTCGCCGGGACCGTAGCGGTGCTCCGCGTCCGGGTCGCCCAGCACCTTGGTGCCGGCCTGGACCCAACCGATCAGGTGGTCGCGCATCGTCACCGTCGCGACCCGGTGATGGACCGACGTGGACACCCGCGCGGCCGCGCCGGGCGTGAAGCCGGTCCTGTCGTTCACCGGGGCACCTCAGGACCTGGCCGCGACCTTCTTTGCCGGCGCCTTCTTCGCGGGGGCCTTGGCCGCGCGCGGCTCGAACTCGAAGCCGACCTTGCCTTCCTTCTCGTCCCAGACCAGGAAGGCCTTGAACTTGCGGCGCGTCTTGTTGGAGACGAAGTTCTCCAGCAGGTCGGTGCGGCCGGTGGCGAGCAGCTTGCCCATCTGCTCGCGCGAGACGGGCTGCTGCAGGATGATCTTGCCGCTCTTGAAGTCGCAGGTCGCGTGCGGGCCCACGGTCTTCTCGCAGACGTAGCTGGTGCCGTGCTCGTAGACGCGGCCCTTGCACTTCGGGCAATGGCCCAGCGGCTCCTGCGCGCTGAAGTCGACCTCGCCTTCCTCGGCCTCCTTGCGGGCCTCCTCGCCGAAGTCGAACTCGAGCTTGTAGTTGCCGATCTCCTCGTCGCGCACCAGCTTCAGCTCGGCGGTGAACGGCCAGCCGGCCTTGGAGCGGAAGCCGTCGAGCGGGCCGATGTGCTTGTCGCGCAGGAACTGTTCGACCTCGTGCAGCTCGAAGCTGCGCCCGCCCGGGATCTTGCTGATCGAGAAGCCGCAGCCCTCGTCGTTGCCGCCCTGGCCGGTGCAGGTGAAGCGGCGGTAGTTTTCCTTGACGACGCCGCCGCAGTTCGGGCACGGCGTGGTCAACGTCGCATAGTCGCCCGGGATGGTGTCGCGGTCGTACTCCTTGGCCTTCTGCACGATGCGCTCGGTCATGCGCGCGATCTCCTGCATGAAGGCCTCGCGGCTGAGCCGTCCGCGCTCCATCTGCGCGAGCTGGTACTCCCAGTTGCCGGTCAGCTCGGGCTTGGTGAGGTCCTCCACACCCAGGCCACGCAGCAGCGTCATCAGCTGGAAGGCCTTGGCGGTGGGGATCAGCTCGCGGCCGTCGCGCACCAGGTACTTCTCGGCGATCAGGCCTTCGATGATGGCCGCGCGGGTGGCCGGCGTGCCCAGGCCCTTCTCCTGCATCGCCTCGCGCAGCTCGTCGTCCTCGACCAGCTTGCCCGCGCCTTCCATCGCCGACAGCAGCGTCGCTTCGGTGTAGCGCGCCGGCGGCCGGGTCTTGAGCGCCTTGACCTCGACTTCGGCGTTGCGCACCGTCTCGCCGGGCTGCACCGGCACCAGCGTCGCGTCGTCTTCCTGCACCTCCTTGCCGTAGACCGCCAGCCAGCCCGGCTTGACCAGCACCTTGCCGTTGGTCTGGAAGCTGTAGGACTGCCCCTGGTGTTCCACGGTCGTGATGCGCGTGGTGACCTGGTACTCGGCCGCCGGGAAGAACACCGCGAGGAAGCGCTTGACGACCATGTCGTAGAGCTTCTGCTCGGCGTCGGTGAGGTTCTTCGGCGCCTGCAGGGTCGGGATGATGGCGAAGTGGTCCGACACCTTGGCGTTGTCGAACACGCGCTTGTTGGGCTTCACGTAGCCCTCGCGCAGCGCCTTCTCGGCATGCGGCGCGTAGGCGCGCGTGGCGTCCTCGTCGGAGAGCATCTCCATCGTCTTCTTCACGACGCCGATGTAGTCCTCGGGCAGCGCGCGCGAGTCCGTCCGCGGGTAGGTCAGCACCTTGTGCTTTTCGTACAGGGCCTGTGCCAGCGCCAGCGTGGTCTTGGCCGAGAAGCCGAAGCGCGAGTTGGCCTCGCGCTGCAGCGAGGTCAGGTCGTACAACAGCGGGCTGAGCTGCGAGCTGGGCTTGGACTCCTCGGTGACCGTGCCGCTGCGGCCGCGCACCGCCTCGGCGATCGCCTCGGCGGTCTTCGCGTCCCACAGGCGGTCGGCGCGCAGCTCGGGGTCGTTCTCGGCCTTCTTCCACCTGGGGTCGAACCACTTGCCCTCGTAGCTGCCGGCCTGGGCATCGAAGGTGGCGCGCACTTCCCAGTAGTCGCGCGGCACGAACTTGCGGATCTTCTCCTCGCGCTCGACCACGATGGACAGCGTCGGCGTCTGCACGCGGCCGACGGTGGTGAGGAAGAAGCCGCCGTCGCGCGAGTTGAACGCGGTCATCGCGCGCGTGCCGTTGATGCCCACCAGCCAGTCAGCCTCGCTGCGGCAGCGCGCCGCCTCGGCCAGCGGCTGCATCTGCTCGTCGCTGCGCAGCTGCTCGAAGCCCTCGCGGATGGCTTGCGGCGTCATCGACTGCAGCCACAGCCGCTTGATGTCCTTGTTCAGGCCGCCGCGCGCCGGCGTCGCGTACTGCACGATGAGACGGAAGATCAGCTCGCCCTCGCGCCCCGCGTCGCAGGCGTTGATCAGTTCGGTGACGTCCTTGCGCTTGATCAGCTTGACCAGGGTGTTGAGCCGGCCCTTGTTCTTGTCGATCGGGCTGAGCTCGAAGCGGGGCGGGATCACCGGCAGGTTGGCGAAGCTCCACTTGCCGCGCTTGACGTCGTATTCCTCCGGCGCCTTGATCTCGACCAGGTGGCCGACGGCGGAGCTCACGATGTACTTCTCGTTCTCGAAGTAATCGTCGTGCTTCTCGAATTTGCCGACCACCGGCGTCAGCGCCCGGACGATGTCCTGCGCGACGGAAGGCTTCTCGGCGATCACCAGTGTCTTGCCCATGTTTCTCTATGAATTGGCTCGAAGCCCGCGACGACGGTCCCGGCTTCGGCGACCACGATCCTGCCACCCGGCCCGCCCGGGCGATGCGGGCAGCAACCTTCCGCGGCCCCGGCAAGGCGGATGCCAGGCCGGGCGTGCAACGCGGCTGATGGTAGCGGCTCGGCCGGCCGGACTCCGTGCGTCAAGGCTTGATTCCCGCCACGTGACAGCCGCCTACAATGCCGGCTCCACGCGCGCGTACGCGCACGCACACACGTGTGCGCGCTCAGTTTCAATGTACCCAAAGTCCTCCATGACGCAAGCACGGTCGTCCTCCACCCGCAACCGCCGCACCCGTGCGGCCACCGCCCCGGCCCGGCCGGCGTCGCGCCCGGCCCGTGCCGGGCGGCGCATCCAGGTGCGGCGCTCCGGCGTGCATGGCAAGGGCGTGTTCGCGGTCGCGCCGATCGCCGCCGGCGAGACCATCATCGAGTACAAGGGCGAGGTCATCACCTGGGACGAGGCGCTGCGCCGCCACCCGCACGACCCCGACGACCCGCACCACACCTTCTACTTCCACATCGACGACCAGCACGTCATCGACGCGAAGTACGGCGGCAACACGGCGCGCTGGATCAACCACGCCTGCGACCCGAACTGCGAGGCCGACGAGGTGGACGGGCGGGTGTTCATCAAGGCGCTGCGCGACATCCAGCCGGGCGAGGAGCTGTTCTACGACTACGGGCTGATCATCGACGAGCGCTACACGCCCAAGCTGAAGAAGCAGTACGCCTGCCGCTGCGGCAGCCCGAAGTGCCGCGGCACCATGCTCGCGCCCAAGCGCTGAGCACGCCGCGAGCCCCGCCATGACCTGCCTGCACTGGCCCGCCGAGCAGCTGTGGGAGCAGCTGTCCCCGCTCGCGCCCGCGCTCAGCGTCGAGGTGGTCGCGCAAACCGGCTCGACCAACACCGAGCTGCTCGAGCGCGCGCGCCGCGGCGACACCGCCCCCTGCCTGCTGGTGGCCGAACACCAGAGCGCCGGGCGCGGCCGGCAGGGACGCAGCTGGCAGTCGCTGCCGGGCGATTCGCTGACCTTCTCGCTCGGCCTGCCCTACGCGCCGGCCTCGTGGTCGGGCCTGTCGCTGGCGGTCGGTGTCGCGGTGGCCGAGGCGCTGCACGAGCAGGTCAAGCTCAAGTGGCCCAACGATCTGTGGCTGCTCGACGACCACGGCCACGGCCGCAAGCTGGGCGGCATCCTGATCGAGACCGTGCCGCTGCCAGGCGGCGGGCGCTTCGCGGTGATCGGCATCGGCCTGAACGTGGCCCGCGCCCCCGAGACCGCCGACGCACGCAACGCGGCGGCGGCACTGCGCGAGCTGGACGGCCAGCTGAGCGCCCCGGCGGCGCTGGGGCGCATCGCGCTGCCGCTGTGGCAGGCGCTGCAGGCCTTCGAGCGCGAGGGGTTCAGGCCGTTCGCGGCGCGCTACGCGGCACGCGACCTGCTGCGCGGCCGGGCGGTGCACACCACCCAGCCCGATGCGCCGGAAGGCACGGCCGCCGGGGTCGACGAGGAAGGCGCGCTGCTCGTGCATACTCCGGCCGGGACGCGCAGGATAGAGAGCGGGGAAGTGAGCGTGAGGCCATGCTGAGGCTGCTGGTTCTGGTGCTGCTGTTGGCCAACATCGGCTACTACGCGTGGTCGCAAGGCCACCTCGCCGGCATCGTCTCGGTGCCGCCGCACGAACGCGAGCCCGAGCGCCTGCAGCAGCAGGTGCGCCCGGACGCGATCCGCCTGGGGCCACCGGCCAGCCCGTCCGCCATCGTCCCGGCCACGCCCTGACCGGCGCGGGCCGGCCTGCACGCCAGGCGCCTTCAGGCCGGCTGCCGGCGCCGCGGACGCGCCCCCGCGGTCGCGATGACCACCAGGCCCAGGGCCGCCAGCCAGCCACAGCCGAGCGCGCCGCCGCCCCCGCCACCGTCGTCCTCGTCGCCCGAGCCGCCGTCGTGGCGGGTCAGTTCGCGGCAGGCCGCCGTGTCGGCGTTGTCCACCCGCACCACCTGGCGCGACGGCGGCGTGTAGCTGCCCGGATCGAGGGCGTAGCGCACCGCCTGCTCCGCATCCAGGATGCCGGCACCGCAGGTGCCGGTGGTGCACTGGCAGCGGCCGACGTTGGTGGACGAGCAGGTGCCGAGGTCGTCGGATCGCACGTGCGGACGTGCCGAGCGCTTCAAGCCTTCGACGATCTGGTCGGGGCTGAGGTCGGCCGACGCCGCGGACTGCATCAGCGAGATCACCCCGGCGACCACGGGCGCCGCGAAGCTGGTGCCGGCGACTTCGTCGTAGACATGGGCGCCCGGTGCGCCGGTGCCGGCATTGGCGGTGGTCAGCAGCCCCGGGTCGCCCAGCAGGCGGCCGCAGGCGCCCAGGCCGGTCGGGTCGCCGCCCACGGTCGAGATCGTGATCTCCGGACCGAAGTTGGAATAGGTGGCCTTGAAGCCGTTGCGGTTCAGCGCACCGACCCCGACCACGCCCTTGCAGTTGGCCGGCCGGCTGACCTGGCCGCCCTCGTTGCCGGCAGCGGCCACCAGCACCGCGNCCTTGGCGCGGATCGCGTCGATCGCATCCTGGTAGGACGCCGAACAGGGNCCGGGACCGCCGAAGCTCAGGTTGATCACCTTGGCCGGGTTCGGGTTGNGCGGCACCCCTGCGACCTCGATGNCGGCGGCCCACAGGATGCCGTCGACGATGTCCTGGACGAGCGCCCCGCACTTGCCGGCCACGCGCACCGGCAGGATGCGTACGCGCCCGTTCACGCCAGCGATGCCGACACCGTTGCCGGTGCGCGCCGCGATCTGGCCGGCGATCTTGGTGCCGTGCCAGGAGCTGTCCTCGATCGGGCAGTCGGCGAACGCGCCGGGGTTGGCGTTGCGGTCAGTGCGCGTGACGGCATCGCCCGGGTCGGAGGCATCGGCGTCGCGACCGTCGCCGTCGCCCGAGAAGANGGGTTGNGTCACGAAGTCGTAGCCCGGCNGGATCCATGTCCCGACCAGGTCGGGATGGTCGAACAGCGCACCGGTGTCGAGCACGGCGACGACGACCGGGCGGGCGCTGCCGGGCTGTGCCCAGGCGGTTTCCACGCCCGGCACGCCATGGCGCCCGGAGGCGACCGGATGCAGCCACCATTGGCCGGGGTATTCGGGATCGTTGGGCACGTCGAGCCGGCGCTCGCGCACGTTGTAGTCGACCCACTCGACGTCCTCGTGCGCGGCCAGCGCGCGGGCCGCCTGCTCGGCCTGCTCGGGGGCAAGCGGCTGGTCCCACTGCACCAGGTGGGCGCGCCCCACCGGCCGGGCGATACGCGCGCCGGCCGGCGCGATGCGTGCCAGCGCCGCCGCCTGCGTCTGCAGCACGCGGTTCAGGCGCTCGCGTTGCGCGCCGGCCTCATCTGCCGCAGGCGCGGCGATCCCGACGGCCTTGGCCTGTTCACGGCCTTGCGGCGTGCGCAGCTTGACGATGAGCCCGTAGGCAGGCCCCTGGGGCGGGGCCGCATGCAGCGGCAAAGACAGCAGGGAGGCGAAGGCGAACGCGGCGGCAGCCGCCAGGCGACGTGAGAGGACCAGCATGGATCGCATTATCGGGACCGTGCGCGTCCGACCCGTCGCCTCGTTGCGCACGGATACCAACGCGACGCCTGCGGGAGCCTCGGCCGGCCCCGCTGCGCATGGTGCAGCAAACGGCAGGCCCCGTGCGCGCCGGGCCGCACAAAAACCGCCCGGGCGTGGCCTGGTTTGCAGGCCGCCTGGGCCGCACGGGCCTCGAACAAAAAAAGCGCCGCTGGCAGCAGCGGCGCCTTGCATGCCGGAAGCACGCTGGAGTTACTTGCTCATCACGACGCGGGCCATCTCCAGGCACTTGTTGGAGTAGCCCCACTCGTTGTCGTACCAGCTGACGACCTTCACGAAGGTCGGGTCGAGCTGGATGCCGGCGTCGGCGTCGAAGATCGAGGTGCGCGCATCGCCGCGGAAGTCGGTGGCGACCACCTTGTCCTCGGTGTAGCCCAGCACGCCCTTGAGCGCGCCTTCACTCTGGGCCTTCATCTCGGCCTTGATTTCCTCGTAGGTGGCGGGCTTCTCCAGCTCGCAGGTCAGGTCGACGACCGACACGTCGGAGGTCGGCACGCGGAAGCTCATGCCGGTCAGCTTCTTGTTCAGCGCCGGGATCACCACGCCCACGGCCTTGGCCGCGCCGGTGGAGGACGGGATGATGTTCTCGAGGATGCCGCGGCCGCCGCGCCAGTCCTTCTTGCTCGGGCCGTCGACGGTCTTCTGCGTCGCGGTGGCGGCGTGCACGGTGGTCATCAGGCCGCGCTTGATGCCCCACTTGTCATGCAGCACCTTGGCGATCGGCGCCAGGCAGTTGGTCGTGCACGAGGCGTTGGAGATGATGGCCTGGCCGGCGTAGGTGTCGTGGTTGACGCCGAACACGAACATCGGGGTGTCGTCCTTCGAGGGGGCCGACATGATCACCTTCTTCGCGCCGGCGGCCAGGTGCTTGCCCGCGCTTTCCTTGTCCAGGAACAGGCCGGTCGATTCGATCACGACGTCGGCGCCGACCTCGTCCCACTTCAGGCCCGCGGGATCCTTCTCCTGGGTCAGGCGGATCTTCTTGCCGTTGACGATCAGCGTGTTGCCGTCGACCTGGACGGTGCCGTCGAAGCGGCCGTGCACGCTGTCATAGGTCAGCATGTAGGCCAGGTAGTCGGGGTCCAGCAGGTCGTTGATGCCGACGATCTCGATGTCGGGAAAATTCTTGAAGGCACTGCGCAGCACGTTGCGGCCGATGCGGCCGAACCCGTTGATACCGACTTTGATGGTCATGACCAGTCACTCCTGTAGATGAGAAACGATGAAACCGCTTGCGATCACTTGCCGAGCACGACGCGCACGGTGTCGGCCACGTTCTCCGCAGTGAACCCGAAATGCTTGAACAGCACGCCCGCCGGCGCCGACTCGCCGTACCGGTCGATGCCGACCACGGCCTCGACGCGGTACTTCCACCAGAAGTCGGTGACGCCTGCCTCCACCGCGATGCGCGGCAGGCCTTCGGGCAGCACCGAGCGCTTGTACTCGACGCTCTGGCGGTCGAACACGGTGGTCGAGGGCATCGAGACGACGCGCACCGCGATGCCGTCCTGCGCCAGCTGCGCCTGGGCGTGCAGCGCCAGCTGCACTTCCGAGCCGGTGGCGATGATCACCGCCTGGGCCTTCTTCTTCAGGCCCACCTCGCTCGGCTCGGCCAGCACGTAGGCGCCCTTGGCGATGTCGTCCAGCCCGGCCTTGGGCGCATAGGGCAGGTTCTGGCGGCTCAGCAGCAGCGCGGTCGGACGCTCGCGGCTTTCGATCGCGCAGGCCCAGGCGACCGCGGTCTCGGCGGTGTCGGCCGGACGCCAGACGTCCAGGTTGGGGATCAGGCGCAGCGAGGCGGCGTGCTCGATCGACTGGTGCGTCGGGCCGTCCTCGCCCAGGCCGATCGAGTCGTGCGTGAACACGTGGATCACGCGCTGCTTCATCAGCGCGGCCATGCGAATGGCGTTGCGCGAGTAGTCGCTGAAGGTCAGGAACGTGCCGCCGTAGGGGATGAAGCCGCCGTGCAGCGCGATGCCGTTCATGATCGCGGCCATGCCGAACTCGCGCACGCCGTAGTTGATGTGGCGCCCGCCGTTGGGCTGGCCGGCCTCGTCGAAGCGCAGCGCCGGGGTCGACGAGGTGTTGGTCAGGTTGGAGCCGGTCAGGTCGGCCGAGCCGCCCAGCAGTTCCGGCAGCGCCGCGGTGTAGGCCTCCAGCGCCAGCTGGCTGGCCTTGCGGCTGGCCACCGTCTCGGCCTTGGCGTGCGCGGCGGCCACGGCGTCGGCCGCCACCTGCGCGAAGCCGGCCGGCAGCTCGCCCTTCATGCGGCGCTCGAATTCGGCGGCCAGCTCGGGGTGCTCGGCACGGTAGCCTTCGAACAGCGTCGCCCAAGCCTGTTCCTGCGCGGCACCGCGCGCCTTGGCGTCCCAGGCCTCGTACACCTCCTGCGGCACGACGAAGGGCTCGTGCGGCCAGCCCAGCGCCTCGCGGGTCAGCCGGATCTCTTCCTCGCCCAGCGGCTCGCCGTGCGCCTTCGCGGTGTTGGCACGGTTCGGGCTGCCCTTGCCGATGCTGGTCTTGCAGACGATCAGCGTCGGGCGGTCGGTGCTCAGCTTGGCCCTGGCGATCGCGTCGTCGACCGCCTGCACGTCATGGCCGTCGACGGGGCCGATCACGTTCCAGCCGTAGGCCTCGAAGCGCTTGGGCGTGTCGTCGACGAACCAGGGCGTGACCTGGCCATCGATGGAGATGCCGTTGTCGTCGTACAGCGCGATCAGCTTGTTGAGCTTCCAGGCACCGGCCAGCGCGCAGGCCTCGTGGCTGATGCCTTCCATCAGGCAGCCGTCGCCCAGGAACACGTAGGTGTGGTGGTTGACGATCTCGTAGCCGGGGCGGTTGTACTGCTGCGCCAGCAGCTTCTCGGCCAGCGCCATGCCCACCGCGTTGGTGATGCCCTGGCCCAGCGGCCCAGTGGTGGTCTCCACGCCCGGGGTGATGCCGACCTCGGGATGGCCCGGGGTCTTGCTGTGCAGCTGGCGGAAGGCCTTGAGCTCCTCGATCGGCAGGTCGTAGCCGGTCAGGTGCAGCAGGGCGTAGATCAGCATGGAGCCGTGCCCGTTGGACAGCACGAAGCGGTCGCGGTCCATCCAGTGCGGGTTGGCGGGGTTGTGGCGCAGGTGGCGGCTCCACAGCGCCACTGCCATCTCGGCCATGCCCATCGGCGCGCCCGGATGGCCGGACTTGGCTTGTTGAACTGCATCCATCGCCAACGCACGGATTGCGTTGGCCATCAGGGTCGTGTCGGCCATGCGAAACCTGTCTGGCACCCCCAAAAAATGTCTCGTTCGAGCCGGTTGAACGGGGGTGTATAGGGGTTGAGAGGAAACCCGGATTGTAAAGGCGCGCCGATAATCGGCCGCGGGGGTTGGGCAACCGCCCGGCCCCGACAGGAACCCGCAACCACCACGCTCCATGGCGAACAACCTCAAGGCCATCGTCCTGGCCGCCGGTCGCGGCGAACGCATGCGCCCGCTGACCGACCGGACGCCCAAGCCGCTGCTGCCGGTAGGCGGCAAGCCGCTGATCGTCTGGCACCTGGAGGCGCTGGCGCGCGACGGCGTGCGCGAGGTGGTCGTCAACACCGCCTGGCTGGAGGAGCAGATCCCGGCCGCGCTGGGCGACGGCTCGCGCTGGGGGCTGAAGCTGCACTACTCGATGGAAGGCCGCGACCACGGCCGGGCGCTGGAGACCGCCGGCGGCATCGCCAAGGCCCTGCCCTGGCTGGGCGAGTGCTTCTGGGTGGTCTCGGGCGACATCCACGCGCCCGAGTTCCGCTTCGATGCGCAGATCGCGCGGCGCTTTGCCGCCGGCGACGAGCTGGCGCGGCTGTGGCTGGTGCCCAACCCGCCCTTCCACCCGGCGGGCGATTTCGGCATCGACGCCGACGGCTTCGGCCTGGCCGACGGCCCCGGCCCGGACGGCCGGCGCTGGACCTACAGCAACCTCGCGCTGATGCGCGCCGACCTGTGCGCCGGCATCGCGCCCGGCACCCGCGCCCCGCTCGGCCCGCTGCTGCGCGACGCGATGCGCGCGCGCCGCATCCGCGTCGAACGCCATGAGGGACGCTGGGAAAATGTCGGCACGCCGGCCCAGCTGGACGCCCTGAACGCGGCCCTGGCCGCGCGTGCTCCCGAGCCTCTCCCCCCGGAGGAAACCCGATGAGCCTGCTTGCCCTGCTTGCCTGCATCGCTGCCGCCGTGCTGCTCGAGCAGCTGGTGGTGCGCATCGTCCGGGCCGTGCTGCTGGCGGCCGCGCCGCTGTCCGGCGAACACATCGACTCCTTCGTCTACGAGCGTGCGCTGTGGACGCCCGGCGAGCGCCAGCTGATCCCGGTGTGGCTGGCCCTGCTGGCCGCCGGTGCCTGCGCCTGCGCCGCCGCGGCCTTCGGGCCGGGCTGGCTGTGGCTGCCGGCCGTGCTGGCGTGGGCAGCCGCGCTGGGCTGGGACCTGTGGACCTGGGAGCGGGTCGCCGCCAGCGTGAAGTTCGTCACCTGGCGGCGCGGCTGGCGCCGCTCGGCGCGGCGCGTGCCGATCTCGCGGCTGAGCGAGGTGCACGTGACCGAAAAGCCGCTCTTCGGCCCCTGCGGCGTCTGCTACCTGACCCTGCAGCTGGACGACGGCAGCGCCGTGCGGCTGCCGCGCACCGCGGTGCCGGGCAGCCTGGGCAAGGTCGAGAACGTGGCCAACTTCATCCGGCTGCAGATGCAGCAGGTCCAGGACCTGCGCCAGCGCGTGGCCAACGAGCGCAAGCGCGCCCGCAAGGCCGCGCCGCCGCTGGACCCGACCGAGAAGGAGCTGCGCAAGCGCCTGCTGGAACTGCGCCAGCAGCGCGCGCAGACCGCCGACGGCCACTGACGCCGCCCGGCCCACCGACCGCCCGGAGCCGCCGGGCTTTTTCATGCCCGGCCGGGACGGTGCCCCGGGACGGGCGATGCGCCCACGGTTCGCCTGCCCTTGCGGCGCTGCAAGGCCGACTTCCAGGCGTGCCGCTAGACTGCGGGCAAGACGGGACTCCGACATTCATGGACCGAACGATCTACCTGACGCGTCGCCTGCGCGTGGCCGAGGCGATGCGCGAGCAAGGTGGCGGCATCGCCCTGGTACCGACCGCGCCGGAACGCGTGCGCAACCGCGACACCCACCACCCGTACCGCCACGACAGCTACTTCTTCTACCTGAGCGGTTTCGGCGAGCCCGAGAGCTGGCTGGTGATCGACGAGGGCGGGCGCAGCACCCTGTTCTGCCGGCCCAAGGACCTGGAGCGCGAGACCTGGGACGGCCTGCGCCTCGGGCCCGAGGCCGCCCCCGGCGCGCTGGGCGTCGACGAAGCCTTTCCGNTGGAGCTGCTCGACGAGTACCTGCCGCAGCTCATGGCCAACCGGCGCGCGGTGTGGTTCCCCTTCGGCGTGCACGAGGGACTGGAGCAGCGCGTCGAAGGCTGGCTGGCCGCGGTGCGGGCACGCGAGCGCCAGGGGCAGGAGGCNCCGCGCGCGATGCGCGACCTGTGCGCCGTGCTCGACGAGATGCGCGTGGTCAAGGACGAACACGAGCTGGCGACGATGCGGCGCGCCGCCGAGATCTCGGCCGCCGCCCACGTGCGCGCGATGCGTGCCAGCGCGCGATGGCTGCGCGGCATGGACGCGGGTCCCTGGTACGAGTACCACCTCGAGGCCGAACTNCTGCACGAGTTCCGCCGCCACGGCGCACAGGCGCCGGCCTACCCGAGCATCGTCGCCGCGGGCGCCAACGCCTGCATCCTGCATTACCCGGCCGGCAACGCCGAGCTGCGCCCCGGCCAGCTGTGCCTGATCGATGCCGGCTGCGAGCTGGACGGCTACGCGAGCGACATCACGCGCACCTTCCCGCTCGACGGGCGCTACACCGGCCCGCAGCGCGAGCTGTACGACCTGGTGCTGGCCGCGCAGGATGCCGCGGTCGCCGCCACCCGGCCCGGGGCGCGCCAGCGCGACGCGCACCACGCGGCGGTGCGCGTGCTGGCGCAGGGCATGCTGGACACCGGCCTGCTCGACCGCGACCGCCACGGCAGCGTCGACGACGTGATCGAGACGGCCGCCTACCGGCGCTTCTACATGCACGGTACCGGCCACTGGCTGGGCATGGACGTGCACGACGTCGGCAGCTACCAGCAGGACGACGAGCCTCCCGTCGAGCAGCCCGACGGCCTGGGCGGGCGCGTCGTGAAGAAGCCCTCGCGCATCCTGCAGCCGGGCATGGTGGTGACCATCGAGCCGGGCATCTACGTGCGAGCGGCCGAGGACGTGCCCGAGCGCTACTGGAACATCGGCATCCGCATCGAGGACGATGCGGTGGTCACGCCCGGCGGCTGCGAGCTGATCACGCGCGGCGTGCCGGTGCGCGCCGAGGAAATCGAAGCGCTGATGCGGGAGGCGTGAATTGACGGATTCCACCGCCCTCGTCGGCACGGCGCAGGAGTACGCCGACATGTTCGACCTCGCGCCGGTGTCGCTCTGGCTCGAGGACTACAGCGAGCTCAAGCGCCTGTTCGCGCGCTGGCGTGCCGACGGCATCACCGACCTGCGCGCATGGCTGCGCGAGCCCCCGGAGCGGGTCGCCGAATGCTCGCGCTGCCTGCGCGTGCTGAAAGTCAACCGCCGCACGCTGGAGCTGTACCGCGCCCACAGCCTGGAGCACCTGGTCGCGAACCTGGACCGGGTGTTCCGCGACGACATGTTCGACCGCCACGTCGAGGAGCTGGTCGCGCTGTGGGAGGGCCGGGCCGGCTTTCGCAGCGAGACGGTCAACTACACGCTGGACGGCCGCCGGCTCGACCTGCTGATCAACGCGACCATCCTGCCCGGCCATGAAGAGGACTGGAGCCGGCTGCTGCTGTCCATCGAGGACATCACCGCGCGCCGGCAGGCCGAGCGCGAGGCCATGCACGCCGAGCAGTACGCGCGCGGCCTGTTCGAGCATTCGCCGGTGTCGCTGTGGGTCGAGGACTTCAGCGCGGTGCGCGAGCTGCTCGAGGAAGTGCGGCAGCAGGGCATCATGGACTTCCGCACCTTCATCGACGTGCATCCGGAGTTCGTGCTGCGCTGCATGCAGGAGATCCGCGTCATCGACGTCAACCAGCAGACCCTGACGCTGTTCGGCGCGCCCGACAAGCACACGCTGCTCAGGCGCCTGGACGACGTGCTGCGCGAGGAGATGCAGGCCCATTTCGCCGAGCAGCTGGTCGAGCTGTGGAACCACAAGCTGTTCCAGCAGCGCGAGACCGTCAATTACCGCCTCGACGGCCAGCCGGTGCACGTGCTGCTGCAGTTCTCGGTGCTGCCCGGGCACGAGGCGACCTGGGACCTGGTGCTGATCTCGCTGACCGACATCACCGCGCGCAAGCAGGCCGAGGCCTACCTGGAGTTCCTCGGCAAGCACGACGCGCTGACCAAGCTGCGCAACCGCTCGTACTACACCGACGAGCTGACGCGCCTGCAGCGCAAGGGGCCGTTCCCGGTGGCCGTGGTGGTGCTGGACCTCAACGGGCTCAAGCCGGTCAACGACCAGCTCGGCCATGCCGCCGGCGACGCGCTGCTGCGGCGTGCCGGCGAGGTGCTGAACAAGGCGGTGGACCGCCACGCCTGCGCGGCACGCATCGGCGGCGACGAGTTCGCGCTGCTGCTGCCCGGCACCGACGAGGCCGGCGGCCAGGCCGTGATCGAGGACGTGCTGCGCCTGGTGGAGATCAACAACCAGTTCTATCCCGGGGCGCCGCTGAGCTTCTCGATCGGCATGGCGGTGTGCCGCAGCGGCGACCTGCTGGAGGCCACCGTGATCGAGGCCGACTCGCGCATGTACGACGCCAAGCGGGCCTACTACACCACCGCCCGCCGGGACCGCCGCAAGCAGCGCTGACCGCTATCCTTGCTTCCGTCATGACCCGAACCGATCCGACCCCTTCCGCGCTGCGCCTGGCCGTCGTCGGTGCCGGTCCGGCCGGCCTCGCGCTGGCCCTGCTGGCCAGCCGGCAGCTGCCCGGCGCCCATGTCGCCGTGTTCGACGCCCGCCCGGTCGATGCCGACATCGGCCGGGACCCGCGCACGCTCGCGCTGTCCCTGGGCAGCGTGCAGCTGCTGCAGCGCCTGGGCTGCTGGCCGGCCGCCAGCGCCCGCCCGATCCGCCGCGTGCACGTCTCGCAGCAGCAGCCCACCCTGCTGCCGCGCGAGCCCGAGGTGCTGATCAACGCCGCCGACGAGGGCGTGCCGCTGCTCGGCGCGGTGCTCAGCTACGGCAGCCTGGTCGCGCCGCTGCAGCAGGCCTGGCTGGAGACCGCGGCACGGGAGCCGCAGCGGCTGGCCACGCACTTCGGGCAACGCGTTGCGGCACTCAAGCCGCTCGAGCAGGGGGTGGAGATCGACGCCGGCATCGTCGAGCGCTACGACCTGGCGGTGGTCGCCGAAGGCGGCGTGTTCGCCGAGCAGGCGCGCAAGTCGCTCGCGCATGACTACCGCCAGACCGCCTGGGTCGGGCAGGTGGATGTCGAGGGCCTGCCCGCCGACACGGCCTTCGAGCGCTTCACCTCGCACGGGCCGGCCGCGCTGCTGCCGCTGCCCGACGGCCCGCAGGGGCCGCGCGCGGCGCTGGTGTGGTGCGTGCCGAGCGACGACGACCCGGTGCGCGAGCTCGACGACCGCCAGCGCATCGCGGTGCTCAACCACGTGTTCCACCCGAGCATCGGCCGCATCACCGGCATCTCGCCGCTGAAGGCCTTCGCGCTCGGGCTCAACGCCGAGGCCACGCTGGTGCGCGGCCGCACGGTGCGCATCGGCAACGCGGCGCAGACGCTGCACCCGGTGGCCGGCCAGGGCCTGAACCTCGGCCTGCGCGATGCCTTCGAGCTGGTGCGGCTGCTGGCGCAAGGCAGCGGCATCGACGCGGCGCTGCGCCGCATGGAACGCCGGCGCGCGCCGGACCGCTGGGCCACCATCGCGACCACCGATTTCCTCGCGCGCAGCTTCACCTGGCAGCTGCCCGGGCTGGCCGCGGCGCGCGGGCTGGGGCTGGCGGCGCTGCAGGCGCTCGGNCCGGCCAAGTCGATGCTGGCGCGGCAGATGATGTTCGGCCGGCGCTGAGGCGCGCTCAGGCNGGATCGTCGACCGCCTCGCCCTCGTCGTCGCCCACGTCGTGCAGTGGCAGCTCCACGAGCAGTTCGGTGCCGCCCTGCGGCGCGGTGCGCAGGTCGAAGCGGCCGTGGAAGGCATCGACGCGGTGCTTCATGCCGCGCAGGCCGTGGCTCTTGAGCCGGCTGCGCTCGGAGCGCGTGCTGCTGCCGATGCCCACGCCGTCGTCGCGCACGCGCAAGCGCAGCACCTCGCCGCCGAGCGCCACGTCCAGCTCGACCCGCGTGGCCTGCGCATGCTTCTGCACGTTGGTCAGCGCCTCCTGCACGATGCGGTAGGCCGCGATGCNGCGCTCGTCGTCGAGCGGCAGCTCTTCGGGGATGCGGCGTTCGATCACCAGGCCGCTGCTGGCCTCGACCTCCTCGGCCAGCACCTCGAGCGCCGCGGCCAGCCCCAGGTTGCGCAGCGTCGTCGGCACCAGCCCCTCGATCACGCGGCGTTTGACCTGCACGCCGCGCTCGAGCATCTCCTGCAGCCGTTGCAGCGTCGCGAGCGCCGTCTCGCGCGGCTCCAGCCCGCGGCGCAGCAGCATCCCGACGTCCATCTTGCTGGCCGTCAGGATCGCGCCCAGCTCGTCGTGCAGCTCGCGCGCCAGGCGGCTCTTCTCCGCCTCGGCCAGGTGCTCGCAGGTGCGTGGCCAGATCGGACAGCTCGCGCGTGCGCTGCCGCACCGCGCGTTCCAGCCGGTCACGCTCCTGCTGCAGGCGCTGCGCCATGCGCTGCTCCGCGTCCAGCTCGGTGCGGTAGGTCTGGAACAGCAGGATCAGCAGCAGCACCGCCGCCGCGATCGCGATCAGCGACCACCAGCGCTGCCGCTGCACCTCGACCGCGGCCGCCAGCTCGGCGCGCTCGAGGCGTTCGCGCTCGCGTCCGACCAGCCGGCCCAGCGCCTCGCGCAGCGCCCCGTCGGAGACCGGGTTCGGCTGCATCAGGCGATCGACCTCCTCGGTCGGGACACCGCCCGGCAGGGCGTCGAGCCGCCGCAGCGTGGCGTCCTCGGCATCGATGTAGCGCCACACCACCGCCATCTCGCCGGGCGCGCCGGCGCCGTCGGCCATCGCGGCGGCCAGCCGGCTGCGCGCTGCCACCACCTCGCGCAAGGTGGCGCGATGGCGGTGCAGGCTCTCGGGCGTGTGGCCAAGCAGGTATTCGGCCCGGGTGGCGTCGACGCGCGCGGCCACGAAGGACAGGTTGTTGAGCTCCTCCGTGAAGGTGCGCGCCTGCCGGACGTCGGCGTAGACGCGCTCCAGGCGCTGGTAGCCCTGCTCGCTGAACCACAGCAGCGCACCGCCCAGCAGCAGGGTGATCGGCACGGCCAGCCGCAGCACCGCGAAGCGGCGCAGCAGCGTCGCCGGCACCTGGCCCGAGCGGGCAGCGGCGACCTCGACCTCGCGACGCGCGGCCTTCAGGCGCGCGACCAGGGCCTGCCAGCGGGACGTCGGGGAAGACGAAGCGGAATCCATGGCCATGCCCTCAGGTGTAAGCGGCGTCTGACGCCAGGGCACCGAGCAAGCCTACAGCGCGCAGGGTCTTGCCCGCCTAGCATGGTTCATACGGACACACCCACCTCGTTCCATCACTGATCGGGCGGCCGCCACGGCAGCTGCCCCGGAGGAGACCCACCATGCTTTACTACGCTGCCGTGTTCTTCGTCATCGCCCTGGTGGCGGCCCTGTTCGGCTTCGGCGGCATCGCCGCCGGCGCCGCCGGCATCGCGAAGATCCTGTTCTTCGTCTTCGTCGCATTGACGGTGATCTCGTTCCTGCTGGGACTGATCAACCGGCGCTGACCGCTTCCGGTTCCCCTCGCGGCCGGGCACGACGTTTGCCCCGGGAGGGTCGGCCCGGCCAATTTTTCAATCCACCCATAAAAGGAGCAGCGCCGTGATGAAGCACCGTTGGATCCCCCTGTTGTCGGCGGCCCTGGCCGCGATGTTCGCGCTGGGCGCCTGCAACACCATCGAAGGTGTCGGCAAGGATGTCGAGCGCGGCGGGGAAAAACTGCAGGACGCCTCGCAGGACACCAAGAAGAAGATGTAAGCGCGCGTGAGCGCCACCCGGAGGAAGGCCCCGCATCGCGCGGCCTTCCTTTTCGTCGTGGGCTGCGGGCACGCGTCCTGCCCGGCGAGGCAGTGGCCGGGCTTTGACGCCACGCCGGTCGCCGTGCCAGACTGGCCCGGTGTCTTCCTGAGTGCCTCGTGATGGACCGCAAACGCATCCTGCTGGCCGACGATCACCAGATCGTGCGCGCCGGACTCAAGCAACTGATCGACGCGGAACCCGACCTGTGCGTGGCCGGCGAGGCCGCCACCAGCNCCGAAGCCCTCGCGCTGCTGCGCGAAGGCCGCTGGGACCTGGTGCTGCTGGACATCTCGCTGCCCGACCGCACCGGGGTGGACACGCTGCGCCTGATCCGCAACCACCTGGGCGACATCCCGGTGCTGATCGTCAGCGCCTTCCCCGAGGAGCAGTACGCGATCAACCTGCTGCGCGCGGGCGCCAACGGTTACCTCAAGAAGGACTCGGACGTCGACGAGATCCTGCGCGCGATCCGCGTGGTGCTGCAGGGGCGCCGCTACCTGAGCGCCACCGCGGCCGACCTGGTCGCCAGCCGGCTCGACCAGCCCGGCGCCGGCCCCGCGCACCAGGACCTGTCCGAGCGCGAGTTCCAGGTGCTGTGCAAGCTGGCCAGCGGCATGTCGGTGACGCAGATCGCCGACGAGCTGTTCATCAGCGTCAAGACCGTGAGCACCTACCGCAGCCGCCTGCTGGACAAGCTCAAGCTCGGCAGCAACGCCGAACTGACCTACTACGCCGTGAAGAACGGCCTGATCCAGTGAATCCCCCGGCCCTCGTCGGGGTTCGGCTGACAGACAAGACCCTGTCGCGGTCATAGTCTGGGCACAGCAGCCGGGCGAAGGCCTTGCCGGAACGCCCGTCCCGCGTGGGACACCGCACGACGGCGGCTGCCTTGCTCCACGAGTCAACCCCGCGATGCCTGCGCCCCTCCTCACCTCCGATGCACCGCTGCCGCTGCAGGACGCCCCAGGGCAGCCCGCGGNGCCGCTGCGCGTGCTGCTGGTCGAGGATTCGGCCCTGATCCGCGAGCGCCTGCTGGACCTGGTCGCCTCCTGCGAGGGCTTCGCGGTCACGGCCGAGGTCGAGAGCGAGCCGCAGGCGCTCGCCGCGCTCGCGCAGCAGCGTTTCGATGCCGTGGTGGTGGACCTGCAACTGCGCGAAGGCACCGGCTTCGGCGTGCTGCGCGCGTTGCTGCACGCGCCGCAGCGGCCCCTGACCATGGTGCTGACCAACACCAGCACGCGGCCGGTGCGCGAGCGTTGCCTGGCCCTGGGGGCCCATCATTTCTTCGACAAGTCCAATGAGTTCGACCAGGTCGCCCAGGCGCTCGATGCCCTGCGTGCCACGCTGCACCGCGGCCGTCATCCTTGACGGCGGGCATGGTGCATGCCCGGGTGCGGCGGTATCCTGACCCTGCTGCGTCCCATTCCATCCCTGCGACACGAGGAGCCTGCCATGCCCACCGACACCCAGAAAGAAGCCTCCCAGCCGCTGCAGACCGAAGGCACGGTGCGCCGCCCCCCGCGCCGCTATCCCCGCCCGCCGGCCGACGACACCGCGGCGCTGCTGCAGCGCGAATGGGCCGACCTGGAAGCCGACGTCAGCGAGCTGGTGTCCAGTCCTGCGGTGGCCCAGGTGCCGGAGCTGCGCGTCCTGAAGGACCGCCTGCAGGCCTCGCTGCACCGCGCCGGCGAAGCGGTCGCGGAAGCCAGCCATGGCATCACCCGGCGCGTGCGCTACACCGCCAGCGCCACCAACGACTACGTGCACGAGGAGCCGTGGAAGGTGGCGGGCCTGGCCGCGCTGGCCGGCTTCGCGATCGGCTACCTGCTGGGCCGCCGCTGACGGCGCACGGGCGCGATCACGCCCCGAGGCGCCGGTGCGCCAGCGCCGGCAGCGTGCGGCGCACCGTCGCCAGGCGCTGCGCGTCCAGCTCGGCGCAGACCACGCCCTCGCCTTCGGGCAGCACCTGCAGCACCTCGCCCCACGGGTCGACGATCATCGTGTGGCCCCAGGTGCGGCGGCCGTTCTCGTGCACGCCGCCCTGCGCCGGGGCCATCACGTAGCACTGGTTCTCGACCGCGCGGGCGCGCAGCAGCAGCTCCCAGTGCGCGCGGCCGGTGGTGTAGGTGAACGCCGACGGCACCGCGATCAGGTCGCAGGGCGGCTGCATCAGCGCCCGGTACAGCTCGGGGAAGCGCAGGTCGTAGCAGATGCTCAGGCCGACGCGCCAGCCCGGCGTCTCGGGCGGCGTGTCCTCGTCGCGCACGTGGAAGGCCGCCGGCTGCGCGCCCGCGCACAGCACCACGCCCTCGTCGTAGCTGCGTGACGTGCCGTCGGGCAGGGCCTCGTCGTAGCGGAACAGGTGGATCTTGTCGTAGCGCGCGATGCGCTCGCCGCGCGGGCCGTAGACCAGCGTGGTGTTGCCCACGCGCTGCGGGTCGTCGGTGGCCAGCGGGATCGAGCCGCCGATCAGCCAGATGCGGTGCCGGCGCGCCGCGCCGCTGAGCATGCCCTGGATCGGTCCCTGGTCCAGCGGCTCGGCCAGGGCCAGCTTGTCATGGTCGGCGCGCCCCATGAAGGCGAAGTTCTCCGGCAACGCGACCAGCCGCGCCCCGGCGGCCGCGGCCTCGGCGATCAGCGATTCGGCGCGCTCCAGGTTGCCCTGCACCGAGCACGACGTGACCATCTGTACGGCAGCGATCTTCATCCAGTGCACCTCCTGTGGCTGGGCCGGCGGCGCGCTCCCGTCCCCGGCGTCGGCCTCGGCCGCGCTCACCCGCCCGGGTGCGTGCGGCACCTGCTCCACCTTGGGATCGTCCCAGCGGCCGGTGACGTGGAACTCGCGCGTGCCGGCCTCCATCAGCGGCTTGCGCAGGAACCATTGTGCGAGGAAGGTGCCCAGCCCCACCGCCGGGTTGATCGCGGCATAGGCCAGCGAGGCGGTGCCGGCGTTGATCTGGGGCACCACGACGACGCGCAGGTCCTGCGTCTCGCGCGCGATGTCGGCGCGGCCTTCCATCAGCACCGCGGCGGTCAGGCCGCGCAGGCGCAGGTTGTTGGTGTAGGCCACGCCGTTCTGGATCTTCACGTCGCCCGTGAAGGCGTCGAAGGCAAAGCCCTCCTGGAACACGTCGCGGAAGTCCAGCGTCAGCCGCCGCGGCAGCGCCTGCAGGCTGAGCACGCCGGCCAGCTTGGCGATGCCGGGGTCGGCCTTGAGGAACTGGCCCTGGTGGATGTCGACGTTGAGGTTGCCTTCCAGGGTCGGCAGGTCCAGCGCCAGCGGCGAGCCCAGCCAGCTGACCTGGCCTTGCAGCCGGCCCTTGCCGCCGCGCGTCACCTCGCCGAACTGCAGGCGCTGCAGCAGCCGGCCGCTGTCGGCCACGGCCAGCTCGAAGTCCATCACCGCGCGGCGCCGTCCGGTGCCGCCGGCCACGCCGCGCCAGTGGCCGGTGGCCTCCAGCCGCGCATCGGCGTTGGTCAGGTGGAACTTGTCCAGCCGCCATTCGCGGATCTCGCCGGTGCGCCAGTTGCTCGCCTCGACCTCCACGCGGCCGAGGTGCATGTCGTGCAGGCGGAAGTCGTCGACCACGATGTCCAGCGCCGGCACCGTCTCGGGGTCCTGGTCGAGCAGCGTCTCGAGGTCCTCGGCGGCGCTTTCCGGCAGCGACAGGCGCGACAGCCGCGCATAGACGCGCCCGCCGGCCCCGCCGCGCGAGCCGCGCGGCGGCCGGTATTCGAGGTAGCCGCTGAGCTGCTCGGCATCGAGCGTCAGCCGCCACAGCCCGTCGACCTGCGACAGCCCGGCCACCACCCGGTCGATGCGCCGGTGGTCGACCTGCACCTCGTCGGCCTGCAACGCGATCATCGCGGGCAGGTAGCCGCCGCCCGGCGCCCCCGCCGCCGCGGCGTCGTCCAGGCTGCCCTCGAAGGAGGCGGCCACCGCGCGCCAGGCGTCCACGTCCAGCCGCGGCACGCGCACGCGCGCGATCCCGCCGGGCGCGGGCTCCGGCGCCGGGGTGCCGATCCCGACCGCGCCGGCCACGACGCGCCAGCCGTCGTCCTGGCGCAGGCGCTCGTAGCGCAGCTCCAGCACGTCGGACAGCAGCACCGCGATGCTGTCGCGCGCCGGCTGGCCGGGGACGGCAGGCCGCAGCATCGTGCGCACCGCCAGCGGCCAGGCGGCCTCGGCGGGCTTGGCCAGTGGCGCGGGCAGCGCCATGGCCAGGCCCACCAGGTCGCTGTGGATCGTCAGCTCGGGCAGCCCGCGCACGATGTCCAGGCCGACACGGTAGCCGGCCTGCCCCTGCAGGTGCTCGCCCAGGTAGGGCACCACGCCCAGCTCGCGCGCCTGGCGCAAGCCTTCGGCGGTGGCGACGCCGCGGCCGCTGAAGCGCAGGGTCCCGTCCTTCTGCGTGCCGCCCTCGAAGCTCGCCATGCCGCCCAGCACGCGCGCGGCGCCGCCCTGGATCGAGAACCCGCGATCGGAGAAGCGCACCACGCCGCGTGCCTGCGCCATGCGCGGGGTGTCGGGCGTGATCTGCACCTCGTTGCCCTGCAGCGTCACCTCGCCGTCGACGCGCGCGGCGTCCATGTGGTCCAGCGGGATGCGCACGCCGAGCTTCAGGTGCGCCGCGCCGCTGCCGCTGGCCTGGGCCAGCGCGTGCTGGGTCCAGCCGTCGATCGGCGTCTCGCGCACGAAGCGCAGCGCGTCCGCCAGCGGCCCCTGGCCCTGCCCGTCGAGCACCAGCTGCGGATCGTGCGACAGGTCGGCGATGCCGCCGTGCACCTGCTGCAGCTGGAAGCCGTACAGCCGCGCACGCGCGTCGCGGATGTGCATGGCCGTGCCCTCGAACACCAGCAGCCCGTGCACGTCGGTGAACGCCGGCCAGCCGGCCGGCTCGCCGTCGTCCGGCGGCGCGTAGGCGAAGCGCGCGTCCTCGACCCGCGAGGCGATGCGAAACGTGCCCTGCCGCGGATCGGCGAAGGGGAACTGGCGCAGGTCGCCCTGCACCGCGAACTCGACGTCGCGCGAGCGGCCCTCGATCACCGCGCGGCGCACGTAGTCGCGCACGTCGGCCGGGATCGAGGCGGGCAGGTAGCGCCAGGTGCGCGTCGCGTCGGCGCGCGTCAGGCGTCCCTGGAGGTCCAGCACGCCGGGCAGGTGCCCGTCCGGCGCGGGGCCGGTGCGCCAACGGGCTTGCAGCCGACCTTCCGCGTCGGCATTGGCAAAGCGCGCCTCGCGCACGTGCAGCTCGACCGCCGGCAGCGCGCCGTCACCGGCGGCGGCGGGGCGGATGGCCCAGTCCAGCCGCGCCTCGAGGTGCTCGAGCGGGATCGCCGCCTCGTCGAACACGCCGGGAAACGCCAACGCCCCGGCCTCGATGCGCAGCGCCGCCTGGCCGCCGGTGTCGCTGGCGCTGAACTCGATGGCCGCCCCGTCCAGGCCCGGCCGGCCGATCCAGCCCTCCCCGGCGTCGTCCGGACGCGGCTGTGCGGCCAGGTGCAGGCCCTCGACCCGCCCCTGGGCCCGGTAGCCGGTGGGCGCCTCGGGTGGACCGTCCCAGCGCAGCTGCACCCCTTGCACCCGGCCCCGAGGCTGCAGTTCGGCCAGCCGCGCGCGCAGCGCGTCGCCCAGCGGCAGGCGCTCCGCCAGCTGGGCCAGCACCGCGAGGTCCAGCTGCGTGGCGCGGAACTCGCCGCCGGCCACGCCGGCATCGCCGGCGCGCCATTGCAGGCTCCAGTCGCCGGCCGGCCAGTCCAGCCCCTCGCCGGTGCGGAAGGCGAGCCCCTGCGCCTCGACCCGGTGGTCGGCGCCGTCGCGCCGCGCCTGCACCCGGCCCTGCAGCTGCTCCAGCGCCAGCGGCGGCAGCTGCGGGGCCAGCCGCACATGCACGGCGCGCAGCGCGAGGTCGGCGGTGGCGGAACGCCACTGGCCGTCGCGCAGGTCCAGCCACAGGCGCAGCGCGCCGTCGCCCGCGCCCAGCTCGAACGGCAGGTCGACGTAGCGGCGCAGGGTCTGCAGGTCGGCGTGCGGCAGGTCGGCGTGGGTGGTCCCGCTCCAGTGCCGCCAGTCGCCCGGCCGGCCCAGCAGCGCATGGGTGTAGCGGCCGCGCAGCGAGAAGCGCTCNCCCCAGCCGGGCGGCGGCGTCGCGTCGAGCCGGATCTCGTGCCGGCGCGTGCCGATCGACGAACCGTTGCGCAGCNCCAGGTCGACGTCGTGCAGGGCCAGCGGCGGGGCCTGGCGCTGCTCGTCGACCCAGCGCAGCGTGCCGTCCAGCACCGCCAGCTCGTCCTGGCGGAACAGCCAGTCCGCGAGCGCGCCGTCGCCGCCGCCGTCATCGCGCAGCTCCAGCCCGGCGACGTGCAGCCGACCCTGCGCGTCGCGGCGCACCTCCAGCGTCGGCGCTTCCAGCAGCAGCTGGCGCAGGCGCAGCTCGAAGTGCAGCACCGAGGCAGCCGACGGCGCCGCGTGCACGCGCGCCAGCCGCAACGCCTCGCGGCCGGCCGCGTCCTCGACGACCACGTCGCGCAGTTCCAGGGTCGGGATCCAGCCGTGCGACCGGACGTGGATCTGCCCGATGCGCACCGACTGCCCTATTGCCTGCGAGGCCGATCTTTCGATCTGCGGACGCCATTGGTCGATTCGCGGCAGAATCAGCCAGTGGAGCGTCAACCACGCCGCCAGGATGAGCATCCACGCGAACAGCACCACGCCGGCAGCCGCCTTGAGCACGGTGCGCAGCACGCGCCAGGCGGGCGCCAGGGGACTCGGGGAGGGAAACGCAGACATGAAGACTCGGCAACGGCCAGGGGGTTGCCCGACGCACGCCCCGGCCAGGACGCGGGCAATCTAGCATAGACCCCGAGCAGCACCATGGGTTTCACCGAACGACCGCCCGCCGAGGGCTCCGCCGTCCTGCCGGCCGCCGCCGAGCACTCCCGTTTCGTCCAGCGCATCCGGCGCCGCTACGGGGCCGAGCTGCCGCTGCTGCCCCCCGGGCTCCCGGACCGTGACCGCCTCTCGGCCCTGATCGACACCCTGCTCGAGCGCGGCCACCCGCTGCCCTCGGCGCTGCGCGTGGCGCGCCAGCTGGCGCTGGAGCGCCTGGCGGTGCTGGACATCGAGCAGGCCTGCCCGATGAGCGACGTCGCGCGCGCGATGACCGAGCTGGCCGAGGTCACGCTGGACCGCGCGCTCGCTGCCGCCTGCGCCGAGCAGGACGCGCGCTTCGGGCCGCCGCTCAACGAAGCGGGCGAGCGCATCGACTTCTGGGTGGTCGGCATGGGCAAGCTCGGCGGGCGCGAGCTCAACGTGTCTTCCGACATCGACCTGGTCTACGTCTACGAGGAAGACGGCCAGACCCGGGGCCGGCCCGACGGCACCGGGCGCGTCAGCGCGCACGAGTACTTCTCGCAGGTCGCGCGCAGCCTCTACGCGCTGATCGGCGACACCACCGAGGACGGCTTCGTGTTCCGCGTCGACCTGGCGCTGCGTCCCAACGGCAACTCCGGCCCGCCGGTGGTGAGCCTGGCGATGCTGGAGGAATACTTCCTCGTGCAGGGCCGCGAATGGGAGCGCTTTGCCTGGCTCAAGAGCCGCGTGGTCGCGCCGCGCGCCTCGGTGCTGTCCGGCCGCGCCAACCAGCTGCGCGACGTGGTGGTGCCCTTCGTGTTCCGCCGCTACCTCGACTACGGCGTGTTCGAGGGCCTGCGCAGCCTGCACCGCAAGATCCGCGACGAGGCGCAGCGCCGCGCCGCCGGCCGCCCCGAGCGCGCCAACGACGTCAAGCTCTCGCGCGGCGGCATCCGCGAGATCGAGTTCATCGTGCAGCTGCTGCAGGTGGTGCGCGGCGGCCAGTACCCCGAGATCCGCACCCGCTCGACGCTCAGGGCGCTGGAGCGCCTGACCGCGGTCGGGGTGATCCAGGCCGAGACCGCGCAGAAGCTGGCCGAGGCCTACATCTTCCTGCGCCGCATCGAGCACCGCATCCAGTACCTCGACGACCAGCAGACCCACCAGCTGCCCACCGGCGACGGCGACCTGGCCTGGATCGCGCGCAGCATGGGCTTCGTCTGCAACGCCGAGGCCTGCGAGCTGCTGGACCGGCTGTGCCAGGTCCGCGAGTTCGTCGCCACCGAGTTCGACGCGCTGCTGCACGACGGCCGCCCGTCCGGCAACGGCTGCTGCAAGGGCTCGTGCGGCACCCCGCCCGCGCCGCTGGACAGCGAGACCTTCCTGGAACGGCTGCCGGCCGAGCTGGCGCAGCGCGTGCGGCCATGGATCGACCACCCGCGCGTGCAGGCCCTGCGCGAGGAGACCAAGCAGCGCCTGGGCAAGCTGATCCTGCGCTCGGCGCAGGCGGTGCAGCAGGGCGACTGTCCGATGGAGGCCGCGATGCGCTTCGTCGACTGGGCCGAGCCGCTGCTGCGCCGCGAGAGCTACATCGCGCTGCTGGTCGAACGCCAGGAAGTGCACCAGCGGCTGCTGCGGCTGCTGGGGCTGGCGCGCTGGCCGATGCGCTACCTGATGCGCCACCCGGGCGTGATCGACGAGCTGGCCGACCCGCGGCTGATCTACACCCGCTTCGAGCCGGACGAGTTCGTGCGTGACCTGGAGCAGCGCCACGAGGCCTGGGCGCGCTCCGGCCAGGCCGACGAGGAGTCCCTGCTGGACACGCTGCGCCGCGCCTACCACGCCGAGGTGTTCCGCACCCTGGTGCGCGACGTCGAGGGCCACATCACCGTCGAGCAGGTGGCCGACGACCTGTCGCTGCTGGTCGACGCGACCATCGAGTGCTCGATGCGCTGGGCCTGGCAGCACCTCAAGCAGCGCCACCGCGAGCAGCCGCGCTTCGCGGTGATCGCCTACGGCAAGCTGGGCGGCAAGGAGCTGGGCTACGGCAGCGACCTGGACGTGGTGTTCCTGTTCGACGACGACGACGAACGCGCCCCCGAGGTCTACGCCGCCTTCGCGCGCAAGCTGATCACCTGGCTGACGCTGCGCACCAGCGCCGGCGAGCTGTTCGAGATCGACACCGCGCTGCGCCCGAACGGCAACTCCGGGCTGCTGGTCACCTCGCTGCAGGCCTTCGAGGCCTACCAGGCCGGCCGCGGCAGCAACACCGCCTGGACCTGGGAGCACCAGGCCATCACGCGGGCGCGCTTCTGCGCCGGCGCACCCGACATCGCGCCGCGCTTCGAGGCGGTGCGGCGCATGGTGATCGCCAGCCCGCGCGACCCCGAGGCGCTGAAGACCGAGATCCGCGCGATGCGCGAGAAGGTGCGCGACGCCCACCCGGTGCGCGACGGACGCTTCGACGTCAAGCACAGCCCGGGCGGCATGATGGACGTGGAGTTCGCGGTGCAGTACCTGGTGCTGGCGCACGGCCCCACCCACCCCGAGCTGCACGACAACGTGGGCAACATCGCGCTGCTGCAGCGCGCCCAGGCCGCCGGCCTGCTGCCCGACCGGGTCGGCAATGCCGCCGCCGACGCCTACCGCGAGCTGCGCCGCGCGCAGCACAAGGCCCGGCTGGACGAACAGAGCACCGTGTTCGACCCGGACGCGATGGCCGCGCAGCGCGCCGCCGTGCTGGCGCTGTGGCGCTGCGTGTTCGGAGCGTGAAGCCCGGCCTCGCCTGGACCGGGCTGGCCGCCGCACTGGGCCTGCTGGCGCTGGCCGGCCTGGCCCTGCCGCCGGAGTCACTCGCCTGGCGCGCCGACGCGCCGTGGGCCGTGTGGCGCTGGTTCAGCGCCGCCGGCGTGCACCGCACCCCGCTGCACCTGGGCGCCAACCTGGCCGGCCTGGCGCTGCTGGCCGCGCTGGGCCGGGCCGTCCGCCTGCCCGGCGCCGCCGCGCTGGCGTGGCTGGTCGCCTGGCCGCTCACCCATGCCCCGCTGATGTACGTGGCGCCGCTGCACAGCTACGGCGGGCTCTCCGGCGTGCTGCACGCCGGCGCGGCGATCGCCGGCCTGTACATGCTCTGCCGGCCCGCCACGGCCCGCCACCGCTGGGTGGGCCTGGCGCTGCTGGCGGGCGTGGCGCTCAAGCTGCTGCTCGAGACCCCCTGGCAGACGCCGTTGCGCACCGACGCGGGCTGGGGCTTCCCGGTGGCCGTGGTCGCGCATGCGACCGGCGCGCTGGCCGGGTGGCTCGCCGGCGCGGTCGCGCTGGGCGTGCGCCGTGCGGGCCTCAGCTGACCAGCTTGAGCCCGATGATGCCGACCACGACCAGCCCCAGGCAGGCCAGCCGCGCCGGGGTGGCCGCATCGCCGAACAGCAGGATGCCGCAGATCGCGGTGCCGACCGCGCCGATGCCGGTCCACACGGCATAGGCCGTGCCCACCGGCAGGTGCCGCACGGCCAGGCCCAGCAGCACCACGCTGGCGACCATCGCCACCACCGTGAGGGCCGTGGGCAGCGGGCGGCTGAAGCCTTCGGTGTACTTGAGGCCGACCGCCCAGGTGATTTCCAGCAAGCCGGCGAGGAAAAGGATGATCCAGGGCATCTGCGAGGTCCGAAGTGACGCGAAGGCGCCAGTGTAGGAAGGCGCCTGCGTCCGTGCGGCCGTGGCGCGGCAACCACCCATGCGCTGCAAGGTCACCGCCCGGACACGAAAAAGGCGCCGCGTGCGGCGCCTTGGACAGGAGGTGGACGGGCGAAGACCCGGTCAGCCGGCCTGCGGCACGGGCTGCTGCGCAGCCAGCTGCGCCACCAGCTCCTTGCGGAAGCGGTTGAGCTCCTGCACGGTCTTGAAGCTGCGCTCCATCAGCAGGCTCAGGTTGTGGAGGATGCGCTCGACCACCTTGGTCTCCCAGCTGGCGTCGAACTGGATCTGCTTGTCCAGCCAGCGCTCCAGCCATTCGGGGTCGGGCAGGCGGCTCTGCACGGTGTCGCGCGGGAACAGCTTCTCGTTGACGTGCAGGTTGGTCGGGTGCAGCGCCTGCGCGGTGCGGCGCGCGCTGGCCATCAGCACGCCGACCTTGGCGAAGGCGGCGCGCGCCTCGTCGCCGAAGCGGTTGATCGCGCGCTTCATGTAGCGCAGGTAGGCGCCGCCGTGGCGGGCCTCGTCGCGCGCCAGCGTCTCGTAGATCGCCTTGATGACCGGCTCGGTGTGCCACTGCGCGGCACGACGGTACCAGTGGTTCAGGCGCACCTCGCCGCAGAAGTGCAGCATCAGCGTCTCCAGCGCCGGCGCCGGGTCGAACTCGAAGCGCACCTCGTGCAGCTCCTGTTCGGTGGGCACCAGCTCGGGGCGGAAGCGGCGCAGGTACTCCATCAGCACCAGCGAGTGCTTCTGCTCCTCGAAGAACCAGACGCTGATGAAGGCCGAGAAGTCGCTGTCGTCGCGGTTGTCGCGCAGGAACATCTCGGTGGCCGGCAGCGCCGCCCACTCGGTGATGGCGTTCATCTTGACGGTCTGCGCCTGCTCCTCGCTGAGCTTGCTGCCGTCGAACTGGTCCCATGGAATGTCGCGTTCCATGTTCCAGCGCACGGCTTCGAGTTGTTTGAAGAGCTCGGGGTACAGCATCAATGTTCCTGTCGACGTGAAAGCGGGAGAAGGCGGGTGCGGCCGCCCGCAGCCGGCCGCACCCAACCCGACATTGTCCCGGATCCTGNCCGCGCGCGCCCAATGGCCAAGCGGACGCCAGGGTCGGGCCGGGGCTGCCGGGCCGGNGCAGAACCATGTAACCTTGTGCAGCGCAGGGTCTTGTGTCGGTCACAATTGGCGCCCGATGTGGCCCTGGCGCCCGTCCATCACCCCGATCTGTTCCACATTTCGCACAGACTTGATGGCCAGCAAGGATCGCTCCCTCCCGCAAACGCCGCGAGCGCGCGACAATTTCCACCGTTGCTTCACATCGAAAGTATTTCGGGGAACTTTCCGCCGCGGCCCCTTTCCAACGCTGCACCAGTCAGGGTGGGAGCCACTGCGGCGCCAAGGCGGCGGCCAACGTCCCCGGTGGACGGCGCCAAGGACGGTCGACACAGGTTTTGAGCTGCGGAGCCTTCCGGTCCATCCGGTTGCAATCCCAGGGCGTTTTTCCTCCTCCTCCCTCCCTCCCTCGTTCGCTCTGGGGCGCTCCGCGGCGTTTTTCTCTACCGGCGGCACGGTGCAGACCGTGCCGCCTTTCGTTTGCCTGCACGGCGGCGGCACCGGCTGAGTCGACCGCATGCAGCGCATCGCCGTCATCGGATCGGGCATTGCCGGACTGGCCGCGGCCTACCACCTGCAGCCGCATGCCCGGGTCACGCTGTACGAAGCGGCCGATCACTTCGGGGGCCACGTCCACACGGTCGACGTGACCCTGCCGGGGCCCCGCGGCCCGGTCACGCACGGGGTGGACACCGGCTTCCTGGTCTTCAACCACCGCACCTACCCTCAGCTGGTCGCGCTGTTCGACGAGCTGGGCGTGCACACGACGCCGTCGGACATGTCGTTCTCGGTGCAGGTGCCCACGCTGCAGCTGGAATGGAGCGGCAGCAACCTCGCGACCGTGTTCGCGCAGCCGGTGAACCTGGTGCGCCCGCGCTTCTGGCGGATGCTGGCCGACCTGCTGCGCTTCAACCGCCTGGCGCAGGGCATCGCGCTGCGCCACGCCGAAGCCGAGCTGCACGAGCCGCTGGGCGACTTCCTGCGCCGGCACCGCTTCAGCGCCGCGTTCTGCGACTGGTACCTGCTGCCCATGCTCGGCTGCATCTGGTCCTGCCCGACCGAGCAGATGCTGCGCTTCCCGGTCGCGACCCTGATCCGCTTCTGCCACAACCACGGCCTGATCCAGATCGCCAACCGGCCCCAGTGGTACACCGTGACCGGGGGCGCGCGCACCTACGTCGAACGCATGCTGCAGCGCCTGCCCGACGCGCGGCGCGCCACGCCGGTGCGCCGCGTCGAGCGCGACGCCGCCCCGGGCGGCGGCGTACAGGTGCTGACCGACCAGGGCGCGGAGCGTTACGACCAGGTGGTGTTCGCCTGCCACGCCGACCAGGCGCTGGCGCTGCTCGCCCAGCCGACCGAGGCCGAGCGCGCGGTGCTCGGGCGCATCGCCTGCCGCAGCAACCGCGCCGTGCTGCACACCGACACCGCGCTGCTGCCGCGCCACCGCCGCGCCTGGGCGGCATGGAACTACGAGCGCGCCGCCGATGCCGGCCAGGAGCGCGCCGGGGTCTGCCTGCATTACCTGATCAACCGCCTGCAGCCGCTGCCGTTCACGCAGCCGGTGATCGTCACGCTCAACCCGGCGCGCGAGCCGCGGCCGGAGTGCGTGCTGGCCGAGTTCGAGTACCGTCACCCGGTGTTCGACCTCGCGGCGATCCGCGCCCAGCAGGAGGTGCCGGCGCTGCAGGGCGTGCGGCACAGCTGGTACTGCGGCGCCTGGACCGGCTACGGCTTCCACGAGGACGGGCTGAAGTCGGGCCTGGAGGTCGCACGGCGGTTGCGCGAGCGCCTCGGCACCGCCGGGGCGACCACCCGGGAGGCTGCATGAGCGCGCGCGCGCTCATCGCCTTCGGGCAGGTGCGCCACACCCGGCTGCGCCCGGTGCGGCACGCCTTCGCGCACCCGACCAGCTTCCTCATGTTGCCGATGCGCGCGCTGCGCGAGGCGCCCGACCCGGTGCTGGCGCGCAACCGGTTCGCGCTGCTGTCGTTCCACGACCGCGACCACGGCGCAGGCGGCGAGGACGCGCTGGCCTGGATGGAGGCGCTGCTCGCCGCCGAAGGCATCGCGGCCGACGGCGAGATCTGGCTGCAGACCTACCCGCGCATCCTCGGCTACGCGTTCAAGCCGGTCAGCTTCTGGTACGCNCACCGGGCCGACGGGCGGCTCGCCGCCATCGTCGCCGAGGTCAACAANACCTTCGGCGAGCGCCACTGCTACCTGCTCGACGGCCCGCAGCTGNCCTGGGGCGCCGAGCTGCGCGCGCGCAAGGTGTTCCATGTCTCGCCGTTCTGCCGCGTCGAGGGGCGCTACCGGTTCCGCTTCCTGCGCACCACGGCCGACGCCCCGCGGCACGCCGGGCGCTGCGTGGTGCGCGTGGACCTGGACGACCACGACGGGCCGCTGCTGCAGACCAGCTGGAGCGGCACGCTCGAGCCGCTGTCGGCCGCGGCGATCCGCCGCGCCGCCTGGGGCGCGCCCGCGGTCGGCTTCGGCGTGATCGCCCGCATCCACTGGCACGCGCTGAAGCTGTGGCTCAAGCGCGTGCCGTTCTTCACCAAACCCGCCGCTCCCGACCGCTTCGTCTCGCGATGACCCAGGGCCACGTCCTCACGATCCCCGCCGCCGCCTCCCTGCCCGCCGATGCCCCGCGCAGCGCGCGCGCCGCGCTGCGGCTGCTGCAACGCCTGCGCCACGGCACGCTCGAGGTGCAGCTGCCCGCCGGCGCCGGCACGCTGCGCTTCGGCAGCGGCGCGGCGCCCCACGCGAGCCTGCAGCTGCACGACTGGTCGGTGTGCGCGCGCACGCTGCGCGCCGGCGACATCGGCTTTGCCGAAAGCCACATGGACGGCGCCTGGTCCTCGCCCGACCTCGCCGCGCTGCTCGAGCTGTTCCTGCTCAACCGCAACGAGCTGGAGGCGATGATCTACGGCAGCCGCTGGGCCGGCCTGCTGTACCGGCTGCTCCACCTGCTGCGGCGCAACTCGCGCCGCCAGGCGCGCAAGAACATCCACGCCCACTACGACCTGGGCAACGACTTCTACCGCCTGTGGCTGGACGCGACGATGTCGTACTCCAGCGCCTGGTTCGAGGGCGACCTCGCCCGCCCGCTGGATGCCGCGCAGCGCGCCAAGATGCGCCGCGCGCTCGTGCAGTGCGGCATCGGCCCCGGCCAGCGCCTGCTCGAGATCGGCTGCGGCTGGGGCAGCCTCGCCGCGATGGCGGCGCAGGACTTCGGGGCGCGCGTCACCGGCCTGACGCTGTCGCAGGAACAGCTCTCCTGGGGCCGCGAGGCCATGCAGCGCGCCGGGCTGGGCGCCTCGGTCGAGCTGCGCCTGCAGGACTGGCGCGAGCTGGACGGCGGCCCGTTCGACGCGATCTGCTCGGTCGAGATGTTCGAGGCCGTCGGGCGCGAGTACTGGGACGCCTACTTCCGCGCGCTGCACCGGCTGCTCAGGCCGCAGGGCCGCGCCTGCATCCAGACCATCGTGATCCGCGACGACCTGTTCGCGCGCTACCTGCACTCGACCGACTTCATCCAGCAGTACATCTTCCCGGGCGGGCTGCTGCCCTCGCCGTCGGCGTTCCGCGAACGCGCCCGGGCCGCCGGCCTGGAGATCGTCGACGAGCTGGACTTCGGCCCCGACTACGCCGAGACGCTGCGTCGCTGGCGCGAGCGCTTCACCGCCGCGGAGCCGCAGGTGCGCGCGCTGGGATTCGACGCGCGCTTCCTGCGCATGTGGACCTTCTACCTCGCCTACTGCGAGGCCGCGTTTGCCCGGCGCAACACCAGCGTCGTCCAGTTCACGCTGCGCCGGCCCTGAGATGTAACAGCCGCGGCGGCAACGGGGTAAGCTCCCGGGCATGTCCGTCACTGAAACGCTCGTGGGCGAGCCCCGCATCGCCCGGCTGGTGCAGTACTTCGAAAGCCTCAGTCCCGCCGCGCTGGAGCGGCTGGGCGAGATCTACGCCGCCGACTGCCGCTTCAAGGACCCGTTCAACGAGGTGCGCGGCCTCGACGCGGTGCGCCGCATCTACGCCCACATGTACGCGACGCTGGACGAGCCGCGCTTTTGCATCACCCGCGCGGTCGTGCAGGGCAGCCACTGCGTGCTGACCTGGACCTTCCAGTTCCGCTTCCGCCGCCGCGGGGAAGAGCAGTCGGTGCGCGGCTCCTCGCATTTGGTGCTCGACGCCGAGGGGCGCATCACCGACCACGAGGACTACTGGGACGCGGCCGGCCAGTTCTACGAGAAGCTGCCCCTGGTCGGCAACCTGATGCGCTGGCTGCGCCGCAAGGTCCAGCCCGCATGAGCGCCGCCCGCATCGCCGTCGTCGGCGCCGGGCTGGCCGGGCTGGCCTGCGCCGGCGCGCTGCAGGAGGCCGGCCACGACGTGACCGTGCTGGAGCGCGAGCGCATCCCCGGCGGGCGCTGCGCCAGCCTGCCCACCCCGATCGGCCCGTGCGACCACGGCCTGCCGGAGCTCGCCGCCGCCACGCCGGGGTTTGCCGCGCCGCTGCAGGCCTGGGCCGGCGCCGGAATGCTCGCGCCCGCGCCGTCGAGCCCGGGGCGGTGGCTGGGCGTGCCGTCGATGCAGGCCTTCGCGGCCCGGCTGGCCGCAGGCTTGAAGGTCGTCCCCGGGCTGGAGGTCGCCGCGCTCGAGCGCGACGGCGCGCAGTGGTGGCTGCGCACCCACCAGGCGCCGCCGCGCGGGCTCGAGCTGCACTACGACGCGGTCGCGGTGGCGATGCCGCCCGAGCAGGCGCTGCCGCTGCTGGGCGTGGCGCCGGCGCTGGCCGAGCCGCTGCGCGCGGTGCGCAGCGAGCCGTGCTGGAGCGTCGTCGCCGCCTGGCCGATGCCGTTGCCGCTGCGCGGCGATGCGCTGGCCGGCAACGGTGCCGAGGACGTGCTGGGCAGCGCCCGGCGCGACGCGCGCACCCGCCAGGGCTCGCGCTGGGTGCTGCACGCCAGCGCCTACTGGAGCGCCAACAACCTGGACGTGCGGCCGATCGACGTGGTGCAGCGCCTGCTCGATGCGTTCGGGCGCGCCATCGGCGTGCGGCTGGCGCGCCCCTCGCATGCCCAGGCCCACCTGTGGCGCCAGGCCCGCGTCGCGCAGCCGCTGGCCGAGCCCTGCGGCTGGGACGCCGGGCTGCGCCTGGGCGCCTGCGGCGATGCCTGGTGCGGGACGCACGGGGCCGACGGCGCCGAGCGCGCCTGGACCAGCGGCCGGGCGCTGGCGTGCCACATCGCGGAATCGCTTACTTGAGCCAGCCCTTGCGGCGGAAGTACCAGAACGGCGCGATCACCGAGGCGGCCATCAGCGCGATCGAGAACGGGTAGCCGTAGCGCCAGCTCAGCTCCGGCATGTGCTGGAAGTTCATGCCGTAGATGCTGGCGATCAGCGTCGGCGGCAGCAGCGCGACGCTGGCCACCGAGAAGATGCGGATGATCTTGTTCTGGTTGATGTTGATGAAGCCGACGGTGGCGTCCATCAGGAAGTTGATCTTGTCGAACAGGAAGGCCGTGTGCGAGTCGAGCGAGTCGATGTCGCGCACGATCTGGCGCGCGTCCTCGAACTGTTCGGCATTGAGCATGCGGCTGCGCATCAGGAAGCTGACCGCGCGGCGCGTTTCCATCACGTTGCGGCGGATGCGGCCGTTCAAGTCTTCCGCCCGGGCGATCGCGGCCAGCACCTCGCCGGCCTCGGTGTCGCTCACGTCGCCCTTGAGCACGCGCGAGCTGACCACTTCCAGGTCGTCGTAGATGCCCTCGAGCGAGTCGGCCGAGTACTCGGCGTCCATGTCGTAGAGCTTGAGCAGCACGTCCTTGGCGCCCTCGATCAGTCCCGGCATGCGGCGGCCGCGCAGGCGCAGCAGGCGGAACACCGGCAGGTCCTCGTTGTGGATCGAGAACAGCACGTTGTCGCGCAGGATGAAGGCGGTGCGCACGTTGCGCGCGCCGTCGTCGTCCTCGATCAGGAAGTCGGAGCGGATGTGCAGCTCGCCGTTGTCTTCCTCGTAGAAGCGCGCCGACTCTTCCAGGTCCTCGCTGATCGCGTCGCTGGGGATCTCCAGGCCGAAGCGCTCGCCGACCCACTGGATCTCCTCGGGGGTCGGCGACTCGAGGTCGACCCACACCGGCTGCACGCGAGACAGCGTGTCCGGGCGGTCGATCTCTTCCTGGTAGAGCCGTCCGTTCGACAGCGTGAAGACATTGAGCATGCAATCTCCAACCGAGGCCGGCCGCGCATCAGCGGCCGGAACAACGAGCAAGCGGGTACGTGGGGAGGTACTGAACCGTCTCGCCCCGACCGCTGCTGTGGCGTCGGCTGGAGCGGACGGTCACCGAGGGTGACAACTGTCCAAGGCAAGTCTCCGTGATGGGAACGATCCACGATTATGGCACTGCGCCTCGGGCCGCAGCAATTGGCGCACCCTCCGCGCAACAGGGGCCGGAAGCGGGTAGGCTGGGGGCCTCGTCACCCGGTGCCGCATCCTTGTCACGATGAACACGCCCGATTCCCGCCTGCCTGCCGTCCGCGAGCGCCTGGGCGCGCTGCGCGCCGCGATGCAACGCCACCGCCTGGCCGCCTGGCTGGTGCCCTCGGCCGACCCGCACCTGTCCGAATACCTGCCCGAGCGCTGGAAGAGCCGCGAGTGGCTGAGCGGCTTCACCGGCTCGATGGGCACGCTGGTCGTCACGCCGACGGACGCCCGCCTGTTCGCCGACAGCCGCTACTGGGTGCAGGCCGAGGCACAGCTGTCCGGCACCGGCATCGCGCTGGAGAAGATCCCCTCCGGGCAGAGCCTGGCGCACATCGACTGGCTGGCGCAGCACGTGCCGGCCGGCGAGGTGGTCGGCGTCGACGGCCAGGTGCTGGCGCTGGCCGCGGCGCGCGCGCTGCGCGAGGCCCTGCAGGCACGGGGCGTGCAGCTGCGCTCCGACCTCGACCTGATGGACGAGGTCTGGCCCGACCGCCCCGGCCTGCCCGACGCGCCGGTGACCGAACACCGGCCGCCCGAGGCGACCCGCCCGCGCGCCGACAAGCTCGCCGGGCTGCGCGCGACGATGCGCGAGCGCGGCGCGCAGTGGCACTGGATCTCGACGCTGGACGACATCGCCTGGCTGTTCAACCTGCGCGGCGCGGACGTGCCGTACAACCCGGTGTTCGTCGCCCACGCGCTCATCGGGCTGGATTCGGCCACGCTGTTCCTCCCCGAGGCCAAGGTGCCGGCCGCGCTGCGCGAGGCGCTGGCGCGCGACGGGGTGGACATCGCTCCCTACGAGCAGGCGCGCGTGCGGCTGCTGCAGCTGCGCGGCAGCCTCCTGCTCGACCCGCGCCGCGTCACGCTGGGCCTGCGCGAGGCGCTGCCGGGCGACGTGCAGGTGATCGAGGCGGTGAACCCGACCACGCTGGCCAAGGCACGCAAGAGCGCGGCCGAGGCGGCGCACATCCGCACGACGATGGCCAACGACGGCGCGGCGCTGGCCGAGTTCTTCGCCGCCTTCGAGCAGGCGCTGCAGCGCGGCGCGCGCCTCACCGAGCTGGACGTCGACGAGCAGATCACCGCCGCCCGCGCGCGCCGCCCGGGATTCGTGTGCCCCAGCTTCGCGACGATCGCCGGCTTCAACGCCAACGGCGCGATGCCGCATTACCGCGCCACCCCCGAGTCGCACGCGGTGATCGAGGGCCACGGCCTGCTGCTCATCGACTCGGGCGGGCAGTACCTCGGCGGCACCACCGACATCACCCGCGTGGTGCCCATCGGCACCCCAAGCGCCGAGCAGCGGCGCGACTTCACGCTGGTGCTCAAGGCCATGATGGCGTTGTCGCGGGCGCGCTTCCCGCGCGGCATCCGCTCGCCGCTGCTCGACGCGATCGCGCGCGCGCCGCTGTGGGAGCACGGGCTCGACTACGGGCACGGCACCGGCCACGGCGTCGGCTATTTCCTCAACGTGCACGAAGGCCCGCAGGTGATCTCGTACCATGCGGCCCCCGAACCGCACACCGCGATGGAGCCCGGCATGGTCACCTCGATCGAGCCGGGGCTGTACCGGCCGGGGCAGTGGGGCGTGCGCATCGAGAACCTCGCGATGAACGTGCCCGCGGGCGAGACCGGATTCGGCGAGTACCTCGCCTTCGAGACGCTCACGCTGTGCCCGATCGACACGCGCTGCATCGAGCTGAGGCTGCTGCGCGACGACGAGCTGGCATGGCTCAACGCCTACCACGCCACGGTGCGCGAGCGTGTCGCGCCGCTGGTGCAGGGCGACGCGCTCGCCTGGCTCGAGGCGCGCACGCAGCCGCTGGGACGCTGAAGCCTGCCGCGGCGGCGGACGGCCCGCTCGCCGGGGTGCCAGCGGCCGGTGTCCCAATCCGGCCGTCAAGGTGTCGGAAAATGCCTGACATTCACTCTAGACCCCGGCTACTGTGGAATTCGAGAAGCAATGACTACATTTGACGACGTGCCCGAGACGGTGCCAGGAGACATCGGAGCCCAGCCGCTCGACCTTGCCGCCAACCCGTTCGCGTTGATGACCCATCCGCAAGCCGTGTTGCAAGCCGTGCAGCTGTCCGACCGCCTCGCCAATCTGCAAAGCCGCGTCTACCGCCCGCTGGACCAGACGCCGGCCCGTCACCCGGGCGACCTCGCCGCCGATCCCACGATCGCGTGATTTCCGGCCCTGCCCGGGCCGCTGCCAGAACCCGACAGCCGAGCATCGCGCCGATGGCGCGAGGGGCGAGGCTTTGCCTGGAGCCGACAGCCATGACGGACGACGCCACCCTCACCACCCGACGCCAGGACCTGGACCGGCTGCTGCGCCAGCACCGGCCGATGGTGCGCCGGATGGCGCAGCGGCTGGTGTCCCGGCTGCCGGCCAACGTGGAGTTCGACGACCTGCTGCAGGCCGGCATGATCGGCCTGGCCGAGGTGCTGTCGCGCAGCGAGCTCACCGAAGGTCCGCAGTTCGAGGCCTACGCCACGCCGCGCATCCACGGCGCGATGCTGGACGAGCTGCGCGCGGCCGACTGGGCCAGCCGCGACGTGCGCCGCCGCCAGCGCGACGCCGGCGCCGCGGTGCAGCGCCTGGAGCAGCGCCTGGGCCGCGCGCCGCAGCCTTCCGAGATCGCGCGCGAGCTGGAGATCACGCTGGACGAGTACGAGACCCTGCGCACCAGCGTGCACGAATCGCAGTTCGTCTCGCTCGACGAGGTGACGGGTGACGACGACGAGGGAAGCACGCTGGAGCGGCACGTCGCCGATGCGCAGGCCGACCCCGTGCACCACGTGGGCGAACGGCGGCGCCGCCAGGCCCTGGTGCGCGCGATCGAGGCGCTGCCCGAGCGCGAGCGCCAGGCGCTCAGCCTCTACCACGAGCAGGACCTGAGCCTGCGCGAGATCGGCGAGGTGCTGGGCGTGAGCGAGTCCCGCGTCTGCCACCTGCATGCGCAGGCGGTGCGCCGGCTGCGCATCAAGCTGCGGGACTGGTGAGGACGCGGCCGCGGTGCGGCCGGGCCGCGCGGGCACGCCTCAAGACGGGCGGGGAAAGGGAGGGGAGAGGCGCGCGCGCAGCGACGGCGCGCGCCGCCGGGCCGCTCATTCGCCGAGGGCGGCGGCCAGTTCCTTGCAGGAGGGCTTGCAGACCATTTCGGTCTTGCCGAGCAGTTTCTTGGACTGCAGCTGGTCAGGCGTCCGGTGCTTCCCGCACTTGAAGCAGGAACGGGTGTTGGCCTTGCTCGCGAACGGCGACCCGACCGTCTTGGACCGGTAGCGCAGGCCATCCTCGTGGATGCGGGTGACGACGGTTTTGGACATGAATGAGATGCCTCCAGGCAGACCTTCGGAAAGGGAAACGAAACCGCAATTTTCCCGCCTCGCGGCGATCCCGCCAAGCCGACCGCCCTCCGGGGGCTTTTGCGGCAGGGTTACACGCGGGCGCGCGATCCGTGCTTCAGGCGTCGCCGAGCCCCGGACGCCGCCGCTCGAGGGCATGCCAGACCAGCAGGCAGGCGGCGGCCCAGCCCGCCCCGAGCGCCCAGCCGGCCAGCACGTCGCTCGGCCAGTGCACGCCCAGGTAGACCCGGCTGAACCCCACGCCCACCGTCAGCAGCACCGCCACCGCGAGCAGGTAGCCACCGGCGGCGCGGCCGGGTTGCAGGCGCGCCAGCAGGGCGGCCAGCGTGAGGTAGACCACCGCCGACATGGTCGCGTGGCCGCTCGGGAAGCTGAGCGTGAGCACCGGCACCCCCGTGCGGCACCAGGTCCGGGCGCGGGCGCTCGATCAGCCATTTCAGCGCGTGGCTCGCCCCCAGCCCGCCCAGCACCGAGCACGCCACCATCACCGCCATGCCGAAGCGCCGGACGATCAGCAGGTAGCCCACCGCCCCCCAGCGCGACCACCGTCAGCACCGTGGTACTGCCCAGGGCCGTGAGGTCGCGCATCAGCACCTCCACCCACCACGGCCCCCAGGGGTCGGAGGGGTCGTCGGGGTGGCGCAGCGCCAGCAGCAGGCGCCGGTCGAGGTCGTGGATCTCGCCTTCGATGACCTCGTCCGCGAGCTCGATGAAGGCCCAGGTCGCCAGCGCGACGAAGGCGACCAGCAGCAGCGGCGCGAGCAGCGCCCGCTGCCGCAGGCCCCGGCGCAGGCGGGCCAGCGGCCCGGCCGGCAGGACATCGTTCGGTTCGGGCAGGCGGGGGGTCGAGGGCATGGCGGCGGCGGATCGGCTCGGGGCAGGCCCCGATCCTAGGGCCTGCGCGCTCGCCCGGCCATGCCGGTTCAATACAGGATGCGACAGCGGATCGTGCCCTCGATCGCGCACAGCTCGTGCAGCGCCACCTGGCTGGCGGCGGCGTCGATGTCCACCACCACGTAGCCGACCTGGGCGTTGGTCTGCAGGTACTGCGCCGCNACGTTGATGCCGGCGGCCGAGAAGCGTTCGTTGACGCGCGCCATCACGCCCGGCACGTTGTGGTGGACGTGCAGCAGCCGGCAGGCGCCCGCGTGCAGCTCCGGCAGGGAGACCTCGGGGAAGTTGACCGCCGAGACCGTCGAGCCGTTGTTGCTGTAGCGGATCAGCTTGGCCGCCACCTCGCGCCCGATGCTTTCCTGCGCCTCCAGCGTCGAGCCGCCGATGTGCGGCGTCAGGATCACGTTGTCGAAGCGCGTCAGCGGGGACTCGAACGCCGCGTCGTTGCCCTGCGGCTCGACGGGAAACACGTCGATCGCCGCGCCGAGCAGGTGCCCGCCATCGAGCGCGGCGACCAGTGCGTCGATGTCGACCACCGTGCCGCGCGAGGCGTTGATCAGGCAGCTGCCGGGCTTCATGCGCGCCAGCTGCGGCGCGCCGATCAGGTTCAGCGTGGCCGGCGTCTCGGGCACGTGCAGGCTGACCACGTCGGCCGCCTCCAGCACCTCGTCCAGCGACCCCAGCTGGCGCGCGTTGCCCAGCGGCAGCTTGGCCTCGATGTCGTGGAACACCACGCGCATGCCCAGGTGCTCGGCCAGCACGCCGACCTGGGTGCCGATGTGGCCGTAGCCGACGATGCCCAGCGTCTTGCCGCGCACCTCGTACGCGTGCGTCGCGCTCTTGGCCCAGCCGCCGCGGTGCAGCAGCGCGTTCTTCTGCGGGATGCCGCGCATCAGCATCACGATCTCGGCGACCACCAGCTCGGCCACGCTGCGGGTGTTGGAGAACGGCGCGTTGAACACCGGGATGCCGCGCCGGGCCGCGGCCTCCAGGTCGATCTGGTTGGTGCCGATGCAGAAGGCGCCGATGGCCACCAGCTTCGGCGCCTGCGCCAGCACCGCCTCGGTGAGCCGGGTGCGCGAGCGGATGCCGACGAAATGCGCATCGCCGATCGCCTCGGCCAGCGCCTCGCCGGACAGCGCCTTGGGATGCGTGACCACCTGGGTGTAGCCGTCGCGGTGCAACGCCTCCACCGCCGAGGGGTGGATGCCCTCGAGCAGCACGAACCTGAGCCTGTCCTTGTCGACCGAAAGACGCATGGCCTGCCGTCCTGGAGGAAGTGATCGTGCCCCCAGTGTGCCCGCCGGCGGCGCGGCCGTCCGCTCCGGTGCCACACGGCCCTGCCGGCAACAGGTTCAAACCGCCACGGTGCCGGCCCGCGCCGTGGCGCGTCACCGAATGCCCGCACAATCCGGCCTCATGCGCACCGCCTTCTCCGCCCTGCCCCGCCTGCTGCCGCTGCGCGCCGTGGCCTTCCTCGGCCAGGTGCTGCTGGCCGCCGCGGCCGGGGTGCGCGGGCGCTGGCGCTTCCCGCTGCGCGAGCTGGCGCGGGTCACCGCCGACTGCAGCGCGCGGGCACTGCCCATCGTCACGGTGGTCAACGTCCTGGTCGGCGCGATCCTGGCCTTCGTCGGCGCGGTGCAGCTGGTCAAGTTCGGCGCCGGCATCTACGTCGCCGACCTGGTCGGCATCGCCGTCGCGCGCGAGATGGCCGCAGTGATCACCGCCGTCGTGATGGCCGGCCGCACGGGTGCGGCATTTGCTGCCGAACTGGCCACGATGCAGGCCAACGAGGAAATCGACGCGCTGGAGGTGGTGGGGCTGCCCGCGGTGGACTACCTGGTCGTGCCGCGCGTGCTTGCCCTGCTGCTGATGATGCCGCTGCTGTACGTCTACGGCTGCGCCACCGGGCTGGTGGGCGGCATGCTGGTCGGCGTGGGCATGCTCGACCTCGCCCCGGCGGCCTACTTCGAGCGCACCTTCCAGGCGCTGTCCTGGGCGCACGTCAACCTCGGGCTGGTCAAGTCCTTCGTGTTCGGCGCGCTGGTCGCGATGACCGGCTGCTACTTCGGCCTGCACGCGCAGCGCAACGCCGCGGGCGTCGGCCTGGCGACCACCCGTTCGGTGGTGTTCAGCATCGTCGGCATCATCGCGCTGGACGCGGTGTTCGCGGTGTGCGCGAACGCCCTGGGGGTATAGCCATGCGACTGTGCGTGCGTGACCTCGAGATGCGCTTCGGCGACCGGCTGATCCAGCGCGACATCGCCTTCGACGTGCAGCCGGGCACCATCTTCGCGGTGATGGGCGGCAGCGGCTGCGGCAAGAGCACGCTGCTCAAGCACCTGGTCGGGCTGCTGCGACCGGCCGCCGGCCGGGTCGAGTACGACGGCACCGACTACTGGAGCGCCGACGAGGCCACGCGCGCGACCATCCGCCGGCGCTTCGGCATGCTGTTCCAGAGCGGCGCGCTGTGGTCCTCGATGACCCTGCTGGAAAACGTCTGCCTGCCGCTGGAACAGCACACCCGGCTCGACGCGAAGCAGCGCGAGGCCCGCGCGCGCGAGGTGCTGGCCTGGGTCGGGCTGGAGCGCTTCGCCGGCTACTACCCGTCCGACATCAGCGGCGGCATGAAGAAGCGCGCCGGCCTGGCGCGCGCGCTGGCCGCCGAGCCGCAGCTGCTGTTCCTCGACGAACCCTCGGCCGGGCTGGACCCGATCAGCTCGAAGCGCCTGGACGACCTGATCCTCGAGGTGCGCGAGCGCACCGGCGCCGCGATCGTGATGGTCAGCCACGAACTGCCCAGCCTGTTCGCGGTGGCCGACGACGGCATCTTCCTCGACGCCGACAGCCGCCATCCGATCGCGCACGGCAGCCCGCGCGCCCTGCGCGAACAAGCCACCCACCCGACGGTGCGCGCCTTCCTCCGCCGCGAGGAACCGGCCGCCCCGCCGCAGCCTGCAACCACCCCATGAAACGTCACGCCCTGCTCGTCGGCAGCTTCGTCATCGGCGCCCTGGTGCTGCTGGTGATCGGCATCATCTGGTTGAGCGGCAACGCGCTGTTCCACCAGGAACTGCGTGCCGCGGTCTACTTCAAGGGCAGCGTCAACGGCCTGTACGTCGGCGCGCCCGTCACCTTCCGCGGCGTGCCGGTCGGGCGCGTCGAATCGATCGGCATCGAGGTCGACGACGCCACGCTGAACGCCCGCATCCCGGTCTACGTCTCGCTGCGCCCCGACGCCGTGCAGTACTCGGGCGGCGGCAAGGACGCCGAGCTGGACCTGCCCGCGCTGGTGCAACGGGGGCTGCGCGCACGGTTGCTGGCGCAGAGCTTCGTGACCGGCCAGAAGTACATCGAACTCGACTTCGCGCCCGACACCCCGGCGGTGCTGGCCGGCGGGGGCGGCGTGCCGGAGATCCCCGCGCTCGGCGACCGCTTCGACGCCCTGATCGACCAGGTGGCCGAGCTGCCGCTGCGCGAGACGGTGCAGGACCTGCGCGACACGCTGCGCACGCTGCAGCAGACGCTCGCGGCCACGCAGGGCAGCCTGGACACCACCGCCGGCGCGATCGCGCAGACCGTGGACGAGGCGCGCTCGACGCTGCGCACCGCCTCGGCCGCGCTGGTCGCCGTGCAGGCCGACACCCAGGCCACGCTGCGCGCGATGACCCGCCTCGCGCAGGACTCGGGCCAGACCGTGCAGCAGCTGCAGACCGAGCTGGCTGCCACGCTGCAGGCCGCCCGGCGTGCGGCCGAATCCGCTCAGACCGCGATCGACCGCGTCAGCGAGATGGCCGCCCCGGGCGCGCCGCTGCGCGCCGACCTGGACGGCGCGGTGCGCGACCTCGCGCAGGCCGCGCGCAGCCTGCGCACCTGGAGCGAAGTGCTCGAGGAGCGGCCCAACGCCGTGATCTTTGGCAACGACACACCATGACCCACGCCTCTGCCACGCCCCTGCCCGCCCCGCGGCGGCGCCCGCTGCGCCTCGCGGCCTGCGCCGCCCTGCTCGCGCTGCTGGGCGCCTGCGCCGGTCCGCGACCGGCCGCCACGCTGCTGACGCTGCCGCCCACGCCGCCGGCGGCCGCCACGCCGACCACGGCCCCTGGGCCGGTCGTGGTGGTGCGCCGCATCGCGCTGCCCGAATACCTGCAGTCGCGCCGCGTGCGCTATCGCAGCGGCAGCAGCACGCTGGAGGAATGGCCGCATGTGGCCTGGGCCGAGCGCATCGACGTCGGCGCGAGCCGCCATCTGGTCGCCGGCCTGCGCGCGGCGCTGCCGGGCTGGGTGGTGTGCGAATCGGACTGCCCGTCGGGCCCCGACGAGCGCCTGCTGAAGGTGGAGCTGGCGTCGTTCGACTACGACCGCGCGGCCCGCACCGTGCACGGGGAGGCGCGCATCTCGATCGCCGCGCCCGCCGCCCCGCAGCGACTGCTGCGCACCGCGGTGCACCGCGAGGCCCTGGCGGTCGGCGCGGACACGCCCGAAGGGCAGGCGCAGGCCATGGCGCAGCTGCTGCAGCAGGTCGCGCGCGCCGCCGCCGCCGAGCTGGAAGCCTCGCGCGGCACCCCGCGCTGACCCCGCGCCGAAGCGCGCATCGGGCTGGCGGCGCCCCGGGGGCGCAGAAAGGAAAGTATGCGCCGCAGCAGCCGGGTCAAACGCAGATGATGCCCCGAATCGGGGCGCTTTGTTGATCAGGGACAAGCCCGCCCCGGGGAATCCCCTTTCCGGCTTGCCACCCCCTCCCCGCAGGGGCACACTGGCCTTGCGACGTCGCTTCCTCAACCCTTCGGAAAGGAGGACTTATGAATCTGACGATCAGCGGCCACCACCTGGAGGTCACGCCCGCCCTGCGAGAGTATGTGCTCACCAAGCTGGACCGGGTGACCCGGCACTTCGACCAGGTGGTGGACATCAACGTGATGTTGAGCGTTGAGAAGCTGAAGGAGAAGGAACGTCGGCAGAAGGCCGAAGTCAACGTCCGCGTGAAGGGAAAGGACATTTACTGCGAATCCGCCCACGAGGATCTCTACGCCGCGATCGACCAGCTGATGGACAAGCTCGATCGCCAGGTCATCAAGCACAAGGCGCGGCTCCAGGAGCATCACCATGAGTCGCCCAAGCGCCTGAACGGCGCGGTCACGGAGGCCCCCCAGTAAGAAAGCAGCTGATTCCCCATTCCAGCGACAAGGCGGCCCGGGAGGCCGCCTTGTCATTTGTGACAGTTGCCATACAGGCCGCTTGCTGCAACGCAACAAGGGGAGCACAATCGTCCGGACTGGCACGCGGCGCCCGCCGGAAGGTCCGGCAGGCCCGCAATGCTGCTTTCCTATAATGCAACGCCTTGTAACTGGAGCCGTACCGGCCAGCCTCCGAACCGGTGCCGTGATCCGATGAACCGCCTCGCTCCCATCCTGCCGCCCAGCAACGTGCTGGTGAATGTGGACGCCACGAGCAAGAAGCGCGCTTTCGAGCACGCGGGCTTGCTGTTCGAGAACACCCTCTCCATCGCCCGGGCGACGGTCACCGACAACCTGTTTGCGCGCGAGCGCCTGGGCTCCACCGGGCTGGGACACGGGGTGGCGATTCCGCACGGCCGCATCAAGGGGCTGAAGAACCCGCATGCCGCGGTGCTGCGCGTGCAGCAGCCCATCCCCTTCGATGCCCCTGACGACGAACCGGTCAGCCTGCTGTTCTTCCTGTTGGTGCCGGAAGCGGCGACGCAGCGCCATCTCGAGATCCTGTCCGAGATCGCGGAACTGCTGTCCGATCGGGAGCTGCGCGAGCGCCTGAAGACCGAGCCCGACGCAGCGAAGGTCCACGAACTGATTGCATCCTGGGAGCCGATGAAGCAGGCCGTGGCCTGAGCGCCCTGCTTCACGACTGCCCGCCCCGCGCCGCTTGAAACCGACCGTCATCAGCGCCGAGGCCCTGTTCGAAGCCCAGCGGTCCACGCTGAAGTGGCACTGGATCGCCGGCCACGCGCACCCCGAGCGCCGCTTCGACGAGGTGGCCGTGCGCGACGCCCAGTCCGCCGCCGACCTGGTCGGCTACCTGAACTACATCCACCCCTACCGGGTACAGATCGTCGGCCACCGCGAGGTGCGCTACCTGAGCGCGGACTCGCCGGAAGACCAGGCGCGGCGCATCGCCCGCATCGTCACGCTGGAGCCGCCGGTCGTGGTGGTGGCCGACGGCCAGACGCCGCCGGACCAGCTGGTCGCGATGTGCGACCGCGCCGAGATCCCCCTGTTCGTCACGCAGGAGTCGGCCGGCTTCGTGATCGACGTGCTGCGCAGCTACCTGGCGATGCACTTCGCCGAGCGCACCACGCGGCACGGGGTGTTCATGGACATCCTCGGGCTGGGCGTGCTGCTGACCGGCGAATCGGGGCTGGGCAAGAGCGAGCTGGGGCTGGAGCTGATCTCGCGCGGCAACGGCCTGGTGGCCGACGACGCGGTCGACTTCTACCGCGTCTCGCAGACCGCGATCGAGGGCCGCTGCCCCGAGCTGCTGATGAACCTGCTCGAGGTGCGCGGCATCGGCCTGCTCGACATCAAGGCCATCTTCGGCGAAACCGCGGTGCGGCGGAAGATGCGCCTGAAGCTGATCGTGCACCTGGTGCGCAAGGACACGCTCGAGCGCGACTTCGAGCGCCTGCCGCACGAGCCGCTGTACGAGGAGATCCTGGGCGTGCCGATCCGCAAGGTGGTGATCGCGGTGGACGCCGGGCGCAACCTGGCCGTGCTGGTCGAGGCCGCGGTGCGCAACACCATCCTGCAGCTGCGCGGCATCGACACCTACAAGGAGTTCATCGAGCGCCACCAGCGCGCGATGCTGCGCGGCGAGTAGCCGCCGGCGGGCCGGCCGGGGTCAGCGCTCGCCGTGGTGATGGTGCAGCGCGTTGCCGCCCTTGCCCTTGCAGTCGCTGCACACCACGTACAGCGACAGCGAATGGTCCTGCAGCTCGTAGCCGCGTTCCTTGGCGATTTCCTGCTGGCGACGCTCGATCTCGGCGTCGTAGAACTCCTCGACGCGCCCGCAGGACACGCACACCAGGTGGTCGTGGTGCTTGCCTTCGTTGAGCTCGAAGACCGCCTTGCCGGGTTCGAAGTGGTTGCGCGACAGCAGGCCCGCCTGCTCGAACTGCATCAGCACGCGGTAGACGGTGGCCAGGCCGATGTCCGACCCGTCGGACAGCAGGGCCTTGTAGACGTCTTCCGCCGTCATGTGGCGTTGCTTGCTGGTCTGGAAGACCTCGAGAATCTTCAGGCGGGGCAAGGTGGCCTTCAGGCCGCTGCTCTTGAGTTCGTCGACGTTGGTCATGGGCGGCTCCGTCCGCATCCGGCCCGCTGGCTGCCGGTGCAGCAGCCCGCCGGTAGAATCCGCGCATCATATCGAGGTTGCGGGCTTTGCCTTACCTCAAGCTCCCATATCCCTACAGTATGTCCCTCATCCTCAGTTGGGCCTGCCGGGCCGGTCTGGCCGTCACCCTGGGCAGCCTCGCGGCCTGCAGCTCGCTGCAGTCCACCGAAGACAACTTCCTGGGCGTCATCACCCCCTACCGCGTCGAGGTGGTGCAGGGCAACGTGGTCACGCGGGAGATGGCCGCCGCGATCCGGCCGGGCATGAGCCGCACCCAGGTGCGCGACATCCTCGGCTCGCCGCTGCTGACCGACATCTTCCACGCCGACCGCTGGGACTACCTGTTCACGATCCGGCGCCAGGGCGCGCAGCCGCAGCGGCGCCGGGTCACCGCCTGGTTCGACGGCGAGCAGCTCACCCGCCTGGAGGCCGACGACCTGCCGAGCGAGAAGGAGTTCGTCGACTCGATCGACACCTTCAAGCGCTCGCGCAAGGTGCCGCAGCTGGCGCTGACCGAGGAACAGCTCAAGGCCCTGCCGGCGCCCGCGCCGCGCCCGGCCGAGGAGACGCCCCCGCCGGCGCCGCTGCGCAGCTACCCGCCGCTGGAACCCTCCGGCGGCTGAGCCGCCTCCCTTCCCTGACCCGTCCTACGCGAGCGTCTCCACCATGACCCACCGTATCGCCATTGCCGGAAGCTCCGGCCGCATGGGCCGCATGCTGATCGAGGCCGTGCTGGCCGCCGACGACTGCCAGCTCGTGGCCGCCCTCGACCGCCCCGACAGCCCCGCCCTGGGGCAGGACGCCGGCGCCTTCCTGGGCCAGGCCACCGGGGTGGCCATCAGCGCGGACATCCCCGCCGCGCTGGCGCAGGCCGACTACCTGATCGACTTCACCCGCCCCGAGGGCACGATGGCCCACCTGCGCGCCTGCCGCGCCGCCGGCGTGAAGGCGGTGATCGGCACCACCGGCTTCTCCGACGAGCAGAAGGCCGAGATCGCCGCGATCGCGCGCGACGTGGCGGTCGTGATGGCGCCCAACATGAGCGTGGGCGTCAACGTGGTGCTCAAGCTGCTGGACGTGGCCGCCCGCGCGCTGAAGGAGGGCTACGACATCGAGATCATCGAGGCCCACCACCGCCACAAGGTCGACGCGCCGAGCGGCACCGCGCTGAAGATGGGCGAGGTGGTGGCCGCGGCGCTGGGCCGCGACCTCAAGCAGTGCGCGGTCTACGGCCGCGAGGGCGTGACCGGCGAGCGCGACCCGTCGACGATCGGCTTCGCGACGGTGCGCGGCGGCGACATCGTCGGCGACCACACCGTGCTGTTCGCCGGCACCGGCGAGCGCATCGAGATCACCCACAAGTCGTCCAGCCGCGCCACCTACGCCCAGGGCAGCCTGCGCGCGGTGCGCTTCCTGGCCGGCAAGGCCTGCGGCCTGTACGGCATGGACCACGTGCTGGGCATGGCCTGACGACCGGCCCCCGCCCGGCGCCCGCCGGGTGCCGCCCCCTGCCGCGGCCGCCGGCGCCCGGCCCGCGGCGCAGGCCCGGTTCCTATAATCGGCCACCCCCTTTTTCCTTGCACGAAGCAGGACCTGCGCCCGCCTCACGCCGGGCGCCACGCCCCATGAACACCCGACAACTCCCCGTTTACGACCACCGCCAGGTGGAAGCCGACGCCCAAGCCGACTGGCAGGCCCGTGACGCCTACCGCGTCACCGAAGACACGAACAAGAAGAAGTTCTACGCCTGTTCGATGCTGCCCTACCCCTCGGGCAAGCTGCACATGGGCCACGTGCGCAACTACACGATCAACGACATGTTGACGCGCTACCTGCGCATGAACGGCTACAACGTGCTGATGCCGATGGGCTGGGATGCCTTCGGCCTGCCGGCGGAGAACGCGGCGCTGAAGAACGGCGTGCCGCCGGCCAAGTGGACCTACGACAACATCGCCTACATGAAGAAGCAGATGCAGGCGATGGGTCTGGCGATCGACTGGTCGCGCGAGATCGCCACCTGCGATCCCAGCTACTACAAGTGGAACCAGTGGCTGTTCCTGAAGATGCTCGAGAAGGGCATCGCCTACCGCAAGACCCAGGTCGTCAACTGGGACCCGGTGGACCAGACCGTGCTGGCCAACGAGCAGGTCATCGACGGGCGCGGCTGGCGTACCGGCGCGCTGGTCGAGAAGCGCGAGATCCCGGGCTACTACCTGAAGATCACCGACTACGCCGAGGAGCTGCTCGACTTCGTCGTCAACAAGCTGCCCGGCTGGCCCGAGCGCGTGCGGCTGATGCAGGAGAACTGGATCGGCAAGAGCGAGGGCGTGCGCTTCGCCTTCACGCACGAGATCCGTGACGCGAGCGGCCACCTGATCCAGGACGGCAGGCTCTACGTCTTCACGACGCGCGCCGACACCATCATGGGCGTGACCTTCTGCGCGGTCGCGCCCGAACACCCGCTGGCCCGGCACGCCGCGGCCTCGAACCCCAGGCTGGCCGCCTTCATCGAGGAGTGCAAGAAGGGCGGCACCACCGAAGCCGAGGTGGCGCTCAAGGAAAAGGAAGGCCTGCCCACGGGCCTGACCGTCACCCACCCGCTGACCGGCGAGCAGGTCGAGGTGTGGGTCGGCAACTACGTGCTGATGAGCTACGGCGACGGCGCCGTGATGGGCGTGCCCGCGCATGACGAGCGCGACTTCGCGTTCGCGAAGAAGTACGGCCTGCCGATCAAGCAGGTGGTCGCGGTCGAGGGCGAGACCTTCTCGGCCGACGCCTGGGCCGAGTGGTACGCCGACAAGCAGCGCGGCCGCTGCGTCAACTCCGGCGTGCTCGACGGGCTGGACCACAAGGCCGCGGTCGACAAGGTCGCCGAGCTGCTGGCCGCCAAGGGCCTGGGCGAGAAGAAGACCACCTGGCGCCTGCGCGACTGGGGCATCAGCCGCCAGCGCTACTGGGGCACGCCGATCCCCATCATCCACTGCGACGACTGCGGGCCGGTGCCTGTGCCCGAGAAGGACCTGCCGGTCGTGCTGCCGCAGGACTGCGTGCCCGACGGCAGCGGCAACCCGCTGAACAAGCGCGCCGACTTCCTGAACGTCGCCTGCCCGAAGTGCGGCAAGCCGGCACGGCGCGAGACCGACACGATGGANACCTTCGTGGATTCGTCGTGGTACTTCATGCGCTACTGCGACCCGACCAAGGACGACGCGATGGTCGGCGAAGGCGCGCAGTACTGGATGCCGATGGACCAGTACATCGGCGGCATCGAGCACGCCATCCTGCACCTGCTGTACGCGCGCTTCTGGACCAAGGTGATGCGCGACCTGGGACTGGTCAAGGTGGACGAGCCCTTCGTGAAGCTGCTCACCCAGGGCATGGTGCTCAACCACATCTACTCGCGCCGCAACGAGAAGGGCGGCATCGAGTACTTCTGGCCGCACGAGGTCGAGAACGTCTACGACGAGCAGGGCAAGATCGTCGGCGCCAAGCTCAAGAGCGACGGCTCGGCGGTGACCTACGAGGGCGTGGGCACGATGTCCAAGTCGAAGAACAACGGCGTCGACCCGTCAGGATCTGATCGACCGCTACGGCGCCGACACCGCGCGCCTGTTCGTGATGTTCGCCTCGCCGCCCGAACAGACGCTGGAGTGGAACGACGCCGGCGTCGAGGGCGCGCACCGCTTCCTCAAGCGCCTGTGGAACCATGCCCAGTCGCGCAGCGAGCAGGTCGCGGGCGTGGCCGCCGGCGCGCAGCTGTCCGGGGCGGTGCCCGCCGAGGTCAAGAAGCTGCGCCTGGAGCTGCACCGCCTGCTGCAGCAGGCCACCTACGACTACGAGCGCATGCAGTACCAACACCGTGGTGTCGGCCTGCATGAAGATGCTCAACACGCTGGAGGACTTCAAGGCCGAGGGCCCCGACGCCGCCTGGGCGGTGCAGGAAGGCCTGGGCATCCTGCTGCGCGTGCTGTACCCGGCCTGCCCGCACATCACCCATGCGCTGTGGCAGCAGCTGGGCTATGCCGCCCGCCTCGGCGACCTGCTGGACGCCCCGTGGCCGGCGGTCGACGAAGGCGCGCTCAAGCAGGACGAGATCCAGCTGGTGCTGCAGGTCAACGGCAAGCACCGCGGCGCGGTGACCGTGCCGGCCGGGGCCGACAAGGCCGCCATCGAGGCCGCTGCGCTGGCCAGCCCCGAGTTCCAGAAGTTCTCGGAAGGCAAGCCGGCGAAGAAGGTCATCGTCGTGCCCGGCCGCCTGGTCAACGTGGTGGTGTGAGCCCCATGCCGACGCGCCGCACGCTGCTGCTGGGCACCCTGCCGGCCCTGCTGCTGGCCGGCTGCGGGTTCCGGCTGCGCGGAGACTACCGCTTCGCGTTCCAGACCATCAAGCTGGGCTTCGCGCAGCGCTCGGAGATCGGCGACGAGCTGCGCCGGCAGCTGGCAGCCGCGCCGGACGTCCGGGTGGTCGAATCAGCCAAGGACGCCCAGGTGGTGCTGGAGGTGCTGGAAGACCGCGTCAGCCGCAGCGCCAGCGCCAGCACCGCGGCCGGCCAGGTGCGCGAGATCACGCTGCGCACCCGGCTGCGCTTCCGGCTGCTGACCGCCGCCGGGCGCGAGCTCATCCCCGAGACCGAGCTGGTGCTCTCGCAGCTGCTCAGCTACAACGAGACCGACGCGCTCGGCAAGGAAAGCGAGGAAGCCGAGCTGGTGCGCGACATGCGGCGCGACATCGTCGCCCAGGTCATGCGGCGCCTGGCCGCGGTGGAGCTCTGATGCAGGTGCGGCTGGACCAGCTCGACGCCCACCTGCAGCGCGGGCTGCGCCCGCTCTACACCATCCACGGCGACGAGCCCCTGCTGGCCCAGGAGGCCTGCGACGCGATCCGCGCCGCCGCGCGCGCGGCCGGCCACACCGAGCGCACCGTGCACGACCGTGGTCGGCGCCCATTTCGACTGGGGCGGGCTGCTCGGCGCCGCGCAGGCGCTGAGCCTGTTCGCCGACCGGCGCCTGATCGAGATCCGCATCCCGGGCGGCAAGCCGGGCAAGGAGGGGTCCGAGGCGCTGCAGCGCTACTGCGAGGCGCTGTCCCAGGACGTGGTCACGCTGGTGGTGCTGCCGCGCCTGGACAAGGCCGCGCTCAAGAGCGCCTGGTTCACCGCGCTGGACGGCGCGGGGCTGACCGTGCGCGTCGACCCGGTCGAGCGCAAGGTGCTGCCGCAATGGATCGCGCAGCGCCTGGCGGCCCAGGGCCAGCGCGTGCAGCCGGGCGAGGCCGGCCAGCGCACGCTGGCCTTCTTCGCCGACCGGGTCGAGGGCAACCTGCTTGCCGCGCACCAGGAGATCCAGAAGCTGGGGTTGCTCTACCCCGCCGGCGAACTGAGCTTCGAGCAGATCGAGGCGGCGGTGCTGAACGTGGCGCGCTACAACGTCGCGAAGCTGTCCGAGGCGGTGCTGGCCGGGCAGACCGGTCGCGTGCTGCGCATCCTCGACGGCCTGGAGGCCGAGGGCGAGGCGCCGGTGCTGGTGCACTGGACGCTGGCCGAGGACATCCGCGCGCTCAAGCGGGTCAAGGACGCGCTGGCCGCCGGCCGGCCGCTGCCGGTGGCGCTGCGCGACCAGCGCGTCTGGGGCGTCAAGGAAAAGCTGTTCGAACGCGCCGTGCCGCGCCTGAGCGACACCGGCGTGCTGGCGCTGCTGGACGCGGCGGCGATCTGCGACGGCCTGGTCAAGGGCCTGAAGCACCCCGACTGGCCGCTCGAGCCCCTGGGCGGCGCTGCGCCGGCTGGCGCTGATGGCCACCGAGGCCGTGGCCGGCCCGACGCTGCGCGGGCGGCTCGCGCTGCTGCCCTGAGCCGGCGTTCCCTTCAATACCCCCGCGCGCGGTCGACCAGGTGCGCCAGCGGCGCGCCGCACCGCAGCGCCCGCACGTTGTCGGCCACCACCTGGCAGGCGCTGCGCGGGTCGGTCTGCGCCGCCGCATGCGGCAGCACCACCACGCGCGGGTGCTGCCAGTACGGATGCCCGGGCGGCAGCGGCTCGACGTGGAACACGTCCAGCACCGCGCGGTGCAGGTGGCTGGCATCGAGCGCCGCCAGCAGCGCCTCGTCCACCACGTGCTGGCCGCGCGCCAGGTTGACCAGGCTCGCGCCCGCTCGCATGCGCGCGAAGGTGGCGGCATCGAACAGCCCGCGCGTGGCCGGCGTGAGCGGCAGCAGGTTCACGACGATGTGCGCCTCGCCGAGCAGCTGCTGCAGGCCGGCGTCGCCGTGCAGCGCGGTGATGCCGGGCAGCTGCGCGCCGCTGCGGCTCCAGCCGAGCACGCGGTAGCCGTTGGCCGCCAGCCGCGCGGCCACCGTGCGGCCCATCTGGCCCAGCCCCAGCACGCCCACGCACACCTCGTCGGCGCGCGGCTGCGGCGGCACGCGCCATTGCCCGCGGCGCTGCTGCTCCAGGCAGTCGAACCAGCCGCGCTGCAGCGACAGCACGGCCCACAGCGCGGTCTCGGCCATCGCGACGTTCATGGCCGGGTCGACCATGCGCGCCAGCGGCACGTCGGCCGGCAGCGAGGCGTCGGCCAGCAGCCGGTCCACGCCGGCCCACAGCGACTGGATCAGGCGCAGCCGCGGCAGCCCCTGCAGGCAGCCCGGCGGCGGGTTGCCGATCACGGCGATGTCGATGTGCTCGCGCTCGGCCTCGGGCAGGTCGGGCGACCACAGGACGATGCGCTCGTCGGGCAGCAGGCGCTGCAGTTCGTGGAGGTAAGGCGCCAGGGTCTCCTGGCGGCCGGCAAGCAGGAGGCTCATGACGCCGTACTGTACGGCGCGCCCGCTCAGCGCTGGCTGACCAGCGACAGCAGCCGCACCAGCGCGTGCTTGACGGTGGCCGCGCGCACCTGGCCGCGGTCGCCCGGGAACAGCATCACCTCGGTCTGCACGAAGTCCTGCCCGATCGCGAAGCCGAACCACACCGTGCCGATCGGCTTGGCGGGCGTGCCGCCACCCGGGCCGGCGATGCCGGTGACCGCCACCGCGACCTGCGCGCGCGAGTGCTGCAGGGCGCCGAGCGCCATCGCCATCGCGACCTCGCGGCTGACCGCGCCGTGGCGCTCGATCACCTCGGCCGGCACGCCCAGCTGCTCGGTCTTGGCCTCGTTGGAGTAGGTCACATGGCCNCGCTCGAACCAGTCGCTCGAGCCGGCGATCGAGGTGCAGGCGCCGGCGATCAGCCCGCCGGTGCAGGACTCGGCGGTCACCAGCTTCAGGCCGCGCGCGGTCAGCGCCAGCCCCAGCTGCGTCAGCAGCGTGTCCAGCGCCTGCACCTCCACCAGCCGTTCCAGTCCCAGACTGCCCATGCGTGTCCCTCCTGCCCGAGCGCCCGACTCACCACCAGACGCGCCACAGCGCGAACACCAGCAGCGTGCAGCCGGCGGCGACGAGATCGTCGAACAGGATACCGAATCCGCCGCGCCAGCCGCCGCCCTTGCAGCGCGCGTCGGCCCAGGCCACCGGGCCCGGCTTGACGGCATCGAAGAAGCGGAACCAGGCGAACGCGCACAGCTGGGTCCACGCCGCCGACCAGGTCTGTGCGCCGCCTGGCGGCGTGACCATCCACAGCACCAGCCAGAAGCACAGGATCTCGTCCCAGACGATGGCGCCCGGGTCGGCCTGGCGCAGGTGGCGCGCCGTCACGGTGCAGGCCCACCAGCCGATGGCGAAGCCGGCGGGCAGCACCACGGCCCATTGCGGGTCGGTCAGCCACAGGTCCAGCACGACGAAGCTGACCCAGCCCCACAGCGTGCCCACCGTGCCCGGCGCGACCGGGCTCAGGCCGCTGCCGAAGCCGAGCGCGATCCAGTGCGCCGGATGGCGCCACATGAAGCGCGCGCTGGCGCGCACGGGCGCCGCCGCGGCGGACGCGGGATCGGAGACGTCGACGGGGTTCATGGGCGGAAATGGTCGAAAGCCGAAAGCGCCAGCGGGACCGGCCGCCCCTGGGCATCGACGGCGCGCAGGCCCGGCTCGGCCTCGATGGTGCCGATGCGCGTGACCGGCACGCCCGTCGCCGCCGCGGCGGCCTGCACCGCCTCGCGCTGCGCCGGTGCGGCGGTGAACAGCAGCTCGTAGTCGTCGCCGCCGGCCAGCGTGCACAGGCGCTGCACCTCGGGCGGCTGCGCCGCCAGCCAGGCGCTGCGCGGCAGCGCGTCGGCCTGCAGCGTCGCGCCCGCGCCGCTGCGGCGCAGCACGTGGCCGAGGTCGCCGACCAGGCCGTCGGACAGGTCGATCGCGCTGCTGGCGATGCCGCGCAGCGCCACGCCCAGCGCGACGCGCGGCTGCGGCTGCTCCATCGCCACGCGCGTGGCCTCGAAGGCCTCGCCGGACAGCGCGACGCGGCCGCGCCAGGCTTCCAGCGCCAGCCGGGCATCGCCCAGCGTGCCGCTGACATAGAGGTCGTCGCCGGCACGCGCACCGCTGCGCAGCAGCGCCCGGCCCGCGGGCACCTCGCCGAACACGGTGACGTGGATCGCCAGCGGCCCGCGCGTGGTGTCGCCGCCGACCAGCTCGCAGCCGTGCGCATCGGCCAGCGCGAACAGCCCGCGCGCGAAGCGCTCCAGCCAGTCCGGCTCGGCCGCGGGCAGCGCCAGGCTCAGCAGGAAGCCCAGTGGCTCGGCGCCGCAGGCGGCCAGGTCCGAGAGGTTGACCGCCAGCGCCTTGTGGCCCAGCCGCTCGGGCGCGACGGTGGACAGGAAATGCCGGCCCTCGAGCAGCAGGTCGGCCGAGGTGGCCAGCTGCATGCCCGGGCGCGGCTGCAGCAGCGCGCAGTCGTCGCCGACGCCCAGCGCGGCACGGCGCGCGGGACGCATGAAGTAGCGCTCGATCAGTTCGAATTCGCCGAGGGACATGTCGCGATTGTCACCGCATCCCGCCTGCGCCGGCGGGCCGCGGGCGGCGTGCTACAGCTTGACGTCGCGCAGCAGGTTGGCCAGCTCGACGGCGGACTTGACGTCCATCTTCTCGAACACCCGCGCGCGGTGCACCTCGACCGTGCGCACGCTGATGTCCAGCTCGTCGGCGATCAGCTTGTTCGGCCGGCCGGCGATCACCAGCCGCATCACGTCGCGCTCGCGGTCGGTCAGCTCGGCCAGCTTGCGTTCGACGTCCTGCATCTCGCGCCGCTGCGCGATCACCTCGGCGCTGCGCGCCAGCGCCTGCTCGACGCGGTCGACCAGCGCGTTGTCCGAGAACGGCTTCTCGACGAAGTCGAACGCGCCGCGCTTGACCGCCGCGACCGCGGTCGGCACGTCGGCGTGCCCGGTCAGGAAGATCACCGGCATCACCTCGATCAGCCCGCGCTCGATCAGGCGCTCGAACAGCGCCAGCCCGCTCATGCCGGGCATGCGCACGTCCAGCAGCAGGCAGCACGGATCCTGCGGCAGGTAGGGGCCCTGGGCGCTGCGCTGGTCCAGCATGGCCTCGAACGCCTCGGCCGAGGCATAGCCCTCGGACAGCAGGCGGCGCGAGCGCAGCAGCCACGCGAGCGCATCACGCAGCACATCCTCGTCGTCGACGAGGTAGACCGTGGGAATGGCTGAGGAGGGTGTCGGGCTCATGGGCTGGTGGACGGCTCGGCCGGCCGGCCGGCTGCCGCGTCACGGCTGGCCGCGCTGTTGACGTCGGCCGCTAGAGTAAACCGAAATTGCGTGCCGCTGCCTTCGGCGGCCGGCAGGGGCTCGAAGGTCAGCACGCCGCCGTGCTGCTCGACCACCGTGCGGCACAGGCTCAGGCCCAGGCCCATGCCCTCGCGCTTGGTGGTGAAGAACGGGGTGAACAGGCGCTCGGCCACCTCGGGCGGGATGCCCACGCCATGGTCGATGACGGTGAACTCGACCCAGCGCGGATGAAGCTGGCGCGCCTTGAAGCGCAGCACGCGGCGCTCCGGCGGCACCTGGTCCATCGCCTGGATGCCGTTGCGCGCCAGGTTCAGCAGCACCTGCTCGACCATCGTGCGGTCGCACACCACGCGCGGCACCGGCGCCGGTGCCTTGGGCACGTCGATCTCGACCCGGGTGCCGGTCTTGCGCGCATGCAGGTTCACCAGCGGCATCACCGCCTCGATCAGGCGGTCGGCACGGATGCTCTCGTGCAGGTGCTCGCGCCGCCGCACGAAGTCGTGCACGCTCTTGATCACGCGCCCGGCGCGCTCGGCCTGCTCGGCGATGCGCGCGATGGCCTGCATGATCATGCCCAGCGTCTGCGGGTCGGTCTCGCCCTGCTGCATCAGGTTCAGCGAGCCGGTGGCGTAGCTGGAGATCGCCGCCAGCGGCTGGTTCAGCTCGTGGCTGAGCAGCGAGGCCATCTCGCCCATCGTCGCCAGGCGCGCCGCGGCCTGCAGCTTCTCGTGCTGCTGGCGCGACAGCTCCTCGACGCGCCGCTGCGCGCTGATGTCGACCATCGCGCCCATCCAGCCGGCGTGCTTGCCGTTGCCGTCGACCAGCGGCGCCTCGAACACCATCACCGGGAAGCGCTCGCCGTTGCGGCGCATGAACATCGTCTCGTAGCCCTCGCGCGGCGGCGCCTCGCCGGCGATGCGGCCTTTCTGGCGGCGCGTGTACTCGGCGATCATCTCCGGCGGCCAGTACGGCGGCGGGTCCTCGGCGGTCATCTTGCCGATCAGCTCCTCGGCCGAGAAGCCGACCATTTCGCAGAACGCCGGGTTCACGTAGGTGATGCGCCCGTCCAGGTCGCGTGCGCGCAGGCCGGTGACCAGCGAGTCCTCCATCGCCTTGCGGAACGCCAGCGCCTCGGCCAGCCCGCGCTCGGCCTCGGCGCGCTTGCGCACGTCGCGCACCAGCAGCACCACCACCGCCCCGAGCGCCAGCGACAGGCCCAGCACCAGCGCGGTGGACAGGTTGGGGATCAGGTCCGGCTTGCCGGTGGCGCTGTCCAGGCGCAGCTGCAGCGAGATGCCCGGCAGGTCGATGATGCGCTGCGCGACGAACACGCCACGCCCGCGCTCCAGGCTGCCCAGCCGGGCCAGCCGGGTGCCGTCGCCCTCGACGAAGGCCAGCTCGTAGCCCTTGCGGCTGTCGCGCGCGGTGGTCTCGAGCAGCCCCTGCAGCGAGTACGAGGCGATCAGGTAGCCGCTCAGCTGCGAATGCGACAGCACCGGCAGGCACACGTCCATCAGCTCGATGCCCAGGCCGCCGGGCAGGGGCACGAAGTAGCTGCGCGAATAGGCCGGGCCGGACAGCCGCCGTGCGTTGGCGCACGCGACCTCGGCGTCGATCAGGATGTCCTCGCGCGCCAGCTGGGAGAACACCGGCGCGCGGTACGGCGACTCGACCGCCGCCTCCAGCCCGAAGTCCAGCCCGCGGCGCTCGATGCGCACCAGCTCGCGCCGCGCGCGCAGCAGCGCGGTCGTGTCGGAACGCCACTGCGGCAGCGGCGGGTCGTTCCACAGCAGCGCCTGCAGGCTCTGCAGGTCGCGGGCGAGGTTCTGCTTGACCTCGTTGGCGACCTCCGCGGCGGCGGTCTCGACGCTTTCCTGGGCCTGCGAGGACTCGTAGTCCAGCGTCAGCCACACCAGGGCGGTCTGCGCGACCACGAGCAGCCCCACCAGCGCGATCCAGGGGAAGGCGCGGCGCAGGCTGCGGATCGTGGGCGGCGGCAGCGGTTCGGCGGGCATCATGACATTGTCGCGCGGGCGGCCGTGGGTGCACCGCGCGTCAGACCGCACTATGACCACGCGGCGGCCGGTCGCCCGTACGCACTTTTGCGCATGCCGGGACGAGGCGCGTTTGCCACACTCACGCGGCCTCGCACGGCCGCCCGCTCGGGCGTTTGTCGCAACGTACACAAGGGCTTCTACAATCGTCCCCCCTGCCTCGCGACGCAGGTGCTCCAGGCTTTCAAACGGCTTTCAGCGACCTGCCGCGCGCGGCACCTGCAGTCCGTATCGACCCCGGAGGATCCTCCATGCCCACCCCCGAAGAGAAACGTGCCCAGCTGCGTCGCGCCGCGCTGGAATACCACGAGATCCCCACGCCCGGAAAGATCGCCATCGCGCCGACCAAGTCGCTGGTCAACCAGCGCGACCTGGCGCTGGCCTATTCGCCCGGGGTGGCCGCGGCATGCGAGGAGATCGTCAGCGACCCGGTCAACGCGTTCCGCTACACCTCGCGCGGCAACCTGGTGGCGGTGGTGACCAACGGCACCGCGGTGCTGGGCCTGGGCGACATCGGCCCGCTGGCGGCCAAGCCGGTGATGGAAGGCAAGGGCGTGCTGTTCAAGAAGTTCGCCGGCATCGACGTGTTCGACATCGAGCTCAACGAGAAGGACCCGGACAAGCTGGTCGAGATCATCGCCGCGCTCGAGCCCACCTTCGGCGGCATCAACCTGGAAGACATCAAGGCGCCCGACTGCTTCTACATCGAGCGCAAGCTGCGCGAGCGCATGAAGATCCCGGTGTTCCACGACGACCAGCACGGCACCGCGATCGTCGTGGGTGCCGCGCTGCTCAACGGCCTGAAGCTGGTCGGCAAGGACATCCGCCAGGTCAAGCTGGTGACCTCCGGCGCCGGGGCGGCGGCGCTGGCCTGCCTGAACCTGCTGGTCAAGCTGGGCGTGCCGCGCGAGAACATCTGGGTGGCCGACATCGCCGGCGTGGTCTACGAAGGCCGCACCGAGCTGATGGACCCGGACAAGGCCATGTTCGGCGCAGAAGACCGACGCCCGCACGCTGGCCGAGATCATCGAGGGCGCCGACGTGTTCCTGGGCCTGTCCGCCGGCGGCGTGCTCAAGCCCGAGATGGTGGCGAAGATGGCGCGCCAGCCCATCATCTTCGCGCTGGCCAACCCCACGCCCGAGATCCTGCCCGAGGAAGTCAGGAAGGTGCGCGACGACGCCATCATGGCCACCGGCCGCACCGACTACCCGAACCAGGTCAACAACGTCCTGTGCTTCCCGTACATCTTCCGCGGTGCGCTGGACTCGGGGGCGACCACCATCACCGACGAGATGGAGATCGCCGCGGTGCACGCCATCGCGGACCTGGCCCAGGCCGAGCAGAGCGAGGTGGTCGCCGCCGCCTACGCGGGCGCGACGCTCAGCTTCGGCCCCGAGTACCTGATTCCCAAGCCCTTCGACCCGCGCCTGATGATGCGCATCGCCCCGGCGGTGGCCAAGGCCGCGGCCGACTCGGGCGTGGCGCGCCGCCCGATCCAGGACTACGACGCCTACCGCGAGAAGCTGCAGAGCTTCGTCTACGCCTCGGGCACGACGATGAAGCCGATCTTCTCGCTGGCCAAGAAGGCCGAGCGCAAGCGCGTCGTCTACTGCGAGGGCGAGGAAGAACGCGTGCTGCGCGCGGTGCAGGTGGTGGTCGACGAAGGGCTGGCGCGCCCGACGCTGATCGGCCGCCCGGCGATCATCCAGCAGCGCATCGAGCGCTTCGGCCTGCGCCTGCAGGAGGGCCGCGACTACGACGTGGTCAACACCGAGTTCGACCATCGCTACCGCGACTACTGGCAGACCTACCACCGCATGACCGAGCGCAAGGGCGTGACGGCGCAGCTGGCCAAGATCGAGATGCGCCGGCGCCTGACGCTGATCGGCTCGATGCTGCTGCACAAGGGCGAGGTCGACGGCATGCTGTGCGGCACCTGGGGCAACACCCACATGCACCTGCAGTACATCGACCAGGTCATCGGCCGCCGCCCCGGGGTCAACGTCTACGCCTGCATGAACATGCTGATCCTGCCGTCGCGGCAGGTGATGCTGGTCGACACCCACGTCAACTACGACCCGACCGCCGAGCAGCTGGCCGAGATCACCATCCTGGCCGCCGAGGAGATGATGCGCTTCGGCCTGCATCCCAAGGCGGCGCTGCTGTCGCACTCCAGCTTCGGNTCGAGCAACCAGCCCTCGGCGGTGAAGATGCGCCAGGCGCTCGAGCTGATCCGCGCGCAGGCGCCCTGGCTGGAGATCGACGGCGAGATGCACGGCGACCTGGCGCTGGACGTCGAGCAGCGCCAGGAGCTGATGCCGCGCAGCACGCTGACCGGCGAGGCCAACCTGCTGGTGCTGCCCAACATCGACGCGGCCAACATCAGCTACAACCTGCTCAAGACCGCCGCCGGCGGCGGCATCGCGATCGGCCCGATCCTGCTGGGCGCGGCCAAGCCGGTGCACGTGCTGACCCCCTCGGCGACCGTGCGCCGCATCGTCAACATGACCGCGCTGACGGTCGCGGACGCCAACGCCGCCCGCTGACGCACCAGGCCGGTGCCGGACGCCCCTGCGCCGCGTCCGGCACCGCAGCCGTGCTGCAAAAAAGCGCACGCCACCGTGCAGGATCGCATGGTTTGGCGGTAGTGTGCGCTCACAAAATTTCCCTGCCGGGCACTCGGGGACTGCTGCAAATTGAGGCACGACCTTGCCCCTGAAGGCCTAAACGGATACCATCTTGCCTTCAGTTTTCAGGGAAAACCCGTGGCATCCGCTGCTCGGTCAGTCCGGAAGCAGTCGCTCCAGCAGGTCAAAGTCGCTGTCGTCGCAGCAGTCCTGGCGGCCTTGAGTCCGAGCCTCGCTCCTGCCAAGGGCGTAGTACCGGAAGCAGCAGCCAGTCTCCCCACCGTCGCGTTGACGGAGCTGCCCAGGCAGGCGCAGGAAACCCACCGACTCATCCGCAAGGGAGGCCCCTTCCCTTACGAGAAGGACGGGACGGTCTTCTTCAACCGCGAGCGACTGCTGCCTGCCTCTCCGCGCGGTTACTACCGCGAGTACACCGTGAAGACGCCCGGCGTGCGCCATCGCGGCGCCCGGCGCATCGTCTGCGGCGGCAGGATCCCGACCACCCCTGACAACTGCTACTACACCGACGACCACTACGCGAGCTTTCGCCGGATCGTCGACTGAATCGTGACTCAAAAGGGGATCGTGATGCTTTTGCAGACCGTCCGTCCGAACATCGTCCAGGCCATACGCGCATTCCGCGTCGAGGACCTGATGCAGACCGCGCAAGACACCGGTCAGCATTTCCTGTACGCCAACCTGGGCAACGCCCAGACCAAGCAGGACGTGCTGGAAACCATCGCGGAGTCGTTCCTGTTCCCGCCGCACTTCGGCAAGAACTTCGACGCGCTGTACGACTGCATGACCGACCTGGTGCACAAGGCCGGCCCGCAGCCGGGCTTCATCGTCGTGCTGGAGCAGATTCCCGACAACCCGCGCTTCGACCGCGAGGCGCGCGAGCAGCTGCTGGACGTGTTCCGCGACGCGGCCGATTTCTGGGCCGAACGGAAGATCCCCTTCAGGTGCTTCTATTCTTTTCTGTAGCCCGCTCCCAGGAAATCGGGTCATGGGAGCGGGCGAATGAAGTGGCCCAGAACAGCGAGATCAACGCCGGCAAGTCGGGGTCCTCGGCCCGCGCCAAGCACAGCGCGCCGACCTTCGCACCCTACATGCCGCTGATGAGCAGCGCGTTCGACACCGCCTGCTGGCTGGCCGCCGCGTAAGCCGCGGCCCCGTCGCAAGCACCCAGAAAACGAGGCGGCCCACGTGGCCGCCTCGTCGTTTGGGGCCCCGGGCCTGGCCGGCCGGGCGCTCAGGCCGCGGCAGGCACCTGCTGCGCCAGCGCGACGTATTCCGCCACCGGCACCTCCTCGGCGCGCCGCTGCACGTCGAAGTCGCCGGCAAAGCCGCGCGCCTCGAGCCAGCGGCCGAGCGTGTGGCGCAGCAGCTTGCGGCGCTGCGAGAACGCCACCTGCACCAGTTCCTCGAGCAGGGCCGCGTCCAGCTGCGGCGGCTCGGGCAGCGGCACCATGCGCACCACCGCGGAATCGACGCGCGGCGGCGGGTCGAAGGCCTCGGGCGGCACCTCGAACAGCGACTCGATGTCGTAGCGCCATTGCAGCATCACGCTCAGGCGCCCGTAGTCGGCATCGCCGGGGCCGGCGGCCATGCGGTCGACCACCTCCTTCTGCAGCATGAAGTGCTGGTCCTCGACCACGTCGACCTGGGCCAGCAGGTGGAAGGCGATCGGCGAGGAGATGTTGTACGGCAGGTTGCCGACCACGCGCAGCTTGCGCCCGGCCTGCGCGGCCAGCGCGCGGAAGTCCACCTTCAGCACGTCGGCCTCGACGACCGTCAGCTCGGGCCGCGCGCGCAGCCGCCTGGCAAGATCGCGGTCCAGCTCGATGACGGTCAGCCGCTCGCAGCGTTGCACCAGCGGGTCGGTGAGCGCCCCGAGGCCGGGGCCGATCTCGACCAGCGCCTGCCCCGGTTGCGGGTCGATGGCGCGCACGATGGCGTCGAGCACCGCCGAGTCGGCCAGGAAGTGCTGGCCGAAGCGCTTGCGCGGGATGTGCTTCACTGGGGCGGTTCCCGCATCTCGACGTAGGCCTGGGCGCGGATCTCGCGCGCCCATTCCTGGTAGGCCTGCTCGTACTTGCGCTCGCGCAGCGCGTTGGTGGCCAGCTCGCGCTGCTGGCGCGCATCCAGCTCGGACTGGCGCCGGTCGGTGACCTGCACCAGGTGCGCACCGAAGCGCGACAGGAAGGGATCTGAGATCTGGCCCACCGCGAGCCGGTTCATCACCTGCTCGAACTCGGGCACGAACTGGCCGGGGTTGGCCCAGCCGAGGTCGCCGCCATAAGGCGCGCTGCCGTCTTCGGAGACCTCGCGCGCGATCTGCGCGAAGCCCGCCTCGCCCTGCTCGATGCGCCGCTTGTACTCGGCCAGGCGCCGCAGCGCGGTCTGCTGGGTCAGCTGCGGCGAGATGCGCAGCAGGATGTGGCGGGCGCGCGTCTGCGTGATCGCCAGGCCCTGGCGGTCCTTGCGGTCGGCCAGCTTGAGGATGTGGAAGCCGGCGCCGGAGCGCACCAGCTGCGGCGCCACCTCGCCGGCCTGCAGGCCGGCCACCGACTGCACGAACAGGTCGGGCAGGCGTTCGGCCGGACGCAGGCCCAGGCGCCCGCCCTGGTCGCGGTTGGGGCCCTGGGAGTGGGAGCGCACCAGCTCCTCGAACGGCGTGCCGGCCCGCGCCTGCTCCAGCACCTGCTGCGCGCGCTGCTGCAGCTCGGCCTCCTGCTCGGGCGTCGCCCCTTCGGGCACCGCGATCAGGATCTGCGCGATGTCGTACTCGGTGGCTCCCCCCGACTGGGCGCGCAGCTGGCGCAGGTAGTCCTCGATCTCGGCATCGCTGATCTTGATGCGGCGCTGCACCTCGCGCTCGCGCAGGCGCACCAGCAGCAGCTCGTCGCGGATGTTGTTGCGGAAGCGCGCGAAGTCCATGCCCTGCTCGCGCAGGCGTTCGCGCAGCTGCGGCAGGGTCAGCTGGTTCTGGGCGGCGACGTTGTTGACCGCGCGGTCGATCTCCGCCTCGTCGATGCGCAGGCCCACCAGCTTGGCGTAGGACAGCTGCGCCCGCTCGTTGATCAGCGCCTCGACCACCTGGGCGCGCAGCTCGTCGCGCGGCGGCAGGCGCGCGCCGTTGCGCTCGGCCTCCTGCTCGATGCGCTGCAGGCGCTGCTGCACCTCGCTGTTGGTGACCAGCTCCTGGTCGACGACGGCGACGATGTAGTCCACGGTGCGCGGCGCGGCCGCAGCCGGCTGCGCCTGCACGGCGGGCGACAGCAGGACGGACCAGGCGGCGAGCAGCGCGCCGGTCCAGCGGACGGCGTGGCGCCGGAAGGAAGGAAGACGGGTCATGGATGCAGTCTCGGGAAGGTGCCAGGGCCTTCTCATCAGGGCTGCGCGCGATCCTCGCGCAACAGCTGGTAGCCGGGGATATTGTCCTTCAAGGCCCGCAGCGGGCTGGAACCCAGCCGCGACAGGCCCACGAACTCCAGCTGGAACATCAGCCGGGTGGCGGCGTCGCTGCGGCTGATCGAGCGCCGCTCGATCACCAGGCGGCCGATCCAGCAGCCCGCGTCGTACTCGAAGCCGAACAGCGTGTCGGTCAGGCGCTCGTCGCGCATGCTGTAGTTGACGCGCCCGACGCTGTAGAGCGAGCCGACGCAGGCGCCGGAGCCGGCGGCCGAGCGGTCCGCCTCGTACACCGGCCACTGCCATCCGATGTCGAGCTGCTCGCTGGAGTTCCGCACCAGGCTGTAGCTGCCGCCGATGGTGCGGAACGGCCCGGGCGAGTAGCGCGCCGACAGGGTCGAGCGCACGGTGCGCTCGCGGTCGGGGTTGTACTGGGCGAAGCCGGACAGCGTCCAGTCCGGGATCAGGTTGGTCGAGCCCAGCAGCAGCACGTCGCTGAAGCGCTCGTCCGAGGGCGTGCCCTCGGCGGTGATGCGCTGCTCGCGGAACAGGTAGCGCTGCGCCAGCCCCAGGCGCAGCGCCTCGGCGCCGGTGGCCTCGTCGAAGAAGCGGGTGTAGGCGCCGGCGGTGATCTCGTGCGCGTCGGCCACGCGGTCCACGCCCGAGAACGGGTTCTGCGTGAACAGGCTGGTGAAGTTCAGGTCCTTCGGCGCGGTGTCGAAGGTCGGGATGTCGTCCTGCCGGCGGTACGGCGTGTTCACGTACAGCAGGCGCGGTTCCAGGGTCTGCACGTAGCGGCGGCCGAACCATGTGCTCGGCCGCTCGAACACCCAGCCGGTGTCGACGCTGAAGGTGGGGATCACGCGCGAGACGTTGCGCCGGCCGTCGTCGCGGTCGATGCGGTAGCTGGCGGCGTTGAAGCTCACGCTCGGGGTGAGGAACCAGCCCGGGGTGTCGACCACCGACCAGCTCAGGCTGCCCAGCATGTGGGCACGGGTGGCGTCGGGGCGCTGCGACAGGACGCCCTGGTCGTGCTGCGCGAAGCGGTTGACCTCGGCCTCGACCGAGGCGCGCAGGCCCCCGCCGAACTCGTGGCGGTGCCGCACGCCCAGCTGCGGCTCGCGCGAATAGGGCGAGTCGATCGGCGCGTCCAGGTCCTGCAGCACCTGCCAGCGCTGCACCCGCGCATAGAGCTCGGTGTTGCCGTGCCACCACTGGGCGCGCGCGTTGCCGGCCAGCAGCCGCTCGGTCAGCCCGTCGATGTGGCGGTCCAGGTCCTTCCAGTAGTCGTCGTCGGAGACGCGCTGCGCGTCGATCTCGTACAGGCCGTCGCCCGGCAGCCGGCCGCGGTGCAGGAAGTGCGCCGACCAGCGCGTGCCGCCGTGGACGCGGTCGTCGGGCAGCACATGGGTGGACAGCTCCCCCGAGAAACCCGGCTGCAGGTAGCGGAACTCGGTGCCCAGCGCCGCGCCGCGCTTGGTGATCAGCGTGGGCGTGAGCGTGAGGTCGTAGTTCGGCGCGATGTTCCAGTAGTACGGCACCGCCAGCTCGAAGCCGCTCTTGCTGTCCAGGCCGAAGGTCGGCGGCAGCCAGCCGGACTTGCGCTGCTCGCTGACCGGAAAGCTCAGGTACGGCACCGCCAGCAGCGGCACGCCGTAGAAGCGCAGCACCGCGCCTTCGGCGGTGCCCTCGTTGTTCTCGAAGTCCAGCGTCACGCGCGAGGCGGTCAGCAGCCAGGCATAGCCGCCGTCATCGTCGGGCGTGCAGCTCGAATAGCTGGCGTTGCTGGCGGCCAGCCGGTCGCGGCCGAGGAACTCGATGCGCTCGGCCTGCCCCCCGGCCTGGGTGGCGGAGAAGAAATAGGTCGGCTCGACGAAGTGGCCCTCGTAGCGGTCGAGCTGGATCTGCACCTCGGGACCGGTGAAGACGTTGCCCTCGCGGCTGATGCGCACGTTGCCGGTGGCGCGCGCGATGCCGTCGGCCTGGCGGTACTCGAGCCGGTCGGCGCGGATGCTGGTGGCGCCGCGCGACAGCTCCACCTGCCCTTCGGCCACCGTCGAGTGGTCGGGGCGGCCCGTCAGCTCATTGGCCTCGATGCGGATCGGCAGCTGGTCCTCGCCGCGGCCCTGCGCCTGCACCGCGCACGCGGCCGCCAGCAGCCCTGCCGCCGCGACGGCGGCAGGACGACGAAGGAACGAGTCTGCGGACAGCAGGCGGACCAAGGTGCGGTGGCAACGGGAGGGAGGACAACGGAACCGCCTGCAAGGCGGGTTTGTAGAATCGNCGATTATTCCACGAGCCTCACCCGGCGCCGACCGCAGGNGCCCGCGCAACGGGGTTGCGCGATGTGAGTCCCCCTTCCCGCCATCGCCTTCTCGAGATGACGTCCACGATCACCTGGGCCGACGACCGCCGCCGGGCCGCCTTCGAACACTGGATCGCCCGCCTGGGCCGCCACGGCATCGACCCGCAATCGGTGCGCAGCGCCAGCGCCGACGCGAGCTTTCGCCGCTATTTCCGCGTCGACGGCGGCACGCGCAGCTACATCGTGATGGACGCGCCGCCCGCGCACGAGGACTGCCGCCCCTTCGTGAAGGTGGCCGGCCTGCTGCGCGGCGCGGGGCTGAACGCGCCGCAGGTGCTCGAGTGGGACGAGGCCGCGGGCTTCATGCTGCTGTCGGACCTGGGCTCGACGACCTACCTGGCGCAGCTCGACGCCGGCAGCGCCCCGGGCCTGTACGACGACGCCACCAGCGCGCTGGTGCGCATGCAGCAGATCGACGCGGAGCACGAGGTGCCGCCCTACGACGAGGCCCTGCTCACGCGCGAGCTGCAGCTGTTTCCCGATTGGTACATCGACCGCCACAGCGGCCTGCAGCTGAGCGCCCGGGAGCAGGAGCAGCTGCAGCGCAGCTTCGCGCTGATCCTGCGCGTGTGCCTGGCGCAGCCGCGCGTGCTGGTGCACCGCGACTACCACTCGCGCAACCTGATGGTCAGCGGCCCGGTCGGCTCGCCGGAGAACCCCGGCATCCTCGACTTCCAGGACGCGGTGTGGGGCCCGATCACCTACGACCTGGTCTCGCTGCTGCGCGACGCCTACATCGAGTGGGAGGAAGAGCAGCAGATCGACTGGGCGGTGCGCTACTGGGAGAAGGCGCGCAAGGCCGGCCTGCCGGTGGCGGCCGACTTCGGCGAGTTCTGGCGCGACTTCGAATGGATGGGGCTGCAGCGCCACCTCAAGGTGCTGGGCATCTTCTGCCGCCTCAACTACCGCGACGGCAAGGACGGCTACCTCAAGGACCTGCCGCTGGTGTGGCGCTACGCCCACCGGGTGGCGACCCGCTACAGCGTGCTGACGCCGCTGGCGCGCCTGCTCGAGCGCCTGGTCGGGCAGGAGCCGCAGGTCGGCTACACCTTCTGAGCCGGCGCCTCAGGCCGCCGCCCGGCCCGGCGCCGACGCGGCGCCCGGGGCGGGCAGCGCGGTCTCGCAGCCGGCCGCAGCCAGCCAGGGGTCGTGCTCGCTGGTGCCGAAGGCCTGCACCAGGAAATCCATGAAGGCCCGCGTGCGCGCCGGCACGTACTTGCGGCTGGGCATCGCGGCATAGATGGTCAGCGTCACGATGCGCCAGTCGGGCAGGATGCGCTCCAGCGCCCCCTCGCGCAGCGCGTCGTCCACCATGAACGAGGGCAGCGCGACGATGCCCAGCCCCGCGAACGCGGCCGCGCGCAGCGTGTCCACGTGCGAGGCGGTCAGCGTCGCGCGCGGCTCGATCTCCACCGTCTCGGGCGAGGCCTGGCCCTCGGCGCCGCGCTGGAAGCGCCACAGGCGCGGGGTGTTCGGCAGGTCCGGCACCAGGCATTCGTGGCGCACCAGCTCCTCGGGCCGCTGCGGGCGGCCGTAGCGCTTCAGGTACTCCGGCGCGGCGCAGGTCACCGCCTCGCTGACCGCCAGGCGCCGCGCGACGAAGTCGCCGCTCAGCGGGCGCGGGCCGACGATGAGGATGGACACGTCGTAGGCCTCGTCGGCCGTGTCGATCATGCCCGCCGCCGCGATGTCCAGCGTCACCCGCGGGTACTGCTCGCGGAACGCCGGCAGGTGCTTGGCCAGCTGGTGCACCGCGAACGAGGCCGGCACCAGCACGCGCAGGTGGCCCTTGGGGTCGTTGACCGAGGCACTGGCCAGCGCCTCGGCCTCGTCGATGTCCGACAGGATCTGCCGCACCCGCTCCAGGTAGGTCTCGCCGACCGCCGTCAGCGCCAGCCGGCGCGTGGTGCGCTGGATCAGCCGCACCCCGAGGTGGGCCTCCAGGTCGGCCACCAGCCGCGTCACGACCGCCGCGGACAGGTCCAGCGCCCGCGCGGCCCCGGCAAAGCTGCCTTCCTCGATCACCTTCGCGAAGACGCGCATCGAATGCAGTCGATCCATCGCTCCCCCTGAGGTTTGTTGCTGAAACTGCAATTATCCGTTGACCGGAACGCGATTTTTCCAATCAGGGTAAACCCCTACAGTGGAGCCATCGATGAGCCCGACGAACCGAAGCGCGTGACTCACCGACGCGGATGGCGGCCTCGCCACCGTCCGGATCGTCCACTCGAAGTTCTGGAGCAACAAATGAACATCAAGAAGACCCTCACCGTCGCTGCCCTGTCCGCCTTCGCCGTGGCCGGTGCCTATGCACAGGAAGCCACCAAGGACGACGTCTCGATCGCCGACAGCATCGTCTCGACCAAGACCCGCGAGCAGGTCAAGGCCGAACTGGCCGAAGCGCTGAAGCAGGGTGGCCGCCAGGCCGTGTTCGCCGGCGAAGCGACCTACTTCCCGGCCGACCGCAGCGCCCAGCCCGGCCGCACCCGCGCCGAAGTGCGCGAGGAAGCGATCAAGGCCATGCAGGAGCGTCGCCGCTCGAACGTCGTCGACGAATACAACATCGGCGGCTGATCCCGCACGATGCCGCGGCCGGTACGCCGGCCGCAAGCCCCCTGGAAGACAACCCGCCTGCGGCGGGTTGTTTCGTTCATGGGCACCGCGCCGGTTCAGGCGCCGCCGTCGGTCAGCTCGAAGTCGAGCGCCCCCAGCACCCGGCCGTTGACCAGCACCTCGGCGCGGTGCGCCCCGGAGTACAGCCGGCGCGTGCTGCGCACGACGAAGTCGCGCGCGAACGCGAACCGCTGCACCGCGCCGCCCGGCAGCTCGCGCACCGTGCCCTTGAACACCTTGCGGCGCGGCCGGCCGTTGCCGCTCGCATAGCCGATCGCATAGTCCACGCAGGCCCGCCCGCCGCGCCCCGGCGCGCAGCGCAGGGCAAAGCACAGCACCAGCCGTCCGCCGATCGGCACCTCGCGGCGGTCCAGCTCGAACTCCTCCAGCACGAAGGGCGCATCGACCGCGTAGCCGAGCAGCGCCAGCGCCTCGGGGCGGCCCTGCTTGACCAGCGTGCGCAGCGCCCGCTGCAGGGTGCGCCCGCCGTCGGGCAGTGCACGGGCCTGCCAGCGGCGCGCCACCTCGAGCGCCAGCGCGGCATCGAGGCGGCTGAGGTCGTTCAGGTGGTTGGCGGCCGAGCGGCGCACCACCTCGTCCGGGTCGCCGGCCAGCGCGTCGATCAGCGGCACGGTCAGCGCCGGCTGCGCGATCAGCTGCGCCACGCGCCGCCCCCAGGGCAGCAGCGGGCGCGCGCCTTCGCTCGCCAGGCGCCGCACCCGCGCGTCGGGATGGGCGCACCAGCGCTGCATGCGCGCCAGCGTGCGCTCCAGGTGGTGCTGCAGGAAAGGGCGGATCGCGAACTCGCCGGTGAAGTGGCGCGTCATCCATTCCAGCGCGTCGAGCGCTGCCTCCGGTTCGCCCAGGCCCGCCTCGGCGACGAACTGCAGGTACGGCGCGTGGCGGAACACGGTGATGCCCTCGGGCGCGCGGCGCGACGGCCCGGGCTCGCCCATCGCCTGCCGCAGCACCGCGACCGCCGGCCCGAACGGCAGCGCAAGGTGCGCGTGCAACGCCTGCGCGACGCGGTGCACCCGCGCCATCAGGCTCAGGGCCGCGAACCCGTCCAGGCAGTGCGCCGTGAAGCGGTCGGCCGCGAAGCCGGGATGCGCCGCCGCGACCGCCTCGGCGATCGCGCGCACGGTGGCGGCGTCGAAACCGTCCTTCAGCAGCGGCGCGGCAGGGGCCTCCTTCATGGCCCGCATCGTGGCACAGCCTGCTGACAACGCGTGTCAGCAGCGCGCGGACGGCGCAGCGTTCAGGCACACTGCGCGCCATGTCGAACCGCACCGCGCCCCGCCTGTACGTCCCCGCCCCGCTGGCCGCCGGCCTCACCCTCACGCTGCCGCCCGGCCCGAGCCGCCATGCCCAGGTGCTGCGCCTGCAGCCGGGCGACGCGGTGACGCTGTTCAACGGCGACGGCGGCGAATGGGCCGCACGCATCGTGCGCATGGGCCGCAGCGACGTGGACGCGCAGGTGCTGCAGCACGACCCGGCGGACCGGGAGTTGCCGGTGGCGGTGACGCTGGCGGTCGGCATGCCGGCCAACGACCGCATGGACTGGCTGGTCGAGAAGGCCACCGAGCTGGGCGTCGCCACCATCCAGCCGCTGGTGTGCGAGCGCTCGGTGCTGCGCCTGGCGGGCGAGCGCGCCGGGAAGAAGGTGGCGCACTGGAGCGGCGTGGCGATCAGCGCGAGCGAGCAGTGCGGGCGCACCCGCGTGCCGGTGATCGCGCCGGTGCAGCCGCTGCGCGCCTGGTGCGAGGCGTTGCCCGCGGCAGCGGACGACGAACTGCGCGCGGTGCTGAGCCTGCAGGACGCGCAGCCGCTCGCCGCGCTGCCGGTGGGCGCGCGCGCGGTGTTCCTCAGCGGCCCGGAGGGCGGGCTGGCCCCGGCGGAAGAGGCGCTGGCGCGCACGGCCGGCTTCCGGGCCGCAAGCCTCGGCCCGCGCGTGCTGCGCGCCGAGACCGCGCCGCTGGCGGCGCTAGCGCTGCTGGGCCTGCGCTGACGCGCCCGCTCAGGGCTGGGCGGCGATCACCGCCGCGACCGCGGCGGTCAGGCGCTTGCCATAGGGCACGTGCAGGAACTCGTTGGGGCCGTGCGCGTTGCTCTTGGGCCCCAGCACACCGCAGACCATCATCTGCGCCTTCGGGAAGCCCTCCTGCAGCATGCTCATCAGCGGGATGGTCCCGCCCTGCCCGATGAAGCCGAGCGGCGCCCCGTAGAAGGCCTTCGAGGCCTCGTCCAGCGCGCGGTGCAGCGCCGGCGTCAGCTCGGGCGCGTTCCATCCGGTGGCGGCATGGTCGGGCTCGAAGGTGACCCGGGCCTGGTAGGGCGGATCGACCTCCAGCAGGCGCTTGAGCTCCTGCGTGGCCTGCGCGCCGTCGACCAGCGGAGGCAGGCGCAGCGAGAGCTTGAACGCGGTGTAGGGGCGCAGCACGTTGCCCGCGCTGTCCAGCGCCGGCAATCCCTCGGCGCCGGTGACGCTCAGCGTCGGGTGCCAGGTGCGGCGCAGCAGCGCCTCGGCCGGGTCGGTGGTGGTCGGCAGCGTGAACGCGCCGTCGGCGCCGCAGGCCCAGGGGTAGCGCTTCCAGACCTCGTCGCCCAGGATCTGCGCCGCCGCTCGGGCCTGCTCGATGCGCGTGGCCGGGATCTCGCAGTGGAAGCTCTCGGGCAGCAGGCGGCCGGTGCGGCTGTCCTCCAGGCGGTCGAGCAGCTGGCGCAGGATGCGGAAGCTCGACGGCACCAGCCCGCTCGCATCGCCCGAGTGCACGCCCTCGGTCAGCACCTCGACCTTGAGCACGCCGCTGACCATGCCGCGCAGCGAGGTGGTCAGCCACAGCTGGTCGTAGTTGCCGGCGCCCGAGTCGAGGCAGACCACCAGGCCGACGTCGCCCAGCCGGGGCCTGAGCGCGTCGATGTAGGCCGGCAGGTCGTACGAGCCGCTTTCCTCGCAGGTCTCGATCAGGCCCACCACGCGCGGGCGCGGCAGGCCCTGGCGCTCCAGGGCCAGCAGCGCGGTGATCGAGGCGTAGATCGCGTAGCCGTCGTCGGCGCCGCCGCGGCCGTAGAGCTTGCCGTCCTCGTACTTGGGCGTCCAGGGGCCGAGGTCGCTGCGCCAGCCGCTGAACTCGGGCTGCTTGTCGAGGTGCCCGTACATCAGCACGGTCTGGGTGCTGTCGGTGCGCGCGGCCGGCAGCTCGAAGAAGATCACCGGGGTGCGCGGCCGGCCCTGGGCGTCGGCCAGGCGCACCACCTCCAGCTTCAGCCCGGGCAGCTTCTTGCTCTCCACCCAGGCCGCGGCGTTGCGCACCACGGTCTCGATGTGGTCGTGCCGCACCCAGTCGGCGTCGAAGGCCGGCGACTTGGCCGGGATGCGGATGTAGTCGGTCAGCGCGGGGACGATCTCGCGGTCCCAGACCTCGTCGACGAAGGTCTGCAGGGCGGCGGGATCTTGCAGCGGATCCAGCGGCAGGCGTTCGGGGGCGTTCACGACAGGCTCCTCGGGAATCGGCAGGCAACCCGGCCAGTGTAGGCCGCGCGGCGCGCGCGTGCGCAGCGCGGCGGCGAAGGCCGCGACGTCAGTGGGCCCCGGGCGCACCGAAGCGCGCGTCCAGCCAGCGCTGCAGGCAGGCGAACACGGCGTCGTTGTCCGGCTCGTTGAAGATCTCGTGGCGCATCGCCTCGAAGCAGCGCGCCTCGACGACGCCGGCCGGCGCCCGGGCGGCGAATGCCGCGCTGCCCGCCGGCGCGACCAGGCGGTCCGCCCCGGCCCACATCAGCAGCGTCGGCACGCGCCACTGCGCAGCCTGTGCGCGGACCTGGCGGCCGCCGTCGACGATGAAGCGCACCAGCCTGGCGGTGACCCTGGCGTGCACCAGCGGGTCGTCCATGTAGGCCTGCACCACCGCGTCGTCGTGCGAGATGTCGCGCACGCGCAGCCCGTTGGGCACCGGCAGGTCCGGCGCCAGCGCGTGCATCAGCGCAAGCAGCGCGCGCTGCGGCCCGGACAGCCCCGGGTCCAGCGCCGGCGAGGACAGCACCAGCCCCTCCACCGGCCGCAAGGCGCCGGCGACGAAGCGCGCCGCCACCAGCCCGCCCATGCTGTGGCCGAGCAGGACCAGCGGCGCCGGGGCCTGTGCGCGCACCTGGTCGAGCACCGCGGCGAGGTCCTCGAGCAGGTCGTCCGGCCGGCGCAGGCCGCCGCGCGGGCCTTGCGAGCAGCCATGGCCGCGATGGTCGTAGGCCACCACCTGGAAGCCCTGCCCGCGCAGCCACTGCGCGACATGCTCGTAGCGGCCGCTGTGCTCGCCCAGGCCGTGGACCAGCAGCACCGTGCCACGCGCGGGCGCAGCCGGCGCCGGCCAGTGGCGCAGTGCCAGGCGGGTGCCGTCGGCCAGGGCAAGTTCGGACAGCGTGGACGCGGGCGTGACGGCAAGCGGGTTCATCGCGCGCCAGTGTGCCGGCGGCCGGCCCCGCGACGCATCGGGGGCGTCCCGCACCGCCGGTGACGGCGCACCGGCCGGTCGGGGTCATGGGCACGCCCGTTGCTTGGAGTACGGCGACGGTTGATGGTGCCCCGAGTCAACACCGGTTCGCTCCTCCCTCTCCGACCCTCCCTCACCTAGCTTGGGCGTATCGGTTCGGGGCGCCTTTTGTATCCAGGCGGCTTCCGGTCCCGCCACCCGCCGCTGCGGCGACCGGAAGCCGCGACCCTTCCCCCGGCTGCACACGCTCCTGGCGGGTACGGCTTCGGCTTGCCATCCGGCAAGAACTGCTGAACCGACCGGCAATTCGTACGGGCGCGCCCGGTGCCGGCAGTGTCGCGACCGCTTCGGTAGGATCGGGGAAACCGACATCCGCAAGGTCCCCGATGAACGCCTCTTCCACCCCGACGCTGTACTGGGAAGACTTCGAGCCGGGCTCGGTCACCGAGTTCGGCCACAAGCTCGTCGATCGCGACGAGGTGATCCAGTTCGCCAGCCAGTTCGATCCCCAGCCGTTCCATCTCGACGACGCGGCCGCACAGCAGTCGCTGTTCGGCCGCCTGGCGGCCAGCGGCTGGCACACCTGCGCGATGGTCATGCGCATGATGTGCGACGGCTACCTGCTCCAGGCCGCCAGCCTGGGCTCGCCCGGCGTGGACAACCTGCGCTGGCTCAAGCCCGTCTACCCGGGCGACGTGCTGCGCGTGCGCATGACCATCAAGGCCAAGCGGCCGATGAACAGCCGCCCGCACGTGGGCCTGGTGCACAGCCAGTGGGAAGCGATCGCGCGCCGGCCCGACGGCACCGAGGACGTGGTGCTGACGATGGAAGGCTGGGGCATGTTCCAGCGCCGCGAGGTGGCACCGCCCCAGCCCGCCGCCTGAGGCACCGCGCCCGGCCGGCGGGCACGGCAGGGCGGTTCAGGCGGCGCGGGCCACGCCCGGCGTCGTGCGGCGTCCTGGCGCGAGCGCCAGGTACAGCAGCGGCCCGACCGAGCCCCCCACCAGCGTCAGCACCAGGTAGGGCCAGACGGTGCGGCCCTGGCGGCCGGCGTCGTGGGCCATCCACCCCATCGCCAGCAGCCCGAACAGGACGATGTCGAAGGCGACCTGCCAGCCGGCCGCCCCCTCGAACAGGTGCAGCCAGATGGCGAGGTAGCCGACCTCCCAGACGACCCAGGCCGAGAAGGCCCCGAACACCAGCAGCGCGATCCATGCAGCAGTACGTTCCATGATGTGCTCCTTGGGTGAAACCGAGCACACTGTGCGCTGGCGCCGGGAAGGCGGGCAATTACGCACCAGGTAGTTGGCGCACCGCGCCGCCCGGCATGAAATGCCCGNCACGGGACTCAAGCGAGCAAGGCACGATGGACGCACGGCAGCACTCCTCCTCATCCCACGTCGGCGAGCACATGAAGCAGGCCCGCCAGGCGCGCCGGCTCAGCCAGATGGAGCTGTCGCTGCGCGTCGGCGTCTCGCAGCGNCACCTGAGCTTCATCGAGACCGGGCGCGCGCGNCCCAGCCGCGAGATGCTGCTGGCGCTGCTGGATGCACTGGAGCTGCCGCTGGCGCAGCGCAACGAGCTGCTGATGAAGGCCGGCTACGCGCCGCACTACCCGGCCACCTCGCTCGACAGCCCGGACATGCAGCCGGTGCGCGAGGCGCTGCTGCAGCTGCTGTCGGCGCACGACCCGAGCCCGGCGATGGTGCTGGACCGGCAGTGGAACCTGGTGCTGGTCAACCGCGGGATGCTGGCGCTGTGGCGCACGCTCAGCGGCAGCGACGCGCTGGGGCTGGCCTATGAATCGGGCACCCCGCTGAACCTGCTGGACCTGATGCTGGACCCCGACGGCCTGCAGCGGCTGCTGATCAACCGCGAGGAACTGCTGGAACACCTGCACCAGCGCGTCTGGCGCGAGGTGCCGCACGAGCCGGCCCTGCAGCCGCGGCTGGAGGCCTTCGAGTCGCGCGGCCATGGCGCGCGGCACCGGCGCGGCACCGCCCAGGCGACGATGGCACCGCCTTCGCCGGTGCTGACCGCGCACTTCCAGGTGCCCTGCAGCGACCGGCAGCTGGCCTTCTTCTCGATGTTCACCACCTTCGGCACGCCGCACGACATCACGATCGCGTCGCTCAAGGTGGAGCACCTGTTCCCGGCCGACGAGGCCACGCGCGACTTCGTGCGCGGCTGGCTCGGTGCCGCGGGCGGCTAGCCCGGCTCAGAAGCCGAGCGAGGCCAGCAGGTCGTCGACCTCGTCCTGCTTGAGCGCCTTGTCGGGCACCTGCGGCCCGGCCAGCTCCGACGCCGGCGCCGGGGACGGGGCGGGGGCCGCAGCCGGCTGCTGCTCCGGCGCGCTGTCGACCAGCAGGTCCAGCAGCTGGTGCTCGGTGCGGGTGATGATGTCGATGACCTTCTTGATCACCTGCCCGGAAAGATCCTGGAAGGACTGCGACAGCATGATGTCGCCGAGCACGCCGTGCTGCGCCTGCGCGAACGAGGCGGCGCGGTCCGCGTAGCCGGCGCACAGCTTCATCATCGCGCGGGCGCGCTCGACCGACATGTCCGGCGCCTCGGCGAGCCGGCGCAGGCTGTCGGCCAGCTCGCGCCCCTGCGAGGCGACCGTCTCGCATTCGGGGCGGGCCACGTCGACCAGGTTCAGCACCTTGTTGGCCGCATCCTCGGTCATCCGGCCGACGTAGGCCAGGCGCTCGCGCGCGTCGGGGATCTCGCTGACCACGGTCTGCAGCTCCGAGCCGGCGCCGAGCGCGATCAGCGCCTCGTGCAGCTGCCGCGTGATCGCCCCCAGGCGGGCAAAGGCTTCCTCGGGAGAAATCGTCGGCTTCATGCCAGCCCCCTCTTCTTGAGGATGTTCTGGATCTTCTCGTTGAGCACCGCGGCGGTGAACGGCTTGACGATGTAGCCGTCGGCACCCGCCTTGGCCGCCTCGATGATGTTTTCCTTGCGCGCTTCGGCGGTGATCATCAGGAAGGGCAGGTCCTTCAGGGTCTCGCTGGCACGCACCTGCTGCAGCAGCTCGAGCCCGGTCATGTTGGGCATGTTCCAGTCGCTGATGACGAACTGGATGTTGCCGTGCTCGAGCTTGCGCAGGGCATCGACGCCGTCCTCGGCCTCGACCGTGCGCTGGCAGCCCAGTTCCTTCACCAGGTTCGTCACGATGCGGCGCATCGTGCTGAAGTCATCGACCACCAGGATGGTCAGGTGAGCTAGGGACATGGTCGTTCGGGAGTGGAGGGGTGCGAAAGCGACGCGCCATGGGTCGGCCGCACCGGAACAGGTGACGAATTGTTGCCGATGGCACGCCGTCGCCGGCCCCTCCGGTCCCGCCCGGCCGTGGCGTTGTTCACGCTGCACGCCGCAGGACGACGGCGGCCGCGCATGCCGGCCGCAGTTCGCACAAGCCCCCCGGGCTGCGGTGGCATAAAGTGCGCCGCGCGAGACGTCCGCGCGGCGCACTTGCATCATTGCCCCATGCCCGTCGACCACACCCTGCGATCGCTGAACATCGACCTGCCCGCCCAGCCGGCCGTGCTGGTGCAGCTGTCGCTGCTGCTGGCCGAGGAGGAGGTGGACTTCAAGGCCATGGGCAGCCTGATCGAAGGCGACATGACCCTGGCCGCGGCGGTGCTCAAGGCGCTCAACTCGCCGATCTACGGGCTGCGCCGGCAGGTGCGCACGGTGCAGCAGGCCCTCCTGTACCTGGGCAGCAACGAGGTGGCCGCGATCACCTACGAGATGGGGCTGCGCTCGGTGTTCCCGTCGGCGCCCGAGCTGGACGCGCTGTGGCTGCGCGCCAACCGGCGCGGCATGCTGATGGCGCTGATGGCGCGCCGCCTCGGCCTGGACACCTTCGTCGCGCACTCGGCCGGCCTGTTCGAGGAATGCGGCAAGGCGGTGATGTTCCGGCACGCGCCCGAGCGCTACGGGCCGATGCTGCGCGACGCGCCGGCCGACGACCTGCTGGTGCTGCAGGAGATGCAGGCCTTCGGCGTCAGCCACGACGCGCTGGGCGCGGCGCTGTGCCAGACCTGGACGCTGCACCCGGCCGCCGTGACCTGCGTGCGCTACCACGTGGTCGTGCAAAGCGGCGGCACCTGGCCCGACAAGCCCGAGGCGCGGCCGCTGTGCGCGCTGTCGGCGGTGGCGCACTACCTGATGCGCGCCCCCGACGCCCTCGAGGCCGCGGTGCGCGCCGCCGCCACCCTGGGCGGTCTGGACGAGGTGCGCTTCCTCGAGGCGGCGCAGGATGCCTACGCGGTGCTGCGCGCGGCCGAGGCCTGACCCGCGCTCAGCCCAGCAGCAGCTGCTGCAGCGGCGCCGACAGGCCCTGCCAGCGCACCGCGGACGCCGCCACGGCGGCCGGCGCGGCACGCAACGCCTGGCGCGCCCCGGCTTCGACGCTGTCGATCAGCGGCACCGGCACGTCCCCGGCCAGCCGGGCGGCCAGGCCGGCCAGCCCCGCGCCGCCGACGATCACGCTGCGCACGCCCTCGCCCTGCGCCGCCGCCAGGCAGGCCGGCCGCAACGCGGCCCGCGCGGCGTCCAGGTCGGACGACAGCTGCAGGCCGCTGGCCGCCACGGTGTGCACGCCGGCCAGCGCCTCGTGCAGCCCGAGGCCGTACGCCAGGCGCCGCAGCATCGGCGCCCAGGCCGCACCGCCCGTGACGATCGCGAAGCGCCCGAGCGCCGCGGCCTCGCGCATCGCCGCCTCGGCCAGCCCGGTCACCGGGTGCGGGCACAGCTCGCGCAGCGCGAACACGCCCGGGTCGCCGAAGCAGCCGACCAGCACCGCGTCCGGGCGGCCGTCGATGCCGACCGCCGCGGCATAGGCGTCCAGCGTCGCATGGGCGGCGACGGCATAGCTCGCCTCGCTGCTGATGTACTCGGCACCGAAGCGCGCGGTGCACGCCTGCACCGTCACGTCCTCGTCGCGCAGCGCCGCCTGCACGTGCTGCGCCAGCCGCGCCGTGACCGGCGCCGAGGTGTTGGGGTTGACGAGCAGCAGGCGTCGCGGCATGGGGTCCTCAGTCGGCATCGGCCGCGGCGCGACCGAACAGTTGCAGCAGGTCGGCCGGCCCGCGTTCGGGCCGGGTGAAGTCCAGCAGCGCCTCGAGGTGCGCGAGGTGGCGCACCGCGACCTCCTGCGCGGCGCGCACGTCGCCCAGGCGCAGCGCCTGCAGCAGCGCGCGGTGCTCGTGGCAGCGGCAGCCGTCCAGCGGCGTGCCGGCGATGGCCTCGGGCGTGCCGTAGGTCATCAGCACCAGCGAGGTCCGCGACACCAGCTCGCGCAGCAGGCGCTCCAGCGTGCGGTGGCGCGCGCCCTGCGCGATCAGCAGGTGGAACTCGCCGGACAGCCGGATCGCGCGGTGCCGGTCGCCCAGGGTGCGCGCGGCTTCCTCGGCCTCGATGCAGGCCGCCAGGCGCGCGTGCGCCTCGTCGCCGGCATGCCGCAGGTACAGCGCCACCAGCTCCGGCTCGATCAGCCGGCGCACGCCGAACACCTCGCGCGCCTCCTCGGCGCTCGGCTGCACCACGGTCGCGCCGCGGTGGCGCGACAGCGTCACCAGCTGCTCGTTGGCCAGGCGGATCAGCACGTGGCGGATGCGGGTGCGCGAGACACCGAAGGCCTGGCCCAGCCGGTCCTCGACCAGCTTGGTGCCGGGCTGCAGCCGGTGGTCCAGGATGGCCTCGACGATGCGCTGGTACATCTGCTCGTCGCTCGGGCGCGCGTCCTCCGGCGCGGCCTCGACCAGGGCCAGGGCAGTCGACGGTCCTGTCACGGGCAGCCCCTCCCCGGCCTCGTTCAGGGCAGGCGCCGGCTGCGGCGCAGCCAGGCCAGCGCCAGCAGGGTCAGCCCGATGGCGAGCAGCGACACCACCGTGGTGAGCGTGCCCAGCGCGTAGATCGCCGGCGTGGTCACCGTGGTGGTCAGGCCCTGCAGCTCCAGCGGCAGGGTGTTGAGGTCGCCGATGGCCTGCGACGAGCGCGCGATCTCGTCCCAGGACAGCGTGAAGCCGAACAGCCCGACGCCGACCACCGAGGGGCCGATCAGCGGCAGCACCACGTGGCGGAACGCCTGCCAGGGCGTGGCGCCCAGGTCGCGCGCGGCCTCCTCGTAGGCCGGGTTGAAGCGGTTGAACACCGCGAACATGATCAGCAGCCCGAACGGCAACGTCCAGGTCAGGTGCGCGCCCAGCGCCGAGGTGCCCAGCCCCATCGTGGTCGTGAAGTGCTCCAGCGCCCACTCCCACTCCAGCGCCTCGAGCAGCCGCTGGACGCCGGTGTCGATCAGCCGGAACTGCAGGCCGATGCCCAGCGACACGATGATCGAGGGCATGATGAGGCTGGCAATGGTCAGGTAGAACAGCGCGTCGCCGCCGCGCAGCTTCTTGCGGAAGGCCAGCCCCGCGAGCACCGAGACCAGGATGGTCAGGCCCATCACCGCCAGCCCGAGCTTGAGCGAGCGCCGCAGCGCGGCCCACACGTCGATCACGCCCAGCCCCTCGGCCAGCCGCGCGAACCAGTGCAGCGACCAGCCGCGCATCGGGAAGGTCAGGCCGCCCTGCGGCCCCTGGAAGCTCAGCACGAAGATGGTCAGCGTCGGCCCGTAGAGGAACACCAGGAACAGGCCGAAGAAGATCGCCAGCAGCCAGAAGCTCGCCGGCCGGGGTTCGCGCTCGCGGTGCAGGGCCATCGCGTCACAGCTCCTTGCGGATGTCGACCAGTCGCGTCAGCGCGTAGATGATCAGCACCACCACCGCGAGCAGGATCACCGCGTTGGCGGCGGCGATCGGGAACTGCAGGTAGGAGGTCTGCACCTGGATCACCTTGCCGACCGAGGCGATCTGCTGCCCGCCCATCACGCCCACCGTGACGAAGTCGCCCATCACGATGGTGATGATGAAGATCGAGCCGATCAGGATGCCGGTGCGCGACAGCGGGATCACCACGTGCCACAGCGTCTGCCAGCCGCTGGCGCCGCTGTCGCGCGCGGCCTCGATCAGCGAGCGGTCGATGCGCATCATCGAGTTGAAGATCGGCACGATCATGAACATCGTGTACAGGTGCACGAAGGCCAGCACCACCGAGAAGTCGCTGAACAGCAGCCACTCGATCGGCGCCTCGATCAGCCCGAGCGACTGCAGCGCCTGGTTGATCAGCCCGTTGCGTCCCAGCAGCGGCACCCACGAGATCATGCGGATCACGTTGGAGGTCCAGAACGGGATGGTGCACAGCAGGAACAGCACCGTCTGCATCACCGGCGTGCGCACGTGGAAGGCGAGGAAGTACGCGATCGTGAAGCCGAGCACCAGCGTGACCGCCCACACGATCACGCAGAACTTCAGCGTCGACGCATAGGTGCGCAGCGTCACGCACCAGTCGGCGGTGTTGCTGCAGCCGCTGAAGATGTCCTGGTAGTTGCGCAGCGTGAAGGCCGGGATCAGCTCGTACTCGTTGTAGTCCCACAGGCTGACCATCGCGATCAGCGCCAGCGGGATCACGAAGAAGAANGCGAAGGTCAGCGCCAGCGGGGCGGCCTGCAGCCAGGCGGGGGGTGCGCGGTGGGACATCAGCGCATGCCTCCTGCATGGGGCGGCCTGGCAGGCGGGCCGCGATGCACGCCCGGCGGCGCGGGGGCTGGCTTCCGCTTGCCCGGAAGCAGGTCGCCAAACAAGGGAGCACCCCTTCGCTCAGCGCAGGGGCCCCGTCGGGCACGCCTCCCGGCGCGGCCCGCAGGGCCGAAGGCGGCAGCCCACCCCTGACCCAGCGGCCCCACCCCCTCCTCCTTGTCCTCAGCGCGCCACACGTCCATCACGCCGCCACGAACTCATTCCACTTCTGCACCATGTAGTTGTTCTCGTCCATCACCGCGTTCCAGCAGGCGATCGCGCCCATGCGCTCCTCGTAGGAGCCGCCGTCGCGCACCGAGCCGGCCTTCTCGATGATGGTGCCGTCCGGGGCCTTGATGTCCTTCTCGGCCGGCTTGCCTTCCATCCAGTAGGCCCACTCGTACGGCTCCATGTAGGCCTTGGCGGTCTCGAGCACCGCGCTGTAGTAGCCCTGGCGGTTCAGGTGCGCGCCGGCCCAGCCGTCGAGGAACCAGTTGATGAACTCGTAGGCCGCGTCGAGCTTGCGGCCCGACAGCGTCGAGGGCACGCCGAAGCCGGAAGCCCAGGCGCGGTAGCCTTCCTTGAGCGGCTGGTACACGCAGGCGATGCCCTGCGAGCGCACCTTGGTCACCGCCGGCGACCACATCGACTGGATCACCACCTCGCCGGAGGCCATCAGGTTGACGCTCTCGTTGAAGTCCTTCCACAGGCTGCGGAACTGGCCGGCGCGCTTGGCCTCGATCAGCGTCTTGATCGTCAGGTCGATCTCCTGGCGCGTCATGTTGCCCTTGTCGGGGTACCTGTACAGGCCCATCGCCCCGATGACCATCGCCGCGTCCATGATCCCGATCGACGGGATGTTCAGGATCGCGGCCCGGCCCTTGAACTCCGGGTTCAGCAGGTCGGCCCAGGACGTGACCGGACGCTTGATGAGGTCGGGGCGGATGCCCAGCGTGTCGGCGTTGTAGGTGGTCGGGATCAGCGTGATGTAGCCGGTGTTGGTGGTGGCGAACTTCTTCGACTTCTCGCCTTCGAGGAACATCACCTTCTTCGGCGCGGTGCCCTGGTCGCCGACCTTCTTGCCGCCGACCTCGCCCTTGGTGAACAGCGGCGTGATCTTGTCGGCATGCTTGATGCGGCGTGCGTCGATGCCCTTGAGGTTGCCGGTGGGCACGATCTTCTTCAGCGAGAAGTACTCGGTGTCGAGCAGGTCGAAGGAGTTGGGCGCGGTCACGGCGCGCTTGGTGACGTCGTCGGTCGTGACCGGGATGTACTGGATCTCGATGCCGGTGTCTGCCTTGAACTTGTCCGCGATCGCCTTGTCCTGGTTGACGGCGGTACCGAGGTAGCGCAGCACGATCCTGTCCTGCGCGTGGATTGCCGGGAAGGTCCCGGCAGCCAGGATGCCGGCCGCGCCCTTGAGCAGGCTGCGGCGGCTGATGCCCACGGCGGTGTCGGTCGCGGACGGGACGGAATGCAGGTCGAGGTCTTGGTCGGACATGGTGTGGCCTTTCTCTCTGGGCTGGCGGTCAGGAAGGAAGAAGCGGCATCGGCAATCCCGCCCGGGCGTCGTCTCAGGCAGCCAGGCGGGTTTCCTGCAGCGCATGGGCGTCGTCCCACGACACCCATGCGGTCTCACCGGGTTGCCAGGGCCGGGCGTAGAACTCGGCCTCGTGCAGCATCGCGGTGATCTCGTCCGGCATGGCGTGTCCCCCGGCGCCCCCATCGAGGCGCTCGCGCAGGAGCGTCACCAGCACGTAGGTTCCCTGGTACTCGACGGCACGCACCTGCGCGCGCAGGCAGGTGCGCCCGGGCGTGCTGCGCCACAGGCGGGTCTTGTCCGCCCGCACCGCGACCACCGCACCGCCGACCTCCAGCACGTTGTGGCTGCCGAGGAAACGCGCGACGAACTCGGTGCGCGGCGCATTGAACACGTCGTGGGGCGGGCCTTCCTGCTCGATGCGCCCGCCGTTCATCAGCACCACCTTGTCCGCCAGCGCCATCGCCTCCTCCTGCGAGTGCGTGACGTGCACGAAGGTGAAGCCCAGCTCCTTCTGCCAGCGCTTGAGCTCGGCGCGCATCTTCACGCGCAGGAAAGGATCGAGCGCCGACAGCGGCTCGTCCAGCAGCAGCACGCGTGGCTCGGTGGCGAGCGCCCGCGCCAGCGCGACGCGCTGCTGCTGCCCGCCGGACAGCTCCGCCGGCTTGCGCTGTGCATAGGCTTCCATCGCGACCAGCGCCAGCAGCTCCATCGCGCGCGCATGGCGCTGCGCCTTGGGCATGCCGCGCATCCGGAGGCTGAAGGCGACGTTGTCGAGCGCGTTCAGGTGCGGGAACAGCGCGTAGCTCTGGAACATCATCGCGGTGCCGCGCTCGGCCGCGCTCAGGTGCGTGATGTTGCGGCCGCCCAGCAGGATGTCGCCGTCGCTGGCGCGCTCGTGGCCGGCGATCATGCGCAGCGTCGAGGTCTTGCCGCAGCCCGAGGGCCCGAGCAGGCAGCAGTAGCTGCCCCCCGGCACGCGCAGGTCGATCGCGTCGACGGCGGTCGTGGTGCCGTATCGCTTGCTCAGGTGCACCAGTTCGAGATCGGCAGTCTCGCTCACGCGGCCCCTCCTTGTGGTCGGGGCCGCTTCTGCAAGGGCTGTGCCAAAAATCCCACGGGCCGTGGGCGCGAGGGCCGGTTGCACGCAATTTCCCTCTGGAACTGCATGCAATCGCCGTCCTGCCGGGCCGCACCGGAGCGCGCCGGGACGGGCACCCGCGTGGTGCGACGCACCGCAAGCGGTCGCCGGGCCTGCACCCGGATGGACCAGGTCCGCCCGGGCCGTCGCGCCTGCGCCGTGCCCGGGCCGCGGATTCAGTCCGTCCCGACGTGCACGTCCTGCAGCCTCAGGGAGCCCAGCCCCAGCGTGACGTCCGGCCGGGGCCCGAGGCCCAGCCCGCCGACGCGCAGGCTGAGGTCGGCCGACACCGGCCCGCTGCGCACGGGCAGGCCCTGCCAGGCGGTGCAGGCACGCTCGGCGGCCAGCTCGGGCAGGCGCAGCACCAGCTCGTGGCTCAGCACCGCGGCCGAGACGATGACGCGGTTGCGGCCCTGCGCCTGTCCGGCCAGCATCAGGTGGTGGTCCTGGGTGCCGAGCCGGCCGTCGCCCAGCACCAGCTCGCCGGTCAGGCGCGTGCGGTCCAGCGTGGCTTCCAGCTGGCGGTTGGCCATGCGGCCCGGCAGCGCGAAGGGCTGGTGCGACAGCAGGCCCTCGACGAAGGCGCGCAGGTCCAGCCGGCCGCGGTCGGTCACGCCGCGCGAGCGGCCGGCGCCGCGCGTCTCGAACTGCGCGCCGGGGATCTCGCGCGCGGTGAACAGGTACAGGTACTTGCGCCCCAGACGCGGCGCGTCGACATGGATGCCGCCGCGGCTGATGCCCATGTGCGAGTCCGGCCCCAGGTGCGCGACGGTGGTGCGGTTGAAATCGATGCAGCCGCGCTCGATCGCCAGCCGCACTTCCACGTCCAGCACCCAGATCGCGTCGGAGATGAAGGCATGCAACGCCCCTCGCATGCCGGCCAGCGCCTCCAGCCGCCACAGGCCGAGGGCGGCCGGATCGACGCGCGGCGCGCCGGTCAGCCGCGCTTCCACGCCGAGCAGCTGCATGGCGCCGACATCGGCCTGCACGAGCTGCGGCGCGGTCCCGTCCGCGGGCGACCGCAGCGTGGCCGACAGCCGCTCGAACTGCGCGCGGGCCACGTGCACCTCCAGCCCGGGGTGCTCGAAGCGCAGCGCCCGCAGCTCCAGGCGTTCGGCCTCGACGCGCCAGGCGCCGTCGCCGGCGGCCGCAAGCTGCAGCCCGGCGCCGTCGGACGCGCCGGTGCGGCCGGTCTCGCGCAGGATGTGCATGGCGCCCACTGTGCCACCACCTCTCGCGCTGCGGGTATCGGGGCGTCACGCGGAGCGCGCCCGACCGCGGCCGGCGCCTTCCGGCGCCGAAACCCTGCGCGCCACATTCCGCACTGGCGCGAAGCCGCGCCGCGCCGGAAAATGACGGCCATGTCCTGGCTCCTGCGCCGCCTGATCACGGCCCTGCTGCCCGCCCTCGCCGGGGTGGGCGCCATGCTGCCGCCACCGGTCGCGGCCGAGTCGCTGCGCTGCAACGGGCAGTCGGCACAGGAAGGCGATTCCCGGCTGTCGGTGCTGTACAAGTGCGGCGAGCCGCTGCTCAAGGACGCCTATTGCGCACCGGTCTACCACGCCCCGTCGCTCCAGCAGGTTCCGCCGCCGCTGGTGGGCATCGCGGTGCCGTGCGAGACCGTGGAGGAATGGCTGTACGACCGCGGCCCGGGCCACCTGACGGCCACGGTGCGCTTCCGCTCCGGCGTGGTGCACTCGATCCACTACGGCCGGCAGCCCCGATGACCACGCTGCCGCCGCTGATCGGCCACGGGAACGGCCGCCCGCTGTCGGGGGTGCTGCTGGACATCGCCGGCGACCCGTCGCGCGAGCGCATCTCGGTCGGCGACCTGCTCGCCGCGCTGAGCGACCGGGCCCTGGCGGCGCTGATCTTCCTGTTCTCGTTCCCGAACGCGCTGCCGATGCCGCCCGGCACCTCGGCCATCCTGGGCGCCCCGCTGCTGTTCCTGACCGCGCAGCTCGCGCTGGGCCTGAAACCCTGGCTGCCGCAGTTCATCGCGCGGCGCTCGATCGCCCGCGCCGACTTCGCGCGCATGGTGCAGCACATGGTGCCGTGGCTGCGCCGGGCCGAGAAGCTGCTCAAGCCGCGCCTGAGCGTGCTGGCACGCCCGCCGTTCGAGCACCTGGTCGGCGTGATCGGCCTCGTGCTGGCGGTGATCCTGGTGCTGCCGATCCCGCTCGGCAACATGCTGCCCGCGTTCGCGCTGGCCGTGCTCTCGCTCGGCATCCTGGAGCGCGACGGGTTGTGGGTGATCGCCGGGACCGTGCTGGCGATCGCCGGCGTCGTGCTGGTGTGGGGGGTGCTGGTGGCGCTCGTGATGAGCGCCGTCTACCTGATGTCGACGCTGCTCGGCTGAGGGCCGCGACCCGCGGCCCCGCCGAGTGCGAGGGACTTACTCGTCGCGGCCGCCGAAGATGCCCAGCAGGGCCAGCAGCGACTGGAACACGTTGTACAGGCTCAGGTACACGCCCAGCGTGGCCGAGATGTAGTTGGTCTCGTAGCCGTCGCGCACGCGCTTGAGGTCATGCAGGATGAAGGCCGAGAAGATGCCGATGGCCAGCACCATCAGCGTCAGCATCAGCGCGCTGGACTGCAGGAAGAAGTTGGCGATGCCCGCCACCATCAGCATGACCGCGCCGATGAACAGGAACTTGCCCATCGAGGACAGGTCGCGCTTGATGATGCTCGACAGGCTGGCCATGCCGAAGAAGATCAGGCCCGTGCCGGCGAAGGCGGTCATGATCAGCTCGGCGCCGTTGCCCAGGCCCAGCACCGCGCCGACCAGGCGCGACAGCATCACGCCCATGAAGAAGGTGAAGGCCAGCAGCACCGGCACGCCGGCGGCCGAGTTCTTGGTGCGCTCGATCGCGAACATGAAGCCGAACGCGCCGGCGAAGAAGACGATCATGCTGACGCCGGGCGTCATCGCGCGGGCCAGGCCGGTGGCCACGCCCAGCCAGGCGCCCAGCACGGTGGGCACCATGGACAGCGCCAGCAGCCAGTAGGTGTTGCGCAGCACGCGGTTGCGTTCGGCGGCCGCCGGCAGGGCGGCCTCGCGGGTCAGGTACGGGTACGGATTCGGGTTCATGGACGACCTTGTCTATGGAAAGAACACGGGAAAACGATCGGGACGCCCGGTCGCACCCGTGCACGGGCACACCGGACGGACGGCGCCCGGGCCGGCGTGGATGCCGGCTCAGGCCAAGCGGGAAACGGAGGGGGGACGCAGCAGCGCGTCGACGTGGGCCGAGGCGATGTCGCTCATGCCCAGGCGCTGCGGCGGGGCCGCGGCCAGCGGCGCCATCTGTACGACGAAGGCGTCGGGCAGCACGGCCTGTTCGCCGATGTCGGCCGGCGAGGACAGGGAAGCGGTACCGCCTTCCTCGACCGCCAGCGGGGCGGCCTCGGCGGCGGCGTGCAGGTCGGCCGCCGCCACGACGTCCTGGAGCGTGCAGGACGCCACGGGCGCGGCCGGCGCCGCGGACGAGGCATGCGGCAGCAGCCCCGCCCCGAGCAGGACGCACGCGAACAGGAAGGCAACGAGCCGCAGCAGCATGCCGGCCATTGTAGTGGCGGGGACGCGGGCCGGGCGCACGGGTGTCGCGCGGATGCCGCCGGCTGCGTCCCCCGGGGTGGCGGCCGGCCTCAGGCCGAGGCCACCGGCTGCTGGTCCAGCGTGGGGTAGTCGGTGTACCCCTTGGCGCCGCCACCGTACAGCGTGGAGGGGTCCAGCGCGTTGAGCGGGGCGTTCTCGCGCCAGCGCCGGCCCAGGTCGGGGTTGGCGATGAACGCCCGGCCCACCGACACCAGGTCGGCCGCGCCGCTGGCCACCGCGTCCAGCGCCATCTGCCGGTCATAGCCGTTGTTGACCATCCACGGGCCCGGGAAGCGCTGGCGCAGCTGCGCGTAGTCGAACGGCCGGCCCTGCTCGGTCAGGTCGCGCGCCCCGCCGGTCTGGCCCTCGACGACGTGCAGGTAGGCCAGCCCCATCGGCGCCAGCTGCTCGACCACGTAGTTGAACAGCGGCTGCGGGTTGCTGTCGTAGGCGTCGTTGGACGGCGTGACCGGCGACAGGCGCACCCCGGTGCGGCCGGCGCCGATCTCGGCGGTGACCGCGCGCATCACCTCCAGCAGCAGGCGCGCCCGGTTCTCGATCGGGCCGCCGTAGGCGTCGGTGCGGTGGTTGCTGCCGTCGCGCAGGAACTGGTCCAGCAGGTAACCGTTGGCAGCGTGCACCTCGACGCCGTCGAAGCCGGCCTCCATCGCCAGCCGCGCGGCGCGCCGGTAGTCCTCGACGATGCCGGGCAGCTCGTCCAGGCGCAGCTCGCGCGGCATCGAGGTCGGCTGGAACCCCTCGCGGGTGTAGGTCTTGGTGTTGGCCTGGATGGCCGAAGGCGCCACCGGCGACTGGCCGTCGGGCAGCAGCGAGACATGCGAGACGCGCCCGACATGCCACAGCTGGATCACGATGCGCCCGCCGCGCGCGTGCACGGCCTCGGTGATGCGCTTCCAGCCGGCGACCTGCTCGGCGTTGTGGATGCCGGGGGTGTCGAGGTAGCCCTGGCCCATCGGGCTGACCTGCGAGGCCTCGGTGATGATCAGGCCGGCGCCGGTGGCCGGGTTGGCGCGCTGCGCGTAGTACTCGGCCGCCAGCGGGGCCGGCACCTGCCCCGGGGCCGCGCGATTGCGGGTCAGCGGGGCCATCACGAGCCGGGTGGCGAGTTCGATGTCACCAATGCGGATGGGATCAAACAACGTGGGCATGGACACTCCTTCTGGACGTACGTGATGCGGCACGCAGCCCGGCCGCACAAAGCGCGAAGTTACGCACACATCGCCGCCGGGGGTGGCGCTGGATCAAAAGAATCCGCCGCCGCCGTGAGGGTGCACGGGGGCCGGCGGCAGAATCCGCACGACTGTGCTATTGCGCACGGTCTGCCGCCCGGCCTGAGGGTTTGCCGGGGCGCCCCGGTGCAGGCCCGCTTCCTAGAATCGCCGCCGTAGCGCGACTCCATGCCCTGCAGGCCCCGCTGCAGCGGCGCCTGCCGTGACCCGTCTACAGCCGACCGCCCTGACGCCCCCGAGCACCGCACGCCCCGCCGTCGTGCGCGGCGGCCACGTCGCCGGAGCGCTGCTGGGCCTGGCGGCGGCCGCGCTGGCGCTGTTCATGGAGCCCTCGGCGCTGCAGCGCGGCCTGGTCGCCGGCGCCGGGCTGGGTGCGGCCGCGCTGTTCGCCGCCACCGGCTGGCTGCACCGGCGCCACCTGCGCGCCGCCGCCGAACACGAACGCCGCTTCGAGGGGCTGCTCGGCATCGCCGCCGACTGGTACTGGGAAACCGACGCGCAGTTCCGCTTCACCTACGTGTCCTTCCTCGTCTCCGACCCGCTGGCGGCCGAGCAGCTGATCGGCAGGCGGCGCTGGGAGATCCCCGAGCACGAGGCCTCGCCGCAGGACTGGGCCGCGCACCGCGCGACGCTGGAGGCGCACCGGCCGTTCCGCGAGTTCCTGATAGGCAAGCGCATGCCCGACGGCCGCCTGGTGCACCTGTCGGTCAGCGGCGAGCCGGTGTTCGACGAGCAGGGCCGCTTCAAGGGCTACTGGGGCATCGGCCGCAACATCACCGCGCAGCGCGCCGCCTCGCTGGCGCTGGCCTCCAGCGAGCGGCGCTACCGCAACCTGTTCGCGCGTTCGCCGCTGGCGCTGCTGATCCACCGCGCCGGGCGCATCATCTCGGCCAACGAGGCGGCGGCCCGGCTGTTCGGCTACCCGGCCGCCGACGACCTGCTGGGGCTGGAACTGCTGTCGCTGTACGACCCGGCCTCGCGCGAGGCGGTGCTGCGGCGCCTGGCCCAGCTCGACGCCGCGCCGATCGGCGAGAGCCTGCCGCCCACCGATGCGGTCGCGCTGCGCCGCGACGGCCAGCCGGTGGACGTCACCGTCTCGAGCTCGCACGTGGACCTGCCCGACGGGCCGGCGATCGAGTCGATCTACCTGGACGTCACCGAGCGCCGCCAGGCCGAATCGGCGCTGCTGCACTCGGAGGCGATGCTGTCGCGGCTGTTCCACTCCAGCCCCGACGTGATCACCGTCTCGGAGCCCGACACCGGCCGCTACGTGATGGTCAACCCGGGCTTCCTGCGCATCACCGGCTACGAGGCGCACGAGGTGATCGGCCGCACGCCGGTGGAGCTGGGCCTGCTGCGCAGCGCCGACGAGCGCGAGCGCTTCCTGTCCGAGATCCGCCAGCACGGCTCGGTGCAGGACCTGCTGATGCACTACCGCACCCGCCACGGCCACACGGTGCTGGTGCAGCTGTCGGGCGCGATCTTCGAGGTCTCCGGCGTGCGCTACCTGCTGATGCTGGCGCGCGACGTCACCGAGCGCGAGCGCGAGCGCGCCGAGCACAAGGCCATCCTGGACAACGCATCGGTGGGCATCACGCTGATCCAGCACGGCCGCTTCCAGCAGGCCAACCGGCGCTTCGAGGAGATGCTCGGCTGGGCCCCGGGCGAGCTGATCGGCCAGCCGGTGCGCGCGATCTGGCCCGACCCGGCGCAGTTCGAGCGCGTCAAGCGCATCACCCGCGAAGGACTGTCGCGCCAGGCCCCGCTGGACTTCGAATGGGAGATGTTCCGCCGCGACGGCAGCCGCTTCTGGGCGCGCAGCCGCGCCAGCCGCGTCGAGGACGGCGGCAGCGACCGCAGCGCGACGATCTGGATCGTCGAGGACATCACCGAGGAACGGCGCGCTGCCGCCGACCTGGCCGCCGCCAAGGAACAGGCCGAGGCCGCCAGCCGCGCCAAGAGCGCCTTCCTCGCCAACATGAGCCACGAGATCCGCACCCCGCTGCACGGCGTGCTGGGCATGGCGCAGCTCGCGCTCGGCAGCGGCAGCGACGCGCAGCGGCGCGAGGAATACCTGCGCCGCATCGTCGACAGCGCCCAGACGCTGTCGGCCATCATCTCCGACATCCTGGACCTGTCCAAGATCGAGGCCGGCCGCCTGCAGCTCGACGCGGTNCCGTTCAGCCCGCGCGCGGTGCTGCAGGCGGTGCAGCGCAGCTACGCCGAGCAGGCCGCGCAGAANGGGCTGGAGCTGGCGCTGCACGTCGACGACGGCGTGCCGTCGCAGGTCGTCGGCGATCCGGTGCGCACGCAGCAGATCCTCGGCAACTTCCTCGGCAACGCGCTCAAGTTCACCGAACGCGGCCGGGTCGTGCTCACCGCGCACCCGGCTGGCGAGGGGCGCCTGCGCTTCGAGGTGCGCGACACCGGCCCGGGCATCGAACCCGACGTCCAGCAGCGCCTGTTCGAGCCCTTCACGCAGGCCGACGAATCGATCTCGCGCCGCTACGGCGGCACCGGGCTGGGCCTGTCGATCTGCCGGCAGCTGGCGCGCCTGATGGGCGGCGAGGTGGGCGTGCACAGCACGCCGGGCCAGGGCAGCACCTTCTGGGTCGAGCTGCCGCTGCCGGAGACCGAGCAGGTGGGCCCCCGTCCGGACGACGCCGCGCCGCAGGACGGCCAGCTGCGCGGCAGGCGCGTGCTGGTGGTGGAGGACAACCCGGTCAACATGATGATCGCGGTCGCCACGCTGGAGCAGTGGGGCGTGCAGGTGGTGCAGGCCCACACCGGGCAGGAGGCCCTGGCCCTGGTGGACGCCGAGCACGGCCGCTTCGACGCGGTGCTGATGGACGTGCACATGCCGGGCATGAGCGGCTACGACGTCACCCAGGTGCTGCGGCAGCGCTACGACGCCCGGACCCTGCCCATCATCGCGCTGACCGCGGCGGCGCTGGTCTCCGAGCAGGAACGGGCGCTCGCGGCCGGCATGAACGACTTCATCCCCAAGCCGATCGACATGAACCGGCTGCATGCGGCGCTGGTGCGCTGGGTGCGCCGCGCCGAGGACCCCGCGCCCACCGCCTGAGCGCAGGCTTTGGGTCTACAGTCGCGTGCCATGAACATCCATGCGCGCGCGCTCAAGTACTTCGACACCATCCGCCGCTGCGGCTCGATCCGCGAGGCCGCGCGGCGCCTGCACGTGGCCTCGTCGGCGGTCAACCGCCAGCTGCTGCAGCTCGAGGAGGAGATCGGCGCGCCGCTGTTCGAACGCATGCCCGGTGGCCTGAAGCTCACCGCCGCAGGCGAGGCGTTCTCGCGCCACGTGATCAGCGTGCTGCAGGACGAGCAGCGGCTGCTCGCCGAGCTGGACGCGCTCAAGGGCATCCGCCGCGGCGAGATCAAGGTGATCTCGGTCGAGGGGCTGAACGCCAACCTGCTGCCCGCGGTGCTGGAGCGCATGCTCACGCGCTACCCGACCATCAAGATCACCGTGCGCTCGGCCGGCTCGGCGCAGACCGCGCAGGCGGTGATCGACGGCGACGCGGACGTGGCGATCGGCTTTTCGCTCGAGCGCAGCGAGGCACTGCGCCAGTGCGCGGTGGGGCGCTTCGCGCTCGGCGCCATCGTGCCGCCGGCGCACCCGCTTGCGCAGTCGCCGCAGGTGAGCTTCGCCGAGTGCGCACGCTATCCGCTGATCCTGGCCGGCCCGGAACTGTCGATCCACCACGCGATGAAGCCGCTGATCCGCAACCACAAGCGGCCGATCACGGTGCTGCTGGAAAGCGCCTCGATCGAGCTGGCCAAGACGCTGGCGATCCGCGGCGTCGGCGTGGCGTTCCAGACCCGCATCGGCATCGAGCGCGAGGTCGCCGACGGGCTGCTGGTGCACCTGCCGCTCAAGGCCCCGGGCCGGCTGCTCACCGAGCTGGGCGTCTACGTGCGCGCGGGCCGCACGCTGCCGCCGGCGCTGGACGCCTTCATCCGCTTCGTCGAGGACGAACTGGAGCAGCGCGCCGCGCAGGAAGCCGCCGCCTGAAGGCGTGCGATCTGCCGCGCGCATGCACCGCCCAGGCGCATGCACGGGCGTGCCTGCGCACATCCCGGCACCAGGCCGGCACACCCTGCACAAGCCTGGTGAAGTGATGCCGTTTCGGCATCACCCCGCGCAAAATTCTCTGCTATCGCGATCACGCACGGCTCCTTAGAGTGAAGCATCGACGCCCCTCGTTGATGCTTCACACGATGACGAACTTCGCCTCTGCCTCGCTGCCGGTGATCGACTTTGCCGGGTGGTACAGCGACCGCCCCGACGCGCGCCGCGCCGTGGCTGCCGCGCTGCGCGCCGCCTGCGAACACCACGGCTTCTTCTACCTGCGCCACCACGGCATCCCGGCCGACCTGCTGGCCGAGGCCTTCGCCCAGTCGCAGGCCTTCTTCGACCAGCCGATGCAGGCCAAGCTGCGCGTGGACAAGTCGCGCTCGCCCTGCAACCGCGGCTACGAGCCGCTGCGCGCGCAGGTGCTGGAGGCCGGCGCGCCGCCGGACCTGAAGGAAAGCTTCTACATCGGCCGCGAGGTGCCGCCCGACGACCCGCGCGTGCGGGCCGGCCGCTTCAACACCGGCCCCAACCTCTGGCCCGAGGGCCTGCCCGGCTTCCGCGCCGTGATGACGGCCTACTTCGACGCCGCCTACGCGCTGGCCGCCGACGTGGTGCGCGCGCTGGGCGCCTCGCTGGAGCTGCCCGAGGGCTACTTCGACGACTACCTGGCCGACGGCGCCGCGACGCTGCGCCTGCTGCACTACCCGCCGCAGCCGCCCAACCCCGCGCCCGGCGAGAAGGGCTGCGGCGCGCACACCGACTTCGGCGGCATCACGCTGCTGGCGCAGGACGACTGCGGCGGCCTGCAGGTGTGGGACGCGCGCGCCGGCCGCTGGATCGACGCGCCGCCGTTGCCGGGCTGCTACGTGGTCAACATCGGCGACCTGTTCGGGCGCTGGACCAACGACCGCTACCGCTCGACGCTGCACCGCGTGATCAACACCTCGGGGCGCGAGCGGCACTCCATCCCGTTCTTCTTCACCGGCAACCTGGCGCATGTCGTGTCCTGCCTGCCCGGCTGCCTGAAGGAAGGCGAATCGCCCAAGTACCCGCCGGTGACGGTGGAGCAGCACCAGCGCGACTGCTACCGGCGCACCTATGGCTGAACGCAACGCCCTCGCCATGCCCTCCCGCATCGATCCGACGGCCGCGAAGCACCTCGTGCTGATCCACGGCGCCTGGCAAGGCAGCTGGGCCTTCGACGCCTGGCGGCCGTACCTGGAGGCCGACGGCTGGACCGTGCACGCGGTCGACCTGCCGGGCAGCGCACATTCGCCCCAACAGGAGGCATCGCCCGGCCTGCGCACCTATGTGGCGCACGTGTGCGAGGTGATACGCCCGCTCGCAGGCCCCATCGTGGTGCTCGGCCACAGCGGCGGCGGCATCACCGCGACCCAGGTCGCCGAGGAACTGGCCGAGCGCCTGAGCGGCGTGGTCTACCTCGCCGGGATGATGCTGCCCTCCCGCTGGACCTACCGCGACGTGCTGCGCGCCTGCGAGGNCGAACAGCCCGGGCGCGACTTCTCGGGCATCGCGCCGCACCTGGTCTGGAACGAGGCGCGCAGCGCCAGCCGCGTGCCCCCCNAGGCGGCGCTGGAGATCTTCCTGCACGACTGCGAGGCGCAGGCCGCGCAGCGCGCTGCGTCGTTGTTGTGCGCGCAGCCCGAAAGCGGGCGTGCGATGCACCCGGTGTGGACTCCGCAGCGCGCCGGAAAGGTGCGACGTGCGTACGTCGAGTGCACGCAGGACCGCTCGGTGGCATTGACCTTGCAGAGAAAGATGCAGGCGCTCACGCCAGGCGCCGTGCGCATCACGCTGGACTGCGGCCACGTGCCCCCAGCTCGCCGCGCCGGCCGAGCTCTCCGCGCGGCTGCTGCCGCTGCTGGACGGGTGGGTCGCGGCCGATGCCGCGCTCGCCCGTGATGCCGCCTGACGCACGGCGCCCTGCTGACTGAACCCCTCGACTGAACCCCTCGGATTCGACCTGCTGACCCGCCCCCCTCTTAGTCTNGATTGAAGGAAAGTTCGATGAAAGCTCCCGCTCGCACCCTCGTTGCCCTGCTGCTGTCGGCTGCGGCCTGGACGGCCCACGCTGCCGACAAGGTCACGGTGCAGCTCGACTGGCTGCCCGGCGGCGACAAGTCGTTCGTCTATGCCGGCGTGAAGGAAGGCTTCTTCGCTGCCGAAGGCCTGGAGGTCACCATCGTGCCGGGCCGCGGCTCGGCCGATGCGGTCACCAAGATCGCCTCCGGCTCGGCCGACGTCGGCTTCGGCGGCATCTCCGCGCTGATGATGGCCGCAGCCGAAGGCGGCGTGCCGGTCAAGGCCGTGATGTCGATCTACGCCAAGCAGCCCGACGCGATCTTCACGACCAAGGGCAGCAGCATCAAGAGCCTGAAGGACGTGGTCGGCAAGACCGTCGCGACCTCGACCTTCTCGTCGAGCAACACGCTGTGGCCGGTGATCCTGGAGGCCAACGGCATCGACGCGTCCAAGGTCAAGCTGCTCAAGGTCGACCCGGCCACGCTCGCGCCCATGCTCGCGCAGGGCCGCGTGGATGCGACGATCAACTGGGTCACCGTCGGCCCGGCCGCCGAGAGCGTGCTCAAGCAGGCCGGCAAGGAACTGAACGTGCTGCCGTGGTCGGCCGCGGGCCTGGACGGCTACGGCTGGTCGGCCTTTGCCAGCGACAGGATGATCAAGGAGCGCCCCGAGGTGCTCAAGCGCTACCTGCGTGCGCTGCAGAAGTCGCTGCAGTTCGCGATCGCCAACCCCGAGAAGGCGGCCGAGGACCACAAGGCGCTGGTGCCCGAATCCGATCCGGCCGTGATCGCGGCCGAGTTCCGTTCCTCGATCCCGCTGATCGACAACGAGATCTCCAAGCGCGACGGCCTGGGCACCTTCGAGCCCAAGCTGCTGGCCGCGACCTGGACCTGGGTGGCCAAGTCCATGAACTACCCGCAGGACAAGGTCGACCCCGAGACCCTCGTCGACCGCCGCTTCCTGAGCAAGTAAGCCGTTCCCGCTTCGCCCGTTTCGTTTTCCCTGGATTGGATGGTTCATGCTGGCCCCTGTTTCCGTGAAGCCCCTTGACCTGGACCTGCCCGCGCAGCACGCGCCCGCCGCCCCGGCGCCCGAGGCGCGCGTGATCGAGCTGCAGGACGTCGGCATGGCCTTCCATTCCAGCGACGGCAGCCGCGTGCAGGCGCTGCAGGGCGTCAACCTCGCGCTGCGCCGCCACGAGTTCGTCTCGCTGATCGGCCCGTCGGGCTGCGGCAAGTCGACCATCCTGCGCCTGATCTCGGGGCTGCTGCGCCCCACCGAGGGCCGGGTGTCGATCTTCGGCCTGGAAGTCACCGAGCCGCGCGACGAGCTGGGCATGGTGTTCCAGAAGCCGACGCTGCTGCCGTGGCTCAGCGTGCTGGACAACATCACCTTCCCGATGCGGCACAAGTACGGCCGCGTCGACGCCCGCGACCAGGCCCGCGCGCAGGAGCTGCTGCAGATGATCGGGCTCAAGGACTTCGGCCACAAGCGGCCGACCGAGCTGTCCGGCGGCATGCAGCAGCGCGTCGCGATCGCGCGCTCGCTGCTGCACGACCCGGACATCCTGCTGATGGACGAGCCGTTCTCGGCGCTGGATGCGCTCACGCGCGACGAGATGAGCTTCGAGCTGCTGCGCATCTGGGGCGAACGCCCCAAGACCGTGGTGTTCGTCACGCACTCGATCCAGGAAGCGCTGCTGCTGTCGGACCGCATCGTCGTGATGAGCGCGCGCCCGGGGCGCGTGGCCGAGATCATCGACGTGCCGCTGCCGCGCCCGCGCAGCCTCGCGACCCTCAACGACCCCGTGTTCAACGAGCTGGCCAACGAGATCCGCCTCAAGGTCTTCACCCGCAAGCCGGCCTGACCCCGCACGCCCTTCGCCTGATCCACCATGCGCGCCTTCCTGTCCCGATACGCCTCGCTGTGGGCCTTCGTCCTCGTGCTGCTGCTGTGGGAGATCGCCGCCCGCGCGTTCCAGCTGCCCGTCTACGTGCTGCCCGCGCCCAGCGCCATCGCCAGCGCAGCGCGCGAGCTGGGCGTGGAGCGCTGGCTCGAACACCTGCTCGCCACGCTGGAGGTGGCCATCTCCGGCTACCTGGTGGCCATCGCCATCGCCCTGCCGCTGGCGGTGGGCAGTCACCAAGTCGCCGCTGCTGTCGCGCACGCCTGCTGCCGTGGCTGGTGGTGATCCCAGTCCACCCCCATCGTCGCGATCGCGCCGACGTCATCGTCGTCACGCTGGGCGCGGGCACGCTGCCGCGCGTGGTCATCACGACGCTGATCGCCTTCTTCCCCATCGTGATCTCCACCGCCACCGGCCTGGCCTCGGTGCCCGCGGAGCTGATCGAGCTGTCGCGCACGCTGCGCGCGCCGCGCATCCGCGAATACACGCAGATCCGCGTGCCCTACGCGGTGCCTTACATCTTCTCGTCGCTGAAGGTGGCGATCACGCTGTCGGTGATCGGCGCGGTGGTGGCCGAGTTCGTCGCCGCCGAGAAGGGCCTGGGCTACCTGATCCTGTTCGCCACCTCGTCGTTCAAGGTGCCCGTGGCGTTCGCGTCGCTGGCCATCCTCGTGAGCTGCAGCCTCGCGCTCTACGGCCTGATCGTCGGCGTGCACAAGCGCTTCTTCTCCTGGAGCGCCTGACCCCGACTGACTGATTCCACCGCCATGACCCAGACCCTCACCGCCGCCGCCCGCACCGCGCCGACGCGCGAGCAGATCGTCAGGCACCTGCGGCGCGCCAACGAAGTCGCCCAGCGTGCCGTCGCGCTCGGCCACCATCCGTTCGGCGCGATCCTGGTCGGCCCCGACCACGAGACCGTGCTGCTCGAGCAGTGCAACATCGACACGGTCAACCACGCCGAATCGACGCTGGCGCGCATCGCCGCGACCAACTACACGCCCGAGTTCCTCTGGACCTGCACGCTCTACACCTCGGTCGAGCCCTGCTGCATGTGCTCGGGCACCGCGTACTGGGCCAACATCGGCCGCGTGGTGTACGGCATGACCGAGGCCATGCTGCTGGAAGCCACCGGCGACCACGCGGAGAACCCGACGATGAGCGTGTCCTCGCGCTACGTCTTCGACCACTGCCAGAAGCCGGTGGAGCTGATCGGCCCGGTGCCCGAGGTGGTGCCCGAGATCGTCAGCCTGCAGCGCGCCTTCTGGGCACGGCGCTGAGACGGAGGCCGCCGTGTCCGTGTCGACTCCCGCCGTGAAGGTGCCGCCCACCGCCGCGCTGGCGGTGGCCTGGCGGCAGGCGCCTTCTGCAGTGCCCGTCGCCTATGTCGGCGGCGGCACCGCCTTGCAGCTGGCCTGGGGCGTGGAGCAGCCGCCCCCCGCGATGACGCTGATCGATGTCACGCAGGGCGCGGTGCCCGCGGGTGTCGCGCTGCATGACGGCATGCTGCACCTGGGTGCGGCGACGCGCCTGGAGGCGCTGCGCACCGATGCGCGGGTGCGCGCGCACGCGCCGCTGCTCGCGCAGGCGCTGGATGCGCTCGGCGCGCTGTCGGTGCGGCACCTGGCCACGCTGGGCGGCAACATCGGCTGGCGCTGGGGTGACACCCTGGCCGCGCTGCTGGCGCTGGACGCCGAAGCCGAGGTCGACACCGACCCCGTGCCGCGGCCGCTCGCCGAGGTGCTGCGCCGCCCCGTGCTGCCGCTGGTGCGCGCGGTGCGCGTGCCGCTGCCGGCCGCCGCGCCGGTCGCCGTCTACGAGAAGGTCGGCGCCCGCGCGGCCTTCAGCCCGTCGCGGCTGGCGCTCGCGATTCGCGCGCAGCTGGCGCACGGCCGGCTGCACGGGCTGCGACTGGCGGCCACGGCCGCGGCGTTGCCTGCACGGCGCCTGGCAAGGGCGGAGGCGGTGCTGGATGGCGCCGACCGCCGCGCCCTGCCCACGCGGGCCGGGGACCTGCGCGCCGCGCTGCAGCAGGACCTGCACGACGACACCGACCCGCAGCGCGTGCGCCTGGCCGCGCGCCTGCTGCTGGGGCACCTGAACCGACGCCTGCCGCATTCCGCATGACGCCGCACCGACTCCTCGACCATGCGGCGCTGGTCGCCGCCCGCGAGCCGCGCCCCGACGCCGCGGCCAAGCTCACCGGCCATCCCGGCTACCTGACCGACCGCATCGCGCCGGGCCAGCTGCACGGCGCCATCCTCGGCAGCCCGCTGCCCCATGCGCGCATCGTGACGCTGGACGTCTCGGCCGCGTGCGCGCTGCCCGGCGTGCACGCGGTCGTCACCGCGGCCGACATCCCCGGCGACACGCACTACGGCCTGCGCCACGTGGACCGCCCCGTGCTGTGTGCCGACAAGGTGCGTTGCATCGCCGACCCCATCGCCGCGGTCGCGGCCGAGACCCCCGAGATCGCCCGCGCGGCGCTGGCCGCGATCCGCCTCGAACTCGAACCGCTGCCCGTGGTCGGCGACCCCGAGGCCGCGCTCGCTCCCGAGGCACCGAAGCTGCACGAGGCCCGCGCCAGCGGCAACCTGCTGCACGCCGCGCGCCTGCAGCGCGGCGACCTGGCTGCGGCGCAGGCCGCCTGCGTGCATGTCGTCGAGGCCGTCTACGAAAGCCCGCGCCAGATGCACGTGACGCTGGAAACCGAAGGGGGCGTGGCCGAGCCGGACGGGCAAGGCGGCCTGACCCTGTACTTCGGCTGCCAGAACCCCGAGCGCGACCGGCAGGTGATCGCCGCGATGCTGCGCCTGCCGCCCGACAAGGTGCGCGCGGTCGGCATGCCGGTGGGCGGCTCCTACGGCGCCAAGGACGAGCTGACCATCCAGCCCATCGCCGCGCTGCTGGCGTGGAAGAGCGGCCGCGCGGTGCGCCTGCACCTGAGCCGCCCGGCCTCCACCGACCTTGGCGTCAAGCGCCACCCGATGCGCATGCGCATGCGCACCGGCTGCGATGCCGAAGGGCGGCTGCGCTTCCAGCAGGTCGACATCCTCGCCGACACCGGCGCCTACGCGACGCACGGCCCCGAGGTGCTGGACGCGGCCATCGAACACGCGGTGGGCCCCTATGCCTACGACGCGGTCGAGGTGCAGGGGCGGCTGGCCTACACCAACAACGGCATCGCCGGCGCCTTCCGCGGCTTCGGTGCGGTGCAGGTGCAGTTCGCGCTCGAGCAGCAGATCGACCGGCTCGCGCGCGCCAGCGGCCTGGGGCCGGTCGAGTTCCGCCGCCGCAACCTCGCCGCCCCCGACGCGCCGGGCCCGATGGGCCAGGTGGTCGCGCCCTTCGACGGGCCGCACCGCGCGCTGGACGTGATCGCGCAGCACCCGCTGTGGCGCGAGGCGGCGCAACGCGCGGCCGACCCCGCCGCCGACGCACGCTTCCGCCGGGGAGTGGGCCTGGCCCTGGTGCACCGCAGCGACGGCTTCGGCCGCGGTGGCCCCAACGGCGCGCGCCTGGCGCTGGCCCTCGGTGCCGACGGGCGCATCGAGCTGCGCGCCAGCCTCACCGAGATGGGGCAGAACCTGCTGGGCGCCACGCGCGCCATCGTCGCGCGGCAGCTCGGCTGCAGCGAGGACGACGTGCGCCCGGTGCTGGGCGACTCGGCGCAGGCCCCCGACACCGGTCCGGCCTCGGCCTCGCGCTCGACCACGCTGGTGCACCGCGCGCTGCACCGCCACGGCCCGGACTGGGCCGCGCGCCTGACCGCGCTGGCAGCCGACGTGCTGGGCGTGCCGGCGCAGACGCTGCGCTGGGGCCCTGGCGGCTGGCATGCGGGCCAAGCCTGCGTGCTGCGCTACGCCGAGCTGGCACAGCGCCTTGCCGCCGCCGGCACGCCACTGCCCGCACCTGGAGATCGAGCTGCCCGGCGAGGAAACGCCCAGCGCGATCGAGGCCGCGCACTACGTGTTCGGCGCCTGCGCCGCCGCCGCGCAGGTCTGCGTGGACACCTGGACCGGCGCGGTGCGCGTCGAGCACCTCGCGATCGCCGCTGCGCTCGGCCCGGTCGCCTCGCGCATGGGTTTCCTCGGCCAGATGGAAGGCGGTGCGCTGATGGGCCAGGGACTGGCGACGACCGAGGACCTGCCGACGCGCGAGGGCCGCTACCTGGCGCGCAACCTCGACGGCTACCTCGTGCCCACGCTGGCCGACGCCCCGCGCTACGACGTCACCGCGATCGAGAACCTCATGGAGGGCGACGAGATCGGCCCGCGCGGCGCCGGCGAGATCAGCGTCAACATCGCCGCGCCGGCGGTCGCCAACGCCGTGACCGCCGCGATCGGCATGCCGGTGGACCGCCTGCCCATCAGGCCCGACACCGTGCTGGATTACCTGGAGCAAAACCCATGACCACCGCGACGCTCACCGAGCCCGCATCGCAAGCCCCCGGTACCGCCACGGCAGGCGAGTCCGACACCCCGACCGAGGTCGAGGTGTCCTTCGAACTGAACGGGCAGGCAGTGCACGTTCGCTGCGCGCCGACGCGCCGGCTGCTGTCGCTGCTGCGCGAGGACTTCGGCCTCACCGGCGCCAAGCCCGGCTGCGAGGTCGGCCGCTGCGGCGCCTGCATGGTGTGGCTGGACGACGTGCCGGCCGAACGCCTGCCTCGTGATGGCCTGGCAGCTGGCGGGCCGGCGCGTGACGACCATCGAGGCGGTCGCGCAGCGCCCCGAAAGCGCGCCGGTGCGCGAGGCGCTGGCCACCTGTGGCGGCCTGCAATGCGGCTACTGCACCGGCGGCTTCGTGATGACGCTGACCCACCTGCACCAGCAGCAACCGCGGCCCAGCGCCAGCGAGGCCAGCGAGCTGCTGTGCGGCCACCTGTGCCGCTGCACGGGGTACGGCGGGATCCGGCGCGCCGTGGACCAGCTATTCTGAACCGACGTCCACGGCCTGCGGGACCGGCGACGGCACGGCGCGCTGCCGGCCTCGCCCGGTCCACCGGGTCACGACCTGGTCACTGCTGCTGTTGGCGCACCTTCGCCACTTCGGCGAGGAACTCGTCGACCAGCGCGGCACCGATCTGCTGCTTGTGCTGCGCGATCACCGGCGCGACCGCCTGCGCCATGCGCGCGCGCTCCCGCGGAGTGATGTCGGTGTAGATGGTGCCGTGCTGCTTTGCCTTCTCGATGGCCTTGGCCTCCATCTCGCGCGAGACCTTGCGCTGGTCGGCGCGCACTTCCTCTGCCGCCTCGCGCAGCAGCTTCTGCTCGTCCGGCGTCAGCTTGTTCCAGCTCGCCTGCGAGACCAGCACGATCAGCGGGTTGTAGACGTGGCGGGTGCTGGACAGGTGCTTCTGCACCTCGTAGAACTTGTTGGTCTCGAAGGCAACGATGGGATTGTCCTGCCCGTCCACCGCATTGGTCTCCATCGCCGTGAACAGCTCGGTGAATGGCAGCGGCACCGCGTTGGCACCCAGCGCCTTGAAGGTGTCGAGCATCAGCGGGGCCTGCAGCACGCGCAGCTTCAGGCCCTGGATGTCCTCCAGCTTCGCGATCGGGCGCTTGTTGTTCGACAGGTTGCGGAAGCCGTGGTCCCAGTAGGCCAGGCCGACCAGGCCACGCGGCAGGCGCTCCATCATCTTCTTGCCCAGCGGGCCATCCAGCACCGCGTCGGCCTCGCGGAAGTCCTGGAACAGGAAGGGGATGTCGAACACGCCGTATTCGGCCGACAGGCCCACCATCAGCCCGGGCGGCATGGTTGTCATGTCGATCGTGCCCCCCTGCAGCGCAGACAGGGTCTGGATGTCGCCGCCCAGCGTGCCGTTGTGGAAGATGCGGATGTTGATCTTGCCGTCGCTCTTCTCGCGCACGCGCTTGGCGAACTGCTCCACGCCATAGCCCATGTGACTTTCCTTGGGCTGCACGTGCGAGAAGCGCAGCGTGCGGTTCTTGATGTCCGCGGCATGGACCTGGCTCGCAGCCATGAACGCCGGCAGGAGCATGCCCAGGGCCAGGGTCTTCAACAACTTCTTCATGCAAGTCTCCTTCATGGTTTGGAATGTGGAGGAAGGATCAACCCGCGAACCAGCGCGCCGGCACGGTGACCAGTCCAGGGAAGAACACGAGCAGGTACAGCACGGCGACCTCGACGATCAGGAAAGGCCAGACACCCTTGACGATCTCCTCCATGTCGAGGCGCGAGACGCTGCGCACCACGTTGAGCACCGATCCGACCGGCGGGGTGATGAGGCCGATCGAACAGGCCACGATGAAGACCACGCCAAAGTAGACCGGGTCGATGCCGGCCTGCTTCACCACCGGCAGCAGTACCGGCGTCAGGATGAGGATCATCGGGATCATGTCCATCGCCATGCCGACGACCAGCAGCAGCGTGACGATGGCCAGCATCAGCAGCCGCGGCGAGCCGATCAGCGGTGCGAGCAGCTCCACCACGATGTCCGGCAGCTCGGCCACCGTGATCATCCACGCCGCCACCATCGCCGCGGCGATCAGGAACATCACCGTTGCGCTCATCCTGGCCGTGGCGAGCATCGCGTGGACCAGCGCCTTCATGTCCATCTCGCGGTATACCAGCACCGAGACCAGGAGCGCGTACACGGCCGCGACCACCGCCGCCTCGGTCGGCGTGAACACGCCGAAGCGCAGGCCCACGACGATGATCACCGGCAGCAGCAGGGCCCAGAACCCGCTGATCACCGCCTTCACGACGGACGCCCAAGGCTGGCGCGGCATCGGACTCAGGGCGGTGCCGCGGGTCTGCCAGTACCAAGCGGCGGCCAGCGCGATGCCGATCACGAGGCCCGGGACGATACCGGCGAGGAACAGCCGGGTGATGGAAACCCCGCCGGTCACGCCGAAGATGATGAAGCCGATCGACGGCGGGATGATCGGCCCGATGATGCTGGTGGCGGCGATCAGGCCGCCGGTGGAGGCCTTGTCGTAGCCGGCGCGCATCATCATCGGCAGCATCAGGGCCGACAGCGCCGCCGCATCGGCCACCGCCGAGCCCGACAACGCGGACAGCATGCAGCCGGCCACGATGATCACGTAGCCCACCCCACCGCGGATGTGACCCACCAGGGCCATCGCGACGTCGACGATGCGGCGCGACAGGCCGCCCACGTTCATGATCTCGCCGGCCAGCAGGAAGAAGGGCACCGCCATCAGCGGGAAGCTGTCCGCCCCGTTGATGAGGTTCTGCGCGACGATCTGCGCATCGAACATGTCCTGGTGCCACATCAGCGTCGCGCCGCTGATCAGCAGGGCATACGCGATGGGCATGCCCAGCGCGATGGGCACCAGCAGGGACCCGAGGAACATCGCCAGCACCATCATGACAGGGCCTCCTGCTTGACCACCCCTCCGCCGGCCTTGGCCGCCGAGGCCTGTGCGAGGGCGTCCATGTCGCCGTCCTCGCTGGCCTGCACGATCACCGCCTCGTCCTCGGCAAGGTGACCGGTCAGCGCCCGGTACAGGTCATGCAGCAGCATCAACCCGACGGAGATGCCGAACACGACGCCGGTGCCGTAGAAGATCGCCATCGAGACGCCGGTCACCGGCATCGTCGTGTCGAGGTTGATCACCATCTGCTGCCAGCTGCCCACCAGCAGCAGGCCGGTGCAGCCCAGCATGCCCAGCTGGCTCAGCACCAGGCATGCGATGCGCCCGCGGTGGCCCAGCCGGCGCACCAGGCTGTCCACGCCCAGGTGCAGGCGTTCGCGCATCGCGACGATGGCGCCAAGGAAGGTGCTGATCAGGAACAGGAGCCGCGACAGCTCCTCGGAGACTTCCAGTCCGGAATTGAAGGCGTAGCGCAACACAACGTTGCCGAACACCAGGACCACCATGGCGCCCAGGCAGGCCACGAGGGTGATGTTCAGGAGGCGGAACCAGCCCCTGACGATGGTTTGCATAGCGTCTCCTTGCAGGCCGGCCACTCGGGCCGGCCGCCCCGGCGCAATCGAGGTTGCGCCTTGTTGTTATGGGAAAACCGCGTCGTGGCCGTCACTCGAACATGTCAGGCTGGGTGGCCGCGAGGTGCTCGTAGATCGGCTGGAAGTGCAGCCAGCCGATGTACTCGCTGCCGACGTGCTCGCGGCTGTAGCGCGAGCGCTCGGGCGACACCAGCACCGGCTGCTGGCCCGTGGCCTCGATCATCAGCTGCTGCTTGCAGCAACGCTCCAGCGCGATGAACCAGAACGCGGCCGAGTCGATGCTGTGGCGACTCACCGTGAACAGGCCGTGGTTCTGGTGGATGGCCGCCTTCACGCCGCGGAACTTGTCGCACACCGAGCTGCCGGCCTGCGTCTCCACGGCCACCTGGCCGGCTTCCTCGCGGATCACGACATGGTCCTCGAAGAAGGCGGCAGCGTCCTGCGACAGCGGCGCGAGTGGCTTGCCCAGCGCGGCGAACGCCGTGCCGTACTCCGTGTGCGCATGGCACATCGCGACGATGTCCGGGTTGGCGGCATGCACCGCGGCGTGGAGCACGAAGCCGGCACGGTTGACCGCATAGCCGCCTTCGAGCACCTTGCCCTTGTGGTCGACCAGGATCAAGTTGCTCACCTTGACCTGCGCAAAGTGCACCGCCATCGGGTTGGTCCAGTACAGCTCCGGGAACTCCGGATCGCGCACTGTCAGGTGGCCGGCAAAGCCGTAGTCCAGACCGTGCTGCGCGAACGCCCGGCAGGCCGCCACGAGGCGTTCCTTGAGGTACTGGCGCTGCTGTGCCTTGGTCTCGAAGGTCGGGATGCTCGGGAACTTCAACCCCGGCTGCTCGGGTTGATAGATCGATTCACGGCCAGCGAGCTTTACGGCGGTCACGGGCGCGCGGGCAAGGTTCTCGGTCATCGTCGTGCTCCTGCTTTGTTGTTGATGGATGTCAGGTGCAGACGATAGGTACGACCTTGACATGGACCAATACGGCGGCACCGATAACATTTATGCGCAGCCAGAATGGATGGCTGCGTCCGCGCCAGGGACGCGGGGGAGCGACGTCAGGTCGACGCCACCTCGACAACCGCCCGCGACATCGCGGCTCCGGCGGCTGCCGGCGGAGGCGTGTCGCGCAGCCACGGGGGGTTCGCGAAGTACTCGACGCAGTGGTTCACGAAGGCGCGCACGCGCGGCGCGTTGCGGTTGCCGTGCAGGTAGACGGCATGGATGGCCGAGGAATCGTCGCGCACGTTGTAGTCGGCCAGGATCTCCACCAGCTCGCCACGCCGCAATGCCGGCAGGGCCAGGTGCTCGGCCAAGCGCATGATGCCCATGCCGGCCACGCACATCTGGTACAGCGTGCTGCCGTTGTCGGTGTGGAAGTTGCCGCGCGCCTCGAAGTGCTCGATGCGCCCGTTGATGCGCAGCGGCCAGCGGTTCAGGTGCTTGTGCATGCCGTCCCACAGCAGGCAGTTGTGCTGGCCGCTCTCCAGGCTGGCCGGCGTCACGGGCGTGCCGTGGCGCGCGAGGTAGGCAGGTGAGGCCACGATGATGCGGTGCAGGTGGCACAGCTTGCGGCTGACCAGCGTCCCGTCGTGGATGCGCCCCATGCGGATCGCCACATCCACGTGGCTGCCGATCAGGTTCACGACCGCGTCGGTCAGCGACACGTGTACCGACAGCCGGGGGTAGGCCTGCAGGAAGCCCGGCAGGCAGGGCACGACTTGGTCCAGCCCGAACGCCAGGGGCGCGCTGACGTGCAGCGTGCCCACCGGATCGTCGGCGCGCATCTCGGCTTCGGCCTGCTCCAGCATGTCGAGCACGCGGGTGCACAGCGCCAGGTAGCGCTCGCCTTCCTGCGTCAGGCGCTGGATGCGGGTGGACCGGTGCAGCAGCTTGCAGCCCAGGCGCGCCTCGAGCGAGGCGATGGCCCTGCTCACCACCGGCTGGCTCACCCCCAGCCGCACGGCCGCCGCCGTGAAGCCGCCCGTCTCCGCCACACCCTTGAAGATGCGCATCTCCACCAGGCGATCGTCCTTCATGTCTTGTCTCCTCTGGCCGCCACCATACGGCAAGCCGCGCGGCCTTGCTGGGAAGGCCGCGTGCGGAAACCGCGCAGGAAGAAAACAGTGCCCGGCATGTGGCGAGCGCACGGCGCACGCTCAGGCCGCGACCAGGTGGACTGCGCTTACCTGGGCCACGGCATGCAGCCGAGGAAAGCGGGGAACAGGCAGGCCCCCCGGGGCCTCGGGGGATCAGGCCGCCAATGCCAGCCGGACGCCGACTCGGAGGCGACTCGGGACAGTGGATCGCCGGAAAGTCTTGCCGTGGTGCATCCGACCGCAGGCCGCCTCAGCGAGGCGGCCGCAACCGTGAGACGGCGTCGCACCTCACGCCGCGCCGAGCAGCACGGCGCCAGCCGCCACGTAGGGCAGCAGCAACTTCACGGCTTCGATGACGACGTCGGGCGCTTGCCAGTGCTTGATCACCAGCAGCGGGGTACGGATGGATTCACGGAACGACATGATCTGCATCTCCTGGAGTTGAGGTTGCGTTTCGGGTGCTTCAAGGCGAACGCAGGCGACCGGCTCGACATGGCGAAGCCGGAGACCAGGTGGCCGGGAAGCGGTGCGTGGCGCAGCGGCGCGACGACGCCCACCGCGCGCGGTGCAGGACCGAAGGAACCTAACGGTCGGGGATGCTGAAGGCCGAGCGGCGGACGATGCGGCGCTCGATGCATGCCAGGCACATGCAGTTGGCGTCGTTGCGACGCTTGAGGGCGTAGACACGAGGCAGGAGTCGCCTTGCGTCACGCCCGCCAATGCTGGCGGGTGTCAACATGGGGTCTCTCCTTCTGCGGTGCAAGACGGCACCGCAGCCTCCACTCTAGCGCAGCGGGCAGGTTTTTGCCTGCCCGCCCGGCGAAGACCTTGAGCCAGCGCAGGGACAAGGTTCGCCGTGCCGGCAGTGGACGCTCACTTCGAGCGGTTCAGCAGGGCGTAGAGGATGATGGCGCCGAAGGTCGCGGTGCCGATGCCGCCCAGCGCGAATTCACCCAGGCGCAGCGTGTAGTCGCCGGTGCCCAGGATCAGCGTGATCGCNGCGACGATCAGGTTGGTGTTGTTGCTGAAGTCNACCTGGTTGTCGACCCAGATCTTGGCGCCGGCCACGGCGATCAGGCCGAACACGACGATGGACACGCCGCCCATCACCGCCACCGGCACGGTCTGGATCAGCGCGCCGAACTTGGGGCTGAAGCCCAGCACGATGGCGATCAGCGCGGCGACCACGAAGATGGCCGTCGAGTAGATCTTGGTGGCGGCCATCACGCCGATGTTCTCGGCGTAGGTGGTCACGCCGGTACCACCCGAGGCACCCGAGACGATGGTGGCGATGCCGTCACCGACGAAGGCGCGGCCCATGTANGGGTTCATGTCGCGCCCGGTCATGGCGCTGACGGCCTTGATGTGGCCCAGGTTCTCCGCCACCAGGATCACCGCCACCGGCGCGATCAGCAGCATCGCGTTGGCGTCGAACACCGGCGAGGCGAAGCCCGGCATGCCGAACCACGGGACGTTGGCCACCTTGGAGAAGTCGATCGGCTGGCCCAGGCCCAGGCCGTTGGTGAGCACCGCGTAGATGACGGTGGCGACGATCAGGCCCACCAGGATCAGCAGGCGCTGCACCATGCCGCGGGTGAACACCGCGACCGCACCGACGCTGACGAAGGTCACCGCCTGCATCCACGCGTCGAACGGCGTGGGCGCCATGTTCTTGATCGGCACGGCCGCCAGGTTCAGCCCGATCACCGCCACGACCGCGCCGGTGACCACCGGCGGCATGAAGCGCTCGATCCAGCCCGTCCCCACCGCCATCACGACCAGGCCGATCAGCGTGTAGAGCACGCCGCAGGCGATGATGCCGCCCAGCGCGACGCCCAGGTTGGGGTTGGCCCCCTGCCCGGCGTAGCCGGTGGCGGCGATCACCACGCCGATGAAGGCGAAACTGGAGCCGAGGTAGCTCGGCACCTTGCCGCCGACGATGAAGAAGAAGATCAGCGTGCCGATGCCGCTCATCAGGATCGCGACGTTAGGGTCGAACCCCATCAGCAGCGGCGCCAGCACCGTCGCGCCGAACATCGCGACGACGTGCTGCACGCCCATCGCCAGCGTCTGGGGCCAGGGCAGCCGTTCGTCCGGCGCGACGATCCCCTCGGTTTTCTCGCGCCATTGCGGGAACAGACTCATGAAGGAAACTCCTGTCGTTGTGGAACAGCTGCCGCACCGCGCATGGGCAGCGCGCCCGGCAGTGTAGGAGTTTCGGGCGGGATCGGAACCGCGGAAAGCACGGGGAGCGCACGCATTCGCATGCGTGCGCCCCGCCCATGGTGCCGGCGGCCCGATGGGTGCCGCCCGGCGTCTCGGCGGCACAGCAGGCGCTGCAGCCGCCGATCGCGTGCGCCGCCGGGCAGTAGCTCCCGGTACGGCGGCGCTCCCTCAGCGAAGACGGAGGGCCGGGGCTCTCGCGCTCACCTGCCCCGACCGCCGCCCTCTCCCTCGACGTCCCAGAACTTGTTGCAGATTTCCTGGGGACTGCTCGTTCGTTGCCTGCTTCGCAGGTTCAGCGCATCCGCAGCGCCAGTGTGCGTTGCGCGGGCTCGACGCGGGATTGCAGCACCTGGTACTGACGCAGGCCTGTCGTCGTCCCGGACGGCAGCGTCGCGGGGCGCTGCTGCCGTTGCTGCTGGGCGGCCACGTGCTGGGCCAGGACGGTGGAGGCACTCGCAGAAGCGGCAAACTGTTTCATGGCTGGAACCACTGGCTGGGTGCGAAATCGGTGCACAGGAAGGCCGGCGTGCGGCTCGGCGTCCTGAACAGCTTGGACAGCGTCGGCCAGCGGCTGCGCTGTCCCTCCTCGACCTGCGCCGGCGTCAGGCGCAGCAGCGACGAACGCCCGCCGCGGCCATGCATCGCGACCGCGGCCGACAGTTGCGAGCGGCTGCGGCGCGCCACCAGGCCGACCATCGACAGGGAGCCCGGACGGCGTTTGGAAGACTGGTGTGGCATAGGGCTTGCGTTTTCCGGATGACGGCCCTTGCAGCGCAGCTTTCGTGCCAGCGCGCCGATCCGTAACGAAAATCCCCGTTCCCGCGGCGTTCTCCCAGGGAGGCCCACCCGCACGCCAACACATTTGGTTGCATTTATGGCGGGATTCGTCAGACGCAAAACGGCACCGCACGCCCCCGGCTCCCGTCTTGTGTCAAGCCCCGCGCGGCGATCCGAGAAGGATTTCACGGGTGGCGCGGCAGGGGGCATCATCGGTGCATCGCCGTCGCCCCGAAGAGCCTGCCCATGACCGAACTCGGCCTCATCGCCCCGCCCACCGTCTGGTGGATCGTCGCCATCGGCCTGATGGGCCTGGGCGTGCTCGGCACCGTGCTGCCCGTGCTGCCCGGCACCATCCTCGTGCTGGCCGGCATCGTGATCGGGGCCTGGATCGACGGCTTCGTGCGCGTCTCGGGCTGGACGGTCGGCGTCATCACCGTGCTGGCGCTGCTCGCCTGGGTGGCGGACTACGTCGCCGCGGTGCTGGGCGCGCGCAAGGCCGGCGCCAGCCCGCTGGCCCTGGCCGGGGCGGCGCTCGGCACGGTGCTGGGCATCTTCACCGGGCTGGTCGGCCTGCTGTTCATGCCGCTGGCCGGCGCGATGGCCGGTGAATACTGGGCCCGGCGCGACGCGCAGCGCGCCACCCGGGTCGGGCTGGCGACCTGGATCGGCCTGCTGGTCGCCACGGTGGTCAAGGTGGTGCTGGCCTTCCTGATGATCGGGCTCTTCTTCGCCGCCTGGCTGTGGTGGTAGTTCAGGCGGCGACGAACGCCGCCACCCGCCGCACCACCTCGGGGTCCTTGAGCAGGCGCCGGTGGCCCAGCCCTTCGGTCAGCATCAACTCGGCCTGGGGCACCAGGGCCTGCAGCTTGAGCGACTCCACCACCGGCACCACGGTGTCGCCGCGGTCGTGCACCAGCAGCGCCGGCTGCCTCAGGCGGTCCGCGCCATGGCGCGCGGCCAGCTGCTCGAACACCATCGCCTCGCGCGCCTCCAGGTGGCGCACCATGGCCTCGCGCGTGGCTTCGCGCAGCCCGAACGCCGCGGCGTAGTCGCGCGTGACCTGCACCGGGTCGGTCGGCGCGGCGATCGCCACCCAGCGCTCGGCCGCCAGGCCGCGTGCCAGCGCCGCCGTCACCGCCGCGCCGCCGGCCGAGTGGCCGACCACCGCCCGCAGCGGCCCGAGCCGCCCGCCCAGGTAGCCCAGGGCGCGTGTGAACTGGGCCAGGTTGCTCCGCCAGCCGGCGCTGCGCCCGTGGGCGGGCTGGTCCACCGCGACGACGGCCAGCCCGCGCGCGGCGAGCGCTTCGGCGAGCGCCGACATCTGCAGGGCCCAGCCGCCCCAGCCATGGGTCAGCAGCACCACCGGCGCCTGCGGCGCGGCGAACCAGCGGTACAGCGTCAGCGAGGCGTCCTCGAAAGGCAGCGACTCGACCGCGACGCCGGCGGGCGGAGGCAGGTGCCGGGTCGCGAGCTTGGTCGGCACCGGGGTGCAGAACACGCGCGCGGCGACCCGCGCCGCCACGGACACCGGCGCGAGCGTCTCCGCGGTGCGCAGTCCGGCGCGCAGCATCGGGTACAGGCGGTGGGCGGTGAAGCTGCGGGCGGCGGGCGCAGCCAGGGCGGTGGCGTCGGTCATGGGGGTTCCTTTGCGAAAGGGCAGCAGGCGCCGGCTCACAGCGGCGCGAAATCCTCGTTGCGGCGCGGCACCGACTCGACGATGGCGGCCACCATGACACCCACGCGCAGCGCGGTGACGGCCACGACCAGGACCAGGGCGATCAACATGGCAATCTCCTATTTCGCACGGTCGTGCGAAGTTGAGGACGACAACGGACCGACGGCGTGCGGCGGGAAACGCATGGGGTCAGTCCCGGGGCAAGGCGGCGTCGGCCGGGGTGGCCAGGCAGCCGCGGATCAGGCGCTCGTAGGCTTTCCAGGCGCGCTCGGCGGCGCGCGGGTCGCGCAGGAAGCGGGCGTCGCGCATCAGCGCGATGAACAGGCCGTCGATCTCGAACACCAGCTGGTCGACGTCGGTCTCGGGCCGCAGGTGTCCCTGCTCGACCGCCTGCAGCACGGTGCGGCGCAGCGTCGCGCGCCAGCGCATCACGCCGTCGAGCAGCAGGTCGCGCAGCGGCCCGTCGCGGTCGTCGAACTCGAAGGCGCCGGCGCAGTAGATGCAGCCCAGGCGCGATTCGACGGCGTCGACGCGCCTGAGCCACAGCCGCACGATCGCGTTCAGGCGCGGCAGGCCGCGCGGCTCGCGCATCGCCGGCACGAACACGTCCTGCAGGAAGCGCCGGTCGTATTCCTCGATCACCGCCGCCTGCAGCGCCTCGCGCGAGCCCACGCGCGAGAACACGCCGCTCTTGGACATGCCCAGCCGCTTGGCGACTTCGCCGATCGTGAGGCTTTCCAGCCCCTCGGCGGCGGCCATCAGCAAGGCGGTATCGATGATCGCCGCGCGGGTGAGCTCGCTGCGGCCGGTCTTGGCTTCCATGCGGATCAATTTAGCACGGTCGTGCGAAGTTGCAAGCCGGGCCGACGAGCGGCGCCACACCGCCAGCAGGGACAATGGGGCCCATGTCGTCGAACACCCCCCTGCTTTCCCTGGCCCTGACCGCCGTCGAAGCCTGCGGCACGCTGGCCTTTGCCCTGTCAGGCCTGCTCGAGGCGGCGCGCAAGCGCCTGGACGCCGTGGGCGTCTGCCTGGTGGCCGGGCTGGCGGCCTTCGGCGGCGGCACGCTGCGCGACGTGCTGCTGGACCGGCGCCCGTTCGTGTGGGTGTCGCACAGCGAATGGCTGTGGGTGCTGCTGGTGCTGTGCACCGCCGCGATGGTATTCCTGCGCACGCGGCACTTCGAGCCGACCGAGCGGGCCATGCAGTGGCCCGACGCGCTGGGGCTGGGCCTGTTCAGCGCCACCGGCACCCAGCTTGCGCTGGCGCAGGACCTGCCCGGCATCGTCGCGGTGCTGATGGGCGTGATCACCGCCACCTTCGGCGGCGTGCTGCGCGACATCGTCTGCAACGAGATCCCGACCGCGCTGCGCGACCACCGGCCGTACGCGGTGTGCGCCTTCGCCGGCGGCTGGGTGCTGTGGGCGGCGCAGCACTGGGGCCTGGGCCACGAGGCCAGCCTGCTGCTGGGCGCCTTCACCGCGGCGGCGCTGCGCGTGGCAGCGCTGCTGACCGGCTACACGCTGCCCGGCTGGTCCTCCGGCGCCGACCGCTCGTGACGCGCCCGCGCGCGGTCCGCACTAAGATCGGCCCGATCCGCGAAAGGTTGACGACCATGGAAACTCCGACGCCCACCCCCTCCATCGATCCCCGCACCTCGTTCCTCGAGGAAAAGGCCTTCAAGGCGCGCACCGTCCTGCTGTTCGGCCCGATCACGGACAGCGTCGCGCAGGACATCGTGCGGCGCCTGATCGCGCTGTCGGCGGAGTCGGACGCCCCGATCGACATGCTGGTGTCCTCGCCCGGCGGCCACCTCGAGTCGGGCGACAGCATCCACGACGTGGTGCGCTTCATCTCCGCGCCGGTCAACATGATCGGCACCGGCTGGGTCGGCAGCGCCGCGACGCACGTGTACCTGTCGGTGCCGCGCGAGCGCCGCTTCTGCCTGCCCAACACCCGCTTCCTGATCCACCAGCCGAGCGGCGGCGCCGGCGGCCAGGCCACCGACATCGCGATCCAGGCCAAGGAGATCATCAAGGCGCGCGAACGCGTGGCCCGCACGATTGCGCGCGAGACCGGCCAGCCCTTCGAGCGCGTGATGGCCGACATCGAGCGCGACCGCTGGATGTCGCCCGAGGAGGCGCTGGACTATGGCCTGGTCGGCCGCATCATCGAGAAGCAGTCGGACCTGCGCTGACCGCGCCTGCCGCGGCGGGGCGCGCGACGCCCCGCCCGCTTGCGGCTCAGTAGGTCTTGTACGGCAGGAACTTGCCGCTCATCACGATGCGCACGCGGTCGCCCTTGGGGTCTTCCTCGCGCGCGAGGTCCATCTTGAAGTCGATGGCGCTCATGATGCCGTCGCCGAACTCCTCGTGGATCAGCTCCTTGAAGGTGGTCCCGTAGACGTTGACCAGCTCGTAGAAGCGGTAGATCAGCGGGTCGGTCGGGATGGCGGTGGGCAGCGAGCCCTTGTAAGGCACCACCTGCAGCCACTTGCACTCTTCCTCGCTGAGGTCGAACAGCTCGCCGACGACCCGGGCCTGCTCGGCCGTCATCGTCATCTGCCCCAGGCACGCGGCGGTCGTCCACTCCTTGCTCATGCCCACGCGGGCGGCCACGTCGGCCCACTTCAGGCCCTTGGCCACCTTGGCGGCCACGATCTTCTCGGTCACTTCCAGTCTGCTCATGTTGCTCGGCTCCTGTTGAAAATGCGGCCTCACCTGCGCGGCCAGAGAAACTTGCGTTCGGAGACGTCGATCGGCTGGTCGTTGACGCTCGCCTCGCGGTAGCGCATCAACCCGCGCTCGTCGAACTCCCACTGCTCGTTGCCGTGCGAGCGGAACCAGCGCCCGGCGGCGTCGTGCCACTCGGACTCGAAGCGCACCGAGATGCGGCAGCCGGTGAAGCTCCACAGCTCCTTGCGCAGCCGGCAGTCCAGCTCGCGCGCCCATTGCCGGCGCAGGAACTCGCGGATCGCGTCGCGCCCGCGGCCGCAGGCGGTGCGGTCGCGCCACACCGCGTCCTCGGCGTAGGCCAGCGCGACGCGCTCCGGGTCGCGGCTGTTCCAGGCGTCCTCGGCCAGCTGCACCTTGAGCGCGGCCGTCTCGGGCGTGAAGGGCGGCAGGGGCGGTCGGGCAGGGTTCCATCGTGCGGCCCTCAGGCGATGCGCTGCAGCGGCGCCCGCGCGCCCTCGCCGGCCTGCGGCGCCGCCGGCTCGGCGCCGGGCCGCACCACCCGCGGTCGCTCGGGTGCCTTGCCGTGTGCCAGCCCCGCCGCGCGCAGCACCAGGAAGTCGACCAGGTGGTTGCGCAGCGGGTAGTAGTCCAGGTGGTAGTGCAGGTCGGCGCGGTGCCGCGGACGCGGCAGCGGGTTCTCGACGATCTCGGCGATGCGCGCGCGCGGGCCGTTGCTCATCAGCAGGATCTTGTCGGCCAGCAGGATCGCCTCGTCGACGTCGTGCGTGATCATGAACACGGTCTGGCGCGTCTCGGCACAGATGCGCAGCAGCTCGTCCTGGATGGTGCCGCGCGTGAGCGCATCCAGCGCGCCGAACGGCTCGTCCAGCAGCAGCATCTTGGGCTGGATCGAGAAAGCGCGTGCGATGCCGACGCGCTGCTTCATGCCGCCGGACAGCTGCGCCGGCTTCTTGTCGATCGCGTGGCCAAGGCCCACCAGCGCGACGTACTTCTCGACCTCGGCGTCGATCTCGGCGCGCGAGGCGTGCGGGCGGCGCGAGCGCACCGCGAAGGCGATGTTGCGCCGCACGCTCAGCCACGGCAGCAGCGCATGGCCCTGGAACACGACGCCGCGGTCCAGGCTCGGGCCGACCACCTCGCGTCCGTCCATGAAGACATGGCCCTCGCTGGCCGACTCCAGCCCGGCCAGCACGTTGAGGATGGTGGTCTTGCCGCAGCCGGAGTGCCCGATGATGCAGACGAACTCGCCGCGCTCGACCGTGAAGTTGACGCCCTCGAAGACGGGCTCGCCGGCGCCGGGGTAGCGCTTGGCCAGGCCCTCGACCTGCAGGAAGGGACGGGATTCACTCGACATACGACACCGCCTTCTGCAGTCGCGCGAACATCAGGTCCAGCAGCATGCCGACCACGCCGATGACCAGGATCGCGAAGATCACGTTGGTCAGCGACAGGTTGTTCCACTCGTTCCAGACGAAGTAGCCGATGCCGGTGCCGCCGACCAGCATCTCGGCCGCGACGATCACCAGCCAGGCGATGCCCATCGAGATGCGCATGCCCGTGAGGATGGTCGGCGCGGCCGCGGGCAGGATCACCTCGAAGGCGCGGCGCAGCGGCTTCACCTCCAGGGTCCGGGCCACGTTGAGCCAGTCGCGCCGCACGGTGGACACGCCGAAGGCGGTGTTGATCAGCATCGGCCAGACCGAGCAGATGAAGATCACGAAGATGCCCGAGACCGACGAGTCCTTGATCGTGTACAGCGCCAGCGGCATCCAGGCCAGCGGCGAGATCGGCTTGAGCACCTGGATGAACGGGTCCAGCACGCGGTAGACCAGCGGCGACATGCCGATCACGAAGCCGAGCGGGATCGCCACGCAGGCAGCGATCAGGTAGCCCAGCCCGACTCGGCCGAGCGAGTACAGCAGCTGCAGGCCGATGCCCTTGTCGTTCGGCCCGTTGTCGTAGAACGGCTGCGACAGGTGCTGCACGATGGTGCGGCCCATCTCGGCCGGGGTCGGAAAGCCCGAGCGGGCACCGCCCCCGTCGCCCGGCGCCTTGCCCATCAGCTCCAGGTACTCGAGCTGCTCGGGCGTGAGGGGGGCGGCCGCCCCGCCCGAGGGCAGCGTGGCCAGGTGCCAGACGCCGACCAGCACCGCCAGCAGCAGCGCCGACAGCAGGGCCGGCGCCAGCGCCGAAGACACGGCAAGACGCTTCATGCGGCAGGTNCCTTCAGCTGCGCCGGATCGCGAAGCCCTGCAGGTAGGCCTCGGGCTGCGTCGGGTCGAACTCGCGGCCCATGATGCGGAACTTCGGATAGGCGCCATCCGGCACCTTCTGGTCCAGTTCCTTCATGTGCTTCTTCGCGTCGGTGAGCAGGAACACGCGCTCGGCCAGCTGGCGGTAGTCCACGTCGCCCTTGAGGTAGCCCCAGCGCTTCATCTGCGTGAGCATCCACACCGCCATCGACTGCCACGGGATGGGGTCGAAGTCGGCACGGTCGGGCACGTTGCGGATGTTGCCCAGGCCGTCGGCGAAGCGGCCGGTGAGCACCTGGCGCAGCACCACCTCGGGCTGGTTCAGGTAGGCCTGGGGCGCGATCACCTTGGCGATCAGCTCGCGGTTGCGCGCCTCGCGCGCCATCGCGGCGGAGGTCAGCACGGCGCGGAACAGCGCGGCGAAGCTGTTGGGGTACTGCTGGATGAACTCGGCCGAGGTGCCGAACGCGCAGCAGGGGTGGCCGTTCCACAGGTCGCGGCTCAGCACGTGGATGAAGCCGACCTCCTCGTACACCGCGCGCTGGTTGAACGGGTCCGGGCCCAGGTAACCGTCGATGTTGCCGGCGCGCAGGTTGGCCACCATCTCGGGCGGCGGCACGACGCGGATCTGCACGTCGCGGTCCGGGTCCAGGCCGGCCTCGGCGAGGTAGTAGCGCAGCAGGAAGTTGTGCATCGAATACTCGAAGGGCACCGCGAACTTGAAGCCCTTCCAGTCCTTCGGGTCGCGCCGCTCCTTGTGCTTGACGTGCAGCGTGATGGCCTGGCCGTTGGTGTTCTGGATCGTCGCCACGCGCATCGGCACCGCGTTCGAGCCCGCGCCCAGCGACATCGCCAGCGGCATCGGCGACAGGAAGTGCGTCGCGTCGTATTCCTTGTTGAGCATCTTGTCGCGGATCAGCGCCCAGCCGGCGGTCTTGACGACCTCGACGTTGAGCCCTTCCTTGGCGTAGAAGCCCAGCGGGTGCGCCATGATCAGCGGCGTCGCGCAGGTGATCGGGATGAAGCCGACCTTGAGGTCCTTCTTCTCCAGCGGGCCGCGCTCCTGCGCCATGGCCTGCAGGCTGGTGATCGGCACGACGCTCGCGATCGCTCCCATCGCGGCGGACTTGCCCACCGCGCGCAGGAAGCGGCGCCGCACCGCGTCGCGCGGGAACAGTGCCTTGACGACCGTGGCTTCGATGTAGTCGTTGGCGTACTGCTGGAAGTCCATCTCCGCCGCGCGGCGCTTGAGCGCGGAGGCGGCCTGCTCGGCGGTGTGCTCCTCGGGCGTGCGGTGGCGGCCGCAGCTGCAGCGCATCACCAGCGGGCGATCGGCGTCGTAGGGGTCGAAGTAGCGAGACATCTGGGGTTCCTTTCCGACCAGGGGCGTCAGGGGAACTCTAGGAACGCGGCACGTTCCGCGGCATCGCGCCCGCCACGATCCCGCTGTGGGGCTGGCGGGGACAGCGTGTAGTACCAGCCCTACACGGCGCGCGGCTCAGACCGGCATCAGGTCCTGCTGGACCGCGTAGAGCGCGATCTCGACGTCGTTGCGCGTGCCGGTCTTCTCGAGGATGCGCGCGCGGTAGGTGCTCACGGTGTTGGGCGACAGGTGCAGCTGCTCGGCGATCTGGCTCACGCTGCAGCCCTGCGCGATCAGGCGGAACACCTGGTACTCGCGGTGCGAGAGGATCTCGTGCACCTGCTTGCCGGCGGTGTCGCTGAGCGAGGTCGCCAGCGCCTCGGCGATCGAGGGCGTCACGTAGACGCCACCCGAGGCCGCCTTGCGGATCGCCGCGAGCAGCGCCTCCGGGTCGGCGCTCTTGTTGAGGTAGCCCGCCGCGCCCAGCTTGAGGCAGCGCACCGCGTAATGGCGCTCGGGGTAGGTGCTGAGCATCAGCACCGGCAGGCGCGGGTGCTCGCCCTTGAGCTGGCGCAGCACGTCCAGCCCGTCGCGCCCGGGCATCGCGATGTCGAGCAGCACCACGTCGACGCCGCCCTCGCGCACGCGCGCCACGCACGAGGGGCCGTCGGGCACCTCGCCGGCCACGCGCATGTCCGGCGCGTCTTCCAGCGTCTGCTTGAGGCCCTGGCGGACGATCCAGTGGTCGTCGCAGATGAGCACGTCGATCATGACAGGCGGGCGAAGTCGGACAGGGTGGTGCCGGGCAGCGGCAGCACGAGCTCGACGCGCGTGCCCTGCCCCGGGGTGCTGTCGATGCGCAGGCGCCCGCCGTGGTGGCCGGCGCGCTCGCGCATGCCGAGCACGCCATAGGCCTGCGCGCTCTCGAACGCCTCGACCGGCGCGCCGCGCCCGTTGTCGGCCACTTCCAGGCGCAGGCAGCCGCCGCGCGCCTCGATGCGGATGCGCACGGCGCTGGCCTGCGCGTGGCGTGCGACGTTGCTGAGCAGTTCCTGGAAGATGCGGAACACCGCGTTGGCCAGCTGCTGCGGCAGCGGCGGCAGCCCGGGCTCGACGTCGATGCGCCAGTCGCACTGCAGCTCGCAGTTCTGCGCGAACTCCTGCGCCTGCCACTCGAGCGCGGCCCACAGGCCCTGGTGGTCGAGGATGGACGGGCGCAGGTCGGTGATGATGCGCCCCACGTTCTCGACCGCCGTCTCGATCAGGTAGGACATCGCGCCGCACTTGGCGTGCAGCGGCGGGCGGTCCTCGACGCGGCGTGCCAGCCAGGCGACGTCCATCTTGAGCGCCACCAGCAGGCTGCCCAGCTCGTCATGGATCTCGCGGGCGATGCGGGTGCGCTCGTCCTCGCGCACGCGCTCCAGGTAGGCCGACAGCTTGCGCAGCTGCGCCAGCGCGTCGCTCAGCTCGCGCGTGCGCTCGGCCACGCGGCACTCCAGCTCGTCGTTGGTCTGGCGCAGCAGCTCGGCCGCGCGACGGCGTTCGGTGATGTCGACGAAGGTGACCACGGCGCCCTGCACCTGGCCGCCCTCGAAGATGGGATAGGAGGAATACTCGACATAGAAACAGCTGCCGTCCCGCCGCCACAGCACCTCGTCGTCGACGCGGCACGGCACGCCGCGGCGGAACGCGTTGTAGATCGGGCAGTCCTCGCTGGGGTAGTGCGTGCCGTCGCCGTGCGTGTGATGCACCAGCTGGTGCATGTCGCGGTCGAGCACCTCGTGCGGCTCGTAGCCCAGCATGCGGGCCCCCGCGCGGTTGATGAACATGCAGCGGCCGGTCACGTCCACGCCGTAGATGCCTTCGCCGGTGGACTCGAGCAGCAGGCGCAGCCGGTCCTCCCAGAGACGGCCCGGTGCAGGAACGGCACGCGCGGCGGACGGGGTCGCTGCACCAGCTTCGTGCATGACAGCCTCCGTGGCAAGCAGGACGGGCCATCGCTGCAAGCGCCATGCCAATGCACGGCGCACGCCTAGTCCGCGCGTGCGCTCCCGCGCCGTCCCGCGCGTCCCGGGATCGCTGCCAGCAACCGGCGCGTGTAGTCCTCGCGCGGCGCCGACAGCACCGCCTCGACGGGCCCCTGCTCCACCACGCGCCCGTCCTTCATCACCAGCACCTCGTCGGCCATGAAGCGCACCACCGCGAGGTCGTGGCTGATGAAGACGTAGGCCAGCCCGAGCTCGTCCTGCAGGTCCTTGAGCAGGCTCAGCACCTGCGCCTGCACCGAGACGTCCAGCGCCGAGACGGCCTCGTCGAGCACCAGCACCTCGGGCTCGAGCGCCAGGCAGCGCGCGATCGCGATGCGCTGGCGCTGGCCGCCGGAGAACTCGTGCGGGTACTTGTGCATCGCCGCCGCGTCGAGCCCCACCTTCTCGAGCAGCCGCCGCGCGCGCGCCTCGCGCTCGGCGCGCGTGGCGCCGATGCGGTGGATCTGCATCGGCTCGACCAGCGTCTGCCCCACGGTGAAGCGCGGGTTCAGCGAGGCGTAGGGGTTCTGGAACACGATCTGCACGCGCCGGCGCATCGGCAGCCACTGCGCCTCGCCCAGCTGCAGCAGGTCCACCGCGCCGTCCGGCCCGTGCAGGCGTGCGCTGCCCGACACCGGCCCGCTCGCCGGCCCGTGCAGGCGCAGCAGCGCCAGCCCCATCGTGGTCTTGCCCGAACCGGATTCGCCGACCACGCCGAGCGTGTGCCCGCGCCGCAGCCGGAAGCTCACGCCCTGCACCGCCTGGAACTCGCGGCGACCCCACAGCCCCTGCCGGAACCGGAAGCCCTTGCACAGCGCCTGCACCTCCAGCACCACCGGCGCGTGCGGATCCTTGGGACGGGCCCGGGTCTCGTGGACACGCCGTGCGACGTGGTCGTCGACGACGGCCAGGCGCACCGGCGGCGCCTCGATCGACGGCCGGCAGGCCAGCAGCGCCTGCGTGTACGCGTCCTGCGGCGCGGCGAAGATGCGCTGCACCGGTCCGCGCTCGCGCACCTGGCCGTGGCGCATCACGACCACCTCGTCGGCGATCTCGCCGACCACGCCCAGGTCGTGGCTGATGAACAGCATGCTCATGCGGTGCCGTTCCTTGAGCCTGGCGAGCAGCTCGAGGATCTGGCGCTGCACGGTGACATCCAGCGCGGTGGTCGGCTCGTCGGCGATCAGCAGCCGCGGCTCGCAGGCCAGTGCCATCGCGATCATCACGCGCTGCTGCTGCCCGCCGGACAGTTCATGCGGGTAGGCGTGCAGCCGCCGCCTCGGCTCGGGCAGGCCGACCTCCTCGAGCAGGTGCTCGGCTCGCGCCAGCGCCTCGCGCCGCGACAGGCCCAGGTGCCGCACCAGCGGCTCGGCGATCTGGCGCCCGACCGGGAACACCGGGTTGAGCGAGGTCATCGGCTCCTGGAACACGCAGGCGATCGCGCGGCCGCGCAGGGCGCGCAGCTCGCGCGGGGCGGCCTGCAGCAGGTCGCGGCCCTCGAACAGCACCCGCCCGCGCCGCTGCGCGTTGTCCGGCAGCAGGTTGAGGATGGACATCGCGGTCACGCTCTTGCCCGAGCCGGACTCGCCCACCAGCGCCACCGTGCGGTCGGCCGGGACCTGCAGGCTGACGCCGCGCACCGCATGCACCAGCGCGCCGCGCTCCATGCGGAAGGACACGTGCAGGTCGTCGATCTCGAGCAGCATCACTCCAGCCCCCGCAGCCTCGGGTCCAGCGCGTCGCGCAGCGCATCGGTGAGCAGCGAGAAGGCGGTGACGAACACCGCCATGAAGGCAGTCGCCGCCGCCAGCTGCCACCAGTGGCCGAGCAGCATCTCGTTCTGCGCCTCGCCCAGCATCGTGCCCCAGGACACCTGGTCGACCGGCACGCCCAGTCCCAGGTAGGACAGGATCACCTCGGCCTTGATGAAGCCCACCACCAGCAGCGACAGCTGCACCAGCACCACGTGGCTGACGTTGGGCAGGATGTGGCGGAACATGCGCGACCAGCGCCCGGCACCGATGGCCTGCGCGGCACGCACGTACTCGCGCACCGCATGCTTGATGAACTCGGCGCGCATCTGGCGATACACGCCGGTCCAGCCGGTCAGCCCCAGGATCCACACCACGGTGTCGACGCCGCGGCCCAGCACCGCCGCGAAGGCGAAGATCAGCAGGATGCCGGGGATGGAGGTGAAGACGTTGTAGACCCACTCGAGGAAGTCGCCCACCTTGCCGCCGAAGTAGCCGCCCAGCGCCCCCAGCAGCGTGCCGATCGCGGTGGCCACGACCGCGGCCAGCACGCCGACGAGGATCGAGACCTGCGCCCCCTTGATTGCCTTGGCCAGCACGTCGCGCCCGAGGCGGTCGCCGCCCAGCGGCAGCGTGCGCGCGCGTGGCGGCTCATGGCTGGCGACCTGCGCGGTGCGCTCGGCCCATTCGGCATAGCGCGGCGCCAGCGGGTCGACGTCGGACAGGTCCACCGGCGGCCCCTGCGGCACCGGCAGCGCCTGCGCCGGCGCTTGGGCAGGCGGCGCCCCGAGCCAGGACGGCGGCGCGTAGGGCTCGCCCACCTCGGCCTGCCAGTCGCCGGCGATCCAGCCCAACGCCGCCAGCGCGATCATCACGAAGAAGGCCAGCACCACGACCAGCGAGACCATGCCCACACGGTCGGCGCGGAAACGCCGCCAGGCCAGCTGCCAGACGCCCGGCGAGCGCGCGGGCGGCATGGAAACGGGCGTGTCGGCCGCCGTGCTCACTTGAGCACCACCCGGGGGTCGACCCACTTGTAGAGCAGGTCGGTGGCGAGGTTGATGACCATGGTCAGCACCGCGAGGTAGATGGTCACCGCCTGGATCACCGGGTAGTCGCTGCGGTTGACCGCCAGCAGCACCTCCCGCCCCAGCCCGGGGATCGAGAAGAACACCTCGATCAGGAAGGAGCCGACGAACACGCCCGGCAGCCCGGCGCCGATGTTGGTGAGGATGGGGATCAGTGCGTTGCGCGTCACGTGGCGCAGCAGGATCGCCGGCTCGCTGAGCCCCTTGGCGCGGGCGGTGCGCACGTAGTCCTGGCCGATCTCGTCGAGGAAGAAGCTGCGGTACAGCCGCGTCTGCGGCGCCAGCGACACCGCCACCGCGAGCAGCACCGGCAGCGGCGCGTAGGTGACGAGGTTGGTCCACGGCGAGTCCGACCAGCCCTGCACCGGGAACCATCCCAGCTTGAAGGCGAACAGCCACTGGCCGACGATGATGTAGACGAGGAAGGAGATCGACATCGCCACCGTCGTGACGATCACGATGGCGCGGTCGGTCAGGCTGCCGCGCACCGCGGCCACGGCCAGCGCGAGGGGAATGGCCAGCGTCACTTCCAGCACCAGCAGCGGCAGCATGATGGTCAGCGTCGCCGGCAGCCGGCTGGCGAACAACGACGCCACCGGTTCGTTGGTGGCCCAGCTGCGGCCCCAGTCGAAGGTGAGGATCTGCCTGACGAAGATCCACAGCTGCTCCGGCAGCGGCCGGTCCAGCCCCAGCTGCTGGCGGATCGCGGCGATCTGCTCGGGCGTGGCCGCCAGGCCGGCAAGGATCTCCGCCGGGTCGCCGCCGAAGCCCTTGAACAGGAAGAACACCAGCAGGATCACGCCCGCCAGGGTCGGGATCATCTGCCAGAGGCGTCGCAGCAGGTAGGCAGCCATGGGCGGCGCAGGTCCTTCGTGCACATGCAAGACGGTGTGCCGGGCAGTCTAACCGCGCCCGGCGCNGCGGCATCGCCGTATGCTAGGCGGCGCGCAATCGCGAAGGAGACCCGGATGCTGCGACGATGGTTCCAAGGGCTGCTGCTGGCCGCCGCGCTGGCGGCGGTCCCGCTCGCGCATGCCCAGGTGGCCGCCGCGCCGAAAGTGCTGCGCTACGCGCTGCCGGTGGCCGAGACCGGCTTCGACCCCGCGCAGATTTCCGATCTGTACTCGCGCATCGTCGCCGCCCACATCTTCGAGGCCCCGCTGACCTACGACTACCTGGCCCGGCCGGCCAGGCTGGTGCCGCAGACCGCGGCCGCGATGCCGGAGATCTCGGACGACTTCACCACCTTCACGTTCCGCATCCGNCCCGGCATCTACTTCGCCGACGACCCGGCCTTCCAGGGCCGGCGCCGCGAGCTGACCGCGCACGACTACGTCTACTCGATCAAGCGCCACTACGACCCGCGCTGGAAGAGCCCGAGCCTGTACGCGCTCGAGAACGCGAAGATCCTGGGCCTGTCCGAGCTGCGCGCCAAGGTGCTGGAACAGGGCCGGCCCTTCCCCTACGACACCGAGGTCGAGGGCCTGCGCGCGCTGGATCGCTACACCTTCCGGATCCGGCTGGCCGAGCCCGGCCCGCGCTTCCACTTCCTGCTGTCCGACCCCAGCGTCATGGGCGCGGTGGCGCGCGAGGTGGTCGAGGCCTACGGCGACGCGATCATGGAGCACCCGGTGGGCACCGGGCCGTTCCGGCTGGTGCAGTGGCGCCGCTCGTCGATGATGGTGCTGGAGCGCAACCCCGNCTACCGCGAGGAGGTGTTCAGCGCCCAGCCGGCGCCGGGACGACCCCGTCGGGCAGGAGATCGCGCGCCGCCTGCAGGGCAAGCGCCTGCCGCTGGTGGACCGGGTCGAGATCTCCATCATCGAGCAGTCGCAGCCACGCTGGCTGGCCTTCCTCAACGGCGAGATCGACCTGGTCGGCGTGCCGCTGGAGTTCGCCACCCTCGCGGTGCCCAACGGCGAGCTGGCCCCGCACCTGGCGCGCCGCGGCATCCGCATGGACCGCTCGCTGTCGCCCGACATCACGCTGACCTACTTCCAGATGGAGCACCCGGTGGTCGGCGGCTACACGCCCGAGAAGGTGGCGCTGCGCCGCGCGATCGCGCTGGCCGTCGACGTCGACCAGGAGATCCGCCTGGCGCGCCGCCACCAGGCCATCCCGGCGCAGTCCAGCATCCCGCCGATGACCTACGGCTACGACCCGGACTTCCGCAGCGAGATGGGCGAGTTCAATCGCGCCAAGGCGCGCGCGCTGCTGGACCTGTACGGCTACGTGGACCGCGACGGCGACGGCTGGCGCGACCTGCCCGACGGCTCGCCGCTGGTGCTGGAGCTGGCCTCCGGCCCGGACTCCCTGGCGCGCGAGTTCAACGAGCTGTGGAAGAAGAACATGGACGCGATCAACGTGCGCATCGGGTTCCGCTACGCCAAGTGGCCCGAGCAGCTCAAGCTCTCGCGTGCCGGCAAGCTGATGATGTGGGGGGTGGGTTACAGCGCCACCGTGCCCGACGGCGACGACTTCCTCGCGCTGGCCTACGGTCCCAACAAGGGCTCGGGCAACCACGCGCGCTTCGACCTGCCCGAGTTCAACCGGATCTACGAGCGCCAGCAGCGCCTGCCCGACGGCCCGGAGCGCTTCGAGCTGATGACCCGGGCCAAGAAGCTGCTGGTCGCGTACATGCCCTACAAGATCCACACGCACCGCATCACGACGACGCTGGTGCATCCGTGGGTGATCGGCTACCGCAGCCACCCGTTCGCGCGCGACTTCTGGCGCTACGTCGACATCGACCGCTCGCTGGCGCCGGCCGCGGGCGGGGACTGAGCGGGCGCCGCCTCAGCGCAGCGTGGTGCCGCGCGCGCCGGCGTCGTCCGCCTGCAGCGGCNGGGTGCCGGGCTTGGCGCCGGCCCACAGCTTGCGCAGGCGCTCCAGTTCCTGGTCGAACAGGTCGTTGATGCGGCGCAGCTCGGCTTCCTGGTTGGCGATCAGCGTCTTGTGCGCCTCCACCGCCACGTCGACGAACTCGAGCGACTGCTTGAGCTTCGGGGGCAGCGGCTTGCCCTTGTAGAACTCGGCCTCGTCCAGCAGCGGCTTGCGCTCCTTCTCGAGCTCGGCGATGCGCTGGTGCGAGTTCTCGATGGCCTTGCGCACGTCGTCCAGCGCCGCCTCACGGGCGCGCTGGTGGTCCGCCTCGGTGGGGTAGCGCGTCAGCAGCATGCGGTCGCGGCGGACCGCGTCCTGTTGCGCCAGGCGCTCCTGGGCGCGGCGGCGTTCCTTGGCCTCGAGCTCGGCGCGCTCCTCGGCCGTGAGGCTGGGCGGCAGCACGCTGCGCGTGGAGCCGTCCTTGTTCATCACCCGTTGTTCACGGTCGAGGCATTCGATGATGGGGCGATCCGAAGTGAGCTTGCGCCCCCGCGCATCGGTGCAGGTGTAGATGCCCTGGGCCGCCACGGGCCAGCTCGCAGCGACGGCGCCCATGGCAGCGGCCAGCGTCAAGAGTCTTCTCGTCAACCCGGCCTGGTTCATTGGCGTGTCTGGTCGTTGTGGGGTCGCGCCGCCTCACACTCCATAGCGGTCGCGGTAGGCGGCCACGCTAGCGAAATGCGTGCCCAGCTGCGGATCGGCGGTGGACTGCAGATACTGCAACAAGTCCGAGAGGGTGGCAATCGCGCAGACGCGCAAGCCGAGCTGCCGTTCGACCCACTGGACTGCCGAATATGGCGCATCGTTGCCGTTTTCCGTCGCCTTTTCCTGTCGGTCCAGCGCGATCGCCACGCCGCAGGGGGTGGCGCCGGCCGCCTGGATCATCGCGATCGACTCGCGCACCGAGGTGCCGGCCGAGATCACGTCGTCGATGATCAGCACCCGGCCCTGCACCGGCGCGCCGACCAGCACCCCGCCCTCGCCATGGTCCTTGGCTTCCTTGCGGTTGTAGGCGAACGGCACGTTGCGCCCCCGCCGGGCCAGCTCCACGGCCACCGCCGCCGCCAGCGTGATGCCCTTGTAGGCGGGGCCGAACAGCATGTCGAACTCCAGCCCCGAGGCGATCAGCCGCTGCGCATAGAACTCGGCCAGCCGGCCCAGCCGGGCACCNTCGTTGAACAGGCCGGCGTTGAAGAAATAGGGGCTCAGGCGCCCCGCCTTGGTCTTGAACTCGCCAAAGCGCAGCACGCCCGCTTCGACGGCGAAGCGGACGAAGTCCTGCGAGAGGAGGGACGACGAAGAGGTGTTTCGTATGGGACATCGCTCGGGGTCACGGACGGCGCGAACCGCGGAATTGTAGGCGTCGGGGCCACGCCCGGCTTGGCACGGCTAGCAGGCGAGGCAGAGGCGCCGGCCGGCCCGCCCCGCTCGAAACAGCCGCGACCGAAAGGTAACGGCTGAAACGGGCACGCACATGGAACTCACAACGGCAACGGCTGGCGGGAAATCCGATAGTTTCTACCAATGTCATGCGACTGGAAATGCATGAAAAACCTCTCGCCCCCGGGCGGCGAGCGGAAAGTCCCGTCAATCGCCACAAATATAATGATTGATTGCCCTGCAAGGGCTGATGAAGCCGTCTCCCGCGGCGTCTCGCACGGCGGGGACGGCTTGATTTTTTGACTGAGACTTCCGTACGAGAATGTCGGGCTCCTCCATGACCAAACGCTCGCCGTGGCAAATTCAGCAGGCGGTGCTGTTCGCCCTGTTCATACGCGAACTGAAGACGCGCGTGGGGGGGCGCTGGCTGGGGGGCTTCTGGCTCCTGCTCGAACCGCTGGTCCATGTCACCCTTCTGATGATGTTGGTGACGCTGTTGCGCCGCATCACTGCGCCGGGCATCGAGGTGCCGGTCTTCCTGGTGACCGGGCTGATGCCCTTCTTCATCTTCAAGGACCTGTCGGTCCGCCTGATGGACGCCATCGACGCGAACCGCGGCCTGTTCAACTACAGGCAGGTCAAGCCGATCGACGCCCTCGCCACGCGCGCCTTGCTGGAAGTGACGCTGCGCAGCGTCGTCTACGCCCTGGTCCTCGCTGCGCTCGGCTGGTTCGGCTTCCACGTGATCCCGGCGCGCCCTCTGGAGCTCATCGGGGTGAGCGCGGTGCTGGTCATGCTGGGCGCCTCCTTCGGCCTGCTGTTCGCCGTGGCCACTGACGAGTTCCCCAAGGCGCGGGTGTTCATCCGGATGCTGTTCGGCATGCCCCTGTACCTCGCGTCCGGCGTGATCTTCTCGGTGCATCGTCTCCCCCCGGACGTCCAGGTGTGGCTGCTGTGGAATCCGGTGCTTCACCTGATCGAACTCTCGCGCGCCAGCTTTTTCCCGTCATACCGCGCCATGCAGGGGGTTTCCCTCCACTATCCCGCAGGGCTGGCAGTCGCACTCGCCTTCTTCGGCATGGCGCTGTACCGCGTGCGCCGCGACCAACTGATGTCAGCGAACTGAGGGACGCAGGCATGATCGAGTTGCGCAACGTCACGAAGTCCTACCTGACCCCGAACGGGCGTCGCTACATCTTCCGCGACCTGAATTTCCGCTTCCCGGATGGCGTGAGCATCGGGCTGATCGGCCGCAACGGCGCGGGCAAGTCCACCCTGATGCGCCTGCTGGGCGGCATTGACATCCCGGACCGGGGCGAGATCCGCAGCGACGTCAACATCTCGTGGCCTCTCGGGCTGGCAGGCGGTTTCCAGAGCTCGCTGAGCGCCCGGGACAACTGCAAGTTCGTCTGCCGCATCTACGGCACCTCGCACGCCGACATGCTGGAGAAGGTCCGGTTCGTCGAGGAGTTCGCCGAGCTCGGCGAGTATTTCGACATGCCGATGAAAACCTACTCTTCAGGCATGAAGGCCCGCGTCGGCTTCGGCCTGAGCCTGGCTTTCGATTTCGACTACTACCTGATCGACGAAGCCATGGCCGTCGGGGACGCGCAGTTCAAGCGGAAAAGCAAGCAGGCATTCAAGGAACGAATGAGCAAATCCAAAATGATCCTTGTGTCTCACAGCATGAACGACATCCGTGAATACTGCGATGTCGTCGTGCTGGTCGGGGATGGCAAGGCGACTTTGTACGAAGACGTCGAAGCCGGCATCGCCGAATATCAAGGGCAGATCAAGGCGACCCGCTCATGATGAAACTCATCGACTGGCTCACCCCCAAGCGACTCAAGTTCGGAATCGTCGTCGTCCCGATGATTCTTGCTGCGATCTACTACCCTTTCGTGGCAGCGGATCGCTACGTGAGCTCTGCCACCGTCACCGTGCGGCAGGCCAGCCAGGACGCCTCGGCCAACCTCCCCGGCATGGCCATGCTGCTGGGCGGCATCAACCCTCCCTCCCGGGAAGACACCCTGTACCTGCAACGGTACGTCCACTCGCTGGACATGCTGAACCGGCTGGACGCACGACTCAATCTTCGCGCGCACTACGAATCGGAGAAGCTGGATCCCTTCTACCGGCTCTACAGCGGTGCCAGCCAGGAATGGTTCCTCGAGTACTACCGCTCCCGAGTCGAGGTGCTGTTCGATGACCTGTCCTCGCTGCTGACGGTGCGGGTCCAAGGGTTCGATCCCGAGTACGCACAGCGGGTCGCTGAGGCCATCATCGAGGAAAGCGAACTCTTCGTGAACGCCTTCTCGCATCGCATCGCGCAGGAGCAGATGAGCTTCGCCGAGCAGGAACTCCAGCGCGCCGCCGAAAGGCTGCAGGCGGCAAAGGCCGAGGTGATCGCCTTCCAGAACCGGCACAAGCTGCTCGACCCGCAGGCCCAGGCCGAAGCCAGCGCGGTGTTGATCGCGGAGCTCCAGGCCACGCTCGCGCGGCAGGAAGCCGAACTGCGCAGCTTGTTGAGTTACCTGCAGGAGGATGCGCATCAAGTGCAGGCGCTCAAAGGCCGGATCGCCGCGACCAAGGCCCAGCTCGAGGCCGAGCGTCGGCGCAGCACCGTCGGCAGCAACAGCGAACGCCTCAACGAACTGGCGGCCAAGTTCCGGGACCTGAGCCTGCAGGCACGATTTGCGGAAGATGCCTACAAGCTCGCACTTTCGGCCGTCGAGAACGCCCGCATCGATGCCACCCGGAAGATCAAGAGCCTCGTGGTCATCGAATCGCCCGCGAAGCCCGAAATCGCAGAGTATCCCCGTCGCATCTACAACCTGGCCACGCTGTTCATCGTGTGCTGCCTGCTGTACGGCGTGACGCGCCTCGTCATCGCCACCATTCGCGATCACCAGGATTGAAACCGGAATGAAGCTCTTCTCGCTATTTCCCTGCGCAGGCAGGATGCTGGTCGCCTTGGTCCTGTGCATTCCCATGCTCGCTCAGGCGCAGGCATTCGTCGACCCGCTGAACACCAGCCCGCGCGGCCTGACCGACACAGGCACCGAATCCGAGCGCGGCGAGGGCCGCCCTGCCACCGCCCCCCTGGTCCAGCCCGAGACGGCTCAGCCGGCACCCGCCCCGCGCACTCCGGCATCGACATCGACCCCGTTGCCTCCCGATCCGTCCACCTCGGAACAGCCGGTCGTCTTCGGCTCGCAGATCTTCACCGGCCGCTTCAGCGCGGTGCCGTTCTCCGGCTTCAACCCCAACTACCAGATCGCTGTGGGCGACCGCATCAACGTCCGCATGTGGGGGGCCTTCACCTTCGAGGCCACCCAGGCAGTGGATCCCCAAGGCAACATCTTCATCCCCAATGTCGGCCCGATCCAGGTGCTGGGCGTGCGCAACAGCGAACTGAACGCGCGCGTGGAGCAGCAGGTGAAGCGGGTATTCCGTGCCAACGTGGGGGTGTACGCAGCGCTGGCTGCCGCGCAGCCCGTCAAGGTCTACGTCACCGGCTTCGTGCGAGCCCCGGGCCTGTACGGGGGCCTGTCGTCCGACTCCATCCTCCACTACCTGGATCAGGCCGGCGGCATCGACCCGGCCCGTGGCAGCTACCTGGAGGTGGATGTGCTGCGCGGCGGGCAGGTGCGCGCCAAGTTCAACTTGTACCGCTTCCTGCTGGACGGCCACATCGAGCACGTCCAGCTGCAGGACGGCGACACGGTGGTCGTCCATCCCCGCAAGCACACCGTCCAGGTCAGCGGAGAGGTGCTCAACCCATACATTTTCGAGCTTGATCAGCCGGAAGTTGCCGCGTCGCAGGTGCTGGCCCTGGCCCGCCCGAACGCCGGCGCCACCCACATGAGCATCGTGCGCAAGATGGGGGCCGAAAGCCGCAGCGAATATCACCCGCTGAGCGCTGCATCCGAAGTCACCATCCAGAATGGCGACGAGGTTACCGTCACCTCGGACAAGTACCCCGGCACCATCCTCGTCCGGATCGAAGGCGCCCACCTGGGCCAGCGGACCCTGGTACTGCCGTACGGCGCACGACTGCGTGACGCCCTGGCGCAAGTCAAGCCGCCGCCGCAGGCGAACCTGGCCGCCGCACAGCTCTACCGGCAGTCCGTCGCCAAGCAGCAGAAGGAGATGCTGGAAGCATCGCTGCGCAGCCTGGAAACCTATGCCCTGACGGCCCGCAGCGCCACCAGCGAGGAGGCGGCACTCCGCACCCGCGAAGCCGACCACATCCTCAAGTTCATCGAACGGGCGCGCACCATCCAGCCCAAGGGGCAGGTCATTCTGGCCAACCGCCAGGATGCGCAGGACACGCTGCTCGAGAACGGCGACACGATCCACATCCCGGAACGCAGCAACTTGGTGCTCGTCAGCGGCGAAGTGCTGTTCCCGACGGCCCTGGTCTACGACGCCTCCGCGACGATCCATGACTACGTCGCGCGTGCAGGTGGTTACACCCAGGACGCGGATCAGGCCAAACTCGTGGTCCTGCGTCAGGACGGCAGCGTCGTGACGGAGCAGTCCACCCCTGCCATCCAGCCCGGCGACCAGGTCATGGTGCTGCCGCGGATCGAAACCAAGAATGTCGAACTGACCCGCGGCATCACCCAGATCCTTTACCAGATTGCCGTGTCGGCCAAGGTGCTGCTGGGGCTGTAAGCCCCGGTGCCATGGCCCGGTTCGGAGAGTTCTCCCGTGAACAGAAAACTGAGAAAGCTGCTACGCAACCCCAAGCGGTTCTTCCTGGACGCCAAGCCGCTGCGCCCCCTGTGGGCGAAGCTCGGCATCAGGCCCCGCCCACCTGCCAAGCCCAAGGTAGCCACCGGCCTGGCCCCCAAGGTGCCACCGGTGACCGGCATCGCAGGCATGGAGCGCTTCGAGCTGCATGGGAGCAACTGGAACGAACACCCCGAGAAGCCTGTGGCGGTGCTGTGGGGCTTCGCCCCGTGGAAGCGCGCGCTCGTGGCCCGGTATCTGCCCGAGTATCGGGTGGCGTTCGCACGCGGCAAGGCCCAGGTACATCACTTGCGCCCCGCTCTGGATGCGATCAAGGACCTGACCTTCATCGTCTGGGGGATGACGGACGTGCCGGAGGCGCTGCGCTACGCGGAGCAGCGCGGCGTTCCGGTCTACCGCATGGAAGACGGCTTCCTGCGGTCCGCCGACCTGGGCAGCCGCCACACCACGCCGTTCTCCCTTGCCCTGGACAAGCGCGGCATCTACTTCGACGCATCCAGGCCCTCGGACCTCGAGGAGCTGCTCAATCACTATGACTTCGACGCGAACCCGCAGCTGATGGCCGCCGCCGGTTCGCTGCTGAAGATCATGCGCAGCCTGAAGCTGAGCAAGTACAGCCTGGGCGCCATCCGGTCGGTCGAGGACGTCCTGGGCCCGCGCCTCAAGCCCCGGGTCCTGGTCGTCGGACAGGTCGAAGGCGACGCCTCCATCCGCTACGGCCTCGGCCCCGGCTGGACCAACCTGCGCCTGATCCAGCTGGCCCGAGAAGAAAACCCGCACGCCGACATCATCTACCGCCCGCACCCTGACGTGGCCCAAGGGTTCCGGCAGAACTCCGAAACCCTGCAGGAGCTGGAGCGCCTGTGCCACGTCCTGACCGAAGACGTGATGCTGGCCGACCTGCTGACCGCCGTGGATCGCGTCTACACGATGACCTCGTTGAGCGGCTTCGAGGCACTCATCCATGGCGTGCCCGTCACCGTGGTCGGCGCCCCGTTCTATGCGGGCTGGGGATTGACCGACGACCGTGCACCGGTGGCCCGGCGCCACCGGACATTGACGGTGGAACAGCTCTTCTGCGTGGCGTACCTGGTCTACCCGCGCTACCTGGGCAACCTCTCGGATCCCGTGCGCGGCTGCTTGGCGGCCATGGTCGCCATCACGGCCCAGCGCCGTGCCATGCTCGATGCCGCCGTCACCTCCGAAGCCATCCTGGCTTCGCCTGAATCGTTCTTCGGCTCCGATTACTGGCCGGCAGTGCTCCGGCCGGCGCACTGGAGCGCCATCAAGCGGAAATACGGGAAAAAACTCCCCGGCATGCTACGGCTGCCGCAGGTGCTGGCGGAAGGCGGCAGCCACTTCCACCGCGCCATCGCGTACCTGCTCGCAGGCCAGATGCGGGAGCCGGACATCCTGGCGGCGTTGCTCAAGGAGCTGCGCAACAACGTCCGCGTTGAGGACTTCATCAGACTGCTCGAGGACCTGACGGCTTACGCGCCGCTTTCGCTGGTCCTGGACCACTTGGCGTGGGCGTGGGAACGCACTGGCGACGCCTCCAGCGCTCGAGCTGCCCTCAGGCACGTAGCCTTGGGCGAGGAGATCCAACTCCCCTTCGATACGCCTCAGCCTATCGATCCCGTGAAGTGGAGCGATGGACTCAAGCTGGCGCAATTCGAGCTGCGACAGCGCCACTTGGATTGAAGCCGCCTCGCTGTTCCATCGGCTGCTTCTTGCCGGCATGCTGACAGGCGAAGTCATCGCCGGCTTGGCTGAAATTGCAAAGTTGCGGTTCGATTTTCGATCTAGCGTCACCCTTCTTCGATTCATCAATAGATTTTCTGCAGGCCGCAAGGACGGTCGCACCTGCTTGGCTGAGGCGAAGGCAGCTGCGCTGATCGTCGATGGCCCGCGCATTTTCGAACCACTTGCCTCCGCTTGCCTGCAAAACCCTGGTACAAGCGAGAGCATTTTCGGTCTAGAACAAAGCCTCATCGGCTCATTCGGAGAACTTCCGTATTTGGACGGCTTCTTGGCAGCGACGGAAACCCAGGAAACCGATACGCCAATAGCTCAAGCTCGCGCATTTATTTCAGCAGAACTGCCGCATAGGGCAGAAGAGGTCTTGCTCAAGCAAAAACCTCGCCCTTCGCAAGTTCAACAGCACTGCCTAACACTGTCCTTGGCATACAGCTATCAAGGAAAAATTGAAAACGCAAGAAAAATCATTTCTGAGCTCATTCGGCAGCACCCCAGCGCCTCAGTTTACCGAGAAGCACTTAGAATCTGCGTTCTTGGAAATGATTATAGTTGGGCGCAGAAATTGATAGACACCGCAGCAGAGCGCGGCATTGATGTCGGCGATATGTACCGGAGAAAAGTTGCTCTCGGCTCTGGCAACATTCGCGCAGGCTATGAAAGCTTCAGGGATTTTCGCTATTCACACACCATGAGAGCATACCTCCAAGAGAAGTATGTTCAGACGCTGACCGGCCAGCCCACTAAGCGAAGTGTCCTGATCGTGGCATACTTTGGTCCCGGCGACGAAATTCGATTTGCCAGCAGATACCGGCAAATGAACGAAGTCGCCCGAGCCAAATCGATCATTTTTACTGTAGATCCTAGACTTGCGAGCCTATTTCAGCGATCCTATCCGGAACTTCATTTTGAGCCCGTTGCTCGCATACGATCGCTAAATTGGCTTTCAGACTACACTAATTACCTCGATCTACCAGGAAGCGAGCTTCACACTGCCTTCGACAACCACGGGTGGGCGCTTGTCCGCAATGCCGACCAAGTCATTCTTACCATCGACGCACTGGGAGACGTAATTGGCGGCTACGAGACCTTTGATGGCATGCCTTACCTCATAGCAGACCCACATGCAGTTTCCGAATGGCAAAACAGGTTACACCTGCACCAAGGCAAAGCATTGGTCGGCTTAAGCTGGCGATCTAAACTTTCCACATACTCAAGGAACGAACATTATCTTTGCGTAGATGACTTGCTGCCCCTCTTTGAGTTTACTGATACCCAGTTCGTCAACTTACAGTACGACAACTGCCACGAAGAGCTCGCTTACTTGGAGCAGCGCTTCCCGGGCCGCATCATCAACTTCCCGGACCTCGATCAGTTCAATGACTTCGAGGGTGTTGCAGCGTTGATGTCTTGTCTGGATCTGATCATTGCCCCCGCCACCACCGTGGTAGAACTAGCTGGCGCGTTGGGGCGCCCAACGCTCCTCTTGTCCAACTCCTCGGAGCTCCATTGGCGCAAGCGTCCTGGCACCAACGTGGATGTCTGGCATCGATCCGTTACGCACGTTGAAGGAGAGCGACTGGGGGACAAGCGCTCGCTGGTGGAGGCCTTGATCACAACGCTGCGCCAGTACAGGCGCGAGGCAACCGGCGCCAACGCTTCCACCGCCCGCCATGAGTTGGTCGGTGGAGCGGTTGCATGAGCGTCCTACTCACGACATGGCCCCTGCACCGCTCCGGCAACGTCGGGGACGCCCTGATCACGGCGTCAACGGTGGCGCTCATCCGGGAGCGTTTCCCGGCCTATGCGCCGCAGATCCTCTTCCGGGAAGAGGAGCTGGAAGCGCATGGCATCCGTCCGGTCATCACGATCGTCGCTCCGGGTTTCTCAGTCGCGGAAGGCTTTTACCCCAAGCTCTATCGCCTGTATTCGGATCTCGACAAGTTGGATTGCTTTTACCCGGTGGGGTGCAGCATCCAAACCAATCCGCGCGCGGCTGCGCCGTGGGACGACGTGACTTACAGCCCGCCCACTCTCGAGACTTTGCGCCTGCTGAACTCGAAGTTCGGTTCGTTCCCGTGCCGGGACGAATTGATCGTGGAGATCCTCCAACGCCATGAGCTTGCCGCATTCAACATCGGGGACATGGCGTTGTACGATTCCCGGCATATAGAAAAACCTTTGCAAGTTGCCCAAAACCCGAAGTCGATCGTTTTCACTCTGGGCCATCACCAAGAATATCGAGAACAAGCCCTTAAACTCCTAGGGAATCTGGTAGCTTGTTTTCCGGAAGCGAAGGTTACCGTTGCATTTCATGGCCGCCCGTCGGGGTATTCAACCCAGGTGGCAGCCGCAGCGACAAGCCTAGGGTGCAGCATCGTCGACCTACACGGGGAAGCCAGCAATCTAAATTTTTACGACGGCATCGATCTCCATGTCGGGTATCGCCTGCATGGTCATATTGCGTTCCTGCGACGGCGGAAGCCTTCGCTGCTGCTAATGGAGGACGTCCGCTCGTTCGGCTTCTCGAAAAACCCCGGGGCAAACGCCACCGTCATTGCTGCATTCAAAGGACGCCCCCTACAATCCGACACAAATGTACACAACAAGGCGCTAGAACTATTGCGATACCATTTGGATCATGGGTTCCGTGCGTATGAAACCTTTCTGAATTGGGTGGACCTGACATTTCTTGACTTCGTGGTCCCGTATTTCAACAACTTGGCTCGCAACTTGATGCTCGAGAACCTCAGGGGATCAAAGCCCATCAGTGGCATAGCCAGAACACTTTCATCATGACTCTCCGAAATTCCACCATCCTCGTCACCGGCGGCACGGGCTCATTCGGCAACACGTTCGTGCCGATGACGCTGGCCAAGTACAACCCCAGGAAACTGATCATCTATTCGCGCGATGAGATGAAGCAGTGGGAAATGGCCAAGAAGTTCGCCGACGATCCCCGCGTGCGCTTCTTCATCGGCGATGTGCGTGACCGCGAGCGCCTCTACCGCGCGCTGGACGACGTCGACTACGTCGTCCACGCTGCCGCCACGAAGATCGTTCCCACGGCCGAGTACAACCCCTTCGAGTGCGTCAAGACCAACGTGCTGGGCGCGATGAACCTGATCGATGCATGCATCGACAAGAAGGTGAAGCGCGTGGTCGCGCTGTCGACGGACAAGGCCAGCAGCCCGGTCAACTTGTACGGGGCCACCAAGCTGGCGTCGGACAAGCTGTTCGTGGCCGGCAACTCCTACGCCGGAGGACACGACACGCGCTTCGCCGTCGTGCGGTACGGCAATGTCATGGGCTCGCGCGGCTCGGTGATCCCATTCTTCCTGTCCATCAAGGACAAGGGGGTCCTGCCGATCACCGACGAGCGCATGACGCGCTTCATGATCACGCTCGAGCAAGGCGTCGAGCTTGTCTGGCATGCCTTCGACGACATGCAGGGCGGCGAGATCTACGTGAAGAAGATTCCCTCGATGCGCGTCGTGGACATCGCCAGGACCATCGCCCCCGAGGCCAAGCTGGAGGTGATCGGCATCCGGCCAGGCGAGAAGCTGCACGAACAGATGATCAGTGCGGAGGACTCGTACTACACCTACGAATACCCCGAGCATTTCAAGATCCTGCCAGCCATCCACAAGTGGAACGAATGCGCCACCCGGATCAATGGCGGCAAGAAGGTGCCTGAGGGCTTCGTCTATTCCAGCGACAACAACCCGGAGTGGATGCAGCCCGAGGAACTGGCCCGCTGGATCGAGCAGAACCACGCCAAGATCGGAGCCATCTGATGATTCCCTACGGCAGGCAGGACATCCGCCAGGAAGACATCGACGCGGTCGTGGGCGTGCTGCGCTCCGACTTCCTGACCCAGGGCCCCGCCGTTCTCCGCTTCGAGCAGGCCGTTGCCGCCTACTGCGGCGCCAGGCACGCGCTGGCGGTCAACAGCGCGACGTCGGCCTTGCACATTGCCTGCCTGGCGTTGGGGCTGGGGCCCGGAGACTGGCTGTGGACCAGCCCCATCACGTTCGTCGCTTCCGCGAACTGCGGGCTGTACTGCGGCGCACAGGTGGACTTCGTCGACATCGACCCACGCACCTACAACCTCGTGCCCCCGCGCCCTCGAGCACAAGCTGGTCGAGGCGGAACGGGCGAACCGCCTCCCCAAGGTCGTCGTGGCCGTGCACCTGTGCGGGCAGCCGTGCGACATGGAGGCCATCCACGCGCTGTCGCGGCGTTTCGGCTTCAAAGTCATCGAGGATGCCTCGCATGCCATTGGCGGACGCTACAAGGGCGAACCCGTCGGCAACTGCCGCTACAGCGACATCACGGTGTTCAGCTTCCATCCGGTCAAGATCATCACCACGGCCGAAGGCGGCATGGCGATGACGAACGACCCCGCGCTGGCCGAAAAGATGGCCCTGCTGCGCACGCATGGCATCACCCGGGACCCCGCGCAGATGACCCGCGAGCCCGACGGCCCGTGGTACTACCAGCAGATCGAGCTCGGCTTCAACTACCGGATGACCGATCTGCAGGCCGCGCTCGGGTTCAGCCAGATGCAGCGCCTGGACGAGTACGTCGCCCGCCGCCACCATCTCGCGCGCCGGTACGACGAACTGCTGCGCGACCTTCCGGTCACCACGCCCTGGCAGCATCCGGACGGCTACTCCGGGCTGCACCTGTACGTGGTACGCGTCAGCGAAGCGCGGACGGGACGGCCCCATCGCGCGGTGTTCGAGGCCTTGCGCCGGGACGGCATCGGCGTGAATCTCCACTACATCCCTGTGCACACCCAGCCCTATTACCAGCGCATGGGGTTCAAGGCCGGGCAGTTCCCGGAAGCCGAACGGTATTACGCCGAAGCGATCAGCCTGCCGATGTATGCGACGCTGACCGAGGCCCAGCAGGATGAAGTTGTCGATGCCTTGAAGAGGGCCATTGCGGCATGAAGCTCGCGGTGATACCTGCGCGGGGCGGGAGCAAGCGGATTCCGCGAAAGAACGTCAAGCCTTTCTGCGGCAAGCCGATCATCGCCTGGTCCATCGATGCTGCCCTGAAGAGCGGCTGCTTCGATGTCGTGGCGGTGTCGACGGACGACCCCGAGATCGCCGAGGTGGCACGCAGCTGGGGTGCCGCGATTCCGTTCATGCGCCCACCCGAGCTGTCCGATGACCACACCGGCACCATCCCGGTCGTCCGCCACGCCGTCCAGTGGTACGACAGCCAGGGCGCGCAGGTCGAAGCCGCCTGCTGCATCTATGCGACCGCCCCGTTCGTGACAGCCGAAGACCTGTGCCGCGGCTGGGAGATCCTGGCCGGAAGCGGGGCGGACTACGCGTTCTCGGTCACGAGCTACGGCTTCCCGATCCAGCGCGCCATACGCATCACCGGCAACGGCCGGGTGGAGATGTTCCACCCCGAACACTTCAACACCCGTTCCCAGGATCTCGAGGAGGCGTTTCACGACGCCGGCCAGTTCTATTGGGGACGCAAGGCAGCATGGCTGTCCGGCGCGCCCATCTTTTCGCCGGCGGCCGCTCCGGTCATGCTGCCGAGGCATCGCGTCCAGGACATCGACACCCCCGAGGACTGGGAACGGGCCGAGTGGATGTTCAAGGCCCTGCTGGCCCAGGGCTGATCCCCGAGATGGACAAGGTCGTCTTCCGCACGGATGCCTCGTTGCGCATCGGCACCGGGCACGTGATGCGCTGCCTCACGCTGGCCGACGAGCTGCGGCGGCACGGCATGGAGTGCCACTTCATCTGCAGGGAACATCCCGGACACCTGGGCGGCCTGGTGGAGCAGCGCGGGCACAAGGTGCACCGGCTTCCACCCGGCCTCGGCTTGGGCGCCGGGGAGCACGAGACATGGCTCGGGGCCTCCTGGGAGGCGGACCTCGAACAGACGGCCGCGGTGCTGGACGCCATCTGCCCCTCGTGGCTGGTGGTCGACCACTATGCACTGGACGCACGATGGGAAGGCCGGCTCCGGGCCGGGTGCAAGGTGCTGGTCATCGACGACCTGGCCGACCGTCCCCATGACTGCGACATCCTGCTGGACCAGACGCTTGGCAGGCAGCCGCCCGCCTATGAGGGCCTGGTCCCTGCCCGGTGTCGTCTGCTGACGGGTTCGGCCTATTGCCTTCTGCGTCCCGAATTTGCCGCCGCGCGGGCGCAGAGCCTGGCCCGGCGCCGTGCCCGTCCGGAGGTTGCCCATGTCCTCGTGACGCTCGGCGGCGTGGACCAGGAGAACGTGACCGAGCAGGTGCTGCAGGCGCTGGACGGCAGCGATCTTCCCGAAGGCACGTGCGTGTCGGTGGTGATGGGCAGAACGGCGCCGTGGATCGGGCAAGTGCGCCGCCGGGCCGGGCAGGCGCGACATGCCACCCGGGTCCTGGTCGACGTCCAGGACATGGCCGGCCTGATGGCCGACAGCGACGTGGCGGTGGGCGCCGCTGGCAGCACGGCATGGGAACGATGCTGCCTGGGCCTGCCCACGTTGATGCTGGTTCTGGCCGACAATCAACGTGCCGTGGCGGCGGCGCTGGACAGCGCCGGAGCCGCCGTGGCGCTCGGGGCCCCGGCGACCGGGCTGCCGCGGCTGGCCGGCGTACTGCAACGGCTGCGCAGCCCCGAGGTGCTCCTGGCGATGGTGGATCGTGCCAGCGCGGTGACCGACGGCCAGGGCGCTGCCCGGGTGATGCAGGCAATGCTGGAAGAACGATGAACGAACCCGATGTCCGGTACGGTCGCGTGCGGCGGATGACGCGGGAAGACCTCCCGCGCGTGCTGCAGTGGCGCAACCACCCCGACGTGCGCAGGTACATGTACACGCAGCACGAGATCACCCTCGAAGAGCACCAAGCCTGGTTTGCCCGCAACGAACACGATCCGGCCAGGCACCTGCTGGTCTACGAGGACGAGTGGGGCGGCTGCGGATTCGTCCACTTCCACGCCCCGGGCAACGCGCGCATTGCCGAATGGGGCTTCTACCTCGCCCCCGACGCGGCCAGGGGGGCGGGCCGACGGCTCGGCCACGCCGCGCTGGACTACGGGTTTTCGGTGGCCGGCTTCCACAAGGTTTGGGGGGAAGCCCTGGCGTACAACGACCGATCGATCAGGTTCCACGAAAGCTTGGGATTCAGGCAGGAGGGCGTGTTGCGCGACCAATACTTCGACGGACAGGCGTATCACGCCATCGTCCGCTTCGGACTGCTCCATCACGAATGGCCCGGTACATCCACATGAACAACATTCCCAGCATCCGCATCGACGGCCGGCGCATTGCCGCAGACGAGCCGCCGTACGTCATCGCCGAGCTCTCGGCCAACCACAATGGCAAGCTAGAAACGGCCTTGCGCATCGTCGAGGAGGCCAAGAAGGCCGGGGCCGACGCCGTCAAATTGCAAACCTACCGGCCGGACACCATCACGCTGGACAGCGACGCCCCCGAGTTCCAGATCCACGGGGGACTGTGGGACGGCAAGACGCTGTACGCGCTGTACCAGGAAGCCCACATGCCCTGGGACTGGCACCGCCCGCTGTTCGACCGGGCGCGGGAACTGGGCATCACGATCTTCAGCTCGCCGTTCGACACCACCGCTGTCGACCTGCTGGAAGAGCTGGGCGCACCGGCCTACAAGATCGCCTCGTTCGAGGCCGTCGACCTGCCCCTGATCCGGTATGTCGCTTCGACAGGCAAGCCGATGATCATCTCGACGGGCATGGCGGACGCCGAAGAGATCCAGGAAGCCATCGATGCCGCCCGCGCCGGCGGGTGCAAGGAGCTGGCGATCCTCCATTGCGTGAGCGGCTACCCCGCCCCGGCCGAGGACTACAACCTCCGGACGCTGTCCGACATGATCAGGCGCTTCGGCGTGGTGACCGGGCTTTCCGATCACACGCTGGACAACACCACGGCCATCGCGAGCGTCGCACTCGGCGCCTCCATCATCGAGAAGCATTTCACCCTCGACCGCAATGGAGGGGGACCGGACGACAGCTTCTCGCTGGAGCCCCCTGAACTTCAGGCGCTGTGTCGCGACGCCAGAACGGCGTGGCGGGCCCTCGGACGGGTCGACTACGGCCGCAAGTCCAGCGAGCAGGGCAACGTCCAGTTCCGTCGCTCCCTGTACTTCGTGAAATCCATGAAGGCAGGCGATGTCGTGACGCCCGATGCCGTGCGCAGCGTCAGGCCGGGGTACGGCCTAGCACCCAAATTTCTCGAACAGGTAATAGGAAGGCAACTAACCTGCGACGTTGCCGCCAACACCGCAGTACAGTGGACCCATTTCCAATAACATTGCGACCGAGCATGATCCCTTACCTTGAAGAACGGTTTGTAGAGGGTTCCCCGATCTGCTTCATTCATTTCACGAGTCGCACAAAGAAGCCCGGGTCTTTCGAACGATATCCAACCCCTCCCGACACCAGCAACATATACCTAAACTGCGAGAACAACTCATGGTACGTGAATGGCATACCTCAGTTGGGTGACATGCCCACTGCGGCAAAAATGCTAGCGCAGCGCGCAAAGGCCCACGGTGCAGCAAAGATCGTCTGTGTTGGTGCCTCCATGGGAGCGTGCGGCGCCGGACTTTACGCTTCGCTAATGGGCGCGGACCTGATCGCCTTCGGCACCGAACTCTGGCCGAACATCTATGCGGGATACAGCCGGGAAAATCTGCCAGCCAACCTAATAGTGGATGCCTCCAAACTAGGAAACCCAACCCGAGCGCTTCTTATCTGCGGTATAACTTGGCTTTCCGATGCGATTTGCGCCAACCACTTCTCCAAGGCATGGAAAAATGCCGAAGCCATATACCTGAGAAACTGCGGGCACGAATCCGCCCGATTCCTGAAGGATCATGGCATTTTGGCAACCCTCTTGAAATCATTTGCTCAAGGCGAAAAAGCAACCCCGCTGCTCTCCGATATACCCACGCTGTCACAGTCAATAGTAGACGCATTATCCCCTCCGCACCCTGCAGAAACAAATGCCGAATCCCTTGAGAGATTTGCGCTTTCGCTTCAAGAGTACTTGCTGCCCGGAGAATGGTTAAAGATCGGACACTACCTATACGCAAGAAAAGCACTTCACCCAGCAGCACGGTTTCTGGCGAATTTTCGGGCCAAGTGTGGAGAATTCTCTGAAGCAACACTCCTGGAAGTGATGATTCTTCGCAAGCTCAAACGGTACCAAGACGCACTACAAATGGTTCGCCGCCTTGAGAAGAATGCTGTCCTCCGGGAACAAGCCCTTTGGTATAAAGCTCTTCTCCTCGAGCAGATTGGCGAAAAATCCGGCGCAGAGCTAACATACAAGACAATTATTGATGAACACAGCAGGAGCGCAATCGCTCTCGGCGCCGAAGAACGTATTCGCACTTTGTCGTCTGGGGGCACACCCCCGCTTCAGACGTAATCAATATATACCTTCACCACTTGTGTTCGTTCGCCGCTCAACCTCACTACAGCAGGAACGCTTAATTACGCCGAGCCGATACGTGACTCGGGTCCCCACCCTACCTGCTCTACTGCACGAATACGAAATAAAGTTCGGTCGCCATCGCTTTCTTCCTGGAAGTACGATTTTGGGTTGGGGCTACAAGCGCAGTGGCGAGATGGCGAGAAAACTGGCAAAGCGCCACGGGCTCCCGCTGCTGTACATCGAGGACGGATTCCTGCGGTCCGTGTCCCTGGACGATCCGCCCCTGTCCATCGTGGTGGACGACCTCGGCATCTACTACGACGCGACATCGCCCTCGCGCCTCGAGACGTTGATCGGGCGCACCCACACCCAGGAAGAGCTGTCGCGCGCCGCCCTGCTGCGCAACCGCTGGCGCCAGGGACGCCTGTCGAAATACAACCATGCACGCGAGGCTGCCTCAACCCCGGACACCCCCTACGTGCTGGTGGTGGACCAGACCTTCGGGGACGCCTCCATCACCCATGGCGCCGCCGACGCCGGCAGTTTCGCCCGCATGCTCGAGGCGGCGCTGGACGAGCACCCCCAGCTGCCCGTGTTGCTCAAGACGCACCCGGAGGTCGTCGCCGGGCGCAAGCGCGGTCATTTCGAGACGCTGACGCCGGGGCAGGCCGCCCGGGTCCGGCTGTGCGCCGAAGACGTGCATCCTTGCAGCATGCTGGACAGGGCAATTGCCGTCTACACGGTCACCTCGCAGGTAGGTTTCGAGGCGCTGCTCTGGGAACGACCCGTGCGGTGCTTCGGGATGCCGTTCTACGCGAGGATGGGGGCTGACGACCGACGAGCTGCCGGCGCCGGCGCGCCGGCGCACCGTGCAGCTGGACGACCTCGTCCACGGCGCGTTGGTCGAGTATGCCCGCTACGTCGATCCGGAAACCATGCAGCGGTGCGAACCCGAGCGGTTGATCGAGTGGATGTCGCTGCAGCGCAGGATGCGCGAGCGCTTCCCTGCCGAAGTCCACGCCATCGGGTTTTCGCAATGGAAGAAGCCCATCGTTCGGGCGTACTTCTCCGGCAGCCGCGTGACGTTCCACAAAGACGTCGAGCAGGTCCCTTCCGGCCAGACGCTTGCGGTGTGGGGCCGCCGCGGGGTGCCTGCCTCGAAACAGCCGTCGACGGTGGTGCGACTGGAAGACGGCTTCCTGCGCTCGGTGGGGCTCGGCGCCGATCTGGTACGCCCGCTGTCCTGGGTCATGGACCGCACCGGCATCTACTACGACGCCACCGCGCCTTCCGACCTGGAACTCCTCCTGCAGCACGCGACCTTCGATGACGCCCTGCTGGAACGGGCCCGGCGCCTGCGCGAGCGCATTGTCGCCGCGGGTATCACCAAGTACAACGTCGGCGCGGGAACATGGAGCCCGCCGGACGCAGGCCGGCCGATCGTGCTGGTGCCGGGCCAGGTGGAGTCGGACGCCTCGATCGCCCTGGGGGCACTGGGCATCAGGACCAACATCGGACTGCTGCAGGCGGTTCGGCGGTCGGCCCCCGACGCCTACATCGTTTACAAGCCGCATCCCGATGTCGTGGCCCGACTGCGCAACCCCGGCCAGGGGGAAGCCGAGGCGGAGCGCTACTGTGACGAGGTGGTCGTCGACACGCCCATGCACGTACTGCTGGACCAAGTGGATGCGGTCCACGTCCTGACCTCGTTGGCCGGGTTCGAAGCCCTGCTCCGGGGCAAGGCGGTCACGTGCCACGGACACCCATTCTACGCGGGCTGGGGCTTGACGAACGACAGAACCGTCCATCCCCGACGCACCCGCAAGCTGGAACTTGACGAGCTGGTGGCGGGGGCCCTGATCCTCTACCCCACCTATGTCAGCCGGATCACCAATGCCTTCACCACCCCGGAACAGGCACTCGACGAGCTGCTGACGTGGCGCGCACAGGGGCCCGTCCAGACGCAGTGGTGGCGCAAGGCGAGAAGGTGGGTGCTGGCCTGGCGGGAGCGACTCGGGCTATCCGACACGAAAATCTAATAGTTGAATCTTGATATCAGCCTATCGTGTTCCCCCGAAGCATGGCGTATCCCCGTGTCGTTCTGTGGCAGCCAGCACACATCGCTCGAAGCAGCGCGCTGCGCCCCCGGAACAGTGTCACCGGACTGAGCGACAATAGCGGGCTTGACGCCCCAGCTTCGTGCCCCCTCGTCACGAGACCGGGGGCATTGCCCGGTGTCGTCGGCCGTCTTGATGCCTTACCCTGAATCACTCCTGTCGCTCCTCGGTCACCGCCGCCCTCTGCTGCTGCAGGGGCCGATGGGTCCGTTTTTTGCGCGCCTAGCAACCTTCCTTGAAGCCCACGGGCAGGAAGTGCACAAGGTCAACTTCAACGGGGGCGACGAGCTCTACTTCCGGCGTCCCCGCGCCGTTCCCTACCGGGGGCGCCCAGCCGAGTGGCCGCAATGGCTAGAATCGCACATCCGGACCCATGGTATCGACGCGGTCGTGCTGTTCGGACAGACCCGACCCCTCCACATCGCGGCACGCAAGGTGGCTGCCGAGCTGGGGCTGCCTGTGTACGTCTTCGAGGAAGGCTACCTCCGTCCGAATTACGTGACGCTGGAGGTCGGCGGGGTGAACGGAGATTCTGCCATCCCCAAGGATCCGGCCTTCTACCGCTCCCGCCCCGCCCATCCGGTACCGACACCGACACCCACCCGGCAGCGCTTTTCCCTGATGATGGGGTACGCCATCGCTTATGGTGTGGCGGCAAACCTGTTGCACTGGCGATACCCGCATCACGAATACCACCGCTCGCTCAACCTCTTCACCGAATCGCTGAAGTGGCTGCGGGGAGGGTGGCGCAAGGTGTTCTACGCGTGGAAGGAACGCCATGCCCTTGCCCGGCTGACGGCGCCTGACCGTTCCAGGCAGTGGTTCCTCCTGCCGCTGCAGGTGCACAACGACAGCCAGATCGTCCATCACTCCCCTTACCCCAGCGTCGAGGCCATGATTGACGAGGTCATGGCATCTTTTGCCCAGCACGCCGACCCGCGGGACTGGCTGGTCATCAAGCATCACCCGATGGACCGTGCCTATCGCGACTACGGCAGCTTCATCAAGGCCCGCGCGGATGCACACGGCATCGGCCGCCGGGTGATGTACATCCACGACCTCCACCTGCCGACGCTGCTCAGGCACGCACGGGGGGTCGTGACGGTAAACAGCACGACCGGCATCCAGGCCCTGTCTCACGGCACGCCCGTTCTGACGCTGGGCGAGTGCTTCTATGCCATCCCGGGCCTGGTGAGCCAGAAGCCGCTGCGGAGCTTCTGGCGCAACCCCGGGCGGGTGGACACCGCGCTGTTCAAGCGCTTCCGCGAATACCTGATCCGGCACACGCAGCTCAACGCAAGCTTCTATGCCGACGCACCGGCGTTTGACATCGCCCATGTGCGACCGGAGCCGGGCTCGCGCCCACAGGACGACGTCTCCGCCCTGGTCAGCCAGCCGGGCCTGCTGGTCGATGCGACCCAGGCGCGGCGCGCGCTGTCGCCGGTGCAGGGCCAGCTGCTCGAGCCGCTGGAACCACCGGCCGCCGCGAGCGGCGAGATCTGGAGCCAGACCCAGCCGATGCGCATGCCCTGAGGCGGGCCGGTGCCGGCGGTGCGCACTACACTCGCACCCCATGACCCGCATCATCACCGTCAACCTCAACGGCATCCGGTCCGCCGTCAACAAGGGGTTCCTCCCCTGGCTCGAGAAGCAGACCGCCGACTTCGTCTGCGTGCAGGAAATCAAGGCCCACGAAGGCGACATCACCCCGGCGATGCGCACCGTGGACGGCTTCAAGTCCCATTTCCATTGCGCGCAGAAGAAGGGCTATTCCGGCGTCGGCCTGTACCTGAAGAGCGAGCCGAGCGACCTGGTCGTCGGCTTCGACGGCGGCGAGTTCGACAGCGAAGGCCGCTACCTCGAGGCCCGCTACGACCGGCCGGGCCGCAAGCTGTCGGTGATCAGCTGCTACTTCCCGAGCGGCTCCAGCGGCGAGGAGCGCCAGCAGGCCAAGTACCGCTTCCTCGACGCGTTCTTCCCGCACCTGCAGCGGCTCAAGGCCGAGCGGGAGTTCGTCCTGTGCGGCGACCTGAACATCGCCCACCAGGAAATCGACCTCAAGAACTGGAAGAGCAACCAGAAGAACAGCGGCTTCCTGCCCGAGGAACGCGCCTGGTTCACGCGCATGCTCGACGAGATCGGGCTGGTGGACGTGTACCGTCGCCTGCACCCGGACCACACCGGCGAGGCCTACACGTGGTGGAGCAACCGCGGCCAGGCCTGGGCCAAGAACGTGGGGTGGCGCATCGACTACCACATCGCCACGCCCGCGCTGGCCGAAACGGCCCGCTCGGCGGCCGTCTACAAGGACGAGCGCTTCTCCGACCACGCGCCGCTGACCGTCGACTACGGCTTTTCGGTCTGAACCGGCACCACGGCCGAGGTGCAGAAGATGGCGAGCGCCTCGCCGTCGTGCCGCACCGTGTCGATCTGCTGCCAGCCCTCGCGCTGCAGCAGGCGCACGGCCGTGGCGGTGCCGCAGTAGACCCGCGGAAACCCCAGCGTCCCGGCCAGCCGCACCAGCTCCCGCAGCAAGGCAGCGCCGATGCCCCGCCCGCGCCGTGACGGCACCACGTAGCCCGCCGCCGCCCAGGGCGTCAGGTGCGGATGGGTCGGCAGGCCTTCGGCCTTGAGGGCCGCCAGCCCCACCGGGACCCCGCGCTCGAACGCGACCACCCCGACCGGCAGCCGGGTCCGCGATGCGGCATACGCCGCCGCATCCGCGTCGGCGTCGCCCGGCCCTCCCGGCCCGTACCACCGCGGCCATTCGTTGCGGAACCACTGCGCCACCACCGGGCACAACCCGGCATGGTCGGCCAGCGGCTCGACGATGAGGTGGGGCGTCATGGGATGCCTCCGTTCAACTGGGCCCGGCCCCGGGCGGCGGCCACGCGGTTATACCCCGGCGCCCGCGGCTGCGCGCGGTGCACCCCTGGTAGGACAGGGCCGACACGCATGAGGCTCCCCGTCCGGCAGGAAGCGACGTGCGCTCCCCGTAGGCTGTACCCAGCAGCACAGGCCTAGCGCCTGCAGGACTGCCAAGGCGGGCCGGCCATGCCGGCCGCTCACTCACCCAACGCAAAGGAGCACGTCATGAACTGGGACCGCATCGAGGGCAACTGGCGCCAATTCAAGGGCAAGGCGATCGAACAGTGGGGCAAGCTCACCGACGACGATTTCGACCGCATGGAAGGCAAGCGCGAACAGCTGGTCGGCCGCATCCAGGAGGCCTACGGCATCACCCGCGACGAGGCAGACCGGCAGGTGCGCGACTGGTCGGACCGGTTGATGTGATGCACCGCAGGGGCGTTTCGCCCCACTCGTCCTGACTCGCGGCCGCCACCAGGGCGGCCGCGCGCTATCATGGTTCGTTTCGCTTTCCTGAGCGGACGAACCATGATCTTCGTGACCGGGGGCGCCGGCTTCATCGGCAGCAACTTCGTGCTGCACTGGCTGGCCGAGCATGGCGAGCCTGTCGTCAACCTCGACGCGCTCACCTACGCCAGCGGCCCGCACAACCTCGCGGCGATCCGCGACGACCGGCGCCACGTCTTCGTCCACGGCGACATCCTCGACCGCGCCCTCGTCGACCGGCTGCTGGCGCAGCACCGCCCGCGCGCCATCGTGCACTTCGCGGCCGAAAGCCACGTCGACCGCTCCATCCACGGGCCCGAGGCCTTCCTGCGCACCAATGTGGAAGGCACCTTCACGCTGCTCGAAGCCACGCGCGCCTGGTGGCAGCGGCTGCCGGACACGGAGCGGCGCGCCTTCCGCTTCCTGCACGTCTCGACCGACGAGGTGTACGGATCGCTGGAGCCCGACGCCGCGCCGTTCACCGAGGCGTCGCCCTGCCGCCCCAACAGCCCCTACGCCGCCAGCAAGGCGGCGAGCGATCACCTGGTGCGCGCCTGGCACCGCACCTACGGGCTGCCGGTGCTGACCGTGCATTGCTCGAACAACTACGGGCCGTTCCAGTACCCCGAGAAGCTGATCCCGCTGGTGCTGGTCAACGCGCTGGCCGGCGAACCGCTGCCGGTCTACGGCGACGGCCGCCATGTGCGCGACTGGCTGTACGTCGAGGACCATTGCCGCGCGCTGTGCGCCGTGCTGGCATCCGGGCAGCCGGGCGCCACCTACAACGTCGGCGGCGGCAACGAGCTCGGCAACCTCGAGCTGGTACAGCGGCTCTGTGCGCTGCTCGACGAGCTGCGGCCCGATGCGGCCGGCCCGCATGCGCGGCTGATCCGCTTCGTGGCCGACCGCCCGGGCCACGACCGGCGCTATGCGGTCGATGCAGGCAAGCTGCGCCGCGAGCTCGGCTGGCAGCCCCGGGAAACGCTGGACACCGGCCTGCGCAAGACCGTGCAGTGGTACCTGGACCATCCGGACTGGATCACCCGGGCCAAGGACGAGGCCTGGCAGGCCTGGATTGCGCGCCACTACGCCCCGGGGACGGCATGAAGCTGCTGCTGCTGGGCCCCCATGGCCAGCTCGGCTGGGAGCTGCGACGCGCGCTCGCGCCCCTGGGCGAGGTGATCGCGCTGGACCGCCGCGGCGATCCGGTGCGCGGGTGGTGCGGCGACCTGATGCAGCCCGTCGCGCTGGCCCGCACCGTGGAGGCGCTGCGCCCGGACGCGATCGTCAACGCCGCGGCCTATACCGACGTCGACCGCGCCGAACGCGAGCCCGGGCTCGCGATGCGCTGCAATGCAGAGGCGCCTGCGGCGCTGGCGCGTGCCGCGGCGCAGCTCGGCGCCTGGCTGCTGCACTACAGCACGGACTACGTCTTCGACGGCTCGGGCGAGCACCCGTTCGACGAGACCGCCCCCCCGGCGCCGCTGAACACCTACGGACGCAGCAAGCTCGAAGGCGAGGAACGCATCCGCGCCAGCGGCTGCCGGCACCTGATCCTGCGCACCGGCTGGCTGCACGCGGCGCGCGGCGAGAATTTCGTCTCGGCCATGCTGCGACTGGGTGCCGAGCGCGAGCGGCTGCAGGTGGTGGCCGACCAGGTAGGCGCGCCCACCGGCGCGGACCTCGTCGCGGACCTGAGCGCCCATGCGCTGCGCGCGGCGATGCAGCAACCGGCGCTGGCCGGCACCTACCACGCGGCCGCGAGCGGCTGGACCAGCTGGCACGGCTATGCGCTGCGGGTGTTCGACGGCGCACGGCGCCGCGGGTTCGCGCTGCGCGTGACGCCGGACGCGGTGGAGCCCATCCCGAGCAGCGCCTGGCCGGCCGCCGCGCGGCGGCCGCTCAACGGGCGGCTGGACACGACGCGCTTTCGCGCTGCGTTCGGCCTGCACCTGCCGCCCTGGGAGGCGGGCGTGGAGCGGCTGCTGGACGAACGGCTCGGCCCGGCGCAGGATGCCGGGCACTGACGAAGGAAGACGACCGTGCACACACGCAAGGGCATCATCCTCGCCGGTGGCACCGGCTCCCGCCTGTACCCGGCGACGCTTGCCGTCAGCAAGCAGCTGCTGCCGGTGTACGACAAGCCGATGATCTATTACCCGCTGGGCGTGCTGATGCTCGCGGGCATCCGCGACATCCTGGTGATCTCGACGCCGCAGGATGCGCCGCGCTTCGAGCAGCTGCTGGGCGACGGCAGCGCCTGGGGCCTGTCGCTGCGCTATGCGGTGCAGCCCGAACCGGGCGGGCTGGCGCAGGCCTTTCTCGTCGGCGCGGACTACCTGGACGGCGCGCCCAGCGCCCTGGTGCTGGGCGACAACCTCTTCTACGGGCACGACCTGTCGCGCCGGCTGGCGGCGGCCAACGCCAGGACGCGGGGTGCGACCATCTTCGCCTATGCGGTGCAGGACCCGCAGCGCTACGGCGTGGTCGAGCTCGACGCCCAGGGCCGCGTGCGGTCGCTGGAGGAAAAGCCGGCGCAACCGAAGAGCCGCTACGCGGTGACCGGCCTCTACTTCTACGACGAGCGCGCCGTCGCCTTCGCGCGCACGCTGCGCCCCAGCGAGCGCGGCGAGCTGGAGATCACCGACCTCAACCGCCTGTACCTGGACGCCGGCGAGCTGGACGTGCAGCTGCTCGGCCGCGGCGATGCGTGGCTGGACACGGGCACCTGCGAATCGCTGCTGGAAGCGGGCCAGTTCATCCACACCCTGGAGAAGCGCCAGGGCTTGAAGATCTGCTGCCCGGAAGAGATCGCGTGGCGCCAGGGCTGGATCGACGACGCGCAGCTGCTCGCACTCGCGCAGTCGCTGGACAAAAGCAGCTACGGGCACTACCTGCAGCGCCTGCTCAAGGAAAGACTGTTCTGATGAACGTCATCCCGACCGACATCCCCGGGGTGCTGATCCTGGAACCGCACGTGTTCGAGGACACCCGCGGCTTCTTCATGGAGAGCTTCAACCAGCGAATCTTCGACGACGCCGTGGGGCAGCACCACGAGTTCGTGCAGGACAACCACTCGCGTTCCCGCAAGGGCGTGGTGCGCGGCCTGCACTACCAGCTGGCTCCTCATGCCCAGGGCAAGCTGGTGCGCGTAACCCGCGGCCGGGTCTTCGACGTGGCCGTCGACGTCCGCCGCAGCAGCCCGACCTTCGGCCGGTGGGTCGGCGCGGAGCTGAGCGAGGCCAACCGCCGCCAGCTGTGGGTCCCACCCGGCTTTGCCCACGGTTTCACTGGTGCTGAGCGAGCACGCGGACGTCCTCTACAAGGCCACGGCATACTACGTGCCGCAATCGGACCGCTGCATCCGCTGGGACGATCCCGACATCGGCATTGCCTGGCCACCGATCGACGTCGAACCGCAGCTGTCGGCCAAGGATCTGGCTGGANCGAGGCTGGTCGAAGCCGAACTGTTTGCCTGAGTCATACATGTACAAGATTNCCGTCGCCGGCACAGGCTACGTGGGCCTGTCCAATGCCGTCCTGCTGTCGCAGCATCACGCCGTGGTGGCGCTGGACATCGATGCCGCGAAGGTCGAGACGATCAACGCGCGTCGCTCGCCGATCGCGGA
>Ga0065720_1018827_pt1 | contig 168868 bp, 145 predicted proteins | sample Thericmetagenome_FD_59107 | JGI IMG/M metagenome (GOLD analysis project Ga0065720, IMG submission 59107) | Thermophilic microbial communities from the Joint Bioenergy Institute, California, USA of rice/straw/compost enrichment - eDNA_2 v2... | ecosystem: Engineered > Solid waste > Grass >...
AAAAAAAAAAAAAAAAAGCCAGCTGGCGCTGTTAGGCTAAATCAGCCGTTTATCTTGTTATGTCTTGGATGTTGGGGTAAAAGGAGAAAGGGGCAGGAGAGGATTGTGGAATGGATGTTGACCTATATAGTCCAGAACTATAGGACCTCAACAATACGCATGAATTACAACCTACAGTGCCCTCGCCAACGATTAGATACGAAGGTATTTACGCCTGACTTGGCACCGAAGTACTACTTACAAGGAGACTATGAACCCTGAGCATTTGCATGTTGGACCTGTGGTCTGTGGGAGCTTCCTCCAATGCCCAAGGTCTAGCAGGCTCTCTGTACGCATACCTACATTCACAAACGGCGAACCCTCAACGAGGCACTGATTGGGTGGGTGACGTTGACTGGTGACTGGAATCCCGTCCAGGTCTGACTCTACGATCCAAGACATTCCCTTGCCGGCCTGTTTGTGCACCTTTGCGCTAGGCCAGCCCACCTGGAAAGTCGACGCGAAGGGAGGTGGCAAACTTCCAAAAGAGTCTCCCCATCTGGGGCAATATCGCACTATCCCAAAGTCAACACGGAGTGTTGGACTACAGCAGTAGGGGCTAAGATAAAACGCAGGCTGCTTGCGCTATGTTATAGGCACGATGCACGCAAGGAGCAAACAGTTTGGGAAGAGCTTGCTCAGCTCCAGGCTCGAGAGACGAATGTACGATCTAAACAGCCCAGTAACAGCAGCCCAGCTCATGTTGAATGTTCACGGTCTAATCAAAGAGATGAAACAGATGACTGGGAAGCCGCTGTGCACTCAGGGTCAAGTAATCCGTACGGATCCGCACTGTGCAGACGATCGAAGACTTCAATCGCTGGGAATATAGACCTGCGGCCCAATGGCACTGCAAAGTGCTCTCTCTGGATCCTCATAGGACACCGGTTGTATGCAAAGCCCAGGACTGGTCCAGTCCTTGGGAGAGTCTTGAGCACATGGAGGTGCGGGAGACCTGCAGGGCAAGCGTCTAGCAGCCCACGGCGGGACTGATGAGCTGTGGATTGGCTTTCGCCTGAAAACCCCACCAAGCTGCTTGTCGTCCTGCCAAGCCCAGACCCACTTTTTTAGCTCAGCATTCCAAGTTGGGACCACAGTCGAAGCCTAAGTGCTAACACAGGACGCTCGGCTGCCTCGCAGGAGCGTGCATGAAGCACGCCTCACCCGCCGGTTCCCTCGTACATCGCTTTCCTCCGTGCCGGACAGCTCATCAGTGGCTGGTGTTTACGTTCCCACGCGCCGACTGGAACCGTTAGCCCAGCAGCAGCGGATCCTCGCTCGTCTTCTGCTCTCGTCGCGGCTAGTCCACATGACTTTGGCGACGTCGTCGCTTGTGGTTGCAGGGCGGGCCCGAGAGGCTTGCCCTGATGTCTACATACGTCCCACAATATCTACGACGCTACGCCACTCAGGCGAAGGGAAGATTTGCAGAAGCATAGCCTGTACAAGCGTATGTATCTTGCTCTGCTCCTCTCTCCGAGCCTGGAGCTCTCAATTTTTTTTGGTCCCGGACGATGATTTTCATAGCCCGGGCTTGGCCGACATCAGCTATCAACACCCCGGCGATCGGACGACAGGCTGGCATCGATTAACTAAAGCCTGTCTCTTCACCGTCTTCTTGCCGTTTTGTAACGTTCTGCTCTTCTTGCTCTATGTATTGACTGCCAGCGCTGTGGCCTCTGGTGTTGGTGTTGTCATTTCCCTCTCCATCTCCACTGCTGAGTTGGCAAGTTTGGGAGGCAACTCGTCCACTCTGTGCTCTTCCTTTGCCTGCCAAAGTTACCCTCTGTGGCCCCGAAAACATACCATATCTCCAGCCTTCTTCTTCTTTTTACCCTTGTGTTTCTTCTGGAAACACAGATCGAGCTGGACTCAGAATCAAACTAAGACGGCGTCAGCGTTTGTTGCCCTCTCCCACCATCGCCCCCCTTCCCTTCCAAAGTGTGCTTGCAAGCTTGTGTGACACACCAGTCCCTCGCTCCCTCATCCCCCTCAACACTCTGAGCTTGGCTCTGCAGGATTCTGATAACAAGCGCAGTCCCAAGGCTCATCTGTTGATCCTTCTTTTTATCTTTTGGGCTTCTTTTCTCCTTTGTGTTCGAGAGCTGCCGGTCTGCTCGCTTCTCACAACCCCTCCCTGCTTTTGGAAGGTTTTGCATAGGCTACACTATTGGCAGCCTAGTAATTGGACTTCTGGCCTAATATTGGAACTATATACGTCTTGTAGCAAGGCCAGCCAGAGACCTTTTGATACAATCTGAACGTTACGGCCAAGTGGATGGGCCCTTGAGCTCAAGGTTGTCCAGCTCCCTTCTGACCGGTCTCAAAACTTTGAACTAACTCCCACCAGATACAAGTGCCGTGCCTTTCACGCCACATCTCATGTCACGAGTTCACTGAGCAGCGGTGATTATGGTCCAAAAGCCGAGTCCGCCAAAGGCAACAAAACAACAATGGCTTCCAGGAGGCCAGGGGTGCATAATTTTGGATGGTCGGGAAGCACTGGGTCAAAGGAACCGCGAGTGGCAACGGAAATTCGGAGAACAATCAAGACAGGCATCAAATTTCCGGAGAAGGAGACCGAGCCAAGTCCCCGGTCGATCCGGGCCCTACCACAACCCAGCGTCTCCAGCCGACTACCACAACCTTCATCTCATCGACGCCTGACAGACAGCAAATCCGAGGAACCACGTCTTGTCCAGCGACATCAGTCTCAAGATTCCGCTGGAAGTTCCCGCAGCTTGTCGTCAAAGAGTCCCTCTGGACCGTCCTCCTCAATTCCATCATCCACCAAGCTTTCAACTTCTGCTCTCAAGACTCGAAAGGTTCTAAGACGAAAACGTTCAGGACTGTCACAAGATACAGCTTCCAGCCAAGCCCATGCCCACAATGACTCGACTGGAACGATTTCTTCGGCTTCGCAGCCTCGGTCCCAGACCCCTTTGGACCTTTCAACGACTGTCCAGATTGATCGAGACTTGGCACAGAGCCCAACAGAAATCAGGGTAGCACAGCAGGTTGAAATATCCAAGAGCCAGGCAGTCACCATATATCCAGAACTGGACAGATACAGAGATGTCTCTACTCAGAATCGAGCCGAAACTCCCGGTTCCAATGTCCCTCCTCGGATAACTACTGACGATCTCCCCCCTCCAACGCCTTTGTTCTCCGGAAACAGCAGTCAAAGTGCCTTCAGTGGCAGCCCTTCGACGAGATGGTCTGAATCACCAGGCCCTGGTCCTTATAGCCGGGACACCACACCCACATCTTTCTCATCACACTCTCCAGGACTTGTGGCACCTATACGTATCGCTCCGTCTGGCTCCCTAAGTCGGCCGCCGGTAACGCGAAGAAGAGCTGGAAGTCTCTCCAATGAGGTCGTCTCGCCAGGTCCTGATCCACAGGGCCTACCAGCCGTCAAAGAGCTGCCTAGCTCTGCTTCCTCCAACTCGACAGTTCGTGCCACAGAGAAGGATTCAAGCATGCGGAAGATCAATACGCTACCCGTTCCGAACTCTGATGAGAGCCGAGAAGTTGGATCGCCATCCAATACTTCACTCAAGCCTTCACACCACCAAATAACATCAGCGCCTCTGGGACGCACTAATTCAGTTGCACGGTCACGCTTACCTAAAGCAACACAACCAGCCGCTTCTGCAAGGCCAACTCCTCCCCCGAGACCTAGCCGCGATGGCACTCCCGATCTGCAAGGGCAGCTAGAGCTTCCAATCCCAATAATCCATAGCAACCTGTCTGTAACTTCTATACCGGAGAGGCGAGAAAGTGGTCAGTTGATTCCAACTTCTTCCAGCAGGTCAGGATCTGTGTCAGCTCCGTCAGATCGGACAACTCATTCGAGGACTTCATCAAAAGAGGCTGGGTTGCCAACATTGACAACCGGCGAGGGTGTAAGGATTCCATCAAGACAAGGCTCGTCTGGACCAACTCGAACACCAAGTCCTGCTATTTCGACTTTCAAATCTAGATTTGGGCTTTTCGGCAGGCGGGCCAAAACGGCTCCTGAGCCAGCGCCACAGGTGAGAAAGGAAGATAAAAAGGACCGACCGCCAAGAAAGGGGCCAGCAGCTGGGACAGGGCATGAAGGCTATGGACGAATTGGCTCAGTGCGCCGGAAGACTAGTCTTTCACATGCGAGCCGCGCAATTCCTGGTACAATGTCCTCGCAGGACAGCTCTAGCAGCAATCAGTCTTTGGATAAGTTCTTGAAGGAGAGGATGGCTCCGGTCATCATCGCTGGTGGCGAGGTTATCGAAAACAGGAACCTGAGCATGGAACTCTCCCGCACTGAAAGCAACAGAAGCTCTGTTTTCCGACGGCCGAGTGTTGAGTCTCGAAACAGCTCCCAGGTGTCCTTGGCGTCTCGTGAAGTCCCCAAGAGAACCTTATGGCCATCCCCGTTTCCCCGAAATCCCGGGCAAAGCTCATCGCTAAGTGCCCGTCGACCCTCTGAGAGCAGCGAGTCTGATTTCCCTGGGAAAAAGCCGACCATAGCGCTTAGAAGATCCATACAAAGACTCAAGTCTGGAAAGCAGGATTCGCCGAAAATCCCCAAGCCGATCATTACTACAACTCCTGTTATGTCACCACCGTTGACGAGTTTGGATGCCAGCATCCTGTCAAATGACTCCCTCGCAGAACCTTCGATGATCCCAAACGCTGTATCATCCGCTTCGACAGATCTCTCCGCCCCTAAGAAGCTCACCAAAAAGGCGCGAACTCCGAGGTGTTGGAATCTGTTTGGTCGATCACAGGCCGAGAAGGACGAGTCTGCGCCAAAAACCGTGACTGCCACGGTCAAGGTTGTACCGAGCAAGCCGGTTGCGTTCTACACTATATTGGACGGATCAGAGCAGGATGACAATGAATCGTTGGATGTGGAAGAGGTTCTCCGTGAGGCCAAGGTCATACCTGATACCTTGGGACAAAATGGAAGCAGAAGACCGCCTGTGGTTCAGAACTCGACCACAGCTGCCTCTCCGAGTACCGCTCAGCCTGTTTTTGAGCCAGCAACCAGGGTCGGGCGAGCTGCGACAGTCCCAGAAACGATTCCGAATCAGCGTCTTGCGTCTACTTCACAGGCGGACCCTCTCCCGGCATCAGAACAACAGCCTACCTCGACAGATACCACAAAGGTGACGAGCCGGCCGAGTAGGCTTCCACAGATCGGCCGCATCCCGAAGGTTGGGAGCACCAAAACTACCCTGACGTCCCCAAAGAGTTCCTCATCGAGACAAAACACTCGGCTCAGCACACTGAAAACATCACCAAAGCCTGTCACCCAAGACGACGATTCGAAGGGCAAGGAGCCCAGCGTTCCTAGTCAAACCATGACACACCCAGACGATGATGGACGCGTGTTCAAAGATCCTTCCAATATCTCGGCCTTAATCCATTGTATTCCACGCTATTCGCCGCCGATTCCTCGCCAACCTGCGCAGGAGTTCCTCTCATTTTCTCCTCCGCAAGACTCGACTACGACGACGGCGTCATCCGACAGCTCGTGTGCTTTCCCCAACTATGCCAATGCGATCGGGATTGTACCGGAATCCCATGCTCCTCTCACTGAGGACGAAATCTGGGATGAGTACAATGACCTGCTTGGAGAGGACACGATCCAGTTCTCCGCAATGGAGGGGCCATCGGTTCCCAAACCCCTAAGGCTTGAGAGAGATAAGGCGAAGGAGATCGAACCGTCTCTTGAGTCTCCAACGCTCAGCCCTCCTCCTTTAGGCAGCCTCGTCGAGGTGCTGCGATCATCGAGTGTTCGTGGCTCTGATGTCCTGCAACAGGCCACAAGGGGACTGAACGGTGAAAGGATATCGGCTTTGCCAACTTCAATTCCGGAGAGCGGAAATCTGGCCACCACGGACGACAGCAATCCAGAAGCCGAACCGAACCAAGAAATTATCTCACTTGAGAAACAGGTTCGGCTGTCAGATGCCAGTGGAAGCAGTCAAGGCTCGGATGATTCCTCGCCGCTCGCTCAGGTCAACCTTCGCGTCGGCTCCATGACAGTGAGCAAGTGGCTTACTTTCGGTCATGTTTTGTTCAGTCCTGTCCGCGACGAGCTGATTCCCGTCTCCGGCTCTCTGAATCGTCCTTCGATTCTGGTGATTGACGGTCTAGGCAATGATGACTGGTCCTTTTACGCCGCAGAGACATATCCGGCTGCGACTTTCTTCAACCTCTCTCCTCGCGCTCCACTCCCAGCAGAATACCGGACCGAGTCATCATTTCCGCTTACTCCTCCAAACCACCATCAAGTCCAGTATCTTTCGTACAGGGATAAATTTCCATTTGGCGCCAACAGCTTCACCGCCGTCGTCTTTCGTTTCCCTGCTGCGGCCCCCGAGAGCCATTACCGCAACATCATTTCAGAAGCCCGTCGTGTCCTCCAACCTGGTGGATATATTGAGCTCTCGATCCTCGATGTGGATTTGAACCAAATGGGCAATCGTTGCCGCCGTGCAGTGCGCCGGCTGAAGGAGCGGATTCACATCACATCCCCCGACATCAGCCTTGCCCCTGCGTCTGACCTGATCCTTCGGCTCATGGGGCGGCGCGGCTTTATCGACATTAAGAGTTGCCGTGTTGGTGTCCCCGTTGCGAGCTCTATTGCGAAATCCCTCTCAGGAACCAACAGCAGCGACCCTAACAAGTCGGTGGAGGAGAAAAAGAAGTACAAGGACAAGCGCAGCCTCCCGGAGATGATGGACGATGAGAGCCCTGTTGCAGATGAAAGCATTGCCAAGTCTGTTGCAAAGGTCGGCCGCTGGTGGTACACACGTTGCTACGAGAGTGCAGCTGGCGTCGGAATAGACGGAGATGACAATGAGCAGCCGAGCTATCGCAGCATGTGGAGCGATAAGGCACTGCTCGCCGAGTGTGAGCAGTGGGGTACTAGCCTGAAGCTGATGGTTTGTCATGCGAGAGTGCCAGAGGGGCCAGCGCGTGTCGCAAGTATTTGAATCTTATATCGTACCTCAATCTCCAGCATTTTGATTTATTATCTTGTTACGTTCCTCTTCTTTTCCCGGTTATCAGCGTTATGATGGTCATGAATTGGAGCATGACCAGAATCATCAAGACCAAGAGGGCGCGAGCCCGAGGGTATTTCTCCTCTATCTTCCACGTTTTCCATTTTCTTTTCCGGAAATCTTCACGCAGTCGACTGGTGCGAAGCGGGATGACACTTGGTTGAAACATTCGACTTTCCGTGAATGTTGGATAATTTATAACGCGCAAGGCTGGTGTCTGTCTTTATTGTTCTCTCACATGTTTCGCCTTCTTTGGGAGGGGAGTTTCTATACATGTTCTCTGGCATGAACTCACTGGTTGGGTTACCCTCGCTCGACACACTTTGTCATGTGTTATGACTTTTGTTCGCTGTTGGTTGTTTACTCTGTGTATGAATCGTAATGCTGGTTTGGGTTTGATGATTGATACCGAGGGGGAAGTGTTGAGATTTGATACCCAATTCTATCCCAGCTGGCAGGAGCACATGAGAATGATGCCTGTATGTCATGTATGGAATATTGTACGGCTACGCTATGTATAATAAGATTCAAGGAGAGAAAGAATATTTACGGGATTGCGGAATGACAAATCTCTAAGCAATCTGAGTATTGGATTCTTGACATGGTTGGAAGGTGCTTGTAATCAGGACTGTCCCCAAAAGGTTGATTGGGTCTTACAGAGCTGTCCCTGGTGCTGAGCCCTGGCCACTTGCGTCCTACTCACATTTCGGCAGTGGCAAACCCTGGCATATGTCCCTTCCCCGGATTGGCGGCCGCTGGCGGCGTTCCCTCCGCTTGGGCCCAGACCATGCCGAAATTGAAAGCCCACTGCAGAGTGGTGGATCAATAGGCCAGGGAACTTTTTTGGCCGCTGCGTTTTGCCAGGCTAACAGGGTGCCCATTGCATCCGTTCGCGATCAACACTGGCCAGCATCATTTCCAGATCTCTGCCTACACCTACCTAGGTAGGTATTTCCCCAAACATCCGTCCTTCCTTTCGGTGCCCAACACAACCACCACGGCATCAAATACTTGCATAGAACAGAGTATACCGAACAGCAACCAGAGAAACTCGCGTCGTGCCCAACCAGCCAGAAAAGGCGCGGGCTGTCCAGACTCCTCGATTGCTGCGTCCACGGCGCAGACCCAATGTTGGCCGACTGATCTAAGATGGGCCTTGAGAAGTTGCGAATCCTTGGGCCTTTGTTCAACAACTGTCATCCCGTCCAATTCAGGTAGAACGACGGACCTCCCTTTCCTTCCTGCCTGTGCTACTCGTGCCGTCTTTGCTGCCCAATTTCGGATTACACCCCCGCGGCAAACCGGGCCACGCAAGGTCCGGTCGATGCTCGCTGCTTGCGTTGCAAAAAGGGGCTCCTCGGCTTTCCCGAATCCATCAGCCATGACGCGGCGCATTGTATGTTTACTCTGATGTCGTGATAAGAAACGGTAATCCTGGCTTACCAGTTCTCTTCTACCTTGCAGGTCCGCACGATAGTGCAAACATCCATCGCTGCCCTCTTCACTTTTATCGTCGTTTTCTTCCTTGACCGCAACTACCGCGTGCTTCCCAACGCCATTCATACTTACTTACCGACACACCATGATGGCTACGTCATCACCGACATCACCATCACCAAGTGTTCATCTATAAACATTTTCTCCAGCTGCAAGCTCGATCCAACGATCTGGACTCGCATCGAGAAGGACCTATACTTACGCACGGGAATCTTCTCGTCCGCTTACCTTCATGTACAGCAGAAGCGTGAAGAGGAACTGACACCCAATGATAAGGTTGTCATTGACGTCTCTGTTGGACGACTCAACCCGGGCGAGAGTGACAAGAAGAGTTGGAACAGGCGGAGTGACAAGGATGACGAGAAGTGGGAATCTCGTCCGGGTGGCTTGTGGATCAAGCGGTCCAATAAGCCTGGCGTGAGCGACTCTAAAGATGCTGTCACCGGAGTGGATGTTCTCTTTGGGGATGATGCTGTCGAGGTTAGGCCCGGATGGAACATTGTTGGCACTCCTCTTCTGTTGGACACCTCGTCAAACACCCCTGTTGCACTCCTCACGATTCGGCAAGGACCAGAGCCTGAACCCATTGACAAACCGATTCCGAAGATTCAGGACAATGGAAGGTTTAAGATCGTGCAGCTGGCCGACTTACACTTGAGTACAGGAGTTGGCCATTGTCGTGATGCCCTTCCGGAAGACTGGAATGGCGGTAAATGCGAGGCTGATCCTAGGACTCTTGACTTCGTTACCAAAATCCTAGACCAAGAAAAGCCCAACCTCGTTGTTCTGAGCGGTGATCAGGTTAATGGCGAAACTGCTCCCGACACACAGACGGTCAGTTGGCATACTACATTTGGCTCGTTTCTGATCTCCCTAACGCTTTCCCTCACAGGCAATCTTCAAGTATGCCAAAGTTCTGATCGAACGCAAGATACCATATGTCTCTATCTTTGGCAATCATGATGACGAAGGCGATATGTCTCGCGCTGCTCAGATGGCCCTAATTGAAAAGCTTCCCTACTCCCTTTCTCAGGCCGGCCCTGCTGATGTTGACGGAGTGGGAAACTATTACATTGAGATTCTCGCTCATGGCAGCTCGGGACATTCGGCCATTACAGTTTACCTTCTAGACACGCACTCCTACTCACCAAATGAGCGCAAGTATCCTGGTTACAACTGGATCAAACAAAGCCAAATTGACTGGTTCCGGAACACGGCGCAAAAGCTCAAGAAGAAACACAAAGAATACACTCACCATCACATGGATGTTGCTTTTATCCACATTCCCCTCCCGGAGTACACGACTCCGAACGTAACGATGGTGGGTGAATGGAAAGAGCCCAGCACGGCACCTTCATACAATTCGGGGTTTTTCGATGCTTTGGTTCAAGAAGGTATCGTCATGGTGAGCTGTGGACAGTATGTCACCCTTTGCCCCTTGCTTTTGAACCGCTTAAGCTCATTAATGCTCAGTGACCACGTGAACGAATACTGCGGTCTGTCATCAACCCCCGACGAGAAGCCGGCCATCTGGATGTGCCATGCTGGTGGAGCTGGTTTTGGTGGCTATGCTGGTTATGGTGGTTTCCACCGCAAGATTCGTGTCTTCGAGTTTGACATGAACGAGGCACGCATCACCACCTGGAAAAGAGTTGAATGGGGTCCAGATGTGGACAAAAGGATCGAAGAGCTGCGTCTGGTTGATGCTGGGAAGGTTGTTGCACCGGTGCAGGAGTAAATGGTTTGCAGGACAGTTGGTTGTATTAAGCGGGGTTCAAGACAACTCTCGGCTCGGATGGTTCAGGACGTTGGCGTTTGGGTGTCTATTACGGCCTGTTATCTGCAACTTCTACTCGTTTTCTCTCCGAGCTTTTGGACAGGGATTGAACCATTGACTGCCGTGAGACGTGCTAACTGTTGATAGAGAGCTGAATAAGTATACCGTAGGCGTATCCTTGTCACAACAAGTTCCCTGACTTCACGGAGCAGATTTCCAACGTTTCCTGGTCTCAATAAATTGGTTTTGCTTGGATGAGTTAGATCAATATGCGGAGCTGTCTTACAGTGTATTATTAATCATCACCTTGACAAACACTATGGCTTTCAGGTTCCCCTCCTTTTGTGGGTCCTCTGGCTGTTAATAAATGGCAAAGCGCAGCAGACTTTACCTTCATGCTACCTAGCATGATGGATGAGGAGGTGATTTGACATCAAGGTTTCTATTACTGGGACATGACTGGTCAGCCGATGGAAAGAGCTTCTCTGCTCGCATCACATCTGTCAACGTTGTCATCATCGGAAAGTAGCGGGAATTCCACTACAAAAATGACCGAAGCAATTCCAGAGCCGACCATACATTTGTATACAGCCCAGACTCCAAATGGCATCAAAGTGTCGATGTTGCTGGAGGAATTGGGACTGCCTTACAAGGTACCCATCTCAGACCGTCGGCAGCAGAACATGAATGGTAACGCCAGTTAGGTGACGGCCATCGACTTGGCCAAAAACGTTCAGAAAGAGCCGTGGTTCCTTGACATTAACCCTAATGGACGCATTCCTGCGCTCACTGACGTGCTGCCTAACGGCGAGCCTATTCACATCTTTGAGAGCGGCGCCATCATGCAGTATCTTGTCGACCGTTATGACACTGAGTACAAGGTTTCATACCCACGGGGTACCAAAGAGTACTGGGAGATGACTAGTTGGGTAAGTGGATGCAGTATTTGCCTCCAGTCGAAAGCTGATGTTCGAAATGCTCTGATGCTGATGACAAGTTTAGCTTTTCTGGCAGATGGGTGGGCTAGGGCCCATGCAAGGGTATGTTTGTCTCAAAAGATACCTGGGAAGTAAGACTAAGTGACACTCCACAGTCAGGCAAATCACTTCTCAAGTAAGTGTTGACTGCCAAGTTTGAGTTGGTATAGCGCGTCTCACTTCACCCAGGATATGCCCCTGAAAAGATCCAGTACGGCATCGACCGGTATAGGAATGAGACGCGACGTTTGTACCGAGTTATGGACACACAGCTAAGCAAGTCAAAATCGGGATATCTCGTCGGCGACCGCTGTACCATCGCAGACCTTGCCTGCTGGGGTTGGGTTGCTGCGTCCCGTGAGTTTCCCCTGGATGGCCCAAAACTTTTAATCATGAACCACTCGATGCTAACTCAGTGTTCAAAGATTGGGCTGGTGTTTCTCTTGACGAGTTTCCGCATCTGAACGCCTGGCTTGATCGTCTGCTGGCCCGGCCTGGTGTTGAAAAAGGCCGCCACGTTCCCAAACGGCACACAGTGCTAGACATGCGTGGCAAGAGCGAGGAGGAGCTAGACCTTGAGGCTGAGAAAACTCGGGCCTGGATCCAAGAAAGCATGAAGGAAGAAGCGAAGAAGTGAAGTTCGATATTTTCTTGTCCTAAACCAACTTACACAGCAGCTCATCGTTTGCGGGATCAAATGTTCCTCACTGGACCGGCATCAGGTTGCTGTACATATAGGACACAATTTGTAAGCATTCCAGCAATCCAGTTCGCCTCTGACAAAAGCCAAACAACTCTTCCTATCCAAGCAAATTACTGCCATACTACCATAATATGAGGCCCAAGCCTTCATCTAGCCAAAGTTGGATTGCCTACATGTTCATCCTGGCAGCCTGCATCATCCAATCGATACTTAGGGAAGAATAATCTGGCTAAAATTTCTTGGATTAGCATAACAACGCTTGGGCACCAAGGCTGGATTGCTAGGAGGTAGTGCTGTCATCTTTCCTAGCCCCTCCCGGCTCATCAAATGTCGTTCTATAATATTTCTTCAACAAGCCCGCATGGCTCAGTGGTAGAGCGTGACACTAGTATGATGCACTGACCCAGGGCTATTACACCGGGTTGCGTGGACATATCTGGCTATGTCAAGGTCGTCAGTTCAATTCTGGCTGTGGGCAAATCTACTTGCCAAGTTAGGATCCATGGACCACTCAATGGTCCATTACTTACCAGTTGTACTGTGAATTTTTGTGCTTGTGGAACTCCGTGATATCACGCCACCAAGGGCTCGAGGAGCATTTTTCTCTATGGATAAATGCAAGTGTGTGAAGTAGATCATCGATAACTGCATCAAATATCACGTGCCATTCTCTTCCCGGAAAGTGAGGCATGCCCCACAGGGCAGGAGAAGCAGAAGGGATTGTTGCCTGTCTCTTTTGCCGCTGGCGCGCCTCATGTCCGACTCCAACACAAACGGATTTATTTACCTTTCCCAATCTATCGACATCTGCCCTGCAATTTGCATTGCGCATTTTGCTGTTCCCGGCATTCCGTTGTCGGTTTTTTTTAAGAAAGTTCTACTCACACGCGATTGACGCCGGCACGATGGCTTGGAGAAATCAAGGCATCACCGGTTCAAACAACATTCCCTTGGGGAAGCGCCGCTTTGGTGGCGATGCCGATAAGGACAAGGAAGATGACGCGACTAATGGTAACATCACGACTTCGAACGGCATCGAGAATGGCGATCTCAAGCGCGGCCGCAGTCCGGAGCGTATGTTTGTGGTGGCTAGTTGTATTTCACGACCTGTGGCTAATGATGCATGCAGGTTCCGAAGAACCGCGTCGTCGAAAGAAGCGTAATCGTTGGGGCCAGGCTAGTGACAACAAGGCTGCTGGTTTAATGGGCTTGCCTACCGCAATCGTTGCCGACATGACCGCAGAGCAGCTGGAAGCCTACACATTGTATCTGCGCATTGAGGAGATTACCCAGAAGCTAAAGATCGACGATGTTGTTCCCGCTGATGGAGACAGGTAGGTTGGCTTCTTGGGGCAATTGAAGCCTTTGTGGTCTGGATGTTCCCTGACGTGTGCAGGTCTCCATCTCCGCCCCCCCAGTACGACAACCATGGCCGTCGCATCAATACTCGCGAGTATCGTTATCGTAAGCGCCTCGAAGATGAGCGTCACAAGCTGGTCGAGAAGGCCCTCAAGACGATCCCCAACTACCATCCACCTTCCGATTATCGCCGGCCAACCAAGACCCAAGAGAAGGTTTACGTGCCAGTCAACGACTACCCAGAGATCAACTTCAGTATGATTGCTAACCCTCTAACCTTCCTAACCATTCTTGAGTCCCCCTTTCCCCTGGTTTGGTACTTCGCCAAGGCACTTGTGTGTTGGCATCCCTACCGTGATGCTGCGCTGTGCGGGCGTTTGCGCTGGGCACTAACCTAACCACTGCTGCTTCCCCGTGTATTCCGGTTTACTAACACTTAGCTCTCCCCACTTAAGTTGGTTTACTCATCGGTCCTCGTGGCAATACACTCAAAAAGATGGAGGCAGAGTCTGGTGCCAAGATTGCTATCCGTGGCAAAGGTTCCGTTAAAGAGGGCAAAGGGCGGTCTGATGCTGCCCATTCCAGCAATCAGGAGGAAGATCTGCACTGCTTGATCATGGCAGACACTGAGGAGAAGGTCCAGAAGGCCAAGAAGCTGATTCACAATATTATTGAGACAGTGAGAATCTCCTGCTTTCCCAGACAAGATCGAATGGCATGAACTAACACGTCCAGGCTGCCTCTATCCCCGAGGGTCAAAATGAGCTTAAGCGAAGTCAGCTCCGTGAATTGGCTGCTCTGAACGGCACACTGCGTGACGATGAGAACCAGGCCTGTCAGAATTGCGGTCAGATCGGTCATCGCAAGTACGACTGCCCCGAAAGGCAAAATTACACGGCCAATATCATTTGCCGTGTCTGTGGTAACGCCGGCCATATGGCTCGTGATTGCCCAGACAGGCAGAAGGGTGCCAGCTGGCGCAATGATGGTCCTCGGGGCGGCAGTCGGTTTGGAGGTGGCGATGCTGTGGATCGCGAATATGAGGTAAGTTGCAGAAGCTACCTATCACCGTCCGAATAGCACCAGACTAGGACATTATACTAATTTTCCTCAGCAACTCATGCAAGAACTTGGTGGTGGTCCTGCTCCTGCGCGCATTGAAGCTGGTCCCAGCTCTGGCTCTGGAGGTGGGAGCGAGCGCCCGTGGGCTCGTGGTCCCACAGGTGGTCCTGCCCCGTGGCGCGTTCGTAACAACAACCCCAGCCACGATACGGATGGTGCTCCTTCGGGCCCTTCAGGCGGGACTGCTCCATGGGTGCGTGACCGCGAGAGAGATCGTGATCGCGGATTCCGCGGGTCAGACGGCCCTGCCGCAGGCGACAGTTACTTTCCAGGCCAGCCCTCGTACGGAAGTGCTTCTGCACCTCCTGGAACTGCACCTTGGCATCAGGCACCTCCCATGGGTGCTCAGCCTCCTCCGCCGCCGTTTGGTTATCCTAGCTATGGAGCTTATGGTGCCCCCGGTGCTCCTCCAGGTCTTCCTATTCCGCCGCCTGGCCTTCCTCCTCCCCCTCCTCCTCCAGGAGCGTCAGCTCCTGGTGCTGCTCCTCCCGGTCTTCCTGGTGGTCTCAACACACTTATCCAGCAATATGCTGGCGCTGTGCCCCCACCGCCCCCGCCGCCCCCGCCACCTCCCGCTGGAGATGCTCCTCCTCCTCCTCCGCCCATGGACTTGCCGCCTCCCCCTCCCCCTTCCGGTGCTTAAGTGCAAACGTTGGGCTCTAGTTCAATATACTGGTGTGCTGGGCTCGGGAGCCTCGTTTACTGACTAACAGGGTGCTCACTGGACTAGTCTACTATACTCTGGCTTGGTCAATCCAGACGGCCAACGAACAGGATCGAGGGACGATTTTCTTGCAACTCCGGGATATGCTACTAACTGTACAATTAGTAGAGCACAAGATTGCTTTATATGAATTAGTTTAGATATTGCAAGGTCCACTGACATGACTGGCACTAAGATTGTCTCTAAGCACGTCTGTCCGGCGAACAGGAGTGGAGTGCCTTAAAGTAAGTCTGCACTGAAGAGTCCTCTTAGCTCAAGAATAGGTCTATAGACATACTCTGTAGAGGCAGGCCTCTTCGTGAAACTGGCCCCAATAATGCTAGTTGATGACATCACTGCTAGGAGCTTGGACCACCTGCAAGGGGCTGGAGCCTCTCGCCCACCATGCATGTAGATGTCCCCGCAGCCAATCCCAGGGCCACAGCAGCTCGTGAGCTTCGCCCTGGGTGCCATTGTCCATGCAGGTCGCGTCTCTTGTGTGACAGAGCTCACAGGTCTCTCCCAGTCCAGATTCTACACAAATGCAGTTTTGCCCTCCATTTGCATAGTCCAACAAATTGCCCCCCTTTCATCGTTTTTCTCACTCATTTTGTGAGCCAACGGCCCTCCCATTTCCGGCTGCTTGTTTGTATCTGACAAGAGTTTGAGAGCAAGCGATTCGATTGTTGTGTCTTATCCACCTCCGGGCTGTTGGCGCGCTGTCTCAAGCCAACAGCTACACTCGGGACAAGTCGTGTCGCGGCCTGCCTTCGGTCTTAACAAACCCGTTGGGCTGACTCAGCTGTCGCATTGTCTCCTCTACCTACTGCATCTACCTGAGGTATCTTCTGTCTGTCTGATGGAACGCGCTTCTTGGAATTTAGTCTAAACACACGTCTTGGACTATCTAGATTACCATTCTATGGTGGTCACTCCGCTTCTGAAGAGCTAATGAAGTCTTGGGCTCTTTAAACCTCAAGCCCCAACTGTGACGAACAGTAACCAGTGTTATCACCGACACCAAATTTACATTGGCTTGCTCGTCTCATAACTCCAGTTTCGACCTCACAGTTGCGCTGAAGGCTGTGTTACAGATCCTGAAAAGGCTCACCATGGCAAATCCTTTCTCCTTTCGACCAGGCCAGGTCACCTTCTGGACAACCCTAGTCTACCTCGCCCTTCTTATTCCCATCATCATTATCAATGAAGCCCCTCCTCCATCGCCACGAAACACTGAATCTCCCCTTCCAGGCATCAACCTCACCCAGGCGTGGCTAGACTTGACCACTATTACCCGCGCTTATCATCCGTACAACAGTCATTATAATGAGGTTGTCCGGGGCTACCTTCTCAAGCGTGTACGCGAGATCTTGGAGGGAAATGGTGTGGCCTGGAATATTGATGGGTAAGTCTAACCAGAGTTCAAGATGGTTATGGGTTCTTATTGATTGCTGTTTTGTAGAGCCCAGTCAAGTGATTCGAATCCTGCTGTTACCGTATTTGACGACACCACATCCAATTGTACATTTCTCATGGAATCGAGTGTAGTGCCTGGCACACATGCCCCTCGGGTGGCCGCTTACTTTGAAGGCACGAATATTCTCGTCTATGTTCGTGGAAAGCTTGATGATAAGGGCAGCTGGTGGATGACGGCCGGTCCCCGCAATTTCGGGCATGTCGAAAAGGGCTTGACATTGGTCAACGCTCACTACGACTCGTAAGACACTACGCCATCTCAGTTGAGCCAGTGTGCGATTTTGCTGACGGATTGCGTAGAGTGTCCACGGGCTACGGCGCCACAGATGACGGCATGGGTGTGGTGACTTGTCTACAACTGATACAGTACTTCACGACTCCGGACCATCAGCCAGATAGAGGAATCGTCATCCTGCTCAATAACGGCGAGGAAGATTGGCTCTACGGTGCTCGGGCTTTTGGACAGCATCCTTTGCTCCCGTACATTCATACGTTTTTAAACCTTGAGGGCGCAGGGGCTGGAGGCAGGGCCAACCTATTTCGTACGACAGACCGCGAGGTAACAGCAGCCTATGCTGGATCTCCTCATCCATTCGGTACTGTCATTGCCTCAGATGCCTTCGGTTTGGGCTTCATCCGCAGCGGCACTGACTACTCGGTTTTGTACAACGTTTATGGCCAGCGAGGACTCGATCTAGCCTTCTTCAAGCCACGGGCCCGTTATCATACTAATCAAGACGATGCGCGTCACGCTTCTCTCGGCAGTTTGTGGCATATGCTGTCCGCTGCGGTTCATACGACCTCACGTTTGTCCAGTAACGCCATGGGAAATCGTTTCGTTGGGCCTCGGCCAGATGGTGCTCGTAACAAGGTGCGCAACGGTCGTCCCAGCGACGGCGTCTGGTTTGATCTGTTCGGCAAGGGCTTTGTGCTCTTCGGTCTTAGAGGAATGTTTGCCTGGTCCTTGACCTTGTTGGTCACCACTCCCCTCATTTTGATGTTCATTAGCTATGTCCTGCACCGTGTCGACAAGTACTATCTCTTCAGCTCCCGCGCTGACGATGTGCGTGGCCATGCTGCGGATGATGACGGGCATGGGCTTGGTGACGAACCCGTTTTTCTGGGTGGCTGGAAGGGCTTCTTCCGGTTCCCGTTTGCGATGCTGGTATCTGGCTCCCTCACTCTGGGCTCTGCGCTTCTGATGAAGAAAGTCAATCCGTTCATTGTATATGGTAACCAGTATACTGTGTACGTATCGAGCTCCCTGATTTTTGTCAAGGTTGACCTGCTAATGATAACGTAGCTGGGCCATGATGGTATCGTTGTTCTACTTCTCCTTTTGGGCCATCATGCGCGGTGCCAACTTCGCGAGGCCCAGTGCTCTACACAGGACCTATGTTCAAGTTTGGCTCTTCGTTATCGGCTGGGCTATCCTCGTCGCCGTTACCGTTAGCGAAGACCGCCTTAAGATCGCAGCCGGCTACGTGTTTGTATTTCTTCAATCCTCCCTCTTCTTAACACTCTTCATAGCCCTCTGTGAAATGTTTGCATTGCCGAAGAAGGCAATCTGGGCTGCACATATTCGTGAGGCATGGCAGAACCTGCAGGCCCATGACTTCCTCCAAGGCCAGACCAGCATTGGTGAACACTCACCGTTGCCACCAGTCCTTCGTCAGGAACAAGGACTGTCACCAAGGGGTTCGAATCACCCTGCATCTCCGCACACCAACAACAGAGACAACACTGACGACGATGTCGAAGCCGAGCTGCCGACTGAAAGGACACCTCTTGTTGGGGGCAATATCGGAGGGGTTGAACAGGTCCCGACGACTTTTGCTACCACCTACAGGAGATCTATCTCCTCTCTGGTCAAAAAAGCACGCCAAAAGTACAGCACTCAGGGGTATGAGGCCTTTGAATATGAACAGCCCTGGTCCGCTCACCTTCCCACATGGACTTGGCTCCTCCAGTTTCTACTACTTGGCCCCTTTACTATCGTCTTGGTGGCACAGACGGGCCTTATGCTGGTTGATGCTGTCCATCAGACTGGCGCGGATGGTAGCAACCTGCTCCTTCCTTACTTGATCATATTTCTCTTTACTGTCCTGCTCATCCTGCCCCTGACACCCTTCATTCACCGAGTCACCCACCATATTCCTGTTTTCCTGCTGGTGGTTTTTGGATCCACACTTGTGTACAACCTGGCTGCATTCCCCTTCTCAGCCTCCGCCCGTTACAAAGCCTACTTTATCCAAACACTTACCCTCGACAACCAGACAAATACCATTTGCTACAACGGTATTGAGAAGCCAGTTCGCAAAATCATTTCCACCTTACCTTCTTCTTTGGGTAAAGAAGTTGCCTGTAGTCCGTCGAAGCGCGAGGGCCTGGTAGCGTGCTGCTACGAAGGGTCGGGACTCCCGCTACCAAAGCTCACCCAATCACATGCATCATATAATAAAACCGAATGGGATAGCTACAGAGACCTTGTAAACATCAACGCCACCCGTCTGCCGTCATTAGCGCCCGATTTATGGCGCGCACGCCTGGAGATCTCTGCCAGTAACACCAAGGCGTGCTTTGTCGAATTCGCGACGCCAATCTCTGCCCTCAAGGTTCACGGCAGTTCTGCCTGGGATGACCGCTTCGGCGTGCTCCCGGAGTCTGGAATCAAGACATTAAAGCTGTGGCACCGCGAATGGAATAAAACTTGGGTTGTCGATGTGGAATGGAACGGACAACTGGAAGAGAATGATGGCAACATCTTTGATGGGCAGTCAGGCGGGAAGCGCCGAAAAATGATGGGTAACGGGGAGCTGAAGACCAGAAATCGCCATAGCAATGGGCTCCATGGAACAGTGGCCTGCATGTGGAGTGATGCAAATGAGCCGAGTTCGATCCCGGCCTTGGAGGAAGCATTGCAATATGCCCCCGTATGGGCTACGGTTTCTAAGCTTTCAGAAGGGCTTGTAGAGGGAAGGAAAGTGTTCTCAGTGTGAGGAGGGGGATGACTCAAGGTCTCACTGCGCAGTGTGGGTTTGATTCAGTTTTAACCGGTGTCGGCTGGCTTAAGTTTGGTTATGAGAAATCAGGTTCGACAAGCTCATGACGATCACCCATGGTGCGGTGGATTAGTCTGTTGAGTATCGTGTTTTTAGCAATCCTCTCGGTCAGCATTAGGAAATCAAGGTTTATGGCAAGCCAGTGGCCAGCTTTTAGTAATGGATCTTATGGTTTCTAGACTTGTGTTTTCCAGGAGGGGTCTAAGGGTGTGTGTATAAGCGGATGTACCATGGGCTTTCCTGGGATGCCAATGGCCTCAACCCTAATACCTGACACCAGTTACCCAGAAGTTACTTCCAAGATAATTGGGCTAGCAGACATCGTATTTGCCACTCCGGTCATCACGGAATCCCCCCCTTTCTGAGCGGAATTTGTTTTACTTAGGTCCTTGATCTTCGGCGTGAACGCTCTTTTATCAGGATCAGGAAAGCTGGTAATCTGACTTAGGCCGTGAACTTTGTGTTAGCGTCAGTTACAGAGCGAATTCTGTTCTGAGGGCCCCTGACTTCCATGAGATTACTAGTTTGGCGAGTTTCATGTTCATTATCTGAATCTACAGGCACTGTGACTCCAAACCTGTTTTCTCACAGACCCATGCTCTTGAGACTTAAACTGTCCAGTTCGTTCTACTCCCAGCTTGCTGACCACACTATGGCATTCTAAAACACCATGTCTAGCCAGGTAACATCAGCACATGTATTGCACTGCATACACAGCAAGCTACGGCACACAAGCGTTGTACTTTAGTTTCTCGATGGTGCACTCATCCGTAGTGCATGTCTGAACGGAAGGTTGTGCCAGGGGAAAACTGTGTAACTGACACAAAAACAGACAGTCTTTGTCCGATAAATGAATGTTTGGTATATACACTCTTTATGATTCCTTGTCTTTGATGGTGTGGGACAACAAGTGAGTTAGAAGCAGTAAACTTTTGAGTCTGCTGATTCTAGCCAGGACAGAGACTCTCGAGAGAAACAGACAAGTAGCAGCTTCATGCCGATGTACTATCAGAGCCGGTATTGTACAACATGCCAGAGACACGGCTGCTTCCTCGACAGCTTGTCATCAGACACTATGCACTTGTGTTTGAGTCGTCATACTAGTGGCGCAGGCACATTGTACTTCCAAGTATTATGGACAGAAGATGTGGGAAAAAAACCGCCTGGTTACATTGCAAGGTCAAGACCTGGATATGGGTGGTATAAAAGAAATCGCGTGTCCGAGAAGTTTTGGTTGTGCGGCCATAACCCGATATCAATCTAGGCCTTTAACAGCCAGGCATTCTGGAACTCCTCATCTGGCTTGGTAGGCTCAGTGGTATTTCATGCTCACATATCAATTGCCAAGTTACAATAGTCACCAGGCAAATACCAACATACAGCAGGCAACAGCCAGCAGGAAAGCCTTCCGTGTTTTGACATGACTTAGACAAAACGGAAAGGGCAACTCTATTATCGCTATTCCACCTGATTGCTTTTCATTCAGGTCATCAGTGTGCTTATCGATTAAGAACTTCTGGACCACACATCTTCCGAGTCGTTACCAACTTGAATTTTTCTTTTCTTGGACACCTCTCTTCTGCGGACTCCCTCTCATTCTCTATCTTACACGTATGTCCTATTTCCCTCCTCTCAATCCAGCCTCATCAATATCTGTACAATAAATCAGTCAACATGGTCGCTACACCAAACATCGGTCACTTCCTTCTCTGGGCCGCTGTTGCTCTGGGCATGGTTGGCGCGCTCCCTGTACAGGACTCTACTAGTATGGTCTCAGCGGAGAGCAGCATTTCCTCTCCGATTCCACCATCAGAGACGAACGATGATGTCGCTGCTCTCTGCACTGATGGTGTATCTGCCACCAAGCAGAACTCCGCCGGCGGCTATCCGATCAACAATTACACTGTGGTCACTCCCGGAATGAACTGGACCTCGTACACGGTTGACGGCGACTGGTATCACAAGCATTATGTCTCCGGACCTCATGTGCGTTATTCTCTCCCATTGTATATAACATTGGACTTGGCTCTAATCCTGAAGCAGTACATGACCTTTACCCATGCGAGTGATCCTTTTGGTGCCTTCAAATGCCAGTTCACTTGCAATGCCGACTCGAAGTGCGCCTCATTCTTTGTCTGGTATGGTAAGTACATGCTAGTTTACTTTGATTCTCTCCAATCTCATTCCAATCCAGACCGTGCGATAGCTGATATCAATCTCAGAGGACATTGGCACTGAAGATGAACATCTCAACTGCGTTCTTTTTGATGCAATGTAAGACACAGCTCTCTCTACTTGCATTTCTAATTGCTAACTAAAGGATAGCATTCCCGCCTCAGCCTTTGTGAAGACTGAAGGTATCATCTCAACAGGTGCTTACGACCGACTCTGCGACAGCCACTCCGTCTAGGGAAGTAGCCGAATCCTCAGGCAGAGGAATTCGGCAGGTGGCGGCGTAGGCAGTCAGGAAGCTAGATGTCATGGAGAGTATGCACTACTTCACCCTATGAGTTCTTTAATGGTGTCAACAGCTTCGCACCAAGATATAAACACATTTTCTGCGGGGTCTGATTAGAAGCTGTTCAGAAAGGCATAGATCATCTAGGAGAACTGGGTGAAAATTTCCCTTAAGTATGGACTTGTAAGAACAGCATGCAAGACAAAGTGTTTGCCCTCGAATATTTGCGTGAATGAATCCTCTTAAGATATCATGGTTGATTGCGTTTAGATATATCCACCATGATTAACCCATGCTTTCAATTCTCGTTTCTTCTGACGATCCCAAATACAAGAACACCGTTAAATCGTGATATAGTCGGTCCAAATCACAGGCACTTGCATAGATCATCCACCCATCGATTAAAGCGGTTTTACTCTTCCATTCGATCTTCACGTCCAGAGGCCTGGGATGTCATTCTCCCAAGATGTTCCCTTGCCTTACGCCACAACTCTCCTTCCATTTCCCTCTCAACAATGCTACTTGCCATGTTGAGTCTGCCGACATCTAGTTTTCCATACCTCCCCATGCCGTCAGGCTCCAGCCTTGCTTTGGGAGCGGGAGCAACTGATGCATCAGCCGTGATTCCTGCAGCCTGTGGCTGTCCGGGGATCATCTGGGGCTGAGGCAGCTGCTGTGCTTGCTCTTCAGTAGCACCGGCTCCAACGGTCCCAGCCCCGCTTCCAGTGCCACTCTTCAGTGTTATGATCCCTGCCTCTTCCAATGCATAGATCTGCCGCGTTAGATGCTTATCAATCCGATCAATAGTGCGAAAAAAGTCATTCTGCGCGGTTTTGAAGGCAGTAACGGGGTCAATCCCACAGCTAGAAGGGGGCGTGTCATTCGGGTTGCTAGTATCCGAGGCAGAGGGAGAGTTGGACTCCGAGTCTTGCTCTTGGAAAATTCTCTTTCCAGGTGGGGTGGCCAGAGCCTTGAGAGCAGCAGACAAGTGTTGGAGGAGAGATGCTATATCCTGTTGGGCTTAGTTAGCAGAAGGAACATGCATGGTTACTTCTAACTGGTAAAACAAACTAACATTGTCAATTTCGCCGAGCTGTTGAATTCGTTCAGCCGGAGTAAATGGCTTGTGAATATCGACAGGAAAACTACCAGCATCGCTTTCAGGGACGGATGACTGAGATGGCTGGGCCATTGTTTGTATATGAATGGTATGTAGTGACATTGACGGGAGGGCTTAATATGGTACTTGCTCTCCACTACTAGAGAGAAATACAAGATATGCTCTGAAAAGACAAGCTGACTAGGTAAGGTAATTCAAATGCCTCCTTGCCAAGTATTTCGGGGTTTTGGTGAATAAAATTAGATCGAAAATGCGCGTCTATTCTAATCTGTACCGTGCTTCGCTTTCGGCCTTCACGAGCAGTGAGCCGTGCATTGGTCAGTGAATTAGAATTGGGATCTGGAACTGAGGTACGTAATAAGCTGCAGCCCCACAATCTGCGGCTCCTTTGGCTGCCCCACATATCCATCCTGTGGGTTCTGGGAGTGGTGGTGCACAGGCCACCAGATGCAGCCTTGGTAGGAACTTGCCGTTAAACCACGACTGGCTCTCACTATTTCCCGCCCACGCGCGATTGACTGTCAAACCGTCATCTTATACAAACTCCCTCGTCGATCCTCCGTTGTCAAATTCTTCATTTGTGGTAACTTTCTCGTGCCATTGATATTTTGAGACCATAATTACTGCGTAGTCTCTGAATTGCGACCTCTTCAAGCATCTATTCCTCCAATCATCGCGAACCAGACGCGTACCTACCCGTGGCAGAATCACTTCGGCTGCCTTAGGTAAGTCGACTCTCAAACCTCAACACCTGAAATGATTTGCAGTGAATCTAGCTCTTTTTGTGGCTACCAGATCCTTCGCATCAGATAAGTGTTTGATTGTGAACTGACGGATCAAAGCAGGCCAGCATGTCGAACCCAGCTCCTCAGGCCGCTGGCCAGGGTGCTGCTGGAACCCCTTATGGCAACCCCCCTCCTTCAGCAGGCGGAGCGGGCAGTGGCTCGGCTGGTGCATCAGCGCCATCTACCACTCCATCTGCCCAGAATCTAAACCAAATTGTAAGCGATGGATAGCTCTATTTTTACAGTGTGCTCCAATTGCCTTCTGCACCGTCCTTCATCCATGGGCAAGCGCCTGACCGGATATTCGGTTGTAAGCATCTTGCCACTTTGTTCGATTTCGTGAAAGTCTTCAAGATATGCAGCCTCATTTCTGGGAATTTCAAAAGCCTCACAGTCACTCGAGTCTCAAAAGGGGAGCGTCGGTTTCAGATATGTTCTGAGCTTCTCATGCTACAATTATGACCTTGTTGGTCCCTCGGGGAACACAAAGCGAGGGGACATTGGTTTAATAGCTTCACTTTCCAAAAGGTTATCATAAGCCCTCTGTGCTACAGTCTATATCTATTCTTTTTCAGAAAAGGAATGCAGCACCGAAGTTATGGAATCTTAGGTCATTACTCGGGCAAGTGCCCTCACCGCACATATCCTTTATTTCTCCATTTCGCAATGAGACAGTCCCTCGATGCATGTTTCGAGTGGGATAGGATATTTTGCAACACACTTGAAGGAAGTAGAAAATACTGTGCCACTGGCTAAGTAACTTCCCTACTTATTGTCAATGAGATACCGGCAGCTGGAGCTTTATTGAGAGGCAGCTAAACTCTTCCTCAACTCGATTGGCTCTTCCCTATTCTCTTATTTTCCATTTTGGTATTGTTCTTTCAGAGTTGGGTTTACTTCCAAGCCCCGCACACAGCCTCCTTCACTGACGGTTTCTTTTCCTGTTTCTCCCTCACTCCTCGTTCTTCAATCTCCAACTTTTCTTCCCACCTTTCCTGCACCAACATTTCAGGGCCCAGTAACCATAGAGTTTTAACACTTGAAATCCTCCCATCATGTCCCATCGCCCAAGAACCTTGACTCCTGACCCCGTTGAACGTTTGAGTCAGCCTGCATATGATGTACAGGACTTACGTCATACTCTTGTGCAGGTCACCGATTATCTGAAGAAGAAAGGCTTCACCAGGACTGAAGCAGTCTTTCGTCAAGAAACTGCTCACTTGGGCCCCGATGGCAGACCCGTAAATCGAAACGATGATCCTGGGCCCAAAAAGTACTTGAAAGCTTTTCTCTTGCTGAAGAATTGGATCGACAACAATCTCGACATCTACAAGGTGAGTTGATTTTTCTTTGCCTGAGTCATGATCAGAGTTTTGTTGACACAATGCCAGTTCGAATTACGAAAATTATTGTGGCCGGTCTTTGTCTACTCGTATTTGGAGCTCGTCAGTCAGGGCTATGTCGATGATGCCAAGTACCTCCTGGAGACCTTACGCTCGCATTTTGAGGCCGTTTACCAAGACCAGTTGGCTCTTCTAGATACTGTCACGCTTCCACAGCATGTCAGCGAGAACCACACCACTCGGCTCTATCGCGAGAACAAATATCGTATTCCTCTGAACCAATCACTCTCCGGCAATCTCTTTCATTTCTTAGAGCGAGAAGCAGACAACGGAGGTGCGACAATCATCTATATCCTTCAAACTCACTGTAGTGTGGAGACTAGCGCTCGCGGTCCAATTGAGCCTTACAGCTTCGAGGCTATCTATCGTCGGGCTCGAAACCTCGACCTCGACGAAGCTGACGCCCATGAGGGTATCCCTGGTGTCTTCACTGGCGTGACCAATCGAGACGTGCTCGACACAAGTGCCAGACTTAAGCTTGGGCCGCTTCCTATGGAACCAGAGCTTAGAGAAGATGTTCGGGCAGAACTTGAAGAAGAGGATCAGCGGAATCCTCCTATGGACAACCGTCCGACGCTTGTCGAGGAGTTTGACAAGAAAATCAAACGTGAGGAGAGCGCTGACTCTCCTTCCCGCAACGATCTTCCTCTTCCTGCATCCCGGGCTCGCGATGTGGTGATGGAAATGCAAAAGGTTCGCGAAAACCGCGATCGATTTGTGATCGAGGGCCGAACTGGTGGTATCGGCATCCCCGTGTCTGCCTGCATGTTCACTTTCCATAATACGTTGGGAACGTAAGTGATTCTATCCTCTTCGACAAGCGCTGTCTAACACGTGTCTTGTAGTGTCTCGTGTATGGATTTTTCCAACGATCATAAGTTAGTTGCAGTTGGCACCATGGACTCCTATATCCGTGTCTGGTCGCTCGATGGGAAACCCCTCAAATCCGCTCTGGAAAACGAGAAGAACCTCAAGGTCAATAATCGGAAGCTCATAGGACACTCCGGCCCCGTTTATGGGGTGTCATTCTCGGATTCCATCGCCAACCTTGACCGCAACATATATGGAGAAGGAGATGACAAAAAACCGGACACCAGCAGCAAATTACTTCTGTCATGTTCAGCGGATGGTCAAATCCGACTGTGGTCACTTGAAATTTGGGCTTGCTTGTGCATCTACAAGGCCCACGATGGCCCAGTCTTCCGCGTCCTTTGGGGTCCCCATGGCCACTACTTTGCATCAGCAGGATGGGACAAGACCGTTCGCGTCTTCACTCAAGACCATGCATCGGCGGTTCGCATCATGGTTGGGCACGATACTAGCATTTCGGCACTGGCTTGGCACCCCAACGGCACTTATGTCTTCTCTGCCTCGGATGAGATGGACAAGTCCATTCGCATGTGGTCGGTAATTACTGGCAATTGCGTGCGTATCTTTACTGGGCACACCCACTACATCACCGCGCTGGAGTGCGCGCACAACGGCAAAATCCTTGCCAGCGCCGACACCGGTGGAAACATCTTCATCTGGGATATTGAAAAGGGAACGCTAATCAAGAAATGTCGCGGCCATGGCAAAGGAGGTATTCCGTCACTCAGCTTTAGTGCCGAGTCTAACGTCCTCGTCTCGGGCGGTTTGGACTGTACCGTCCGTGTGTGGGATATCGAACTGCCCGCCGATCCCAACAAGAATAACCCCCTCGCTCCCAGCACTACCCAGTCCGGCCAGCAGTCAGATGGGACTACAGCAACAGGTGACACGATTGCGGTGGGAGGATCGGCGGATGGTCGTAATATTACAGTGGGCGGCCAAGGCACCCAGGCCGGGGGTGCTGGCACTTCTGGCAGCGGCGTTGCTGGTGCAGTCACCGGCAAAAAGAAGGCCAAGGAAGTACAGATCACTCCAGACCAGATCAGCGCATTTGCGACCAAGAAGACTCCAGTACTGAAGGTTCGGTTCACGCGGATGAACCTGATCGTGGCAGGAGGTTGTTATGACCCGGAGCGTTAGGATCGCCTGCGGTCGACGTCCGAACAGGCCGAGCCGAGGGGTGTGAAGAGGAAGCGTTCCGCAAACGCTCTTGACTGAAGTGTGCAATCATTGATATGCTACTTTTTCTTACAGAAAACTATATAATTTCGACTGGCGGATTACGGATATTTCAGATCACCCCGGATTGGAGTTTTGGGCGATGGACAAATAGGGTCTTTGCGTGTTTGTAACTAAGGGGTTTTTGCTGGGATGATATCCATCGGCGCAATACAAATAGGTATCTAGGTCTGCTTGCCATCAAGATTGCCTGACTGGATCAATGTAATGGTCAGGACAGAATGCCCTCCTACCTTAGACAGACCTTGATGATAGATAGTTCTCCAAAGCCCTGGCCCTGGTGTTGTGAAAGTGATACGGCTTGCGCTGGCGGCTGTGCAGGCAAGGATTGGACCTTCGCTGCCAAAAGTCAGCCCCACATCCACCTGCCAAGATAGGCAGATAGTTCCCACTTACGCAAAGCAGCTGTGGGCTGTAAGTAGGTACGTACCAAACGGCAACATCGACCCGGGCGGAGAACAACCTCCATGTTGTGGAAGCACCTACGCAAGCCGTTGGTTCCCTAACCAACCACCACTCACCTTCCAGTCGGTCTCTCCAACATCTCGCATTGCATTGTAAGAACAGTTTACACAGGAAAGAGCGCAGACCACTGGGGCTTCATTTGTACCGATTCCATTATACACTTAGAGCCAAAGGTCCAATTGAGCTGCAAGGCACTTCCGCAAGCTCTTTGACTTGTCGGTCTGTACACCACCCCCTTTCACCATGGAGGACCCTTGGGCCGATACAACCAGCCCGAACAGCTCGGCGCCGCTCTCACAGAATGTCGAAGACAGCTCCTCTGCACCCGCTGCCGCTGCAGAAACGCCTAGCAATACGGCTACCACAACCGCCCCCTCTATTTCCACATCCTCTCGCCCCTCCCGTGCGACCCCGCGTCGTATTGTCGCCAAACCCAAGAGTCTTGAAGCCGTGGAAGATGACCCCCTTGGCCCCCTCGGCGCCCCTACTCCGTCCTCCGATAGCGACAATAATGGTTTAGGTGGCGCGACTGCAAGAGGCGTACAGCCTCCGGTACCGCCTCTCAAGGAGCAGCTGCCCCTGCGAACGACTCTGCCACCATCGACCACCAATCGCGGCGGCAGAGGCCGTGGGAGTGGACCGCCAGATCCGCACCATATCGATGATGACGACGATGATGCTGCATTGTTCGGCTCCGCCGGTCGTGGCAGGCCTCCGCCGCCAGTTCCTGCGTCGCTGCCCAGCCCGGTGAAGTCAAGCACGGCACCCAGCATGAGCGTCGAGCAGGCTGCGAGGCCGACATTTCACATCACAGTGGGCGATCCGCATAAGGTTGGAGATCTGGCGACAAGTCATATTGTGTACTCTGTGAGGACGAAGGTAAGCGGCATACCTAAACCAGACCAGCTGGGGCGGACAAGTGCTGAGTAGAACGGATTTGCAGACGACATCCAAAGCTTACAAACAGCCCGAGTTCGAAGTCAAGAGGCGCTACCGCGACTTCCTGTGGCTGTATAACACGCTTCACTCCAATAACCCCGGTGTTGTGGTTCCCCCGCCTCCTGAAAAGCAGGCTGTTGGCAGATTTGAAAGCAACTTTGTCGAATCACGCCGTGCTGCGCTTGAAAAGATGCTCAACAAGATCGCCGCTCACCCGACCCTGCAGCTGGATGCAGATCTGAAGCTGTTCCTTGAGAGCGAGTCCTTCAACATCGACGTCAAGCACAAGGAGAGAAAAGAGCCACCCCTAGGGGAGAGTAAGGGCGTGTTTGGGTCACTTGGGTTCGGTGGCGGTGGGAACAAATTTGTCGAGCAGGATGATGTGAGTATCTGGGGTTGACTTGCTGGCATAGAATATGTTCAAGGATCCAAGACTGACTCCAGTAATATAGTGGTTCCACGATCGCCGGGTGTACCTCGATGCCTTAGAAAATCAGCTGAAGGCACTGCTCAAAGCTATGGATAACATGGTTGCGCAACGCAAGGCCATGGCCGAGGCTGCCGCAGACTTTTCAGCTTCGCTTCACGCCTTGTCCACAGTGGAGTTGTCCCCAACACTTTCTGGCCCGCTGGACGCGCTGTCAGAGTTACAGCTCGCGATTCGTGATGTCTACGAACGACAGGCTCAGCAAGATGTCTTGACATTTGGCATTATCATTGAGGAATACATCCGGTTAATCGGTAGTGTCAAACAAGCCTTCTCGCAGCGCCAGAAGGCTTTTCACAGCTGGCACAGCGCCGAGTCCGAGTTGATGAAGAAAAAGGCCGCCCAGGATAAGTTGCTCCGGCAAGGAAAGACACAGCAGGACCGTCTTAACCAGGTCAACGCTGAGGTCATTGACGCTGAGCGCAAGGTGCATCAAGCTCGTCTGCTTTTTGAAGATATGGGCCGCTTGCTGAGGTCTGAGCTCGATCGCTTCGAGAGAGAGAAGGTCGAGGACTTCAAGTCAGGAGTGGAGACGTTTTTAGAGAGTGCCGTTGAGGCACAAAAAGAGGTAGATCTCCAGCGTACCTCTTCCGCTTCCCTTCTTTGACCCATGCTGACGGTTTGGTCTAGTTGATCGAAAAATGGGAGACGTTCCTGATGCAGTTAGATGCCGAGGATGATGAAAGCGTTTTCTACCGGCCGCCGCCTGTCCAGACCAAAAAGCCGGCCGGGGATACGGCGGTAGACAGGGCCCGGGCAAGAATTGATGAAGATTCAGACTAGGTGTCTGTCGCAGAACGGTCGGGTGCCACTGGCCACCTTACCGATTGCACAAATAGGATGATTCCTGCTCCAGCTGGGGTTGGTCGGGTGGAATGAGAAGTTGATTGGCCTTCATATCTTTTCCCCCGGAATTAGGCGACCGTTGTGATATCGCGTTGACAAGTCAGCCGCATACTCTGATCAACGGATGCCAAATTGGCTGTTCATGCCATAGGTGTATTATACAAATCCATAACTGCCAAACAGGATGCCGGTAGTGCCATGGTATTCTTGATTTATCATCTCATTATCCGAATCCAGGTACGGTCACCGCTGTGCGCTAGATATGCGAAGAGTCTACAAAATTGGATAATCTTCTATGTTTACAAGATCAAAAGACCAAATCGTACAGAATACAATGCTTCTCCATCATACGCAAACGCTCTTCTCAAAGGCTTTGTGCATGCTACTTATTTCTTCTTTGATGATTTATCCTTCCTAGCCTGGTCCTTCGCGCTCAAGCCGCCCTTGACATTTTGATCCTCGACCGCATACGCACTCAGCAAATCAGCGAATGATTCGAAGAGATCCTCCTGAGCCGGTGCAGCAGGACTAGAAGTAACGGCAGCAGCAGCCGCGGCCGATGCCTTCTTCTCTGTAGTCTCTTCTGGCTTGACCTGGGCAGTAGGCTTCTCGGTCACGTCACTCTGCTGAGGAGCCTTGCCCTCCGTCTTCTCCTGCCTCTCAGCGGCGTCAGCAGCGGCCTTTGCCTCCTCAGCAGCCTTAGCAGCGGCCTCGGCGGCACCGCGCCCACCGTCTAGATCCCAGTGAGTGCCGTAGCGCCCACGGAAGGCAGCCAGCTTGCCGGCCTCGTCGACCTCGATGTTGCGTAGCTGTTTGTTGTTCGGCTGCCAGAGAATGTGATTGCGGCTGTCCTTGGTTGACTTGTACAGCGCCTGCGGGGAGGTGGTGCGGATTGTGAAGGTCGAGCCGTCGCTCAGCTGCACGAGTTGGGTGAACATGTATGGCCGGCGTGGCCGCGGGATGAAGGTCGCATGTCGGACCTGAGTCAGGGAGATTTTTATTGATGAGATAGTAGTTGGGAGGACTGAGGAAGATTGAAGAGGAAGCGAAATTGGTGTATGGCTACTGCTTGAGGTCGAGAATGTTTGAAGGCAACCCGCGGGGAGCGAGGGTCGACGAAGGAGGGTCGTGGGGAGCTTCCCCATGTTGGTGGTTTTTGGCTTGTTTATTCTGTGCTTTCACGAGGGTTGTGTTCGGTACGGTCCTCGCGACAGGGCGGAGGTTGGATATGCAACCGTCTTGTCAGCGCTGGGTTGGGAATGCTCCAACCCCTGGTACTCAATCGCGACTCGAGCCGTTCCTTCTCAGATCTGAAATTCTGACGATTTTCTGGCTTCGCGGGCCCACTTTCCAGAGTGACTAAGAGCTGTCGTTCATCCAATCAACAAACGCAATTGGTGAGCCTCCGTTCTTTCGCAAATGGCAAGTTCAAGGGTTAGGGTTATTTCAGCAATATGTGATGGAAATGCCGGAGACGACGTTTTGCGGATAGCAGCATGCACTTGGGATCATTGGGACTCGGAAATCTACAAACAATTGGGCGGTTTTGCGTATTTATGGAGCAAGTAGTCTGAACTGTACTGCTCTATATGCTATGTCACAATTCACCATGCCGCCACTGTTGTGTCTGGTCTTGCATCTTGTCACGGTGGAGCCACCACTTCCAGATCTTATCTCTTATCGCTAGCGGGACCTCGGCGCTATTCGCAAACTTATGGACTGCGACAAATTTCAACCAAAGGGTCGGCGCTTTCCTGCTTCTCGGCCCGTCAAGTCTTTCGGTCTTGTTCTATTTGCTGACTGACTTGGGTCGCAAGTCACTCGGCATTCGATGGGGTTGAGATGAGCAGCTGCCGCGTCCTGGTGGGCTTCGCCTCCGAGAGCGCGCTTCCACATCCGACGACCATCCCCCTCATCTGTCGGGTCAGTAACCGCGGATATGGCACCGCTCCAAGTTTTGCGGCAATGGGCCAGGGGCGCTCAATGACCAGTGCGAGCGTAATGCTCATGAGTCATTGGGATTTACTTCCTAAAGCGTGTTTCAGCGCCTGTACGGACACTCTCTCTTCCTCATCTTCAAAGATATCCTCTTGTGGCTAACGTACCCCTGCTCGTACTCAGCCCGTCGGCCCCAAGCTCGCCCATTTCGCACCTCCTACACCGTCAGAAGCAGTAGCAGTGACAATGGCAACAGAAAGACACCTCCTCAGGCCCCCCGAACCTTCCAATTGGCCCCTCCCCAACCTCCTTCCGTCCACCCACACAGCTCGCACCTAGCCCTCTCCGAGCAGTTTCGCGCGCTGATGCGCCTGCTTACACACCCAGTTGTCGTCCTCACGTCCACCTCTCCTCCCAGCGACAGCCACCAGAACAAATCCATCCCGCGCGCTATGACTATGTCCTCCTTGACCTCGCTCACCCTAAAGCCGACACCGGTCGTGTCTTTCAACATCGCAGTTCCGAGTCTCACGCTGGACGCCGTATCGGCTAGCCGACGGTTCAATGTGCATGTGCTCGCTGATGATGCCGACGGCGCACGGATTGCGGACTGGCTGGCGGGAGGAAACTTCAACCGTGGGGAGAAGGAAGTTTGGGAGGGACTCATGAAGGATGGATCTTGTGAAGTTGAGTTCCAAGATGACCAGCCGCCAATTTTACGTGCAAATGGGGTCTTGTATGTGCTAAGATGCCGCCTCCTGGACGATGCACCTGCGAATGGGCTGGTCAAGGTCCGAGATCATGTTATTGTGTTGGGGAAGGTCGAGGAAATCGTCAAGGGGATAGGGGCTGAGAGAGGACAAGGGGAGAGGTTTGGTTTGTTGTATACCGACCGGAAGTATAGACAGCTTGGGCGGTGTATTACACTTGTTGAGGGAGGGGAGCAAGGGGTGATAGATGACGGCACTGAGAATGAGAGTCAGTCGTGACTTGCATAGACTCTACTCTATTTACCGGGTCTTCTACTAGGACTTCGACATTGGTAATGACGTTGACTTGGGATAGGTATTGCATTGAATAAAAAGGTCACGAGAATAAAAAGGCGGTTATTTAAAGCGGAAAAGTCTCTCTTATAGATTCCTCGTTTGGTTATGTCCCACTGAGATCTTCACTATCCAAAGAATTCTATATCCTACCCTCACTGAATTGCAGGATCATCCAACGAGCATTACTGCCCAGGGGCAACACCTTTGATGCCGACCAGCTCAGTCTCAAATATGAGGGTAGCGTTGGGGGGAATGACGCCGCCAACACCACGAGAGCCATAGGCGAGGTGAGGGGCGATAGTCAGCTTGCGCTTCTCGCCAATCTTCATTCCCAGCAGACCTTCATCCCAGCCCTTGATCACTTGGCCAGCACCAACCGTGAAGTTGAGAGGAGTACCACGGTCATAGCTGGAGTCGAACTTAGTGCCATCAGTGAGTGTGCCCTTGTAGTGGACATCGATGTTGTCCCCTGAAAAAAACAAAAACTGTCAGTCAAGAGCCATCGAAAAGAGCAGCGTAGATGCCTGATGCTTGGCACCGGTGCATGCTGGTGCCAAATCAAAACCACCCAGGCAGCCGATGTAGCCAGAGCACAACGCCCCATACAAGCCACAACAACTCGAGCGACAGAAGCCGTTGACCAAAGGGATGCAACTTACCGCGCTGGGTCTCACGGGTGCCCTTGCCCTCAGCCTTAACCTCAATCTGCAGGCCTTCCAACTGGGGGATCGTCATTTTGGCAGGAATGAATGTTCTGAGAATGGGATTGAGCGATATCCAAGCCAATTAGGCAGCTGGCTATTCCAAGCATGTAGCAGCCAAATAGCTGATGAAAAAGAGAGGAGAGAGAAAGAGGAATGAAGGCCAGAGTTTATCCACAGCTCAAAGGTGGGGTAGCTTGTGTGACGCAAAGTGGATGGAGGGGTCTGTTCACCAGGGGCTGGCTGGCAAGCGGCCTTGGCGCGCTCGATCTGCAGTGCACACAATGCATGCTACTTCTGGACGGTTTGTTGAGAACACCAACTTCAACGGTCATTGGATACAAGAAGAGAAACAACTTTACCGCATGATCGATATCTGAAAGTGCGATTGGTGATTTCACCAGTTGCCCTGCATCTCATTATAATCTATGGTGTGAAGGACGATCAGAGCGCATGTTAGGCCAGAGTTAGGGTACTCAATCTGTAAATCATACATGTGGCAAGTGAGAGCTGAGGATAGCATCCATCGACTTTTGTTTAATAAAGGCTTTGCTGAAGAACTGGATCTAACATCATTAAGTAAGGTAATGAGATAAGTAATGCTTTTAGGAATGCTTTGCAGGTTGTTACTTCCTCTAAAGTTTCCCCCTAAATGCCAAAAATGCTAGAGCAACATTATTCTAGAGTACAAGTTACCTAGACTGTTAGAATCCAATTTGGGAGGTCAATAACTTCACAGCCTCTGCTAGATGTACTATTTTCAATGTTACATACATCTTTGGGGAATATATAGCTTTCCAAGCCTCTCACCCTGTCTATGATCAACTCAATGATTTTGCTGACACAGTCCATCCAGGGAGGTCACTGAGCTTCCGGTCCTGGAGCTAGGATGCCAAGACTTGTACTTAGATGCAGAAAAGGATAAATCGGAATAAATGGCATAACAAGAACACTATTTACCTATTACATGAGATTAAACGTACCTTTAGTGAGTGTGATTGACTATAATACCAACCCAGGTAATTGTCAAATACTGCTGTGAAACTTCATCGTAAGGTCTTTCAGTTCGCTGGGGAACCTAGGGATCAGGCCAAACCAAAGCATTCATAGGATTGAGTTCACGATCAGTATTTATTCCGTAGAACCCAAGTTCATTGACCCTCCACTGTATGCTACAACATATAAATACATTCCTATGCAGGTAGGTAGGCAAAAAGATGACGTTCTTGATTCTTGACCGCGACGTTGCTATTCCCTCCACCCACATCCCTAACACCTGTACTGTATCCACCTTGGCGGAGTGATCTCGATGCTTGACCGCTTTCCCCTCCCACACTTATCCGACAAAGACAGGACGACCCTGAATCGCGCTTTCCATGCGATTCGCTTGGACAAGCGTCGGTGAATACCTAGTCGGAGGTTGCCTGGAGGCTTAGCCTACCATGGTTGTTGCAAGCACCTGTATCATGCACGTCGAGGCAGCGCGGCAGCACAGAAGCAGCCTCGTTTCAGCCTCGCAAGCGGGGTACAAGCTAGGGCCGACTCTTCTGGAGCTTTCTGCAGCACCCAGGAGTGCCAACAAAGGGAAAAGAAACTGTTGTTAATTGCAGCGTCCAAAAAAGCAACACGCCAAAACAAGGACCAAACTCCAGATCACAGTTCTGGCTGCTTCCACTTGTAAGCTCTGGCCTGCTGTCAGTTTCCAGAGCCATTTGGGTGCTTTCAGCTTCTTTTGTGTTCGCTGCTGGTTTGTGACTGCAGCCGCAAGGTGGGGTTTTGGGTGCGCGGGGCAACTGAAAAAGAGCCAACCGCTGGCCAATCAACGGGTTGATCTGTCCCTGTGGAGGCGGGTAGAAACAAATCAGAAGAACGCCGCAGAAACTTGGGCGATAGAATCTCGTAGAATCTGCCCAAGCACAGCCCAGGGCAGCCCGCCGAACACATTTTAGCTGCCTCTTCTGCTCCTGTACCTGTTCCAGACTCTTTCCTCTCCATTCCTCAAATCTTGATTCACTTCTTTAAAAGCCTCCTTGTCTTCTCCCCCTACCGATTCTCTGGCTTGATCATTGTTGACGAGTGAAAAATCTCTTTGGTAAGCCACTTACAGTGGGCCGTCACAACAAGGACTCAGCCTTGCTGAACCCACTCATCTTTTTGCCTTGCCCCTCCCCCTCCACCAATCAGTCGCCGCAGCATTGGTTCTACCTGCTTCTTTCGCCTTCCCTCCCCGAAATCCCTAAAAGCCGTCTGGAGCACGAGGGTTGGGAAATTTCTCTTAACTCTTGCAGATCGCTATACAATTGGCTCTCTACCGCTCGCAATTCGCTCAGAGCCGAGACACTGACTTGACCGCGCACAATTAGATACCCAAAAAAACAAGTCAACCAGATACCCTCATTCAAGATGGCGCAGGCCGAGACCTTCGAATTCCAGGCTGAGATTTCTCAGCTGCTTTCGCTCATCATCAACACCGTCTACTCTAACAAGGAGATTTTCCTTCGTGAACTTGTTTCGAACGCCTCCGATGCGCTCGACAAGATTCGCTATGAGTCCCTGTCGGATCCCAGCAAGCTGGACACCGGCAAGGACCTCCGTATCGACATCATTCCGGACAAGGAGAACAAGACCCTCACCATCCGCGATACCGGTATTGGTATGACTAAGGCTGTAAGTGTTCTACCTGCTCGCTAATATTTAGCACAGGACATGGTAATTGACCTGTATTTCTAGGACCTTGTCAACAACCTTGGTACTATCGCCCGCTCTGGCACCAAGCAGTTCATGGAGGCCCTCTCGGCCGGTGCCGACATCTCCATGATTGGTCAATTCGGTGTCGGCTTCTATTCGGCCTACCTTGTCGCTGACAAGGTTACTGTCGTTTCCAAGCACAACGATGACGAGCAGTATATCTGGGAGTCCAGCGCTGGCGGTACCTTCAACATCATCCCTGATGTCAATGGCGAGCCTCTCGGCCGTGGTACCAAGATTATCCTCCACCTCAAGGATGAGCAGACCGACTACCTGAACGAGAGCCGCATTAAGGAGGTCATCAAGAAGCACTCAGAGTTTATCTCTTACCCCATCTATCTCCACGTCAAGAAGGAGACCGAGAAGGAGGTTCCGGATGAGGAGGCTGAGGAGAAGGCCGAGGAGAAGACTGAGGAGGGTGATGACAAGAAGCCCAAGATTGAAGAGGTTGAGGATGATGAGGACAAGAAGAAGGAGAAGCCCAAGAAGACCAAGAAGGTCAAAGAGACCAAGATTGAGGAGGAGGAGCTCAACAAGCAAAAGCCCATCTGGACTCGTAACCCTCAGGATATCACCCAGGAGGAGTATGCTTCCTTCTATAAGTCGCTCTCCAACGACTGGGAGGATCACCTTGCTGTCAAGCACTTCTCTGTTGAGGGTCAGCTTGAGTTCCGCGCCATCCTCTTCGTTCCCAAGCGCGCTCCCTTCGACCTCTTCGAGACCAAAAAGACTAAGAACAACATCAAGCTCTATGTCCGCCGCGTCTTCATCACCGACGATGCTACCGATCTCATTCCTGAGTGGCTCGGCTTCATCAAGGGCGTTGTTGACTCTGAGGATCTTCCTCTCAACCTGTCTCGCGAGACCCTGCAGCAGAACAAGATCATGAAGGTCATCAAAAAGAATATCGTCAAGAAGTCCCTGGAGCTCTTCAACGAGATTGCCGAGGACAAGGAGCAGTTCGACAAGTTCTACAGCGCCTTCTCCAAGAACATCAAGCTCGGCATCCACGAAGATTCTCAGAACCGTGCGGCACTTGCCAAGCTGCTGCGCTTCCACTCGACGAAGTCGGGTGACGAGATGACCTCGCTCACCGACTACGTCACTCGCATGCAGGAGCACCAGAAGAACATCTATTACATCACTGGCGAGTCCATCAAGGCTGTCGCCAAGTCTCCCTTCCTTGACCTGCTCAAGGAGAAGAACTTTGAAGTGCTCTACCTGGTCGACCCCATTGATGAGTACGCCATGACTCAGCTCAAGGAGTTCGAGGGTAAGAAGCTTGTCGACATTACCAAGGACTTCGAGATCGAGGAGACCGAAGAGGAGAAGAAGAAGCGTGAGGAGGAGAAGAAGGAGTTTGAGGGTCTTGCAAAGTCACTTAAGAACATTCTTGGCGACAAGGTCGAAAAGGTTGTTGTTTCGCACAAGCTCATTGGCTCCCCTTGCGCCATCCGCACTGGCCAGTTCGGTTGGTCTGCCAACATGGAGCGTATCATGAAGGCTCAGGCCCTCCGTGACACCTCCATGAGCAGCTACATGGCCTCCAAGAAGACTTTCGAGATTTCTCCCAAGAGCCCCATTATCAAGGCCCTCAAGACCAAGGTCGAGGCCGAAGGCGAGAACGATAAGACCGTCAAGTCTATCGTTCAGCTCCTCTTCGAGACCTCGCTGCTGGTTTCTGGCTTCACCATCGAAGAGCCCGCTAGCTTTGCTGAGCGTATCCACAAGCTCGTGTCTCTGGGCCTGAACCTCGATGAGGAGACCGAGGCCTCGACTGAGGCTGCCGCCGATGCCGGCGCTAGCGCTGCCGAGACTGGCGACAGTGCTATGGAGGAGGTTGACTAAATGACGGGCATGACTGGAAATCAAAAACGGGGAAAATGGGTTTTGGAGTTGGGATGGGTTTCGGTTATGACGTTTTTAGTTAGCCGCTTGCATCTGTTTTCGGGGCCTCAGTAATTTCTCGACCTCGGTTACTCTGTACTTTTAGCTTCGGACACGGGTGCCGTCATGATCTTTCTCGTAGACATGAAACTACCATGGATTAGATGGAGTTTGGAGTCCCTAGTGTTTTGCTCTGAGAATGCGTGTTGGTTAAGTACAGATTGATCGTAGTCTTGTTAAAGTGTCATGGCAATAAGATGTGTACATGAATCAATGCCTACCCTCAAAGCCAACCTCAAACCCCGGGAAAGGATACAGAGATCCTCGAAGTCTCGCGGTCTGTTCTGGCTGCTTGTTATTTGTCTAGAGGCGAGACACATCATCCGAAACAGAAGCCAGGGGGAGTCTAGTACGTATTAAAGGAATGGAAAGGAATGCAATACGTTAGCGTATCATTGGGTGCGTGCGCTGCCATGATCGTCTTGAAAATCCGACATATGATCAACAGCATCGCCTGCACAGGAACGGGCACATATAATGGAGTAACCAATGAATCGATAATGAAAGGCAATTTTCTGGTGGTATTTTGCCCTAGTAAGACAACCTGCCCGGAGGTGGAGCAGACAAAGATATACAAAGGGGAGGATAAGTGATCAGAAACATGTACACCGTAGAAAAATCCCTAGGTTAATTTCCAGTCCAATCCCTACACAATATACTTGCCCACCCACCCGCTTATTTTCTCTGATCAATACCAGATGCAACAAACCAGTCCTTTGACACAAAAAACAGACCCATCTCAATACTCTATCTTGAATTTCATCATGCAAACCCATCCAGCCATGCAGTATTATAATATGACCGAGAATAAACCAAAGAAACCAAACCAAAATCCTTCGTGCCGTTCTTCCCTCTCCCTCCTCACTGAGCCAAAACTTCTTCGCCTTCCTCCTCTTCTCGGAATCGTATCCCTCCAGGGACGTTGATGCCACCCTTGACCCATTCGATTTCGGCAATCTTAGCTAGTGGCCAGCGATTCCGGGCACGCTTGAGCAGGCCCTCAACAGCTTCACAAGCCCCTTGCAGGCCGGCAGCAGCAAACTTGGCGGGGTCAGCGTCGTGGTCACCGTCAGCGTCGTCTTGGTGTCCGTCGTCGACGCCATACAAGTACCAGCGCCATTCGACACGGGCGATTCGGTGGCTCGTCCGAGACCGCATGCGCATATGAACGGCATAATCGCCTACGAGATTGGGAGGTGGGTCGAAAGGCAAACGCGACTCCATCAGGGCGTAAAGGAGGACGCCAAGGGACCAGGCGTCGGTGGCGCGGCCGTCGTAGGGTTGGCCCATGATGACTTCAGGAGCAGCATAGTCGTCCGAGCCGCACCGAGTCTCAAGCTTTTCGTCGGGGGCCACTCGGCGCGAGAGACCGAGGTCGGTCAAGGTGACGACTGGATAGGGATAGGTGGTCCAATCCATGTCAGAATCGGCGAGCTCCTTGGCGGGGAGATTGACAAGAACGTCTGTGGAGAAGGGACGTTAAAACCGAGACAAGACGAGAAGCAGACAGTAAAGAATAAAACTCACTTTCGAGCTTGATGTCGCGGTGGACGATGTTTCTGTCGTGAAGGTATCTGACTGCTCCGACAAGCTCGGAGAACATGCGGCGCAGCAGAGATTGGGTGAGAATGTCTCGATGGTTGGAGGCGAGGTCGAAAAGATCGCCGCCTGGATAGTAGCTGAGAACCAGAATGGCGCGGGATTGATCGATATTCCAAGCTTTCAGGTGCACAAGCGAGGGGTGCCGAATATCTTTCATGATCTCAAGCTCGCGCTTGAGACTCATTTCGATGCGCTGCTCGGATGCACCGCCCCGGGGACCGTGCTCGCAGATCTTGACTGCAACGAGCGAACGGCGGTCATGTTTGGATGGCGAAGAAATGTCGGCATGGGCGCCGGTGCCATCTTCATCCGGGGCCGTTGCTGTCGTTTGGCTGGTGGCAAGGACGACCTGGCTGAAGGTGCCCTGGCCGAGAACCCGGATGGCACGCCAGCGGCGAAGCTTGCTGTCATAGCGATCATAGGCCTCGAAATACTCGACGTCGGCAGATTTGCTGATGCACGGGGGGTTGCTGGATCCGGAACTAGTCATGTAGCCCGAATCGGCAATACTGAGCGATGACTCGCTCGGTGGTGGGGTTGGCGGCTTTTCGATCGACGTCAGACCCCGCGCTCCGGCGAGGTGGGGCTCTCGGCGCAAACGACCATCGCCAGCCACAGACTTGGGGTTGATGTCTTTGGGGCGAGTGCCCGACACCGTTGGCGTACGCTTGGGAATCAGCACAGAGTCTGGGCGATAGTCGCTGATGCTCCGGTTTCGCGTGTGCCCAGACGCTGGTTTGACAGGAGTCGCGGGCTGGCTCTCCTCAGGAGTGTTGTCGAGCGTGGGCCATGTGGTAAGCCCCGCATACGGCTTTTTGATGGATGCTGATCTCGACGGCGTCGCAGAAGGAGCGCCGTCAACGTCAGGACTAGGAGTCGGGCAGGCAAAGGAAGTGTCGCGAGATGCCTTCCTGCCCATCAGGTGTTTCCACGGGGTCGGGGAGTCGCTGCCCAGAAGGGGCGACGGGAGAGGTGTGACTTCGCCCATGGCAGAGATAACTGGGCTGGGAACAGTGGAACTGGTGGCTGAGGTCGATCCGAAAGGGTTGCAAATGTTCCGTGCTTTGAGACTGGGTGTCCTTGACACGGGCCGAAGTGATTGTGTAGAAGATTTAGCGTGAAGTGTGAGAGCAGGGCGTCGAACACCGTTAGAATGCACAAATGTGTCATGCGAAGTAGTGTTGCCATACGAGCAGTGCATGTCGAGACTTTCTAGTCGAGGAAGAGTAGCATTTTGGGACTCAGTCTCTTCGTTTATACAGACAGATATCGCAGAGTGATCGCGAGATGCGGCGCGAAACCCGGGCAACGGAAGGTGTTCGAGCGAAGCAATTGTATACGAAACAGACGCGGGCGCCGAGTAGTCGTGAGCCGTAGAACTCAGAGGATGCGTTGAAGCTGCATCAATTGCTGGGTTACTAACAGCAACGGGGAGTAGAGGGTAGAAGCGTGAAGATGCAGCAGCATGGACAGAGTCCAAATGAGTGCTCTGCGTGGCATCTATTGAGAGGGCAACGGGCGCAGAAGCAGGAGGGACGTCAAGGGCAATGCGCTCCTGGTCATGCTGTTCGGAGTGGCTGTCGCAGTCTGTTATGCTGTTGACACTACTACTGCTACTGCCGCATGCGTCGTCCGAAGTCAAAGGCGGTATTTGCAGTGGTTGAGGGGGCAACGAGGCCATTATGTCTGGAGAGGTGAGCAACACATACAGCGCTTTGTGTGTCGTCAAAGCAGCCGGGCCGTCGTTTTTTTTGGAGGGCACTTTGAATGGGGGCCGCTCGACGAAACGGCGCGTTTTTCTTTGAAGGTTTACGCCCTGCGGGCTCGTCAAGACCCACCGTTGCCTTCAGTCGGGTGCGGCCAGTGGCCCACTGGCAGCGCCCTGGGCCCTGTGACTCAGGTGGGGCATCTGCCACAGTGCTTGATCAGACACCCAACGCCAGGTGTGGGCGAAAAGTGGAGCCAAATCCAGGCGTTCTTTGCAGCACGATGCCTTTGGCTGGCACGCGGCTGGCCCGGGACCGCAGCACCCACCGAAGCCGCAGCACAACGGGCCCCTGCAGGGCAGCCGAAGGCAGGAGATAAGGTTGATTGAGATGATCCGGCGGCGCTACGGTTTACCAGGAATATTAGCCGCAGCTCAATGGCGACTCTCTGCTGCCATGCCACGGCCGATGTCGCGCACCTTATCCGTGCTGCGTCGGCACGGGCGGCGAACATGGCAGCTCATGGTGGTCCCGTCGTCAGATAAGCTGGACGGGCCAAGGCCGTGCAGGACGAGAGATTGCTTTTGAGATGCCAGGGTTGGAGTGCATCAGAGCGCACCCCCGGACAAACGAGATGCGCCGTTGACCTTGTGACCAGGCGTTGCTAGTCGCGATCGTTGCGCTCTCCACTTCTCGGGGTCCCATGGTTCGAAGCGTGGTTCAAGGTTCTGGACGTAACGTTGATCTCGCTGGACTCCTGAAAGTAAAATGAAGGTGTATAACCGGTAGCGTGTTAAAAGTACCTGACGGAGTTCCCCCGGACATTACCTACTATTAGGAACATTAGCCGCGTCAGGCCAGCCATTGGCTCTGTGACCGGCTGCCGTCGGATCATGATGGCCCAATGCTGGCGCCCAGAAGAACCGAGAGGCGTCTCCCCCCTCCCCCCAGGAACAAGACCCCAAGTCGCACTTGCCAGAGCCTTGAAGAACTTGCAAGTCGCCCGAGATTTTTGGATTTCTGGCATCTACGACGACGCTCAACTGCTCCAAGGGGCGGAGCCGTTCATAGCCGGTACCGGCCCAGTGGTGTGCATCTTGCCCATGGTTTCGGAAATGAATGTACGCTGGACGGATTATTTGGGCCTAGGAGTAGCACTGCTTCACAGCCCTCTTTCCACTCTACACATATCCGCATTGTTGGTTACGGATTACAGAAAACCTACTTAGTGGAAGCTTCGCCCATTCCAGCATTATCAGGCTAGATAATTGGTCGAGCAAAGCACTGCCTCACCGCATGCTTCGTGTGCTTCGTATGCGCGGTGCGACACACTTCAGACCTTTGGCTGATTACCGTCAGATTAGTTCTCTGACAACCAAGAGACCTCGCCAAGGATCAAGCATATCAGATACGGTTTCCTAGCACAGGAATTTGTGATAGGCTGCTGAACTATCCATGGCCCGAAGTGCCACCTTCAACCTAGGTAGAGACCACCTAGCAGTGCTTGCAGTATTAGGATCTGCCCGGTATCTAACACATCTATCCCCAGGCAAAAACTGGGCAAAGGTACCTACTGACATGGAGTAAGAACCTAAAAGCGAAAGTTGTAAAACAAGGGGCTGCTCGAAGTTAAATGATCAGTAGCCCTGGTAACCACCTGGGCGAAGGCCCTGGCGGCCACGGGAGCTTTCGTGCGTCACGTGGCAGTGACGTCGTAGCCAAGCTCTATCCCGGTGCGGCAGCTGCCGGCAGCACTCGGGCCCTTTGCCCAAGCTTGGGTCGCCATGGGCTTTGAGGATTTTCCCCTTTTCTCACCCTCCTGCGTACTGTACACAACAGATTACACAAGGTACCTACTTGTCAGCGTGCTTGTTGGTTGGTCAACGCTCAGCCAGGGGGCGTCCAACTGTTCCTGTGAAAAATGGCCGACAAATGGAAAGAAATTCTATCATCAACAATGCCATTGACCTAACATTCTGATTTCTAGACTTGACTGCTTGCCCTAAGGTATACGGATACGGAGGACGGATCACCTACTACTGCAATTATTAGGCCTAACGCAGTCTCCCAACTCCATCCCAATATTTGCCCAAGATATCAAAGACAACAACGCCCAACCAGCCTGGACCAGCAATGCACGCTTTTTATTCCCACAAAGGGTCTGCATCTTCACACCGCGATCCATTCTCGCTAGCCAGACTCCCGGCTTCCCATCTCACCAACTCTGCTAAACGATCATCGGTCTAGTTTCCGCTTTGTGTCGGCGAGCGGCTGTTGCAATACATACGGCTTGGCAGTAGCGCAGCGCAGACCACACAGATCACGGACAGAGGCGTGTCAATTATAGGCTTGGTTAGAACAAACACGACGTGAGTCTCATCCCGTTGACTTCCGACGGAGACCTCCCCCGGGCGTCATGGCAACCACCGCTGCCGAGATCTCAGAGGAATCTTCCGTCCGCAAATTGCGGTCTCGGGCCCAGAAACGCCCCCTTCTACAATCCCAACTTTCTCATTCTAGCACGGCTTCCGAATCGAACGGCGTGGAAGCTACCAGCAATGGCCATGTCACTCCCCAGGCAAGGTAGCCCTCCTTCTAGATCAGGCCCTGTGCAGCAACGCTCTCTGTAAAACAACTCCTGGCTGACTGTTGGACTTTCTGTCTGTAGCGGCTACTCGACGCCTATTCCCAGTGATGCCCCGCCATCTGTCAAGTCTCTCTCGACCGTGCGCAAGCAGGTGAGAGCAGAGCAACGCCGCCGCCTCTTCCCTACCGTCGAGTTCGCCAGTCGTGTCTCCCACTTTGACCCAAATAGCGACCATCGCGATTTTCATGGCTTCTTCAACCTCTTCTGGATTGGCCTTGCCATCATGGCCATTACAACCATGCTGCGTAATATCAAGGATACAGGGTATCCATTCCGCGTACAGATATGGTCTTTGTTCACCGTGAAGCTTTGGCATTTGGCCATCGCTGATTTCTTGATGGTCTTCTCAACCGCCGTGTCTCTACCTCTCCATAGGCTGTTTCGTGCTGCTCCGGCGAACAGTGTCCTGACTTGGGCAAGAGGTGGCATTGTCATCATGAGCATATACCAAGTCTTGTGGCTGTCTGTTTGGATAGCCGTCCCGTTTCTGTTGGAATGGACTTGGACTGCTCAGGTTTTCCTCTTGCTTCATACCATGGTCCTTCTGATGAAGATGCATTCATATGCCTTCTATAACGGTCATCTCAGCGAGACTGAGAAGCGACTGCGCGCGCTGGATAATCCAGCTACCGCCTCTCGAGCTCCTGCCTACCTCTATCCGACCCTTGAAAACCCTATGGGCTCCCTGGCCGGCGCGATAAAGACGACGAGTAGTCCAAAGAGTCGGCCTGGCGATGATGACGCGGAAGAGGTGGCTCAGTTGCGCGAGGTCTTGGCCCGTGAGCTGACCAGTCCGATGGGCAACATCACTTACCCAACAAACTTGACCTGGTCCAACTATTTCGACTACTTGTGCTGCCCAACGCTCTGCTACGAGTTGGAATATCCGCGAAACGAGCGCATCGATTGGCAGAATCTTTTCTCCAAGATCCTTGCAACATTTGGTTGCATCTTTCTCCTCACTGTCATCTCAGAGGAATTCATTCTGCCCGCTTTGATCGATGCTCAGAACCGACTCAACCCGGCATCACGGCCAGCTAGCTCACCACTGACGGCACTGGAGGTTCTGTTGATCCTGGCTGAGACTATCTCATGGCTCCTCTTCCCCTTCATGCTGACCTTCCTCCTCGTCTTCCTTGTTATCTTCGAATATGTACTTGGGGCATGCGCTGAGATGACGCGCTTTGCCGACCGCCACTTCTACAGCGATTGGTGGAATAGCACCGACTGGATGGAGTTTTCGCGCGAGTGGAATGTGCCTGTCTACAGCTTCCTGCGTCGCCATGTCTATTCAGCCAGCAGACCCTACATTGGCAAGGCTAACGCAACCGTCATCACCTTCCTCATTAGCGCCATTGGCCATGAGATTGTCATGGCCTGCATCACAAAGAAGTTGCGAGGCTATGGGTTTGTCTGCCAGATGTTGCAGCTCCCTATTGTCATGCTTCAGCGGACAAAGTGGGTGAGAGGCCGCAAGACTTTCAATAACGTTTGCTTCTGGTGCAGCATGATTCTGGGCTTGAGCTTGGTGAGTTGTCTTCCAATCTATCCCTACCTCTCATTTCACACAGTACTAAACAGGTTTCAATCTAGATCTGCTCCCTTTATGTCTTGGTGTAGACAGAGATCATGACAGAATCATCAGCATTCTCCATGAACACCTTTCTGGCTAGTCTTAGCCGCTTGTGCTCTGACAATGTCACTATCATGAGCATGCCAACAGCTACAATTCAAGCAGCATCATGATGATATTATTACTGCTCAATTTGTATCAGATGTACAAGACTTTTCTCCTCCGAACGGCTCTGGCGTCATGAAGGAAAGCTATAGAGGCAAATTATTTTGTCTTTTTTGACTAGTATGTTCTCAGCAAGTATATAAACCAGGACATGTGGAAAGATGGATTCAGCATCCAGCGAACATTAAGACAGCACATGATAGCACACAACTTTAGTGCACTTGATGCATCAAAAACAAAGATCCCGTTTCCCTATCCATATCATTGTCAGGTTAGCAATTCTTTAACACACTATTTGAGCCAATGAGCAGTGGTTTGAAGCCTTTAAGCTGTTAGCTAGTCCATAACAGTGCGTTATACATGGTTATCATAGAACCAAGCCAAAGACGATGAAGCATGAGGGCTGTCAAGCAGCATATTCTCATCAAAAATTTCAAGACAAGCAGTCCTGGTTGCCTAGCTGGAATAAGTAAAAAAGAAGATCCATTGGTCGACCGTTGAACCCGGTGTTGATTCAAACAGCATTTAACATGATTTGAGGGTGCATCACGTACACAAAATGTTAGGATGTGCAGGAAGCCAGTCTTATTTGTTTGCCGTTGCATGTTGCATAAGCGTGTGCAAGTTAAGCATCTGGCAGCTGAACTTCTTGTAACTGTGTTAGATACACTTGAGAGAGAGAGCACATCCAACGAAACAAAGACAGGCAAGAACAAGTCAGAGAAGGGAAAAACCCATCATCCATCATGCACAATCATTGCTCATCATCGTAATATATCATGTTGTGCCAGGTCATGCCATCCTCATCCATCACATAATGCCTGTTCGTATCTTGATCCAAAGGAGGATCACACCCAAGCCAGCCGCAAGGATAGAAAGGATTCGAAGAGGACTGGACTTTAGTTCAGTCTCTCTTCTAGCTCCCTTGTCCATGTTTCTGTTCATGGCCTACCAACCCCCTACCCTTCCTCCCGTCCAAATCATCATCATCACTCCAAGCCAAACCCAGCTTCAGGATGCAGAAACTACCAGCCAGCCAAAACTCCAACCCGAAAAACAAAAGCATGGCATCCATCAACCAGAGCAAACTCATGTGCCTTGTTACTGTTGCCCACTCGACACCTTCATCTGTTATTGTTGCCGTTGTTGAAGTCTGTATGATCGTTTAATGCAACAAGAGAAATGGTGGAAAGCGAAAAAAAATCAAAGCAAAGATGGAAAAGCCAAGACCCATTGCCATATTATGAATGCCCCAAAGAGAGGGATGGCATCGGTAAGACATGGATGTATCGACTTTTTCTGGCGCTCTCTGCTTGGCACAGGAATTCGACAACATCCTTTCTCTTTAACGCAAATAATGTTGCAAGATCAACACCAGCCAAGAGATCGCGGAACCGGGGTGAAATCTGCACCAAACCATATATTCAGACCTCGACATAAGGGCCATCATGATATCCCTCAGTAGGCGGCCAATAGTACGATGGAGGGTCATGTTGCGCATACGAGATATCCTCTGGGCGTATTTTTCGTGACTCTCTGACTTTGAACGTTGCACCCATATATGTCCCTGATGTGCTGTGGGAAGCACCATCCATTACGTCGTACCGACTGCTGCGAGTTGAAGCAGGAGAACCGCCATAAGCATATTGCGGGTGTGCGTAGCGGTTGCTGCTGCCACGTCTGCGGCGCCGATTGTGCTCACGGTCACGGTCTTCTTCCGAGTCGTAGTCGGGCCCGTCGAAAACACCATAGTCGTAATCAGCAGATGCCGCTCCAGCACTTCCTGGGGCCCAAGTTTGCGTCCGGCCGAGCGGTGGGATCGAAGACTTCGTATAGGAGGATGACATATAGTCCTGAGAAGTGGCGCCAGAACGGCTCACGCGCGGAGGAGATTCAACAATTGGAGTGTGAACCGTATGGGATTTGGTGAGAATCGGAATGCCACGTGAGTCCATCGTATCGTACCGAATTTTGTCTCGAGACCTTGACTCGTGAGAGGGACGACGACCTGCCGCGGCGCGGGCAGCTGCTTGTTGGATGCTCTCTTCCTCAAAGTCAGCGCCAGGTGGGGGAGGTGTAGGGCAAGCGGGGACTGGATTGGCCGAGTTGGGATGCGGAGCAGTGGAAGAAGTCTGTTGCGAGGACCAAAATGTCCGGGATGGCGAAGAGCCACTTAGAGTAGCAATATAACTTGCAGCTTGCTCAAATGTACTCTCATACTTTGTGTCCTCAGCCGGATAGTCGGACTTGGGGCGCCGTGAGCTTGATTTGTCACGTTCCCGACGTTCTCTGTCCCGGTCACGCTCTCGCTCACGCTCCCGTTCCCGTTCACGGTCACGGTCCTTCTCGTCATGCTTCTTCTTAGTTGATGAGCGCTTCTTCTCCGACTTGGAAAGGTATTCCTCATCAGCTTCAAAGAGCATGTCTTCGTCCCATTCTTCCACATATGGCCCACTTCGGTGAGTCTTGTCTGGATCCGACTTTCGTTCCTTCTCTCGAGTCTTATCGGCCTTCTTCCTCTCTGCTTTTCGGGCTTCGCGGTCTTTCTCCCTCTCCCGGGATCTTTCCCTTTCCCTATCCTTGTCCCGCTCTCGTTCCTTTTCGCGGTCTTTTTCCTTCTCCCGGTCCTTTTCCCTCTCCCTCTCCCTCTCCCTCTCCCGGTCCCTCTCCTTTTCTTTATCCTTCTCCCTCTCACGATCCCGTTCCCTCTCCTTCTCCTTTTCCTTTTCCTTTTCCCTCTCCCTCTCCTTCTCTTTCTCACGCTCACGATCCTTATCTTTCTCCTTTTCCCTTTCGCGTTCCCTCTCTTTCTCTCGATCCTCCTTGTCTCGTTCCCTTTCCTTCTCTCTCTCTCGTTCACGCTCCTTTTCTCGTACTCGGTCTTTGATCTCTTCTTCTTCTTTTCTCCGTTTACGCTCTTCCTTTTCACGCTTCTCCTCGTCCCGTTTCGATGGCTTTTCATAGCTCGCTGTTCTCCGGGCTTGGCGATCGGATTCGTCATAGTAAGAGCGAGACATCTCCTCAGCTGAGCGAGTGTGAGCCCCAGAAGAGTGAGTATAAACCTTCCCGTTCGTTGGTGACGGATGTGGCTTGTATTTGGACGGATCGGGGGTGCGGAAGTCACACGTGCTGTACTTTGGAGCTGAACGAGGAACAGATGAATTAGGTGCATTCTTCACATCTTGCTGCATCTTGGCAGCACGCTGCTGCAGTAGCTCAGCAAGCTTGAGCTTCTGCTCGTATTTTGCCTTTTCAGCATCATCATTGAGCAGTTCATATGCTTGCTGCACTCTTTGGAATTCGTCTTGTTTTTGAGCCTTAAGAGCCGGATCCTGCACCTTATCCGGATGACACTTGAGCACAAGCTTCTTGTATGCCGCTCGAATTTCAGCCTTGTCCGCGTTTCTGTCGACACCGAGAGCTTTCCAAGGGTCCGGTGGAAGGGTGCTGGTCATGTTGAAGTGATTCAAAAGCGACTAGAGGGATCCAGTTCCCGATTGACCCCAGAACCCAGGATCTGGTGAGCTGATCGGGAGAGGAGAGCGGTGAAATCGTGCGTTCTGAACGCAAATGTCGGATGTGGCGTGAAGGAGAGCACGGCGGTTGGCGTTGCCACAGTATTGGAGGTGTTTACGCATCAAATGACGGGCAATATCGACGCTGACCAGGAGCAGCGTTTGTTTATGTGCTAAGTGACGATATATGGAGGACTTCTCAGGGTCCAGAGGAAAAAAAGAAGCGTGCCAAATAGGATCGAAGGCTGCCGGCGCCCTGGTGCTTATTTGGCAGGCGGCACAGCCAGTGATGATGAAAGACAGAAAATACAGCAAAAATCAAGATGAATGAAGTCAATGAGATCAATGAACAGGATTCGAGCAATCTGCTGAAAGGGGGGAGATGAGGTTGTGCTGCTGTTGTTTTGGAGTTGTGTTGTATGCGTAGTAAGAGTGGTGCAACGAAAAAAGCGGGGTGAAATGGCACCAAGTGGACAGGAAGGGGTTGTGTATATGTTTATGGGATGAACTCGGTCGAGCGTTGTTGGTGGAGTAAGGGACCCTGGCACCTAGCAACCTAGCAACGAGCAACAATCGGTATCCGTAGTCCGCAGCCCGCACACTACGCTAGCCGTGGTTCCAGATGCCATCCAAACATGCAGCAACAAGCAAGTGGCAGCGTGGCCAGCACTTTGGTCAGGCCCCTCGTTCTGACTTGGCGTCGTGATCTCAAGGGCACCAATGGCAACAACAAGCAAACAAGCAAGCAACAATGCAAGAGGGCTAGAGGGAATGAATGGCGAGAGCGAAGAGACGGCCGACTGGTCGCGTGCGTTTGTGTGCCTTTGACCCAGGTGGCGACCCGAGGAGGAAGCAGCTGGAAGAGATGGAGAAAGACGAGATCAGAGATCAGGCTTAGCCCACGTGCCGGCCGAGTGCCAACGGCGGTACTGGTCCAGTCCAGTGGCAGCCCAGAAACCTCTGTAGGGTCGGCAAAATGGACGCAATGGACGTATGTCGTGGTGTAATGCGTGAGGTGATGGGGTAAAGAAAAACAGGCGATAAAGTCACCCGTACAGGGCGAGAGAATGCAGCTGGGCGGTGGGAAAATGGATGTTCCCGTGAGAGCTAAGGATGGTGATTTTTGGATAGTCCTGGCCACGCTTGCTCTGGGGTTCGAAGAGGAGCAGCAAGGGGCAGCAGCAGCGACTCCAGCGAGCCAGCGACTGGACCAGCCGGGCACCACACGGCGGGACTTGGGAGCGGGGGACGCCTAAGAGCCCCAGTTCTGTGAGAGGGGTCATGCACGTTCTGGGGCTGATTCCCAATGGAGGTGAGCCATATCGGTATCTGCATCGCAGACTGGACGGCTGCTCTGGGAGATGGACAGTCACTGGTCACTGGACGTGGTGGATACTCACTTGCGGCCAGGGCCAACACAGTGGTGCGCGCTGGATTGGCTTGTGGCCCTGTGCGTGGCCCTGTGTGGATGTGGGCAATCCAGGTGTTGTGGGGAACGGGGAGCCACACGAGGGGAAACGTAGGGTGGGGCTGCAGCATCTATAAGCTCTGATTGGTCATATTTGCTCTTGCACGCCCCGTTCGGCTGGCTTATGACATCGCATCTGTGGCAGAGTCTCCGCTCTCTCTCTTCTTCTTTTGGATTCTGTCGGATGCCCTCTTGCCCTCTCCATGTCTTCTTGCCCCCCTCACCAGCAGCACACGGTTCAGCTTTGCTCCAAGCCGCGCTCGATGCAGCTGTCGGCATCTGCTCCAATTGTTTCCCACGGGCAGTCCCGAACGACCACTTTCATGGCTGTGGTCTGCGGCCCAAGGCCCCTAGATCCGAGGGGTCTCTACGCAAGCCAGCTGGGCGTATGCTCACTAACCATTCTCGGGTTGTACCATCGCCGACTTGTATACTGGGCTTAATTTTTAAGGATTTCCTCACCTGGAGACGGATTCCCTCCCGGTGAGCAATAGCTCCAACGGCGGCTTGCCCGACGCGAGCACAACGTAGCCGCTGACCCTCCGTCATCAAGGTTAAGGCTTTTTATATAGTATTAATGGTTGAACCTGTGCATACCCCTTACCCTCCTCGAAGCCCAGCAGGTGATCAATCCAAGGATTCTCGTTACATACGGCGGTTCAATAACTGCTTTGTTGCCCTCGACTTACCTACCTCTTTCTTGATTTAAACAGATGGACCTGACGAGGCCAACAAAGTTGTTCTTGGGCAGGTAGGGATCATTATCTTCCATGTTGTCCTTCCCAGATCTTTGACCGCGCCACCTCGAAGTGCTGCCTAAGGGCAAGATCTTCCCGTCTTGATGACGGCCTTGGCTTGTGGCAAACGCGGCCCCTGTGGACAACAGCGCAAGGCTTGAATCGGCAGTCTCAGCCCTCTCCGAGTTTGTGCCAGCAAGGGCCACTCCGCACTTACTTGGCTTTCATGGCGCATGTGGCCGGATCAAGTTTGATGTAGACGGGGTTTTATTGCATCCTTGAGGAAGATAATCGGCGGTGAAGATGCATGAAGTATGAGGCCCAATCGACAGGATGCCTACAAGTATATACAAGATTTAATCAGTCACAGCCACTACAAAGGCGAGAAATGACCCTCTAGTTGCTGTGCCTTGCCAAAGAGAACCTAAGATACTGCGATGAAGTCTCGCTTTATAAGGGGAAATGGTTCCCTCTTGTCAATGATTGCCAATCTGCAATCTAGATGTTCGTTCTCATGAGTCTTTCATCATCTTCCATCAACCGATCACGTCTCTTGTGTTCCATGATAACATACAGCATCGAAGCGCCCATCAATGTTCACAAACCTACCCTCCGTACGGAATAAATGTTCATTCCGTGTTAGGCAGAATCCATCAACACTATGTACATCAGTCCCGCAGTTCAGCCCCAGGAAATACCTTCAACCATTTACTTTCACAGGCACACATACTGGTTGGATGTCAAGTGCACGACGGTAGCCTTCCACGCCCAACATCTGTGTGGTTCTGCCCTTGAAGGATGAGAACTGCAGAACCATCCAGAGTTTCGTTGAACAGCATCCGTCACGATTGATGGATATGCGTTAACCAAACTTGGAAGTATTCCTCAGATCCGGAGCACCCTTCCTTACCTCGATCAACCCCTGTTTAGAGGTTGCCCTCGTGCGATGGTGGCAGCAATTGATGATACCCGATAACATACAAAGGTCCCACTACTGCGTGGGATGCCAAACTGTGTCCATTTTCCACACAGTAGGTTTTCTTGTCAGTGACCGAAGCACCATCCTCTGCTTCTCAAACTAAAACGTAACTGGACGATGCTACCCCGCTTTGATTGACCAACACATGTTCAAGAGCCAGAGGTCGGTACGTGCATCGCTCCGATCGCCTGGCAGTCATGCCCAGGTATTTGGCCGCAGCCCTGCGAATCAAGTACTTATCCCAGGAATGAAAGCTGTGTGTGCTGTAACATTCTTAAGAATTCAGCCAAGCACTTGACGCTTCATCAAGTAAGTAGCATACCGACGCGAATAGTGGTACCTAGGAGAAATGGGAGAAGAGGCATCCAGATGCGGGACAATGCTGATCTAAGGCCAGGGCAGGCACTGGGGAACCCCTCATTTGGTTGGCTGTCTTCCATCCTACCGGCTTTTCGGCAGTGCGCATGGCTCCGGTGGATCTTTCAACATGCGTCTTCTCATCTTTAGAAGAGGGTGTTGAAAATCTGACGGTATATATGTTTAAGAAGGAGTAGGGGGGTACCTGTAGTTACCTTTGGTGCACAATTGAGTAAGTGGAAATACAAAGTACCTACAGGTACTCAGTACGCTGGTCATTCAGATTCCGGAAGAGGGAACAGCGCCGGTATCATGATCTGTTTCGAAAACCCAAAAACGCGGGGTGATGGGTGGGGGAGGACGGACGTTGGTAGGCTTTCTGCCAATCAGCTCTCATCCTTCATCAGGCTTGGACTGCTACTTGCTGTTGTCCGTTCCGTCTCGTTGCCTTACTTGTCGCGGGGTCAGAGACATGAACAACAGTGGAAAGGTAAGGAGAATATGTGAACGGGCTATACATTACATGTGGCCAACATTTGATCAGTTATCTTGCAGACAGCGTTTCCTGCTGCTTAGGAGGCGAATACTCCCAGTGGTGTTGGGCAGTTTCATGAGAATGTTTCACTAGCCGTTCAATTTCGTCTGGTCAGATGGAACCTCCATTGGTTCTTTTTTTCAGGAGAGCATGGTGGATGAGGAATGCTGTTTTGATAGTAACAGAGGAACTATACGGCGCACATGACATGTGAAATTTGATCTTGAAAATGGGATAGCCTCAACTTGGGACATAGCCTGCAGCGCGGGATGAGATGAGCCCCTCTGTGATCTCTTCGAGATCAGACTACATGCGCAGCGAGCGACAATATACTACGTGCCTTAGATCAACTTTCTGTTGCCCACACGTATGGCCTCATAAAACCATTACAGTTGCTTCAATGGTCAGGAGACGCCATCAAGCATTGTTCCTATCCACCATTTTTACGAACCTTCCCCACAGAAACACTTACAGCTACATAATACCCTGCTAAAGCCACGTCCCCTTTACCCTTCCGAGGCCTTACCCTTAAGGATACTATCTTGTCGATGGCGAGATTCACATCACGGGCACAGAAAGGAAGCATCCTGTGGGTTAATTTGTAAGCTTCCTCCTGCATCCCGTACATATATATAATCATGGCATGGTTACACAGCTGCACAGGCCCTGGAAGTGGACTTACAGCATCTTTGAATTGGCTCCCTTTGCATTGCATCAAACATCTCTAACTTGAAGTCAGGAAGCTATTTGACTCAGCCAAGACTGCCTTATGTTGCCGTCTACGTTAGCAAGTTGGCGTCCACACAAGGGTATATATCAATGGCCAAAACTTTACATTGTGTCGTACCTATAATTTGGTATCCACCCATCTGAGCAGCCTTAAAGGCTTGTTGTCTATACGTAGTAGGAAGAAGGCTTTCCTATTGCTGTTAATCCTCATGTAACCGACCAACTTCAGAACCTGCCCGGCCTTCTCGCTTCTAGAATTATAAATGCTTAGGTATGTAGGTATTCATGCTTGAAAGTCAAACTATATATAATGGTTTTGTACTTCTGTATTGGCCTATGATGTTGGCTGACAATGCCGTCTATAAGATAAACACACAATTTCTGTTTTGACACTCCGCACATATCAACCAATCCTTACCCATCAGTTTATCTTCATCTTTGTCAACTTATAAGCTTTCTGGCATGTCTGGGCTTAAAACTTAACTTTCCAAGAGAAAATAAAGATGAGAGAATCTTGAAAGTGCAAGCCGTATGATGTATGTCCTAACAGTGAACGTATCTTTGTTATTCACATCGTTCATCACGTGTGTTAAATAACTTATTTAGTCAACTCATCGCTGATCTCTGCAACACCTGGCCATGGGCATGTTTTTGATCGCAGGAAACACCTGATTGATTGCAGTGATTGTCCCATAACTCTTTCATATGGGGATCAACAGTTCAAGAGGTCAGAAAACGCAAAGCAGGTGATAAAAGTACACATTTCCATTGATATGGGGCAATTATAATGCAAGAGCTTGCTTTTACTCCTCAAAATCAACCTGATGTTGAAACGACGAGGTACTTAGGATTTGTAGGACACAAAGTTGGACCGCAGAGGTTGGTCTTGCTGGCAGCTCAGGAAGAGAGCAATGATTCAAAGCAGAAGGAGCACACAATGATCTTGGGACTATATCGCTCTCTTTGAAGTTACAGCCGATCAAACATCTGTGATATTTTAGAGGAGCTACCAGAGCAACGTGAGGTCACATGGATTCAGGGACGTTGTGAGAGTTGGAGTTAAAAGCAGTATTGGGATAATCACTTGGAAGGTGTACTATGGTCGTGTTTCCACACAGGCAAATCTAAGTCAACCACAATTGGCTTGTTCAGCCGTTTCCCACCAAGATGTGGCCAACTTGTAGCCATGATAGCACAGTTGACTATGCAGGTCTCCCGTCGGCCCAGGCGTTGGTTCCCAGCTGGCAATGGTGACTTGTTTTTGATAGCTCCTGACCGAATACCGGCATCATTCGTGTTAGACGTTCCGGGACCGGGGATGGAAAAACTCCTCACGTCCCATAATTCTGAGCTCTGAACCAACATATTATCTTGCACAGAAGGTTCCCATGCTTTCGACAGCACGGGCAAGTTGGGGGCCTTAGCAAAAGAAGACGTGACCGTTGCTGCTGAGTCTTCGAAGTCAAGAGGCTGCTTTCCACCCCTCGCTGTCAAATCAAGAAGGCTCATCTTAGCAGACTGTGGATCAGGGTTTGGATCCTGCCATTCGTCAACTGAAGCTTCAGGAGCGATGTCCTCAGGATGAGTCAAACTCGCAGTATACCATTTAACACGCTCAGCCCCTCGACCTTGATGTATATGACCACAAACGTGGAGGCGAGGACGGACACTTGCAAGTCTTTTCTGAAGCTCTCGGCAACCAAGACCAGCATCACAGTGGCCGTAAGGGGGCGTATGCGTGATGAGAATGTCGGTATCCGGGGGTATATCGGCCCAGATGCCAGCAGCATCCCGGTTTTCATTTGGCAGACCAATTCCAGACTTGGTACCAGGACTTGGATACATAAAAGCCCAAGTACCGTATTCAGGGCAAAAGGGCGACCCAAACACAGTGAACTCAGTGCCAGGGCCTTTGGGATTGGTGAGTCGTATAGTGGCACTGCTGTGCTGAAGGTATATAATAGCAGGATTCGAGGTCAGCAGGGTAAGGCACTTTTCTGGGTCTTGAGGATATCGGTTATGAAGAGTTGGCCCGTGTCGCGCATAGAACTCGCGATCTAGAGTGACGTCGTGATTTCCTGGAATATTGTAAGAGCAAGCTCTGAATCAAGTGGCATCAAATTTTTGTAGCTCTTGGATACCTGCAATAATGATTTTGACCTCAAAATCGGTATTCTCCAGCCATCGAATAGCCTTTGAAAGCTTATTTCGACCAGTTAGCTCTAATGAAAGTTTGACACAATCCATTAGCATACCTCCGAGTAGCTTCCCTGGTTAGAAAGATCCCCGGCATGAATCAAAACATCGCCTTTGGGCAATTTGGGTGTGGTGTTGTGGGTATCGCTGATGCAGACAATTCTGGTCCGCCGAGTTTGACGCGGTGATGACATCGAGAGAGCTATTTACACTGCGCCCCCAAGCCCCCAGTTATCTGGTTGTTTCCAGCTCAAGCTGTCCAGCACGATCAAGGCGGGCCACGGCTGATGATGGAGGAAAGAAAAGACAGGAGGATAAGTTGATAGAGAAAATGACATTCGTATCATTTCATTCAAAAGCATGGACGTTGAGCAGGATGCAACCTGCTGATGGGTCGGTAGGTGTTAGCTAGGCTGGTTTCTGCCTGTTGCAGGACCAACCGGCCGAAACTCCGTCCTCCTCCATTTTGCGTTCTGTGATCTCTTAAGTCTCCAACACTCCCAAATTGAAAAGATAACGGAAAAAGAACGCAGTCAGCTGTCTAAACAGGTATGGAGATTAGCAACAGCTCTAATCCGAGACCCAAGAATATGGAACTGGAGCACAGGCGCAGATCCAAGGAAATCAGAGACTGGTGTGAACACTACGAAGTGAACAGGTACATAGAGCCACGTCAGAGGGATGGTAGACGCGATCACTGGGAAGAAGTAGAGCAAAAGAAAATCCCATGAAGCCCATACTATTGGATTCGTATTGTATCTTGTTTGTGACAAAAAAAAGCTGAGTTGTACACTACATACAATAGGTACTTGCTCCCTCCTGTTTGCACGAAGAACGGAGAGGTAGCATGATTTTGTCCGTGTGCACGTTGCGATATGGCAGTGCATGGCTCGTCGCTGATTTCCGTGGTCAATGAAGCGAGCGCCTGTGGATCCAAACATCGCGCCGTGATTGGCCAAAAGAGCGCAAATGCAAGATGAATGGAGCCCATACCCTTGTCGGCCCCCAGAGATGCAGGCCCCTGTTGATGCGCCCCCTAACATTGGCGACCTGCGAGTTCGAGAAGCTCTTCCAGGTTTGGCGGGCAACGACGGTTCACATCCTGGTAGTCACCATGCCCTCCTGTCTTTGAAGCACCCGAGAAGCAGTTGGTTGCCTTCTACACCCATACACTACTCCAAGTTTCCAGTCTCTGGTCTCTGCCAAAAAAAAAAGCTCCGAGACATGCAAGCTGCCAGCTCTCTCGCGATCTTTGCCTGCACTTTATCGACACTGAGCCTTTGTTTATGAGCAGGTAATAATTTGGCAGTTTGACTGGAGCCTTCCATCTGACACTCTGCTTGGAATCTTCCCAGGTTGCCATCAGCATTCCAACGCAAGCCACACCACCTGCAGCGCAGGACGTTGGGACAAATAGGGGGTGGGATACAGATACAGCTTCATTCTTTTCGATTATCATCGGCCTTGTTCAAGCATCATCCCCATCACGTCACCTCCAGCCAACAGCAACTCGGTCTCCTGCCCGCTGCTTCTCGTCGTCTGTTGCTTTTTTTCGAGGTGGTTAATCACCACACGCGCCTATCTCCTACCACGCTCTGTGATTGGAGACACACCGCCAAACAACTCTTTGACAACTCCACCTGCAAACTTTGGAGAGACCTACATACGTGGAGAGGATACCGCCGACAAACCTGGCACTTTTGATTGCTCATATGTCTGCTTGATCTCGAGCGGCTCAACTTTTGAACTATCCATTGGCCAACTTGGGTCGCGCCGGGAGGCTGGGTCGGGCGCAAGACAGTAGACCGCCAAGCACCCGGCGCTGGCACCTGCTGGGCCCCGAGCTCCTTAGTTGGCACCTGGATCAGGCGGATAGCGACGTGAACGGTTCGAATCAAGATTGCCTGGATCACCATCTCTGCGACTCCTGGTGATCACATCCGCCCTCTCCGCTAGACCACTTGTCAGTTCCCTCAGAGGCGGAGTTATGGCGATTGTATTCCACACAACAATGACTCTGAACTCTTCCGAATATACCTGGGCCGGTGCGTTGCCGACCGAGACAGAGGTAAGACTTACATTTGGTGCTTCATTGGTTTGCATCGTCTCTTCATCTCCCGATGATCCTACCAAAAAATCTGGATCCGTCGAGCTGACTCGGTGATTATCCAAAGGAGATGTATGACGGCAACGCACGAGACTTTTATTACTCGAGCCGAACTCCCCTCACTGCGCACAACGGCAACGCGGTTATCAATTTCGAAACCAGCTCACGAGGCTATGGGGCCGATGACAAACCACACAAAGACAACTCAAGTGCTGTCGACAGAGCCTCACTGGACCCCAATGATGGACCGAGTACCGACTCTCGAGAAGACTTCCACGACCGAAGGCCAAGAGAGTTCTATGGTGACTCGGATAGTGATGAGAATTCCAAATGGATACACAGAGACAAGCTGGCAAGGATAGAGAGTGAGGAGCTTCAAGCAGCGGGCATCATTCTTCCCCGTCCCAAGGACAGAACCAGGTCAAAGAGCCAAAATAGGCCAAGACGAGATCCGAGCCAGGACAAGTTGAACAGCTCTGGCAGGTCGATCGCAGGATCCGAGTACACGGCGAGATCTAGGAAGAACTCAACGGCAACGTCGACGACCGAAACACGTACCGCTGATCCAGTCTCTATTCCCAGTTGGGACTTGAGGCGGCCGGAGGAGATTTTGGAAGAGGCCGAAGCACAGAAAGCAGCCAGCAGCAGCAGTGGGAAGAGCTCTTCTAGGATACCCGTGGCTAAGAGCAGCCATGTGCCTATTCCCACGGAGCATATTGCACGGGATACTGTGCTGACCCGGAAACGCGATCCTAGCCCTACCGATGAAGATAGCATAACGTACCCGAAGACTCGGGCTCGGAGTGGAAGTACTGGCAATGCTCTCTCGAAGACAACAAACGCAGGGACGACGCCACAATCCAACAAGCGAGTTGATTCCCAGCAAAAGAAGTCTTCTGCGACGGCTTCACCGGTCAACCGTAAAACGAAGCCGGTCAATGGGACCGCGGGGCGACCCAAGACTCGGGGTGGACCGAACAAGGACTCGACAAGCAGCACACGTCCTTCAACCAGGTCCGGCGAACGCGAGTTCTCGATCACCAACAGCAAGCCCATGGAGGGCGATCCGCCATGGATGGTGTCAGCATATGCCCCTGATCCGCGGCTGCCCCCCGACCAACAATTGCTGCCCACTGTTGCTAAGCGCTTGCAGCAAGAAAAGTGGGAGCGGGAGGGCAAATTTGGCAACATCTACGACAAGGACTTCAGACCGCTTACAGATTCCGGATTTCCAAAGCCGCCAGAAGTCACGGGTAACTCCTCAGAAAAGGATAAAACTGATGCCGACGAAAACAAACAGGAGGAGAAGGTGGTGCAAGACCAAAAGGCAGAAGACAGCAGCACCTCTAAGGATTGGCCGCTGAAGCCGGAGACCAAAAGCCCCACGCTCCCCGGGAAAGGGAGCTCATACTCAACAATACCCAAGATTTCCGACAACAAACCTGTCACGTCTCCCCTTGCCAGTCCCCTGCCGCCGGGCCCGCAGTCTCAGGCCGGGAAGCCTGTGGTTCGGCTGCCAGAACCACCTGAAGAAACCAAGCAAAAGAAGGGATGTGGCTGCTGTATCGTAATGTAATCTTCAGGGGCGTTGTCGTCTTAAAAAATCCATACTATCTTGACTCTCTACCTCTTCCACTTAACCTGCCGCTCACTTATCCGCTCAGCCACCCGACGACCAGACAACAGAGACCTTCAGGGCAACGCACACTCCTCGCATTCCCAAAACGTCTTGCTGGGTCAGACCTGTCCCATTTACATCAGTCAATGCTTATGGTGGCCAAACAATTCTTTGCCTGCTTTTTCTGTCAACCCCATCACCAGCCCGGCTGTCAATCACAGCACTTCTCCAAAGCATGCACACGTTTCGTCAACCTGCCTTGAATTTTACAATTAGGCTCTTCCCTTTCTTCCCAGCGATGTCAATTCACTCTTGTATATCTCCATCTGTAAGGCCCTGCATCATCTAATCGTTGGCTGGACATCATGGCTAGCTGTTTGGTATATCTCAGCTGACCGACGGCTGCCCCGTTGCCTCGCCAGGCTCCATCCTTGCTAGAAGCAAGGAGACACTTTGTTTCATCGGGGAAAACAATCTGTTTCGTGTTGGGCATGTTTTGTAATGAATCACATTCCTTTCTTCGTTTGATTTTCCTCCTTTCCTTTCCCCTTCTCCCCAATAGTCGGTTGACTCGCCTCTACCTAGTGTTATTTTTGTCTTCTTTCGCTATCTTTTACGTTTATAATTTCTGGTGCTGGGCGCGGTAGGAAATCGTTTTGGTACTTATCGAGGCAGAATGCGATAGCCCTCGGATTGAGTGATCATCGGTTTGGGCTGGCGTGTGCGTGGTTTACATACGAACTGCGGCAGGAGGATTAAATGGGAAGGAGACGTCTTAGTCTTGGCTTTCCGTTTGTGCCATCTGACTAAGCATACCGCATGGTCCCAGGAAAGTGGCCTTTCATGAGCGATTGCGGTCTGGTATTGACCTTGCACTCTTTTTGGCGTTTATTTCCTCTTTTCCTTTCACATACTTGTTTGTCCTGAGCGTTATTGCTTCCTCATCATGGTTCTGGGGGCTGTTTGATGTATTAGTGCCGTTGTTCTCGAATCTTGCCTTTTGGTTTCTGTTGATCGGTTTCTGTTGATACACTGAAGAGGTAAGCAAGGTGGGGCTAGGCGTTCTACATAGGCATATTATCTAGCAGCTGTATTCAGAGAGTGTGTTGGGATACGTGAAGGGTGAAAGGGGGAGACCCAACGTACAGGATAGTCGCGGAAAATCGTTTCAGTGATGGTGTATGGAACTAGCAACAAAGCGAATTGATATACCTACCTCCTTGTTTATGTAATGCACTGCTGTGTCTTTCAAAAATCGTGCCTGAACAGTCTTGGTTCGCTAACTTGAGCAATCTGTGTCCCCCACTTGTACTGACATTCTTTTGCCGTTCCCATTCAGAGCCTACGTATCGGGTAGTCTGGGGGGTTCTGTCTCCTACTTGTGCCTGTTATCTGGTGACGAATGGTTCCTATACACCGACCGCATCGTCTCATCGGATGTTAGGCAGCACAAAGATGAGTACGTACGAGAGATCTTGATGATCAGATAACCAGTTTAAGGTGAGAGCCCCGGTTCTCCCTGTGACCCCCTTGTTGGTATGTGCATAATCTCTCTCTTCCCAAGACAATGACCAAATACTGATTGTTTATGCACAAGTCAGACATCTTCACACTTAAGATCGCATGTTTTATACTGACTACCTAGGGGTTGCTTGTCTAGTGGGAGAGACACTTTTCCCCCTTTAGCATGTAAACAATGGGCTGATACAGGTAGTAGGCCGTCCAAATTCGCATGTGTTTTAGACTAAGGCTTTCAAGATCAAAGTTGTTCTATCAACACCTTTTGAAGAGACCCAAACTACATCATACAACTAGATGTACCATCATGCTAGGATGCTTGACCCACACAGGACATAAGTCACACTTCCCGTTTCTTGTGATCTCCAAGCCTAGCATACAATTACTTTTTCCATGCCATGTTTTGCTAGGACCCGACGGCGTTTACCGACAGTGGTGCCGGCCGAATCGGGGTCATACCCAGCTCAAACACCCGAGAATTCCGGCCAAGGCAAGATACGTAGTTACGTAGATGGTTTAGCTCTACTATGCATTGAACGCATGAGAAATAAGCGACACGAATGTAAAGCAGTGGGTGTGCCTATTTCTCCCAATACGCGTCCGAGGTTTGCAGCTCTGCTGTGTCATACACTCTAGCAGCAAGTACAGATTTTTGGCACCGATATTCCTACTCGGTATGTATCTGGAGACAGGTCATAATCAAGTATCATGAAACGAATATTAGTCAGCTTAATATACTGGGTGATTGACGGTTCTTTGAGACAAACGGAAAGCTTAGAACATTGAGCTCAGCGCTGAACAAGAGATGTAGGATCTGTGCGTTGATCGCCCATGGATTTGTCTCGGCCAACTCGAAGCGGCGAACGATCTGCAGAGATCGAAGAGTACTGACCCTCCCCATGGTATCCGTAAGTAATGTTGATCGATTGGCATAGAACATAGTGGAGGTGAGCTGCTGATAACCACCAATAAGGCGAGCGACGAGAAAGGATGGGACCTTTTTGATTGGGTGTATGCATAGTTACACCCAACGGAGAACGATTAGATTTATAACGATAGTCTGACCATAACGATATAGACCGGGGGAACCATCGTTCTTTGTGTGGGAAAGTGGCAATTCCTAGTGATTGAAATATACGATATAGTTTCTGCTTCGTCACCTACATAACATGATGAGTTTCGTTTTAATGTAAACACCCTAGATTGCCCGCTAGCGAGCTATCTATCATGCTCTCTTGTGAAGAAAAATCATCCAAATTTCCATATTTGGTCCCTTCCTTGCACAAAGCTGGCTGATTGACCTCTGGCCGCGATAAATAGTGTGGTTTTCATGTTTTCGCTATCAGGTATGTTCGTAAAGGTATCAACCTGACCTAAAACGAAAGAGTGGGGAGGTGTGGGAGCAATGATTTCCTGGCCATAATGATATGAACCTGGGTGACGGAACCCATCTTTATCCGCAGGTCTGACTATGCTCATCCAGAGAATCTTAGGTGCATGGTCGATCAGGTCATCCAGGGCAAGGTGTTTGCAGACTCGTTTAAAAAGATCGAATGTTACGATGCTGTTGCTTGCATTGCACGGACGATGGCCCTCAGCAGTTGAGTTGATCAACGCCAATGTCAGAAAGATGAGCTGTTTTCGAACTTTAGCGGCCGGACATCCCAGGCTTTCCGAGAATGCGTTCGCGGGAGGAAAAGTTTATGCAGCCCCACTAGCGGAGCCTGGAGTGAAACGTTCTTTTGCTTCTGGAAGCGATTGGTCCATCTTACGGGGAATTTAACGGCGCGGATTTTACCAGTAGGTGGGGTCGATGGGCTGGATCCAGCCTGCCGGAGTTTCCAACTTGGATTTTGACCTGGCTCTCTGCACGACATCATGACGGATACGGGCCGTTACACGTAGTTATAGCGCGCAATTATGCTGTGTATATACTAGGAGGGACATAAAAGGGGAACATGGCTGGGACCCTTTTCAACACCAACAGCTGACTGGTGGTGTACATGGCGCAAGCCAAATGGAAGCTTGTTCCTGAAACCGTGCGCTTCGTTATGCCACAGGTTCAGTTCCCAAAAAGCTTTGCAGCCTCGCGGTCGGATATCCCCGTTCGAAGCTTTCAATCCGGCTAGGTAAGCATGCATGTATGTACCTATGTATGTGCACAACATACCTCAGCCCTCGAAGTCTGTCACAGTAGTCATGGCCAGCTGTGCTGGTGGGGACTGTTTGCTTTCGAAGAAAAGCTATTCTCGCAGGCTGGCGCGCCTATAGACCACAGTAAGCTAATGGAAAGCAAAGATCGAGGAAAAGGTCTGCATCCAGGGCTGGTCCAGCTGGGCTTACCCTTGCACTTGACCGGATGCTGGGCACCTTGAATTTCTGCTTTTCCCCCATGCTTGCTTCACTGGTTTCAGCACACGGGTGTTGCAGCCGCCTCACTTTTTACCAGGTGTGAGTCAGCCCTCAGAGCGCAACATCGCACTAATGAAAAATACTGTGCTGCTGCTTGGGAAGCATGGCTTTGACATTAAAACTTTCCTGTTACTGCTTAACAAGGAGACTATGACGACTAATCAGAAATTGTTGTCCATACATAAATTCGGTCATCCTACCTAGCTGTGAAGGTTTGGGAAATTTATTTTTTGCACGGCATTTAAGGGATCTCTAGATTAGGTTTTGTGGAAGCTGTCGTTGAACATAAACCCATGGTGTATAGGCAACGAAAAGTTCTGGATCCAGAACACAGCAGCAATTTTGTGGGAACATGTAACAATGCATGTAATTTTACACACAGAAAAATTCTTTATCCTTGCTCAAAAGCATCCTGTGCTTGTCCTCGGACTTCCCACACCAGCCGCATGGCCCTTCATCCTGGCACAGCTGTTGGTGACCAGAAAAACAAGGCCGAGCCTTGTCCAGGTTTGGGGGTCTAGCCCAGTCGATTTCCCACAGCCCACTTCTACCCAGAAATAAAGAGTCAGCTCTTCCCCATCACCCGAACACAATGTTGTGTGCACACACTTTCAAAGATACACGTTGCTGTTCTGCGTGGTAACCATTTGGCCATTCCCGCCTTGAGCTTGCCATATATACGGGCCCAGCCTACCGGTTTTACTGAGCAGCACCCAACACGTCTTTCGCAATGTCCACAACAGATCGTCCTCCACAGGTCCCTTATCACGATAGCTCATCTTCCACCTCGACGTCCACAACATCCTCCTATTTGTCTTCTCAACTGGGGTTACCTGGGCCGTCTAGTTCATCGTCAGGTTCGACCACTCAAAGAAGCATGGATTCTACACCGCGCCCTCCTGTGCAGGTTGCGATCATCCGTTGTCTTCGATGTGCCCGCGCAGAAGAGATTACCAGCACAGACGACCCGAGTACCTATGGCATGATCCAAATTGGAACTAACATTTACTACTGCACCCGATGTGCCAACCTTGTTGGCTACACATGAAGCTACGGTTCTTTGAGAACACAATGTTTCAGAGAAATCGCTTTGTCAACGAGCGCATTGCGGAATGAGAGGGGTTAGAGCTGGCAGTATCCAAGATAGTTGCCAGGCAGCCGCACCATGCTTCAAATGACACCGCTTAGACCGATGGCTCAGCCGATTTGACACATCTAACGTGGCCATCGCTCTTGCTGCATTGCAGCTCTGCTCGAGTAATACATCAGCCGACATCAAGCGGAATACCACAAAACATGCTGCATCGCGATAGTGTTGCGTGTCAAGAACTCATGGACCTTGCGGGCAACTAATATCGTTCACCATGCACCCGGCCTTTGATTGAGAGGCTAAATTCCTTGTCAGCAAGCATGGATTCACTTGTCTTACCGATGCCCTCTTGGACATGGGGCTGCAAGATGGCTGCGTGCATGCGGACGAGCTTGGAAATGAAATTCCCAGCAAACGGATTCCTACACGATAACACCTTTCATTTAGGCCTTGACAGCAACCCGGTACAACAAACGCTCTCAGGAAAATGAATGGATATACTTAGCATGGCGGCAGACAACAGCGACATTGTCCTCTCGTTCTTCCGTTCATACCCACCTCCCGCTTTTGGTAGCTCTTTCTACGGTTTTCTCGTTCTGTCCAATCAGCGGGGAGCTTTAGATTTTTCACCAGCCGGTTCGGTCCGCCATCGAAGCTGCCAAGCCGGTGGCGTCGTCTCAGACCCACAGTCAGCACGGTTCAGTTGCCTGGCCCAGGGCAGCAGATCATTATTTGCATGCCAAGTAGTAGCTTGAGCTATCATTGTTTGCCCTGGTTGAACACGATCGCGGACGGTATTTTCTGGCAGACGATCTCTTCATTTTCATCCCTCTCAGCATTTGGTGCTCTCTGGTTTATAGAGATTGAAGCTCTGAGCTCATGTTGAGGTTTAACGAAGTGGATAGAAGCCAACTGTGAGGCTGGCCCGGTTGGTCGATTAGATGATAGATGGGGCATGTACTTCCCACAGGTTTCAGTTGTGATTATAAATCAGCAATGTATTACTGCTCTGTATTTCGAGGCTCATTGTTTTTAGTATGACACTACAATACTTATACCAGAACAATGAAGATGCATGAGTGCTGCCGTGTTGCCGCCCCTCAAAATGTGACATATGGAGACACCTGCTATAACGACACCTTTTGATAATCCTTTTACTCCTCTTTCTCAGGGACACACATTTAATAATTGGCCGACAGGAACAGGAAAGGGGACAGCAGGCAAAAACCGGCGTTGAGTTCATTACCTAGATACATGCTATCAGACGCTTGTGACCTGATGACATATCTTGTCACCACTTCTCATCCATCACTCTCCTCAAGCAGCCACTTCTCAGGCACCATAATCATCCACGCTGTCACAATCTTACGCCACTCTGTATCCCGAGATAACAGATCTATTCACTTGCTAGAACAAACCAGCCTGGGCAATAAGCAGGAGTGTAGAAAAGCCGTGGTAAATAAGCACTAGGCTTTTTAGACAACTGGGAAAGCTGGATTCCAGCTAGGAGCTGACCTCCCACGTAGTTGGGGAGATTCGCCTGCTGACAGCCACTCCACACTCAAGGTACCAAGCTGCCTGTCTACATGTCCAGGCGTTCGGGGTTTAACTCGCGATAGCAAGTAGCGACGCGATGTTTGTCACCCCTCCATTTTGACGTCGCGCTGTTTGCTCATATTCTTGAGTAGATAGCTGCGCTTGAAGTACTCGTTGGGGTGCACAATAGTCTCCAGTTGTACGGCTGTGAAAATTCCTTCCTCCTTAGCACGTTTCAGCTCTGTCTTATGAAGGTACTCGAAGACACTATTTTGCAGTTAGTAACTCTGCCGAAATAATACCGTAGTAGGGTAATATATACCGGTTACAAGCCATATGATATTTCTGGCTCTCCTTATCCTCCTGGATACCCTGCAGAACCGCGCGATCGGAAACGCCAGCGGAACGCAGCAGTGTAGTCAGGTTGTCCATGCTAAAGTGGCGAAACGGGCAACCGTGAGCCTCGCCGGGGCCAGGGGCATGCTCGGTCAGGATCTTCTGGCAACTGAAAGGGCTATAACCGCCGGAGCGGCGGTTTGCGTCACCGCCAACGTCTCCGTAAGCGTGCCGCACGTTGTAGCGGTACTCCTTATTGAAGGTGTCGTCACTAATTTTTTTGAAGGCCGTACGCCAAAATATCAAACACTCCTCTAAGTTTAAGCCAATGCCCTTAAGGAACAGCGTATACTGCAGACGGCCATAGTGCTTCAAATGACAGTCGCGACGCAGAGTATTGTGCAAGTGCTGCATGCATAGGGGGAAATGCTGCGCCAGGTTATCGATGTTCCGTGCTGAGATTTCGGCACCCTCGACAGCAGTTGCGGAACCGCTATAGCTCGAGTCGGGGGCGATGAAGTTCTTGGAAAGATGGTTGAGGATCGGCGTCAGTCGGTCATCTTCGTCTAGCCGGGGAAGTGCCCGGGCTGTGAGCTGTATAAGTAATGCTTGTCAGCGGTAATTCAACCTTCGGGATCTGTGAACTTTTCTTACTTCTAGCGCGCGCTCCAACCTCCTGGTAAACTCGTTCATGATGATGCTGTGCTGTAGAGGGCCAGGCACATAGGCCTTGCCGGCCTTCACGAACACTTTGCGCCCTTCGATTAGATCTGGAACTCGCGTCCAGTCAACTTTATACCAGTCTTCATCCATGACTTGCTGAGCCCTCTTGCCGTAACCAAAGCCTGCTGTGACGATGAGTTGCTGCGAAAGCTCTCCTTTTTCATCCTCCAGGACAGGCTCCCATTCAATGTTAAGGGAACGAATGAAGGCGGCACGCTCGCGAGAATCGTCTGTCTGGAATCGCAAGCGGAATAGCATGGTCTCAACGCGAGTGAAGCGACGGCGCAATTCCTCAGTAGAGGAAAATGCCAAACGCAAGATAAAGTGGCTGTAGTGATCCTTTTGGCGCTGAGAGTGCAGCTGTGAGCTGCTGGAGCTGTTGGCGTCCAGCGGCAAGTACTTGTCTAATAATGGCTTCATGTACGCCGCCGTTTCGGCGGGCGTCTTGTTGCGGAACGAACATGCCTCCAACTCGGCGAGAATTCGCAGCCTGTCAATAGCCCATTGTTCGAATTGCTCGAGAGTGATATCGGCTGTTGGCGGAGTTGCGTAGAAGTTCAGACGGTGAGGATACTGCGTCTCCTTGTACAGCGGATCGGCAAATTGCTTTTTTCGGTAGTCGACTACATTGCGCCGCTTGGCATCAATGCGGTTGAAATCCTGGCGGATCATGTTGTAGGTTGTTGCTGGGAGGTTTGCCCCCAGGGTGAAGCTCGACGACTGCCTGGGTCTAGAGGACCGACAGCAGCTAGATGAATGGAGAGCCCAAGACCGATTCAACGAGTGGGTGTTAATGGGCAACGCCTCGAAACGCGGTTTACGCGTCGCACCAATTAGGGACGTGGTTCGCTTAGCCAGAACAACCTAGCCCCCGATCCGAGGACTTTTGAAACCCTAACCCTGGCCTTAATGGCACCAGCTGAGCCCCATGCATCATAAACGGTATGAGTTCCTGTGTGAAGAGTATAGGCCTTCAATGAAAATAGATTATCCAGCCAATAAAAGGAGAGAAATGTGTGAGTTAGAAGTACAGTAAGTGCGAAATGAGAGCCAGTTTCAGAGATCCAGCCATTAAACCAATGTGGCTTGCTAGTAAGAGTTCGCGCACAACCCTTCTCTAACTGTAAGCTACCAGAGTTTGCGATGAGCTTTCTCTGATGACTAACAAAATTTTGTTATGAGGTCGTTTCCTTCTTTGGCTCGCCGTTTCGTGGTTGACCGGAAAGTTCGTCCATGTTCCAAACCATATATCCCTGAAGCTTCCAGAGAAGCATCTGGAGCTTGACAGTTGCCTGTCTACCCAGTAGGAACAACGATCCACCGCGTAATAGTGCTGACTGGCTTCTTAAGCGGTCCAAATGCTCGGAACCGAGCAGTACCTGAAGATTATGAACTGCAAGTTTTTTGCCAAATCGTGATTCTGGAAAATCCATGGTCGACAGCCTAGGTGGCACGAACTCGGCCCCCGATGACGCTCCGCGGTCATTGGGAAGACCCAGAAACAGGACGCATCCGCGATGTTTGTGCTGTCCAACTTCATCCCAACTCCCAAGCTTCGTGATGTACTTGCGACCTTGCGTCTCAACCATACCAGCAAAATAAACCAATCCTTCGACAATTCGTCGACGCATTAACTCAAGAACAACGCCGTGCATATCAGGGCGCCAGATGCTGGTATTTAAGACCTTGGTGAGGTTCACCTGCCCAGTGCTGCTCATGCGTAGGAGCTTCTTGTAAGCTCCATTGTATGGCGATGATTCTCTCTCCAGTTCTTGCATGAGCTTTTGGCTGGCGAGAACATATGCAGATGGCCCTGTACGAGTGCAATGAGACACATTTTCCCCTCCATGGAGAGCGGGTGAGACCTCACCCTCGTCTTCATCCGACGATTGGTTGGTTACCAAGTCTTTATGTGGAACGTTTTGGGGTGCCTTAGAGTCAAGGTCCTGGGGCACAAAGTAGGGTTGGTTCGTTTCGGGGTGAGAAACGAGGTTGAACCGCTGAAGAAAAAACTTGGGGAGTCGTGTTGACGTGATTGGACAAATCCGGATCGGAGTGGCCAGGGCCTGAGCTGAAGAAAAAGTTAGACTTGTTGCCAAGAAACACACTGAAACTGGGTGAGTTGATGTACCATAGGGATTTCGGACAAGATGGCGTTGGAACTTAGTTGGCTTATATGGAGATATGCGGGGTTTTGGCTTCTTAAAGCGCTGCTTTGCCTCATGAAAACTTGGATCCATCATAGGCGAAAGCGGAAGCTCTCCAATGGGCGTTCTGACAGTCTTTTTTTCTGTGTCAATTGGGATGGCGGAGTAGCTTTCATTTGTGACTTTAATGCTATGTTTGGTGGCTTGTAGCGCCCTGGAGACTCCGCTGTTGCTTGTATAAAGACCTTTAAGTGTGAAGGGAGTGGATAAATACCGGTAGGCTTTCCAAGCTGTTGGCCTGGAAAGTGGACTGCTGAGAAATTTCATCACAGATGCAGACTTATACTCGGACTTGTGCTTTTAAAGGTTTCCACTCTTTTGGTTGAGGGGAAGGAGTCAAGGCAAATGAAGTTGATGGGCGGTTAGGTGTTGTTCGAACAGGACTTGTAGTTCCCATCGTCATGTCATGGTTTGAGAGTCGGATTGGTCAAGATCTTGATGAGGTGAATGGGTTGCTGTTTCCCTGCCGGTGTTTGGAATTCTTGGCGCCATATCCCAGTAACGCCAAGGGCTTTCCTTCCGCCGCTCGGCGCAAGGGACCCGCTTTCTTGGCTTCTTGCTGGATTCTCTCTTTCTCACCACCGCCAATCTGAACAATACCTCAGTTAACAGAACGGTGCCACCTGTAACCATGAGCTTTTGCCAGCTAACATATCGTCTACTCCAAAGAATAGGCCTGGGCGCGACACAATGTCGGCGCTTTCACAAGCTGGGAGGGTTTTCCAGGCCCGTCCCTCTCACAGGCACCATTCCAATGCCCTACATCACTGAGGTCACAGTATGTGTTCAAGACACCTTGTCAGTGCCCTTTCATATCTCTGTGAATTTACTAACAAGCTAGTCTGGTGGCTGGCGGACGTGTAAGTCTCTGAGCTTACATCTTCCGGTCAACTCGTCCAGTGTGTATTAACAGCACTTTGAAGCCGACATCTTTTCCAAACTGCTTCAAGTATGTGGCATCCTCTAGTATGTTGACGACTTCATGCGATAAATTGACCTGAACAGGAACGGATCGTTTGTCTTAATGGGCCTATCGATGACACCGTGTCAGCCTCGATAGTTGCCCAGCTACTGTGGCTTGAATCTGACAACCCTGACAAACCCATCACCATGTACATCAACTCTCCAGGGGGTGAGGTGAGCTCAGGGCTTGCTATTTACGACACAATGACCTACATCAAGTCACCCGTTTCGACAGTGTGCATTGGGAGTGCTGCCTCCATGGCTGCTATCTTGCTCATTGGTGGCGAACCAGGCAAGCGATTCGCACTGCCACACAGCACAGTCATGGTGCACCAGCCATTGGGCGGAACTCGGGGCCAGGCTGCTGACATCCTCATCTATGCGAACCAAATTCAGCGGATACGAGAGCAAATCAACAAGATCGTATACAAACACATCAACAAAACCTTCGGCTATGAGAAATTTGATATGCGGGCTGTCAACGATATGATGGAGCGTGACAAATATCTATCAGCCGAAGAGGCTAAAGACTTTGGCATTGTTGATGAGATTCTGTATCGGAGAGACAAAAAGGACGACAGGACACAGACAGCGACAGCGGCGACGCCAAGTCAAACCAAGCCCTGATGATGTTTTCAGAAGGGCGCATGAAGGGCGTAATTAGACAAACCTTGTCACTTCGGAAGGGATCATGGTGACTGGTATCATGAGGGTGTGATTGGCTTGGTTTTCTAGCGACAGCGGGTCTCTGCTTGTGCCAGCAGGCAGTTGTACATCCGTTGATTGAAGGCAGGTTGGGATTCAACAGATCTTGATCCAGCCCTCGATGATGTGAGCAGACAAGATGGAAGTTGGCCGATCGGTCAGGCGGGGGCAGATATCCTGATAGTTGAGTTGTTGTTCGCCTGCAATTTTGGCAATCTCTCTGAAGACACCACCTCGCAGACTTCTGGACTAATATCCATATGCTCTCCATGTTTACACAATTACCTATGTAGTTCATGTGTGGTGCCTACGAAGCTACATGAGTTAGTTTAGACGCAAGTAAACTGAAGTGCTATCACCGATGACAGCATGGAGTTCTCAGCTGGTGCCTAGGTCGCTCCGGAGATTTAGCGTTACAGACAGCCAATCGGCAGCCTTGTATTTTTGTCAACTGCCAAACCTTTGGTGGGGTTAAATCGGAGCTTGCGGGGCCGTAATGTCGTCTGTTCCTGTGACTTGTACTGCACAGACTGGCTGGCCTCTTTTTAAGCTCCGAATTCGCCCAAAAGTTCGATACAGCTCTGCTATCCCAGCTTCTCGACTTCAGGTCAGCTCATCTGCTCTTTTCTCCCGCAGCTTGGGCTTTGTCAAAAACCTCGGGGCACTATCAAAGCTCCATGACGTCTGAAGTTTGCCAATTGATCCCCCGTTAGCTTATCGCCTATACTTCCTTCCTCGATTCTTCGCCATGCTCTCGCCACTCCTGCGCTCCAGCGCTCCCCAAGCCCGGGCCTTCAGCCGGGCGATTCCGCTGAGGAACCAGCTGTATGTTTCGATCCGAATCCATCTTTGTGTAATTTGTCGCCTTGGTGTCAATAAGAACCGGACCTTTAACTGCCAGTCATGTTTAGCCGTTCCCTTTTCACCACGCCTAGCCGCCATGCCGAAGAAAAGCAGCTTAACCGGATCTCGGCCACCATTACCCAGCCTAAGTCACAGGGTGCTTCTCAGGCTATGCTCTACGCAACCGGCCTAACTGAGGAGGACATGAACAAGCCTCAGGTCGGCATCTCGTCGGTGTGGTATGAGGGCAATCCATGCAATATGCACCTGCTCGACCTCTCCAAGATCGTGCGTGACAGCGTCGCGAAGGCTGGCCTTGTGCCTATGCGGTTCAACACAATCGGCGTTTCGGACGGTATTAGCATGGGTACCACGGGCATGAGGTACAGTCTGCAGAGTCGCGAGATCATTGCCGACAGTATCGAGACGGTCATGCAAGGCCAATGGTACGACGCCAATATTTCGCTGCCGGGCTGCGACAAGAACATGCCTGGTGTGCTGATTGCCATGGGCCGTGTCAACCGGCCCAGTATCATGGTGTATGGTGGCACTATCAAGCCGGGCTGCAACATGAAGGGCGAGCCTATCGACATCGTCAGCGCCTTCCAGGCCTATGGACAGTACATTTCTGGCGAGATCGATGAGAAGCAGCGCTTCGACATCATTCGCCATGCCTGCCCTGGCGGCGGTGCTTGCGGTGGCATGTACACTGCTAACACCATGGCTTCTGCCATTGAAACCCTCGGCATGACCCTCCCCGGCAGCAGCAGCTTCCCTGCTGAGGATCCCCGGAAGAAGGCGGAGTGTGAGAGCATTGGCGAGGCCATCAAGAACCTTCTTCGTGAGGATATCCGGCCCAAGGATATTCTGACGCGCACAGCCTTCGAGAACGCCATGAAGGTAGTTAGTGTTCTTGGTGGTAGTACCAATGCCGTCCTGCACCTCATTGCTATTGCAGATTCGGTCGGTATCAAGCTCACCATTGACGATTTCCAAGCCGTGTCGGATAAAACTCCCCTGCTGGCCGATTTGAAACCGTCGGGCAAGTATGTCATGGAAGACTTGTGCAAGATCGGCGGTACTCCAGCTCTGCTCAAGTTTCTGCTCAAGGAGGGCATCATTGACGGGTCCGGCATCACCGTCACTGGTAAGACCATGAAGGAGAACGTCGAGAAGCTACCCGGCTTCCCTGAAGACCAGCCCATCATCCGTCCTCTGAGCAACCCGCTGAAGCCAACTGGGCATATCCAAATCCTGCGCGGTACTCTGGCCCCGGGTGGCTCGGTTGGCAAGATCACGGGTAAGGAGGGTCTTCGCTTCGAGGGCAAGGCTAAGGTTTATGACTATGAGGATGCCTTTATCGAGGCTCTGGAGCGGGGTGAGATCAAGAAGGGCGAGAAGACAGTTGTAGTCATACGCTACGAGGGCCCCAAGGGCGGCCCTGGTATGCCGGAAATGCTCAAGCCAAGCTCTGCCATCATGGGTTACGGCTTGGGCAAGGACGTCGCTCTCATCACAGATGGTCGTTTCTCTGGTGGCAGTCACGGTTTCTTGATTGGCCACATCGTACCTGAGGCCATGGAGGGTGGCCCGATTGCATTGGTACAGGATGGTGATACTATTGTTATCGATGCTGAGAAGCGTGCTATCGATCTCCTTGTGTCTCCCGAGGAACTTGAACAGCGCCGCAAGGCTTGGAAGAAGCCTGCCTACAAGGTGCCTCGTGGCACATTGCGGAAGTATGCCCAGCTGGTTAGCGATGCCAGCCACGGGTGTGTTACTGACAGGGCGGCTGATGCTGAGGAGTAATGGCTGGTAGTTGTGAAAGGGCTTGGCTGGTTCTGTTTTCTTTTCAGAAAAAGGGTGGGTTGTCTTGTATATAGTGGTTCGTATTCAAGGTTTCTCATAGTTTTGGTCGGTGGCAACAAAAAAATACCAGGTTGGCATTGCCTTTATTCGATATTACTTTTCCCCGTCTATCCTGTGCCAGTCATCGAGAAAATACAGGGGATGAGAAAACCATGAACAAAGCAGATAGATCACTGACGGGTACATTAGGGCTGTGCGTGACTGACTAGAAAAGAGCAGACACCATATGACTTTTCGGGTTTCCGTCTACTCCTTTATCCAGGCTTTTCTTATGAGAAGACCAACGGCCACTGAGGACAGGAAAGATCTTCCTTTTTTGGGCCGAATTCGCCTCTAGCGTTTAACCCATACATTGACAAACGCCTTCTTATCTCTTAGTGTAAGGTTTACCCGGTGCGCCCTTCCAAGTCGAGCAAGCGCTTCGGCGACGTTGTCCAGCAAAGCCTGCTCCTCCCGATTTCCGGGGCCACCATCTCCCTCCTGCTGCTGTTGCTGTTGGGCACGTGGTGGTGGCACGTTAACCCAGTCACCACCATTTGTTGCGCGAGATGTATTGTAGATTGGCTCAGCAATACGGACACGCACGCAATGAGTTGGCCGGCCGAGTAAGTTCCAGAGGAAGCGAATCCAAGCTCGGAAGCCAGGAACGGGAGTCGTCACATCCGGGGGGGTGTACCGCAGAGAGATGGGGAAGATGGCGTTCTCCGCAGGAGTCGTCAGGAGGCATGGGCTCAAAGGAAGCACACCACGGCCGTTGGTCGTCCCGCTCTCGGGGAAGACGACAATGATACGGTTTGGATACCGTGAAAGAAGCGCACGAAGGTCCGTAAGGCCTCGACTACCACCCGGTTGCGACTCGATCGAGTCTGCGAGTTGAAAATCTGCCGAGAGTGCGTAACATACGGCCTTCAACAAGCTGATGCGCCGGACTTTGCGAGAGCGCGGATGGCTGGCAACAAAGATGGGGTTGAAGACAGCGGCTAGGTAGAGCGCATCAAGCGGAGAGCTGAAGCTCGCGGCAATGACAGATCCAGGGTGTGGCACACGGGTACGTGGCTGCTGGCTCAGCAACCCGCGCCTCACGCCGTCCAGCTGCACATCCACCCACCAAACCGCAGGGATGGCCAGGAATATCCATAAAAGAAGCTTCCGAATCACTACCGGTAGCGGAATGTACTGAAGGAAGAGAAAGTACACTCCAGCGTAGAACAACAGGAGGGGAAGTCGAAGGCAAAAACAGATTGCATGGCCAAGTCTTGCAAGCTGCGACGACAGGGTTGTCACTGGCAGGAAAGGTGACACCCCAGAACCTGTAGACGATAAAGGGTTAGCAAACAAATATTTCGATTTTATGTTGTATAAAAGGTGCAAACTCACCTCGGTCACGAAACTGCGAAAACTTTTCCATGTTGTAGATATGTTCACTGTAGCTGGGTGGAGAGCATGAAGAACCAGAGATGAGTTGGGACGGGTTTCGAATTTAGGTATACTCCAGGAAACTCAGGTCCTCAGGGTCAAGTGCCCATTGATTGCTCTATACATATGATAAATGATTATTATATCCGACAGAATTAAGCAAATGCCTGAAGTAGCGACTGACAGGTGTATGGTTCGGCTCGTGATTATGGACCACCTGGATGACTCCGTCAGAACAAAGCACTGGCAAATCAAAACAGGAAGCTTGGTGGGATTATCACGTGACTTTGTCGTTTGGAATCATGTGAAGGGGATGTGTGGCAGGTGGTAAAGGCAGGTCGTAGCGATGTGGCAGAATAATGGCTCTCTGAAGGTACACAAAAAACTCATGAGCAGCCCCTCCAAGTTTCCATCTACATGGAAAGAAAATGATTGAAGTTGGTAGGCATGTGTCTCCCTGACAATCACGAAGCCGATTAGCTCAGGGAGCTCTAAAGCTTCCTTGATAGCTCTCATATTATCGTATAACTACCTCCCTCTACCGGAAGAGCAACAGGCTACAGGTACCTACCTCAACTACCTAAGGTGCCTTGGTGTACGTTCCCACGGAATACCAAGTAAATTTTGCTTTGCAGGCTTTGGCGGCGCTCTTTGAAGTTTGGATGCGCTATATCCTGAAAGGCAAAAAATCACTGAAAAATCTCCCCTTCCCGGCCGGGAATCGAACCCGGGTCTCAAGCGAGTCGACATGACAAGCTTGCATACTAACCCCTATACTACCGAGAATCTCATTTAATGCTTGAAGTCTTGAGTCCTTGTGCCCCATGACCTCAACATAAGCAGGGACATGGCACGTTGCTGGACCTGCCTTAATCAAGGATTGGGGGTGCGTTCGTTGCTCCTATGGACGTCAGTATCTCTGTTTGGCACATACTGTACAATGTGGCCTACAGCACACGGAAACGCTCCGAAATGCCATTGCGGGATGAAGTCGGATTCTGGAATCTCCGATGCCGTTGGGCTATTGGCAGGGGTTCGATCTCGCGCCATTCTCCTTTTGACACGGCCAGGTCTCAAGGGTCGCAGGATATTGGATAGCTTGACAGGTCGACCGCGACAGCCATGGTCGGTGGGCTTATACCTCAGGAAATGCGCTACATGTATCTCAAGATTCTCAAAGGGGCACGCTGAAATCAGGACATGTGCCCCATCCACGGGTGCCAAGAAGGGCGACAAGTCGATACACATTCAGACCATATTGTTCCCGCGACATTGCCATGCAAACCAGAGTGCCAAACATCGGATGCACGTCAGATAGGGCTGCAATACGCCCTCGTCCAAAACGCCATGATCGTTCGAGATCTTGGATCGCACGATGGCACTACGGAAAACGGACGTACAAGCCTGGCTGAGCCTGGCAGGGTGCGGCGGCAGTGGCAGGCCACTGGCAGGTGGGCGGGTGGACGGGAGGGGACATGCCCCACAGACCGTACGATTGGGCCGGCAGCCAACGAGAGAGAGGGGAAGAAGTGGCAGGAAAGTTCCGAATGGCGGCGCACACATGGCTTCATGGGGGGAGCAGCTGTGCAGATACTAATTTTTTCACCACTTTTCTCTCGAGATCTCAAGGAAAAGTACTCACGGCCCGGATGCCTATCCAGATGTAGCGCCTCCGGGCTGTCGGACGTCGGTTTTTTTGCTGTGAGCCTGTGAGGAGACGAGGAGTCAAAATGGCTGCGAGTCCCGGCGCGGCGCCTGGGGGCGCCGCAGCTGCTCCATCCCAGTCTGCTTCTGCTGCGTCTGAAGTCGCTGTCCCCCATCAACGACAATCTGATGCTGGCTCCTCTTCCACGTCAGTCGCACCTACGAAGTCGGCGAATTCAAAGCGCACTCGACGAATCTCTGCTGCTGCTGCTCTCACCGTCAGACCCGCGAGGATCCAAGTCCCCGTCCCCCCTCCGGCTCCAGCCAATCCCGTCACTGTTTACCATAGATCCCCACCAGACCCCACTATGGCAGTCCTGGGCGGGCTGCCATTGGCCCCGGCCATCTTCTTCGGTTGCCTGGGTGAAATAAACAGACAAATCGCACAGTCTTCAATACACTCCTTGAGGCCAGGAACAAACACCAGCCCGAGGAGAGATCCCCCCCGCATCTCCCCAACTCTGCCGCCAACCTCGTCTGCCCCGGGCGCGGTGCTTCTCTCGTCCTTCTTGCTCGTCAACTATCTACTCCCGCGCATGCGCGCTGCCCTCAACATGGAGTCGTCCGAGAATCCGGTGCGTGCCCCCTGCAGCTTTGTTTACTCTTTGCCCAGAGCCCCAATCGCCGACAGCAACCCACCGCGACCGCGCTCTACCCTTGCCTTTGTCGCCGCGCTGGTTCTTGGAACTCTTAACTGACCTGATGTGAACGTGTAGACCTTCCAATCGAGACTACATCCCCCGACGTTTAGGAGCGGGCTCCTTCAAGAGATGAGCGACTCGCATACCAATGCCCGCGCTCATACGTCACAGATCCCCACTAAGCGTACGCACAACGGAAGCAGTAGGCGTTTTGTGGTTATTTCCAGTTTGAGCCTGCATTGTCGCTGACACTGTCGCTCCCGTTGAACAGTCTCACAGCCGGAACCAAAGCGCAAAACGCTCGCCGAACGCGCCGGCGAGCACCCAAAGGCCCAAATGTCGACCGCTACCCATGGCACCGGTATACCACGGCTCAATTCCATCAAGGGCCAGTCGATCGCCAATCTGAATGCCAACACACATGCTACAGCCCCCTCGCGGCCTATACACACCAAATTTTCAAAAAGTGTTGGAGGAGGCATGCGAGCCGCGCCCCAACCTCCCCGAGCGCCGACGTCAATGGGCTTTTCGCGATCCACGAGCACCCGTTCGCGAGCCAATACGCGGACATCGCGCCCACAAACCGCCGTGGGTTATCACGATGCCGAGGAGGAAGTCATCGAAATATCGCAGCACAAGGGTACGAGCCTTCTTGCGTCGTTCTCTCAGCAGCCCCCTCCTAGCCTGCTCCCAAGAAGGAAAGGAAATGCCCCGTCTCTTTGTATTCAAGAAAGGAGAAGCATTTCAGGACTTAGCAAGCAGTTCGCCAATCTGTCATTCCACTCCCACTTTGAAGACCAAGCGGTCTCCGGGCAGGCAAGATCCTCATCCAGTGCTTCTTAGTCGGATGCCCGGATGGCGGACACAGACTGTCCCTCCCAGTCACAAAACACTCACCCCCTCAGCCATGAGCCAGCCTCTATTTCCCATTTTCAAGCGAGCATCCGACTGCCAGGCACACCACCGCAAGTGCAGTGTGCAATGCAGGCGTTGGGCAAGATGAGCTCCCTCATTAAGAGCATCCGCAAAAGTCCCCCGTCGCCGACCAAGTCCTGTTCTCCAACAAAGGTATATTTTCTCACAAAGGACTCGAACTTAACCAATTTCACAGGTTGGGATGTCGACGGCCGTCTCAGCGAGTTTGAATCCCAGTTTGAAAAGATGAAAGAAGCATTTGAGGGGACCATGAAAGACAGGAAAACATTGGAGGATGCTATCGATTTAGCAAAGGCTCGAAGTACGTGATCCTCATGATAGGGCGCTGACAGCCGGAGCAGTCAAGGTACTGACTCAGGCGCTTGCAGCAAATGATCTTGAGCGGGAGAAGCAAAGGTTGTTGGACCAGAACACTCAACTCCACAACCAGCTTGAAGCCCAACGACAGGAAATCTACTCATTGCAGCAGGAGAAGCAGTCCATGCTTTTAGAGTTTGAGCGCGAGCAACAACGACACAAATTCGATCTGGAGGACAAGGTTCGGAACCATAGGCATGAGCTTGATGAGGTCCGGCGACAGTTCAAGGCCGAAGTCGACCAGATGAATCGAGAGCATCGCGAAGCTCTGGAGGCTTTGGAGCGGCAACATCGAGCACAACTGGCTGATGAGCAGGCACAGAAGGCACGAGAGCTCACTGAACTGAGGGCTAGGCTAGGAGCTGAACAGCAGGATATGAACTTGGAGCTGCTTAGGAAAGAGAGGGAAATCCAAGAACTTCGCTCCCATATTGAGGCCCTCAAGTCAGATCTCGACCGGGAGCAAGCCCTGAGAACAACTCTCCAGCAGCAAGTAGCCGAAATGTCGACGACGAACCTGGCTCTAGAGGACCGGATGCGGGCGTTGCGGGCCAAAATTGAGTTCCTCGAATCCGACAGCAAGCAGCAGTCCGATGCGTTTGCTCAGATGGAGAACCGCCTGCAAGAGGCGCTGCGTGTGGCCGAGGAAGCACGACAAAAATTAATCAAGGAGGAAACGGAGCGCCGCGTCTTGTTCAATAAGTATCAGGAGCTCAAGGGAAACATTCGAGTCATGTGCCGTGTGCGACCAGTTCTGGACCCGTCTGAAGGAGAGGAAGCCAAGATCAGTTTCCCGGATACTAAGACTTCAACCCAGATCGATGTTACGGGTCCCGAAGAGCGGAGCAGTCTGGGCACCGTCACTCGTAAAGTGATTCCTTTCGAATTCGACCGTGTCTTCGACCCATCCGTGAAGAACGAAGAGATTTTCGGCGAAATTTCGCAACTTGTCCAGAGTGCACTTGACGGCTACAACGTATGCATCTTTTGCTACGGTCAAACCGGCTCCGGCAAGACATATACGATGTCATCTCCCGATGGCATGATCCCACGCGCTACTCACATGATTTACGATACTATCACCAAACTTCGAGAAAAGTCGTGGTCGTACACTCTGGAAGGCTCCTTTGTTGAGGTTTACAACGAAGAACTGCACGATCTCCTCGCTGAAAACACAAATAATGGTGTTCCCCGCAAAAAGCTGGAGATCCGCCATGATGAGGTCCGCAAGCAGACTACTGTGCTTAACTGCCGCACCGTAGCGCTGGACTCGCCCGAGAAAGTGGAAGCTATGCTGAAGCAGGCACAGGCCAACCGCAGCGTAGCGGCTACAAAGGCCAACGAACGCTCATCGCGTTCGCACTCTGTCTTCATCCTGCGCATGGTTGGTGAAAACTCGGCCACGGGCGAGCGCTGTGAGGGTACCCTCAACTTGGTTGATTTGGCTGGCTCCGAGCGCCTTAAGCACTCCCAGGCCGAGGGTGACCGAATGAAAGAAACCCAAAGCATCAACAAGAGTCTTGCATGCCTGGGCGACGTAATCGAGGCTCTCGGAAAGGGGTCGCCACACGTGCCCTACCGCAACTCGAAGCTGACCCACCTGCTGCAGTACTCGCTTGGCGGGAATTCGAAGACACTCATGTTTGTGATGGTTAGTCCTCTTGAGGCTCACCTCAAGGAGACTATTACGAGTTTGAGATTTGCTACCAAGGTTTGTTTCGGCTTCTTAGCCCCTATTTTGGGTTCATCGATGTTGACGTTTTTTACAGGTGCATAACACCCACATTGGCACAGCCAAGTCAACAAAGAAGTTGAAGTCTGTTGATAGGAGTAGTGATTGATGGCGATCATTATGACGATCTTTTCATGTTTGGTTTCGGCGGTTGGGTCGAATGTTGAAGCTGGCAGGTCATCCTTGGTTGTTGGGTTCCCCCTTTTTCTTTTCCCCCCTCTCTTCTCGCCTTTTTTTCATGATACCACGACGTTACCGTATACGCGCTATCGAACAGTTTCGGTGTTTTCTATTCTGTGTTGGGTTCTGGGCTCTTTCTTCGGTCGTGTAAGGTTCTGGACAGCGGGCAATGGAGACAGGGCGAAGTGCTGAAGCAGGATGAGACGTACAAGTCGTCCCGTCTTCATGTTGGAGCACACGCCATCTGATGATTGGGATGGATCGATCTCTGGTATCGTGTTTTGCTCTTGTTTTAGCTAGGTCTTATGAGGGCGTTTTGCAAGAGGGGAACACTAGGCAGAGGGCATTCGTCCCTCAGCAAAGGTTGTTAGGTTCTGGAGTCGGAGTTTGGCTTTGTATATAGGCATGGCTGATGAAATGGAAATCGTGGGAGGCTCCCTGCTTTTGTGTTTTCGAGCGCTCTTCTTTACATGCGTTACCCTGTAAAAGTTACTATTTAATGGTTGAACATTTTATAGCTTTAGCTATTACACTGCCCCTTTGTTGTCTACCAAGCTATCTGTATTTTTGATTATGGCCAAAGTAACAAGTGTTGGGCATTTTATCCCAGGGAATTGTTTGTGTGCGGACAATTGTAGACAAACAGACCTTCTATCCCTGTGATCATTCTTTTTGCACACTTCCCTGTAATCCGTTTTTTGAGAGGAGAGAGCTGCATATAAGTTCTAATTCACACAATGCAGCTTTGATGGCCTCTGTAGTAGTTGACAAATTTCCTGCGCTAAAGATGCTGAAGTGATGGCCTGGGATGTCGATTGCTTTAGTGATTATATCCTCATGATACATACCCCAGCCAAGCAGCGAGTCCCTCCGATGGATATCGATTCTGCTGATACCCTCCTGGGCAACAGGGACGTAGTCTTGTGCCCGAAGGAGTATAATTGGTGGTGGGTTCCTAAGTCCTCCTTCAACTTCATGCAAGCTGTTTCCACTATCATTCGAGGGCGTCCATACTGGCAACTCCCATTTGCTAACCATCCTCATAGCTTCTGCGAAGCATCTCATGATGCGGTCTTTTGTCTCTTGCCTGGTGTGCTTGCTCCATTCCATCGAGTGATCCACGACAGGTAGCAAAGAAGCTGTTTGTACAAGTGGGCATACGGTGTCAATCATAATAATCCCAATCAAACGTAACTTTTTGAACCATTTTGGTGCCTTTGTATTTTCCTCCTGCAACTGCCGAGCCAACTCCAGTGAGATCAGTCCGCCAAAGGACCATCCCCCAATGATAAAATCTCCACTTGAGATCACACCTTTGATGGCCTTCAGGTACTCGCGGGCCATCTCAGGGATGCCGCCCTCCCATGCCTTGCCCGAATCATAATGCGGATTGTCGATGCCGTACACGGGGCGGCCTAGATAACCCAGGAAGTGGTAACAGAAGGTGGTACCGCCGCCGTCATGGATGAGAACGAGAGGAGCTGGTGGCGCTGAACGATTCCAAACGTTGGTAGCGGGTGAATGCTTATATGGCTGGATGAGGGCAACCTTTGCGACTACGTCAGGCATGGTCGGAGTTGCTATGAAGCTTGAGACCCACACAGGGCTGGTTAGGTGTGAGCACAAAGAAAGACAGGAATGAAACTGGATGGTGGATATACATCTCTTAACTCTTTATAATACGAGATTGATGCCACAACATCAAGCCTGTTCTTTCGAGCAATTGCGAGTCCGCTGTAGCAGACAAAGACATTGAGTGATGGACTATTGATCCACAGCTAATTTTGAAATGAAATTTCCAGAGCGGGAAGTTAAGGACTTTGGTGAATTGAAGACCCCCGGTAACTAGCTAGGAGTTCTGATTGCACAGCGAATGTGGCCAGTGGATCAGGTACCATGATACTTTGAATGAAAAAACGGTCTTGTGAAATACGGCTCGTATGAAATTAAGAGTTGAGATGCCGTTTGGGAAGACTTTTGCAGAGCCTGGATTCAGTCTGGTGCATTCATAGCCGCTGCAAGGCCCCCATCCCCTCAAGCAGTGCTTCCCTGCGCTTGAAGTTTGGCACAGCAGCGGAGTTGTAGGCACAGGGTCTTGCCACATCATGCGATCTAAGCTGTACCTTGCTCTTACTTTTCATGTAACCAAGAAGCAGTTCCAGAATGAGTCTCTTACAGGTCACCTCAGGGCACTGCACACAAACCCTAATGTGGTTTAACATATCATGATCCCTGCAGACTGTCGACCAGAAGCTGATGTGGACCTTGAAAATGAATACCAGAGATCTTCAATACATGGTGATGCACCAAGGCTTTCCTTTTTTGTGTACTTTGGAAAACGCGATGCTCAACTCTGCTCTGCTCTCTTCACCCTTTAACTCCCCTACAAAGCGAATCAAGTAGTCCAAGCTCTCCCAAGGTCTAATGTAGCCAACATATCCATCTGGTCTGACCAGCACATGTCCTAGCATTTTACAGAGTCTGAATTCGACATGTAGCACCCCATCTAGATTTGCACACTAACAAGAGCTCGAATCTCCTAAGACCTCCCACTTACCAAAAATAATATAATATGTCTTGAGATCCCATTTGGAAGCAGAAGCCACACGATTGGGGGCAGTCCTTAGCCAAATTCTTCGTTGCTCGTCGGCTTCGCAGCCAACAAGCACCACAAAATGCCACTCCCTACCCACGCAAATCCTCTGCAGCATTGTTTTAACTTTATCTTGCCCACCAACCACTATCTCCCATCTACTAGCTGGTCTTCTCCTCTGAAAGGACCGTTCTACTCGGGTGCGGCCCCCACGATGACGCTCTCACTTTTTGGTATGATATTCCCAGTTGAGAGATGAATGAAAACAGATAGCGGCGTTGGGCGAGGCTACTTGCCATCCAGGGAAGAGAATACCGAAGAAGAATGTTGCGTAAAGGAGCCAAAAGCCAATGGGTTGAGGTCATCAAGGTGGGGAGACGGTCAATGCCACGGAGCAGAGCCAGGCCAACAGGCCGACGCTCAACATTGTACGAGTTAAGGAGTGCTTCTGACAGAGCTCTGGCTTTGCTTTTCGGAGCTCCGAAACATGCTGAATTGTTACTGGGTGGGTCGTCAAAAGAAGAGGAAAAGCGTAAAAGGTTCAGGGCCGTGGCAAGTTTCCAGCCCAGATTTATGGTGTCTTGATGCCAGTGTTCATGCCTTGGCCATCAGCTAAGGAGTGAGTATGGGCAGCATCGCCGGCAACGAAAAGACGACCGTTGCGATAGCGGCCAACCAACGATAATGAAGTCGAAAGCGAGATAGCTAGACAGGGTCATAGAGCGTACCAGACCCAGGTGTCATATTGTTGGAGATGTCCTGGAACAACTTTAGCGTGGGTTCTCCCTGGCCCTTTGGTACATGATTTCTTAATGCGACCAGGCGGAAAAGCTGGCCTTGAGAGGTAGAATCGCCAGCAGACTGCTACTGCCTAGGCACATGGTTAGGCGATCCAGATCAAGGCGAGCGTCGCGCAGATGAGCGTCACACAGCACGAAATCCCGCGGGTAAGCGGCACCTTCGAACTCTAATCCTGCAGCATGTCTAACGACGCTGTGGGCGTCATAGCAACCAACGACGTATAGGGAGCACATCGTTTTAGTGTTGCCATCAGAGACCTCTAAGGTTGCGGTGACGCCGGAGTCGTCCTGCACAATGTCGATTGCCCTGACAGGACGCAAAACAGCGAGGCCATATCTAGCCAAGCATTCATCAGGGAAGGACTCGGTGACAGCCTGGAAATGCCTAGGGGAAGGGGAAACTCAGTGTTGGTAATACTGAGGTCATCAAGGCTCATGCTAGCAACGACTTTTCTGTGGATACATGTCACTCCTCCATGCACAATTCGACCCCTACGAATGATCTTGTTCGCCTGCTCCGTGGCGGTTCAGCAATTCCAATGTCTTGGGCTGCGGGTTCAGGGCTCGACTCATGTCGCTCCGAGCTAGTGTTTGATCAACAATGCAAAAGGAGATGTCATGGAGGGCGAGCTCAAGAGCAAGGGCGGTTCCAACAGGGCCAGCGCCGATGACGAGAACATCACATCATGTGACATTGGTAAATTGCTGAAGACGTCATTAAGATAAAGATCGCCGGGAAGACTTATCAACATTAGAATACTTGATGACAAGTAGCACTAAAGACTAGGAAGACGGACTTCAATCTTATATGCCGACCATGTAGGAACAATGCTGACCTTACTAGGCCAAGCAGTCAGCCCGTACCTAGTACTTAGCACAAACGGCGCGAAGGCCGACTTGAGGTTTACAGCCCGCTGCTTATTCTTTGTTTTGGCTTAACATGGTATTTCAGTGGCGGTTGCGCGGCAATGAAGGGGACAGGAAGCCAAGCATCCCTCCATGGCGGAAATTGGAGCCCATAGCACCGACGAGGGCCGACCAGGCCAGTGCAAACATCGAGACCGATGTGCGAGGTGCAAGGTACACAGTCCAGCAGGCATTGACAAGTACCGAACGCCTACCTTTGCGGTCCCTCGGGAGAAAAAAGAGTCAGAGAGTCAAGAAAAAACTCAAACTATCCTCTGACCATGTCCTGTGACACAATGTTAAGTGTGATCGATACAGCAATTATCAGCATTTAAGTCCCAGCGCTTTACAAGAACACTTAATGCGATTAAGTAGGTCATCTGAGCCATGGCAAGAAATAATCTACTAGAAGCACCGATAGAAGATGTTCATACCATGCAGGACCAAACTGAAGCAGCCGCCTGCATATCAGATCACATTGACTCCCAGCCGAAGATGTGTTAGCCAGCAGTGCAGGGTCACGTGTGAACGATGGATCAGATGCGTATGGACCAGTATCCCCAAGTATATAGTGTTGCCAACTCAGCCGGATTTAGTATTCTTTTTCCTTTTTCCCTCAGCTCTATTTGCCTTTTTGACTTAGATTAAGTGTAGTATCCGTTCTTTCCGGCATAATTTCTGAAACTGCTCTATGGAGCAGAGTCGTGATTATACTATTTTTGGCCCACGGCGGACTTGCGCTCTGAGCTTGCCCATGGTTGTTTGCCAGTATGCCTGGTATTACACTTCCCCAGATGATGTGGTGACGCGTCCTTAGATCTCGCCACTATTCATTGCAATCTCAGATTCCCTCGGGATGTGAGGAAGGTGTGGCAGTTTTAAGCTTATGTTCAGAGTGATGCTAGGTAGCCAGTCTATCTTTGTAGCAGTCGTTCTCGGTGATGGACTGTCGGTTGAAGTGAATGCGCTGGTTTGGCGTTCATCAGGCCTCTCCTAGGAGGTGGTTGTTAAGGAAGAACATCTTAGGGGCATTACGTTACTGTTTCTTGCGAAAAGACGGGCCATGTATTTAAGTCATGGGCTATTACATACGATACTCTATCCCATTGATCTAAATAGAGGGTCTTTTATGCAGCTGCTTCTGCCCAGCTCTCCACCTCGCCGCTGCCAGTTCATTGATGGCAGGAAGCCGGGCCTGCTGACCCGATGTCATGCGAGGGGCCTGCAGCCAACCTGAGGCCCCACGTTGTTGGCTTGGCGGACAACCCACCATGGACTGCGCCGCTGATCGATTGCCGAGCTTGACCTGTAAGAAACACCAGACATCCAAGTATCTTCGACTTCTAGCTTCGCGCCAAGCATGGATACCTGCTCAATACTTGAACAGTTATGAGGCTCTACGGCATCAGCTAGGTACCCAATCATTCCTAGCCACTCGGTAGTCATCAAACAGTTACAACTCCCACCGTCTTCATGATGCCTGGCCTGGCAGCTTCACGGTGGGCACCACAAAATGCTCAATGCTCCTCCTCCCAGAACTCGCGATCTTCCTCGTCTTCTCGGCGCTCATCTGCTCGATCTCCCACTCGACTGTCCTCCCCACCAAGGGTGACCTTGACTGTACCTCCTGTGACCATTGCCTGCAGTACGAGCAATGAAAACAACAACACGTCCAGTGCCGGTCCTTCTCCGCCTGCTGCCATGTCGAATCAGGTTGCCAACAACACGAACAAAGGGAACAATGGTTCTTGTCCACAGCGTGATGCGAATTCTGCAAAGCGGGAGCTCATTCGCTTTCACAAAATCTTCCGCCGCCTGCAGTGGAAGCTGCGCTTTCTCGAGGTCGGCTACAAAGTGGCCATCGAGCGCGAAAAGATTGACCCGGCCCTTGTAGATGAGAACGAAATCATGTTCAAGCTCGACTACTTCGAGTTTTTTATGCTCATGGAGCGCGCTATCATACACTTGCTGCTGGTATTTGGAATCGTCGTGGAGAGGGGGAGTTTGCTTGCTCCAGACAGCCACAAGGGCAACAATGGCAACAATGGCATAGCTCAAAACAAGGACAAGCCAAAAGGCCTTGCGGCGAGTGCATGGCGGACTGTGCAACAGCATACTTATCATGCCAACGTGATCGCCACGCTGATGAAGAAAGACAACCCACTGCATACTGCCCTCGGCACCGGCGAAGTGCTCCGTCAGTTACAGCGGGCCAAGGAGCTCCGCAACCGATGGAAAACTGCGGGGAATGAGGAGGATGACAAAGTTCCCAGTATTAATGGTGGTAGTGACCCAAATCAGAATATGACTAATGCTCCTGAGACCGAGTGGCGACCGACCAAGAAAGTCCCTGCCCCCCTCGAATCATACCGTGTCCCAGATATCGTGAATACCATCCTCTGTGGCTTTGATGCTGCGGAGGGGATTGCCCGGCGTTATGTTTACGAGCAGGAATACAAGGCAGAGTTTGGGCATGCTCCCTCATCAGAAGATGGAGATATCGAGATGCATGGGTTGGACGATAAAAAAATACTGGACTGGGCTACAGAGGTGGAGGAAGAAGAGGCGCAGAAACAGCGGCAAGCGTACAGGTTGAAGGAAATAGAACGGAGGGAGAAATTAAGGGAGATGAAGTTACGCGAATTGCAATGGCAGTATCAGGAAGAAGATGAAGAGGATCCATGGGGCTTTATGGTGGAAGCCATGGATTGGGAAGCTGTGTGAGGAGTTTTTGACACTCTGCTTCTGGTTAAGGTTAATTGGAATATTATTTTTGCTATTGTTGGCATAGGGGAGTCATAGCCTATTGTGAGGAGTTTAGGCATGAACATGGAGGATGATACAAGAGTTGTTTAGAGTCAGCAGGCATCATCAGGCGCACATGAGTATGCAGAATCATCCTCTCAGCATCTCCACTAGTTGAATTACATCAAAAAACTTGGAATGGAACGTTTGGACGCGCTCTTCCCCTAACAGCTTTCCATCATCTGCATTCTCTGTGGTATTAAACATCCAGTAATGGAATGCGGAGTTGTTAGGAGACTTTCAAATATTCGAGATCACAAACTTGGTACCTTAAGTTCAGATACCTAGGTAGACTTGGCCAACATGTGCTGCAGAGTTTCTCCCCTGTTATTATCTTTGCAAGTCTCAATCTGGTTCAGGGGCACATAAATTACACGAGCACTGAAGTTCACTGTGGCTTTGGGGAAGGGAAACTTTTCTCGGTCTTCTACCTTCCTATCCCAGCTGTGTTTATGACTTAGTCCTTGTGCCTCTCGTGTTTACAAAAAGTAATGGGGCAAACAAAGTCACCTGCGTTTTCTGGAATGGTCCGAGTCAAACAATACGACCTGGGGCACGACAGTGAGTACAGCCATTAGCAGGGCACAGGAGTAAGGCCAGGACTTCTTGACCAGGTACGTAAACTCCGAATTTCATCAGCCCAACAGGCCAACGTGACTGTGTAGTGCAGAGAAGGGGAGATATTCGATGAATCTCAACACTGTTAACGGACCACTTTTGTCCGACCAGTCAAAATTACTCGTTCATAGCATAGAGACAACAAGACGCCTTCACATCTAAATGGCATCATAAGATGAGGTTTGTAAGTGAACGGAACAAAGACATAGGACCCTCAAAGAATTGCACAGTAAGTAAGCATATGCATCGTTGTGGCCACAACTAGATGCAACATTAGTTGAGGGTCAGGGAGACCGGAACAATCGGCTCCGTGTGTATTATGCATGTACACGTGTTGCTCATCGATCTTGCAGTAGTGGCAGCGGTCTGAGATCACATTGTAGATTCTGCTGCACAGCCAAGTTGCCGATACCTTCATCGGTGGTTGGGAATACGAACAGAAGCAGTGGCAAACGCAACGGCGCCGAAAGAGCCAGGAGATATGTCGGCTGTCCGCAGGACACATGCATACCCGCCTGACCACACACTGCCAGGTGCCCAGAGCTAAGCATGATATATGTGGATACAGTACGTTCCTCAAACAAGGACACGAGGATGGATGGGGTATCTGGCAACAACAGAACCAAGACTATGAAGACAGTCTTCTTTTGGCTTCGGATGCATGTAGAGAAAATCAGGTCTTTTCGTGTTTTGTTCAACAGGGAGTTGCCAGTGCCGCAACTGCCCAATAGCACGGTAATGGAAGCTTTGCTGGACACAAGGACGGCAACAGGGCAGGTACCAGGGGAAAGGAAAACAAGATATAAGATGCTCCCTTCAACTCAACCCTCCTCCAAAGAAAACCTGGGAGACCCAGACTTCACTGGCAGCTTAGTTCACTCATCCCAATAACTTGCCCCAACAACATTCTTCATCCAATACATTGACTTAGCTTGCTTGATACCCATCCATATCCCAGAGAACAATATCAACATGCAGCTCACCAAGCTTGCCAGCATTCTCTTCTATGCCACTGCTACATCAGCCATCACAGGTTAGTAGTTTCATTCTTGTTTAAAGCAAACTTCTTTGATTGACTGGCTTCTATAGTTTCATACGACACGGGCTACGACGATGCAACTCGCTCTTTGGCAGCAGTGGCGTGCTCAGACGGCACCAATGGAGTCATGTGGAAATACAACTGGAAGGTCCAGGGTGATGTGAAGAACTTCCCCTTCATTGGAGGATCGGAAGCAATCGGTGGCTGGAACTCTCCGAACTGCGGCACTTGCTGGGCGGCGACATACAACGGCCGCACAATCCATATCTTAGCCATCGATCACGCTGCCCATGGGCTCAACATCGGTCTGACAGCTATGAATGCGCTTACGAACAATAAGGCAGTCGAATTAGGTCGTGTTGATGCGCACGTCGTGCAGGTACCTCTCAGTAACTGTGGGCTCTGAGCAAGCAGGTGAAAGAAGGATGCTATGTACCTCTGACAGCAAAGATGCAGTTAGCCATAGGGTAATGCTGATAATAAAACAGCCATAACGCTCAGTCATTCATTCGTGTTCCCTTTCCAGTATTTTCTAAGAAACTTGACAACATCGGTCAACATGGAGGGAGAGTACCAGTGCTCAAGGCCATGGTATTCATGCCTTTCTATAACGGCAAAACCTGCAGCTTGAAGACATTCAGCCGCCTGCCTCGACAAAGAGATGGGCACGTTGTCATCTTGATCTCCATGTCCTAAAAAGACAGGAGTATCGTATATCCTCGGGAGGGTTGTTGATGCAGAGGTGTAACAGTCTATCTCCAGTCGCTCCTGGAGTGCCCTAACCACCCGGGCGCCAATCCCTCTATCTCCCCTCTCCCCAATGTATCCCAAACGAAAATCGTTCCTCTCAAAAGGGTCGAACTGATCTGCCTCCACGGTACGTTCCTCTGCGGCTCTCACTTCGCTTCGAACCAATCTAGCAAAAGGCAACCATCCACCCATTCCCCAAAATCCGCCTAGTCTTTCAGTTCCATCCCACAGGATCAGGGCCATTAACGCGGCTGCACATCCTTGGCTGAACCCTCCAATGACAATGTCCTGTGCCCCATGCTTTAACAACACTGCTTCTTCTCTGATAAGATCGTGGATATGCAAGACTGTGTCACGCAGACCTGGGATAGCACGCCATTCCTCGGGCTCCTCATCTACGTGTTCTTTCGTTGTTGTAGTAACCGGGGCAAGGTGCCAGGAGTCGAACCATTGAGGTATGACCTTGCGCTTGTAGATAGTTGCGCGGTGAGAGGGAGCCGCAGGAAGGATAAATTTGGCGTGGGGGTAGATTGCTCGGAATGTGGATACTCTTGCTGCTGTTGCTGCTGGTGATGACGATGTTAACTCTGTTGTTTGCGCTCGCAACGATGATTGTGCGGACGAATTCGGGAAAGAACTTAGGACATATGTCGTATTGTTACGAGTATCAGGAGCAGGGACGGGAATGGGCATTGAGAAGAGATCAGTCCAGAACGGAGTCGGGTGGAAGCCTCGACCGTGGAGCAGGATAAAGGTCTGTTTGTGTGGCTGGATGAGGGGAGATATTGTCACTGGAGGAGGAAAGAAGCCTGGTGGATCAGGTGCCATTTGTAACTAGAATCCCAATGCAAGTCTTAAAAAAGGGAAGCAGTCGTATTGAGATATTTGGACGCTGAACGAGGAAGATGAAGTCACGTTGGAGATGTGAAAGAGTTAGACTCAGGAATTAGCTCGCAAACAAGTAGTTTATACTAAATCAGCTGCAGCATACCTTGATTAACCATAGAATTGTTCAGACCTTTAACCTTTAAGTCCTTAATTGTTCAAGTCCAAACCTGTAATTTCTAAGCTCAATCAAATACAGGTGGACTTCGAGCAGTTTGGTAAAGAGAATAATATCTTGAAGACTCAAGGAGGTAAAGTGTTGAAGTACAATTAAGAGATTATTCAAGACAAATAAGGGTGTTATCTTGGGTATCCACACTGTTTCTGCTTGAGGTGGGTCCAAGCTGCTTTATAATTCGTGCAGCCAACATAATGCCCGACGACTCATGAGTCCTGTTGCGCCACATGATCTGCGGCTGATGGAATGGAGAGCAATACATAACGTTCATTTTCGGGGATCAGGATGGTGTCTCCCCGGATTGCATACAACTTTTGAAGTGGGCACATAGACAAAAGGTACGTCAATATAGGTAATCCATTTCTAGCTCAGAGCATATGATGTTGAACAGTGAAGTGATGACAACTTGATAGGGAGAAATACCACAATTGGATAGGTGACTTCAATTGGTGTGAACGTCTCCAGCCGTGGTAAAGGACAGAGCATCCTTTCTTCCCAGAGTTCAAATGACTAGCTATGGGAGGAGATTTTGATACATCGAAGGAAGTGAAACGCACAGATGGTGAAGGGCCGGAAATCATTATCACAGGTGATTGATGGGCAATTGTGGATAATCGAAAAGCGCTGCCCGATTAGCCAATGTTTTGGCTTCTGGGAGGGTCTGCACCACGGCTAGACCTCCCAGCGTATCGGGTAGAATGCCTTCGTCAATTCAACCGTGTCACAGAAGGAACATAAGCATTCAAAAAGATATACCTAATTTTTGGCGATACAGCTTGCAAAAGCGTTTTTTGTTGTGGGATCTGTGGCGCAGGAAAAACATTGGTTCACTGAAGAAAACCAGCAGACACTTGAGTCATGGTCAGACTAGAGGAAACCTATATGATTCCTTTGATGAGTTTTAACAGTGTTACAAGATATGTGCACAATTGGTAAGAAGAGTTACTGTTATACTAAGTATGACGAACTGTAGTCAGTTTAGATACAACACCTCTATCTTAGCAAGACAGTTTGAAAGGCAGGTAATGTACGTGGTTAGAGTAATGCTTGCGCAAAGAATCCCACCCATGGTCAGCATATAATATCCAAAAGACTTAGCATTCAGGCTTAGATGACACATAAATGCTGAAGAAGATCGAACGCCTTTTCAGACTCTACCAAAAGAGGGGGATGAAAAGTCGTGGCCGATTGAACTGCGAGGCAGATCACAAGCCACTGTAAACACATTGCCCTCTCCGTTACCTCAACGACTTCCTGTGGACAGCCGCTAGTATGAGAGGGCTATTGCTCCTGCAGGAAACATATCACTGACAGGTCCGAAATCCTCCAAAATCTGACCATCTATGCAGCGTGACTCCACATATGACCTCCCACTTAACACGGTCATATTCCAGGCCTTCCGGCCTTGTAGTCAATGAGGACCCAGAAAGAGGGGGGATGTTTGACCAGCCATGTGGTTTGCGTCACCATGCATAAGAATCTAACAAGGCTGCTTGTCCTCCGCTTTATGTAGTTAACAGTCATAGCGAGAGATTTTCCCAATTGGCTGAGTGCAGAGGGCTTCTGCAAGTGCATACCGGACTTTTTATGAGGAGCAGAGGAAACCCGCCAATTTGACTTTGAACTGTGCATAAGGGAGGAATAGACAAACCAATCATATACTGAAACTTTACCGGCATCAAGAGACGCAACTCCTGCACATGAAAGACCAGCTTGCTTTGAGATTGTTTGCTGTGTTCGGTTAATGCTGGCAAGACTTAACTCATGCCTCCAACTGCTTGGTAAAAATGGGCATCTGATTTCTGGGTAGCTGCCTCCTAAGGGCTCAAATGTACAAGTCGTACTTGAATTTAGAACAACCAAACATAATCATGTGGTTGAACCTTAACTGGTAGCTGGCAGTACGTTCACATGCCCAGGGTAGCAAAGGACTGACTGTGCGGCAGCCATGTTGAAAGGGGAAGAGTGTCGGGCCTGCCCGGCGTACGAGCCTATTCCAGTGATACGCTCTGGGTGTTGTCACTTTTTGGTGGTCACATCAGGTACCGGGGCTCTGTTTGTTGTATAGAGTCCAACAGAATCAGGTCAGTTGTCTTCATGACTACTACGCATGCGGTTATATCAGTTTGTTTTGACCGTTGGGAGTTGGCCAAGTGCAAGACTCGCAAAAATTGTTGTGGAGGTGACAGGCTCGTCTTAGACATCGGCCCGAACCCCAACTTTTCTCCAGATTTGGGCTGCGGAGAGCTAAAGCTTAATCGTGTGAGCGCTGTAAATTCATGATTAGCGAGCCTCGAAATTTTCTGTATGAGTTGGTCGGCGGTTACGTGGCTGCCGAGCGCAAGGACTTATAGTGTGGCAGTGGTCTTACCGGCTTGAAATCTTGTCCGTTCCAGGCCCACAGCACGACCGCCGAGCTGCTTGCCACCCCCTGAAACCTCTGACGGCACGCACTGAGATTCCTAACATAGACAGTGCTGATTTCGGGGATTTGGGTTAGGCTTGAGCACCGATGTTCAAGGGCGTCGGGCTCAAACCACGATCAAACCCTGGACATACATTCTGGGCATAAAATGGGGGAAATGCCAACACCATGTAAAAACACCTCGGCATCCTCCGTCACCACCATGATTGCTTGAAGGGCGCCAAGCCCATCAGCCAAAATCCTGGAGAATCAGGACAAGGGGGTTGGTCAAGCTTTGCTAGCAGATTTGGGTAGTTTACTGTAATTTATGTGTCATATATGAATCAGCGTACACAATGGAGCCCCAGCAAGGCTGCCAAGACCAACAAGGGCTTCGTGTCCGTTCTCAGCCTCATGAAAATTGTGGGCATGAAAGCAGTTACTCGAACGTGGGAATGCGACGTCCGCAGCTAATGCTGTTAAATTCCAGTTCGCTCTGCTACTGCGGCAAGACCGAGAAGGCACATACCCACCACGTCTGTAGCGTAGGGTACCTAAGTGGCTTTGGCCATGGTGTTCGGAATTGGAAAGCTTCCAGGACGTGGGCGGACACAGCAGAAGTGTCTGCGTAAGTGGGAGTGTGGGTGTACCTCCAAGGCAATCTGTTCTTACCAATTTTTTCTTACCCAAGAGAAGTCACCTGTCCTATTGTGCACTACCGGCTCCACTCATAAGAAAAATACGCTAGCCTTCTGTTGACAGGGGAGTCAGGGGAAGATCGAAAGGCTTCCTCTTTCTAGGCCGTCAAGCGGATTCTGATGTGCAAAATAATCCCATAACCAGGACATCAGATTTCACATGCGTATGATAACAATCCACTGCTATCTGGAACGAAGAGGCAGGGTCGGTATCCGACCTTCCCGCCCTGTCCACGTACCTATCCACAATTTTAGCGCTTTTTTTTTTCAGGCGAGTATATGTGGTACTCCCAACTGAGATGTCAAGATTCACAGCCTTATCGGGCCGAATGTGGAGCAGCGCAGCCAGTGAATGCTGGGGTCTCCGCATTCCAAGCTCCAGACTTTCGGAGTCCTAAGGATTCAGGTATCCAACCCCAGCCTTTCCCGCACTCAATACGACCTGCTTTCCGTTTCTTATTTGCAGCACCCCGCAGCGATGCGACGAAAAGAGAAAACGGTTGTGGAGGTTACCTTAGGTACTACGGTTCTCCGTCGGGCCAGTTGCCCCGTAATCTCAGGTGCGTGCATGCATTTGAGCAGAACCGACAACCAGCCTAAGCACTGCGTCCCACCGTAAGTGAGGTAGGGTAGTAACACAGCAGTTCGTCGCTTGGCGAGGGAGAGCCTTTGGATGGAAGCGCTTGCGCAACATGCTGCTGCGTTACTGCGTTTGACTCGCTTATGGCGGTACCTAGTACGGATTGCGAATTATATAGTGGATTATCAGGTACCTAGGTATATGGATTATTTGTCTTTGACAAGAACCCAAAATGGGTTCCAATGTTCAATTGCAAGTGTCTCATACTTAGGTTTGACCACGAGACGTGTTCCTGACCCATTGCACTGGATCATTGTCCTGTGCGTTCGAACTTGGAGCCCACCGATGTGTAGGCAGGTACGATAGCATCAGAAGAGACAAGAACCATGCTGAGATAAAAAGGAACAAATGACGACAAACCAGATACGTATCGGTATGTTCACGAAAAGCTCAACAAGTCTCTTTAGATAGATCCATGAGAAATACATTAAAACGGCGCTTCTCTTGGCCCCGGCATCCGCAAGAAACTTCTAGGCGATGTACTTGTACATAAAACATAAGACTACACCTCTTACTTACCTACCCACAGTGGTCGGTGACAGACAGGTAATGTATTTACGTGAGAACTCCATTGGGTCAATGTACAATGCCCTGGAAAATGCGGCTCTGTGTACATATTCAATGTCTGCGAGAGACCCTCGCACACAGACGGCTCTGGCGACTTCGGTCAACGTCAGCGTTCCCAACGTATGGGTCCGTAAGGCTTTTAGCTTACATGCCGTACTGTACAATAACTTACCAGCGTTGCTTCCCAGGCTGCGCCTTGCACGAAACATGCGGAGATACCAGCTCTGATTGGTTGTTCCCTTAGCCGTCCGACGCATCCTCGGTCAGACGGCAGCTCATCGACTGCAGGCGCAGGCATGCTGTTTTCTTAGTACGCAAGAAAGCACGGAGTAGGTACCTTCCATGTATTACTTGCCTACTTTGCCCGTTTCTCCCGTTAGTGACTTTCGCATTGGCCAGCTGCTCACAACTGTTTTTGGATGCCGAACCAAGTTCAAGAAGACATCAGGTACCTAGTTGTCCGAGGTGTAAAGCATTAACGGTTATTGTCAGTTCTTGACATGCCTGACTTGAGTGAAATGAGAAATGGGCTTGGGTGATGTTCCAGATGTTAGGCAACATTTACAGGGAAAAGATCCGTTTTACACGGAAAAAAATGGAAAAGCACCTCCCTCTGTGTGATTGCGCTGCGTGGCAGTTCTTGGGTGAAACGCACTGGCCGCGCACGGGGACAAGAGTACCTAGGGCAGGAAGGCTCCGTTGCAAATTTACGGCTGAGGGGCGCTAAGCGTTCTTAGGAATAGGCGGCCCCCTCCCCCTTCGCGATGGAGGAGTCCCATTTCTTGCAGGTCATTTCCGCACCCATCATTTTGGTGATGGCTCCCCGTCTTCCTTCTGTTTGTTCCTTCTTTCAACCATCCACCTGACAGCCGCATCAAAAGCATCGACTACAACCCGCGACCTTCGCCAGCAACAAACCTCAATTGTCGACTCCGGATCCTCTAGAGGAACGAGGTGCCATTGTTATCACCAGTGCACGCGCACAGGGACATCACCGTCACGCTGTTCCTGCATCCGACTAAACAGCTGGCCTGCCGGGCCGATTCAACCTCAGATTTCCTACGATTGAGAGCCCGGAGTCCCCACGATTTACGCCCCTTCAATCCCAGACCGTCCCAACGCATTGGAATTTCATCTGATTTGGCTTGTGGATGTCGGCACGGTGATACGCGGCGCAACGCTGTCGCCTTCGTCAACTTGGCATCACGATAGCACTTTTGTGAATCTCGGGGCCCACGAGAGAGTTTCACGGATCGCCCAGCGCGATCCACATCGTCAAGTTGGAGCCCAAAAAGATGTCGACGGCTGTGAAGCGGGCGTGCGACGCCTGCCACCGCCGTAAAGTCAAGTGTGACGGCATCAACCCGTGCCGCAATTGCTCTGCATCGCAACTCACCTGCACCTACAATTCGATCCCGCAGAAAAAGGGCCCCAAGGGCTCCCGCGCCAAGGTCATCAACGAACTCAAGGAGACGCAGCGCCAGTCCACGCTGACCGCGAAGTTGCAAAATGGCGCCCTCGCCAGCCAAACTCTGGCCCCAACCCCACGGCTCCTAACCAAAGAGCTCCTCAAGACTTGCGTCGATTTCTTCTTCAACCACATGTATCCAATTATGCCGATTCTCGAGCGTAGCCGCCTCGATAAAGATGTCATGTACATGGACCAAAATCTCGACACCTACTGCCTTCTCACATCGCTTTGCTCTTTTGTGTCCCTGCAACCAGGCATGGTGATGCCCATGACCGACCCATTTAACCCAGACATGATGTTTGGCAATAATATCGTCACTGGCACGCTGTTAATGGAGGAGACACTTCGTGTACGGAAAGGGTTCGATTATGTGGCTTCGCCAACGCTGAATAGCGTCTGCACAAGCTATTTTTTGTTCGCCGTCCACCATGCATTAGAGATGCACGAGAAGGCCTGGTACCATCTGCGCGAGGCCACAACCCTGGTCCACATGATGTCTATGAACGAAGAACAAGCATACCTGCAGTGCGACAACGGTGATGGGATTGATGTGTCCAGGCGGAGACGCCTGTACTGGTTGCTTTTCGTAACTGAACGGTAAGTTCTGTCGCACTTGCCAAAAAATCCGATTTGCTCGCAGTTTCGGATGCTAACAAGCACATTGTTGCTACAGTGCCTATGCCCTGCGTTACCGCCGTCCGTTGAGCCTACAAGCCAGTATTGCTCTGCCCGCCCCAAGTGACCACCCAGCCGATCCCTTCGCGCATAGTGGGACTAGCTTCCTGCGGCTCATTGGCCTCTTTCGCGGATTCGATGAAGTTCTTCTTCAACTTTGGATGAAAACAAAGTCGGAGTGTTCGGACCCATACCTTATGGCTTTGGAGAAGCAGATTCAGGACGTGCTTCCTCCATACCTGAACGATACCAATGCCCAGCTCTCTGAGATTCAAATCAACCAGCAATGGCTCAAGCATAAGGCTTGGGAAGTCAGCATTGCAAACGGGAATGACAACAACGCAGGGCTTTCATACGTCGATAACATCAACATGCATGAGCTTTTGCCCATGGTCTCTCACTTCCCCGGCAACCTGGGTTTACAGGGTCTCAGCCTGTTTGAACATCTGCTCAACGTTACCTGCGCCTTAACTGAGATCCTTGCTATGCAACCTGCGCCCAGGACACCGTTCATCCCTTCACCACATGACCAACTGCGCAAGATCCTCAACGTCGTTCATGTTATCCGGAATGGAGAGCACCGATTTTTGCCTTTGTTGTTGAACAAGGTGCATGCAGAACTCCCAAAGCTTGCGAGTCCAATGCTCCAGAACGCCCCAGAGAGCGCAGCATGCCCTGCAACCATTGATATCTTTGACGGATTCGGCACTGCCGGCATGGCGCAACCTCCCTGTGGTTTTAGCAGCGAATTCGACAACAAGTTTGGTGTCCCACGACTTAATGATATGACCCCCAACTCCCAGTCTGGTTCCAATTCTAACAGCCCCAATTCTGCTCCTTCCGGCAACAACGATATGAATTCCCCTTTTACTACGAGTTCTCCCGGTGGTATCATGTCACCTGGCATTGACTTGCCCCATGGGCTGCAGACGGATTTCACCAGCATGCCAGAGATGGTCATGAGCCCCATGAGCCATGCACCACCCCCTTCCTCACTACCTACATCGGGGGCAATGGCCGATCAACAGTCGCAACAGCCTCAGCATACTCCCATATCTCCATTTTCCAACTCAAATCACCAAATCCACAATATCGCCGGTAGTAACGTCAACCCACCAACTAACATGGGCCTTGCTTCTCAGATGCACATGGGCCAGGGAATGAACAGCGGGATAAACACAGGCTTAGCACAAACAGTCAGCAGCACAAGTTTACTGGCAAGAGTACAGCCCCAACAGCATCGGACGCATAGTTTTGCTATGGGAATGTCACAGTTACGAGCAGTCGGGGGTTTTCAAGCTCTGCAACGAGCCAACACGGATGTCATGAACCCATTAACATTGAATACCATGGGGACGACTATAGATTTCAATGCTCTACAAAGGTAGCAATTGCACATAACAGAGGAGTTGACGCCGTGAAGGGGTAGTTATTCCTGTGGAGCCAAACTTCTACCGTCATAAATCTCTGGTATATGTTTTTTCCTTTGGTCACTTGAAGGAGGGGAGCCATCTGGACATGCATTCAAATCGTCATGGGACAATTGTGAGGAGTAATGCTTGGTTTTTCTTTCTTTGGTTATACTTATGGCTTTCTTTGGATAGGATTTTGGGGCATACAAGTAATGGGTGACAGTGAGCCCCATTCTCAAGAAATGGAAAACAGCACCCAGACAGGTCTTATTCTTCCCTGTGATATTTTTGTTCTATCTTATTTTAGAGATTATGCTTTGTGTTTATAGGTGGCTTGATTGGAATAGGTATATCGAAGGGGAGCTGGGTGTTTCGACGGTGTTAGCAGTTAATGATGGCTGGACATGGAGGGAAGCAATTTGGTTGTTTCATATCACGATTATATATGTTCATTCTGGACTGTACATCAGCAGACATTATTGACCGGGAAAGAATTGGCCACTCGATATCTTTGGCATGCTTTCTCGCTCTCCTACTTGACCAAATGCGTTATTCACGCGCCACAGCAGTATCGGTTAATTGTACCCGTCTCCAGGAAATCATTGTTTGGCTGCATGCCAGCGGTGACCGAACTTTAGAATGATGATCCGCGGGCACACCAGGTGGTAGGAAAGTTCTGGCAGACAACCGAACAAGCGAAAGTCCCCATCACGACACACGGAGAACAGTTTAATTATAGGTATGTGACACGACTGCTATTCATGGCAACATATTAAGTTACACATGCAGTTGGTTGGGTGTTGTAAACAATATTGGAGCTTCAACGGGTCCCAATCACCTAGACTTTTTGACGAATTCCATACTCATGATAACTTTGAACAAGAATGTAATATAAAAAAGGTCGTCATGAGTCTGAATGAGAGAAGAGATACATCAGTAATACACATTGCCCTCGTCAGGGCTGAAGCCCCGAACATGCTCTTTTCCTGTTCACAACTTAGCCAGTCATCAAATCAAGTGGGCAAAATTCTCACCTGAAGCGGAAATAAGAAGGGGGGAATGGGATTAGCAGGGTTGCAGCCACAAATATCCTGGTCTGGCCTAGAAACGGGTTGGCAAAGCCAAAGGGTCCCATACCACACTATCGGCCTTTCCCCAACTCAACGGCCCGGCTTGTCCACAGGCTGCGCTTGAAGAAGATATTTATCTGAATTTAATTGTATGACATAAGCAAATGAGCGTAGTGCGTGCCAGTGGTTACCAAAGTGGCCTGTTTTGGAAGAGAGGAGGATGGAGAGTACGGAAGATACTAGGAATTATGGGCTCAAGAAAGAAGGTTTAGGCGGTTTGCTGTGGACTTCTACTATCATTCCAAGATGGACCGACTAAGTATTCTGCTCAACGGTGTCTCTAAGCCTGGAAGAGCCGCGTTTGCTGTTGGGTGAATCTGAAGGGGAAAAATTGGAGCGTGGCAGATCTACCTTGGTAATCTTTAGGATATGAATCAGATGGTAAGTGATCATGCCATTAGTTCCGGGGAAAACGAGGCGGTACAGTGAGAACTACATAAACATGGTTGGCCTGTATTTATATCGATGCTTATCTGTCGGACATTGAAGTGGCACAGTCCACGAAGTGTCATTCGCGGACTCGCTGTTGAAAGAGATTGTGTCTACCTAAGCTTATAGGTATCCATCCTCCTTAACCTGTTTGTATGTTCCTTTTTACATATTTAATTCACTCTTTGCCCATTATCTTAGCCTCTCGCATCACCTGAAATGTCCCAGAGCGCCGGGAAAACTAGATGTAGATGTGTCAATACCTAGCTAGTCGGGAGTTTTCTCAGCTGTTACTGCTTGACTGCTCGGTCTGTTATCCTTGAGCTCTTGACTGAGTCCAAAGGTTCACATCATATAAACTCCTGGATACACTGTTAGTAATTCTCTTTATCTCTCTCATTCCGTGGAAATCTTGTGTCTTCTCATCAGACCGAACCTCTTTTCTCGTTGACCAGCCAAAACCAACCTCATCAGGACAGAAAACACATCCAATTCGATTGCAAACTGTAACGAGCACGAGCAAATTGAAGACCTCCCAACATAGGACCAGACATCCTTCCGAGCTGTTTAGTAGACAATCACTCCTTAGAAAAAGCCTATCCGACAAGATGTTTTCCCGGTTCACAGGACAATACCAGTCACAGTTTCAAGAGTATCGCCACCCTCTTTCTGTCCGTATTCTGGTCTCTGGAGGAAGGAAATGGGTACTCGCTATCTGGAGGAAAACAAAGGCCAAAGCGAAGGGCAAGAGAAAGCAGAATGGAAGCTCGGGGGCGAACAATGGCAGCAGTGACCAACGGTTGAAAAACGGTTGGAAGACAGACGATTGTGTCATCCGCAATGAGGCAAGAGCCAGTTTGAGTAACGATGGCAGATCAACGTTAGGCCAAGAAAGGGGAGGCATCTGGTCTCGGAATGTGGTTGAAGATGCAATGGATTGGCCCCAAACTTCTGCAACAACAGGTGCTTTAGGGTATGTTGTCACTAACTGGGAATTTTATGATGTCGGAGCAGTTTCGGACCCCAGAAATAGCCGGTGGTGGGAGGACATTGAGGTTGGTAGCTCCAAGGGGGGCTATCATCATAAGTGTAGAAGCGTTAGGAGTTTTGTTTCGGAAGAAGGTTCATTGGAAGACATTTGGTTCAAGCACAGGCACCACAACAACGGCAGAACGTGGATGGCCAACAGTATTAACAGCGACTACAGGCAAAAGTCAGCTGCCCGCCTAATTCCTTGGGTGTATGGGTTCCTCACAGCAAAGATAATGACGATGCGCTGGAAAGCCGGTGGAGGTTATGTGGTTGTCAACGGTGCCCTCAAGGAGGAAAGGAGCCAAAAGGGAAAAGACCGGTGGCTGGAACTCCTTTTCATCAGTCTCTGGAGCATTTCTGGGCTGTATTATCCTGTGTCAGACCCAAGCGTTATTGACCAAGGATCTGATAAGAAGATGGTGAAGCCCACCGGCCAAAGGAACCCTGATGAATGGGACGAAGAAGTTGAACTTCAAATCATTTAGTTGAGTCAAGGGCATGATTTTTCGGAAGTCGGCTATGTGGGTTTCTGCTCACCTTGCGCAGAGACTTCATTTCCTAGGCTTAGTCGTATGAAATTATCGGCGTCGTGGGTATTTCTTTTGATGTGTATGAAAAGGATCTATGACCTGCAAGATCATGTAGCAACTCGTGAAGGGATGTCAACTATATCCCACATCTTTCATCTTGTTCAAACAAAGGGGCTTTAACTTAGTGTACACACTATATGATACGCTGACCTGCGTGATAGAATGCGTTAGGCCGAGACATGGCCAAGGCATAGCAGCATGTGATGTGATCGTTGCAAACCTGAGATCATCAGCCGGCAGCGTTTGGCGGACGTACCTTTCTGTTGGCGTGGCAGTCTTCAGATCAGAAAGGGCTTCTTTTTCAATTTGAGATGATACTGTTTACTTGAGTGACAAGGTGGAAGGTATTTTGTGCTTACATATATCATCAAGGGACGGATCAACAAACATCTCAGGACCAATAAAAATGCTGGTACGAAAGGTAGCCGAAGGGCGCAAGAGGGGACTGATGCACTATCCTTTTATTGCTTCGATCGATAAACGTGCCCATAAACAAGCGGGAGGAAAACAAACTCCGAACCGTCTACCAGGAACCCACAGCTTGAATGGACCATGAACAAACAGCAAACCAGACAAATAACCTGAGACAAACAACACATAGAGCCCAAGAGAGCACAAGGACGGCTAAGCCACGGCATATATTCCTACATGATCCCTGGGGAGGGCGAGACCGATCAACTCCACCGAACTACCACCAACCAAAATTGTTTAGGCATGCTTCCACGCTGTGCTTGCTTTCTCCACCACTTATTTCTTTCGATACATCCACCCATGTTCTTCTGTACCTCCCCAAACGAGATCAAGGAACTACTCCTTACCAGCCAACCGGCCAATCCTCGTTGACGGAAACCAACCACAAAACACAATCCATCCCGCCAATTGGTGTACGGATCCAGGCCACCAACACGCCGAGCTGAGAGTCACGATCAAACCCAACAATCGCCAACCCGGTTTCAGCCGAACCATTATGAATTCTTAAGGGATGGAGGAGACGGGTGAGGAAGTCGAAGCGCCGAATGAGCTATGCAAATGGTCTAACCATCTTTCTTCTCACCGTTACCGCTGCTCATGCCACTACCATTACCACCGCCACCCCCCGAAGTACCAGCTGAGCCACCGCTATGTTCTTTGTAGTCCTTATTGCTGCCGCCAAAATCTGCCTCCACAATGGCCTTCTTGTCCTTGCGAGCCTTAATAACAAACTCAGCCATGATCTGGATGTGGTCGGCAGGGAAGTGATAGTTGGGGAAGCCTGGCACACGCTTGAGGTGTTCACGGTCCGGAGGACCAAGCAACTCGACAACTTCAAGGGTGTTAGTGGAATACCAAATGTAATCGATGACTTCGGCGAATCCAGGCACATAGTTGGTGAAGGTGAGTTCATCTGGAGTGCCATTGAGATGAACATAGGCAGAACGCATGCTGAAGGGATGCTCAACACCATCCCGTGTGAAGCTGCCATACTGGTGATCGCCAAAGTCATTGTTGCCCGGCTCGACACGGCCCATTGAAAGGAGCTCGTACACGCTGCTGTCGGTGGTTGAGTTGTAGTCACCACAGACAAGCAGAGGGATGTCGGTATTATTGCGATATTCTTGGGATGGTGCAGGCTCAGGCAGCTCTTCTCTTTGTTCACCCTCGCTTAGAGGTACCTGAATCATCTTTTTGTCCTTGAGAGGAGGCCATCTGGCATATTTCTCAGCCAACTTGGTAATGTTTTCCATCAATATGGCTGTTTGAACCAGCTTGACGTCAGCCAGCGAAGGTTCCCAGGCTAGATGGGTGTTGGCAACGATGACCCGGGCGCCTGTGGCTCTGCTTTCGAGGAAGCAAACAAGGCCAATGTTGTCCTTGGGCATGACACGGTTGAAGATGTCATGTTGGTTCTTCATGTCAGGACGGTTGATGGCAATGTTGGCATAGTCAATAAGTTGCTTGTCAAGCAAAATCCACTTATTTGCCTTGTAGAAGACGGCGCAGCCGTCGACGGACTGGGCTTCCTTCTCAGACATTGTTTTCGCCTTTGGGCGTGGCCAGTGTACCCCTTTGTAGCCATCTTGAGCTAGCTCTGGACTGAAGTAATCCCGGAACACATCGGTGGCAATCTCTTGAAGGCACAAAATGTCGGCCTCTCTTTCGCGCAGTTCTTGGAGAATGCGCTTCTTGCGGTAGTCCCAGTTAAGGGCGCCGGTAGGGGTGTAACCATATTGCGCTGTAGTGGCAAACTTGTCGCAAAGGATGTTCCAGGTAAGCACCCTGATACGTTCAAGGTTCGGCGACACGTCTTCTTGGATCACAATTGTTTTCCTCGGTTCGGGAGGCATGGGGACTGAGTAAGTAGTAGACACGTTAGTGCTATGACCATCTCTCGCGCCTCTTCAGGTAATCGTGCTTAACGTACCAGGAGCTTGCTCGAGAAGCATGTTGATTAGGCTTTTTGTGCCACGTTCCATGATCTCCTCCTTAAGCGTTGGGTTGAGAGGATTGCCATCAATGCCGAGCATGTTCAGGTGGTGTAGTGAGCCGAGCTCATAGGGAAGGTCGCGGATTTGGTTGTCAAATAGGAGAAGCTGCTCCAGGTTCGTACACATGCCAATCTCTGGAGGGAGCTCCGTAAGGAGGTTGTTTGAAGCCTCCAGCAGGCGCAGTTGGCGAAGTCTACCAATCTCGGCGGGGAGGTAGGTTAGCTTGTTGGATGCAATGTAGAGCTCCTGCAAGAACTCGTAGCTGAACAAAGCAGGGGCAAGAACGCGCAAACCCTGACCGCTCATGTCAAGATTGAACCAGTCCTGACGCCCTTTTTTCTTGCTCACGCTGTACGGTCTTCTTCTTTCGTCTTCTCCATCGGCATCTTTCCCAGAACCTCCTCCAAGCGAAGAACCACCAATGCCCTTGTTCTCAGGTGCTTTGAGCCGAGCATAGTAATGGGGTTGGTGTTGCTCAGTCATAGCGGCATGTGCGCGCTCAGCCTCCTTGTGCAGGCGCAGTTGCTCGGCCCAGTGTTCTGTGATCTGCTGGGCCGGGGCACCTCTCGCCGCGGTCGCATGGCCATTTGGTATGCTGGCACTGGAGAATGGGCTGGCGTTTGGCAGGACGCCGCTTGAGAAGGCAGAATGGCCCATAAGGGCGGCTGTACTTGCGGCATGGGCGCTATGGTCAGGCTGGATGGCTTGGTGATGTTGGGTATGAGCCTGGTGGGGGTGAGCCGACTGCTGTTGGAAACCGTACAGCATGGGCATGGCTTGCCCACGTCCTGGTGCGCCATTCAAGCGGGTATTGTGCCCCTGTTGATGGTTCTGCCCGAACATTCCGCGTGTAGTGGTTGTCGAAGATGTCGCTGTTTGGGGATTTGCGGTGCCGACAATAGAAGTTTTGCTAAGGGACGATGGCTGGGTAAGTACAAGGCGGTTGAGGATGGAGTTTAGCAAGAAACCGTTGGCGAGATGGTCGCTAGAGAGTGCAGTCGGAGCAAGCGGACTCGAGGCGGCGTGCTGCAGCAGGGAGAGGGATTGACCATCTGCCATCTACGAAGAGCGAGTCGAAGAGGCTCACGATGGGGGGGGGCGGGGAGAAGACGCGGTAGGCGGGAAGGAAGAAGACGGACGGACGACGGTCTGGAGGCGCAGAGGATTCGAAACTCGAGGCAGCAAGGTTCGCATGGGACACGAGAAAGCCGTGATCTGGCATGGATGCAAGTTGCTGAGCGTCGTGCCGCGGCGGGTGACGGGGGGTAAGGGAGCGCTCAGAGAGCCATCCACCGGAAAGGTTGGGCGGATGGACAAGACTACCGAGCGCTTTCGGTTTGAGTGCTTATCCCTGTGTCTCTGTTCTGTTCCCTCGAGATCACTGGAGAAGAGACTAGTCGGGATGCGGGATACTCTCGTCGCAAAGGCGAAGGGGGCGGACGACGAGGAAGGGGAGAGAAGAGAGAATACGCAGGAGGGTAAAGCGAAACGATGCTCGATGGCGGAGTGAAATTTTCTAGTTATCGTCTTCTATTTTCTTTGTTATCTGCTCGCTCGGACGACGTGTCTAGAAATGGAAAAGCAGAGGAGTCAGCGAAGCGAGAGATTGGAGATGCTGAAGATGATGCGGTTAGGAGGTGAGACGGGGAGAGTGGATGGTCGGGAGTGGATAGAAGATGGAGGATGGAGGATGCGGATGTGGATGTGGATGTGGGTGTGGCCTGCGTGAGTGTGCTTTGGATGGATGTCCAGCGTCCAGTGTCCAGAGCTCCAGTGGCAGTCTGGCAGTGGATGGGCCACTGATGGATGTGGAGACGCTGCGTGGGCACTGCCAAGCAATCCTGTGCCGTGTGCAGTGGGCTAGTGGCGGCCTGTGGAGTGGAAGTGCCCATTGGCTGAACCTCGAGGCTCAACTCCAATCCAGCGGCTGTCAAGATCCCACCAAGAAGCTCCCAATGTTCGTCTCCATACCAGCATAAGGTGTCTTTTTGCCCAGCTAGGCTGGCTGGGCATCCATCTATCATCTGCACAGTAGTGTCACCAATTCAGGTGCCAGTGCAGAGCGTTGAGCAGGGACGTTGGCCCTTGGGCTTGTCTTTCTTTTGTGTCCCGGGCAAAACTGTCAGATCGGCTGGCCTGATGATTGCGCATTGGCCTTACTTAGATGCTACATGAAGAGGTGGATGATTTGACTGAGTCAACCAGAAAATGAGGGGTCATGCGCCTCACTATATCGATGAACGCTTAGAATCCTGTCTGAATAGCAGCTCAATAGTTCTTTGATGGTTTGCAGCTGTAAAGCACTTGGTTGGTTCGAATGTACCACCTTCTTTTCTATTATGCTGTTTACACGTTATAGTGATCGCAGAAAGTTTGTGCTGCTGCTGGTTGCTGCGCTCACCGGCCTCACAGCTTCCATCACGTGATGTGTTTCAGCCTGGCCTCCAGTTTTGCTGGTCCCATTGTTCGATCTCGAGTCCGTGCACCATTTGCGCCCGCACTGCATCTGTCATCTGTCATGGAATGCATGTTGTACTTACAGTCCCCTCCTTGAATGTACCGTACCTACATGTTAAACGTCACAGCAAATTGCAAAAGCTCGCTGAGCATAGAGCATGGGACTGCTTGAAACATCTCTCTACTGTACGATTAACTGTCTCTGGATTGGATTCGTAGCACGTGCCCCACGAATGCTCGAAGTTAGATATCAGCCTGACAACCTTGGTAGTTTCTTCAAGTGAATCAATGTTGATGTTCTGAAAGAAGGCGTTGAGTATCACCCTCGAAATGAATTGCCATAAAACCAATCAGCTACCCGGACACCCTTATACCCAACGTTTGGAACCTGGGAGCATTTGGGACCCTGCAATGTAATCGAAGCACTGAGCGCTGGCAGGGGTCATCAAGGGGCCAGATTGGGTGCTGCAGGCCGAGGGCCATGGCGTTGACAGCTGAGGCACAGACATCTTGGAGGAACAGCCAATCCACAGGAAGCATTGAAGTGCGGGGAAGATCAAAAAAGGCTTGTCTGCGGCGCTGTTCCACCGCACGCGGTGAACGGGGGGCAAGTGAGAAGCAACAGCAGCGTCCAGAACCGGACAAGGCTAGCAGTGTAGACCTAGGACACAACGGTCATCGGCTACAATCCACAACTCTGGTAGGCGTGGGTTCAAAGGAGGGATAAAGGTCGGGCCTGCCTCCCTACTTACGGGCCGTATGTAAAGGCCAGCTCTTCCGTATAAGTCGAAAGGAGCTTTGTCCACACCAACACCAGTCAGGATTCATTTGCCGTTGCACCTGGCTTTCTCAGTCACCGTTTCTCGGTGTCGAGGCCCTGAATTCCCGGATAATCGGCGTACACTCAATCAAGCCAATGTTGCTGTTTCCCGGTCTGCTGGTTTAGCCTTCTTCCCGTTATATCTCACACAGCCGCAGCCATTGTTCCAGTCATAACGGCGCGCCACTTCCCTCCTTCCCTTTTGCCAAAAATACTTGTTAACGGAACCACGGCAGCCAACGCAACCGCCGGCTAGTTCTCGTGAGCCATTTGCCCTCGGACCGTCGCCGCCGTCCAGCCCCACCTGACAACAAGTCCCGGTCAAGGAAGTGCAACATCAAGGCAGGCTGAGCGGTGATGCATCAACCGACACTTGGTCAAGCGTTGAGCCTTTTCTCCTGTTGAGCTATCCGGAGCCAGAGCCAGACTACCGGATGCGATCTGTGGGGTTCTGAGCAGCCGAAATTCCAAGGCTTCTGTGCCCGGCGCTGTAATAAAAAGTCTGGCGTCGTCTGGCACCCAACATTTCCAATCTACCTCTTGCCCCTCTACTTGAACCCGCGAAGCAGCGGCGGCGACAACCGCTAGCAGGCAGATGCGGCATCGAGACTCAAATACCATGCATGGCCTGTAGTCCACTCACTCGCTCACAGACACGCATACACACACGTATACACGCCATCGTCACCTAAAGAGCGTTCACCAGGCCTTACATAGGTAGTAATACCTTCAGGAGCCCACCTAAAGTGCCAGCACAAAGTTAAGCGACCGTCGCCAGCGACGTTGAGAACGTTTGTCCTAGGGGAAGCTGGCTGCAAGATACTCCTGTCACTTGTCAGACGACCAAGCACACCACGGTTGCTCGCGGCTTAGACCGAGGCTCAAGGCTCGTGTACTCTTCTCTTTGCAGCGTGTGCCGGCCCCTCGCGATCTGCAGTCGTGTCATTTTCTGTCCGTGTTCTTGACCGGTTGCCCCTCTTTCTCCGATCTCTCGCCCCTCTGGCCCTAGCCTGCGGGGGCTGTCATTTTTCTGCTGGGCAGAGAACCGGGCACTTCGGCAAAACGGGGATCACACTTCCAGCCCAGGCATCTACTCCAGAGGACCAACCGACCAGCAGAGTATCTCAGAATACACATATCCTTGAGGTAACCACAAATTCTTTGTCCCTTAGGTCCGACAGCGGCTTTTTGGTGACCAACTGGGGCTGTCGGTGGGAGTGACAGGGAGTCGAAACACCAGACGAGACGTGGAAGCTGGAAACCTTCTAGAACCAGCCGCGGCACACCGGCGTCTCCGTTGCATCGGGCCAGCGCAACTCCCGTTAATTCACCAATTTCGCCCATTACAACGACTTTTTGCGTGCAAAAAAGGAGCGCAGAGTCTGCATTGATTTACCGTCTAAGCGTCATTGTGTGAAGACGCAGGAGTACTTGGTCCTGTTTGTTGAATGCAGGGGAGGAGACAAGCCTTAGTATCATCAGGAAGCACAACCGTCCCGTTGCCATCGTCATCGATCTTTATTGCCCTGCTAAAGCAAGTTAGGCATCAATTGTGTCTTAAGCAGTGTCCTACACGAAACTCCGGTCGCAAGAATTCCCTCTGGTTGTTCTGGCACGAGCCGTTGGGAGACTGAGATTAGCGCAGGGAAAGCTTAGGGGCTGCGCCCACAGCTGCACCACCGGAAGCCCCACCGCAGCCAACCCAGCGGGGCACGACTCACCCCGTTTCGCCCCTGCAAGGGCCTGTTGGTGAGCATCCATCCCGCCATTTTGGAACATTGCAGCAGTGGACAGCTCAGGAACCTGGAAGGGGGGAGCCCTGGGGGAAAAATTCGAGGCGAGTTTCTAGCGTCCTTTGCTTGTGATTTTAAAAATGGAGTTCATGGCAGGTTATGCGGCCGCGAAGGCCCCTTACTCCACTTATCAAGTCGAGCCCGCATCGCAATCACATCGCTCCAACATCAACAAGCCAACACGCTCCAATTCAACGTCGGGAACACACAAGAAGCGCTCGCGCATTCCCGGACACGCGCGAACGAACAGTGCCAGCACAAGCGGAAGCGGAAGTGGAAGCGGCAGCGGCCCGGGCGCGCGTAACGACAGGGACGACGTTAGCGGAGTCGGGACCGACCCTGTGACATCAGCGACGAATCTCCTGAGTCCTGTGAGCGCCGGAGCTGCTGGAGCTCCCACAGGCCGTTTGAGTGCAGAACATCAGCGTTTGAATCAGCAGCAGCAGCATCACCATCTGCCCCTCCCCCACCATCACAACAACACTCTCGTCCGACGCGCATCTGCTCGAGATCGGGATCGAGACCACGATCGGGACAGGGACCGGGATCGTGCGTCATCTAAGCACCACCAAGATAAACATTTGCCAGCAACACCCCGCCTAAACAACCAGGACGCAGCGCCCAGCATATCCCTCGGCCCAGCAACCGCTGCTTTCGAACCATCCTCTTTACGGGCCGCGGGCCCTGTCAGCATTTCTTTAACATCTCCTGGTTCGGCCAAGCATTCTGCTACCATGCTCACAGATATGATGATGGGTACACGGGCGGCGGTCGGTGCAGGCAGCATGCCCCGTGCCGACAGTGTGTCCAGCGTCTCTGGGACAACAACGACGAGCAACCGCACTGTGTTCTTAGGAGACCACGGAGTTGGACCTGAGCTTGTGCAGAGACCATTCGTCGTGCGCAATGGGCGCACTTACATCGCCGACCCGACCTTGCCATACCCTTTACCCGTCGACCTGGAGGAGCTGCATCGCCAGAGCCTGAAGACGATGCTCCTGATGCAGCTTTTCGGCCGGCCTATATGCTCCCCAGGCTTTGCCAATAACCCCCCCTCGCGAGTCCTCGATGTGGGTTGCGGCACTGGCTTCTGGAGCATGATGTGTTACCGACATTACGAGGCGCGCGGTCAGGCCGCTGACATGTCCTTCACCGGCATTGATATAGTACCGTTGTGTCCTTCTGGGCCAGTAGCAGCGGGCACGGATAGCGGTAATAGCAACCCTCAAGTTGCCCCCGTGCAGGGTATGAATTGGCGCTTTGTGCAGCACGACCTGCGTAAGCTCCCTCTCCCTTTCCCCGATGCCAGCTTCGACTTTGTTATGGTCAAGGATATGTCTTTGGCCACTACGACCGGCACTATGCAACAAAGCCTGATTGAGGAGTATATCCGGGTCCTGGCCCCCGGCGGCTCGCTCGAAATCTGGGAGACTGACCACCTGCTGCGCATGCTACGTCCTCATATCCCCGAACCAGCGACGACGGTCATTCCTCAGCCTACCGACCAGAAACAGCAGCAACAGTCATCGGACTCCAATCACCACAATAGCGACGACTCCCCACCCGATGGCGACGACCCATCCCACCACGAAACATTTTCCCCAACTGACGTTGGCGCCTATCTCATGACATCCAAGACACCACTTTCCACGCCTCTCAACAACTTCTTAGTCGAGTACAACGCATGGATCACCCGCGCCCTTGAAGCCCGTCAGTTACCCGTTATGCCATGTACGCTCATGAGTCCATTGTTGTTGCAAGAGGCCGAAGCCTTGACAGGTATTGGGTCGCGTCGGTTGGCCGTGCCGCTGTCTGAAATCCGGTGGGAGCGCGAAGGGGTTGGCGGCGTCGTCACCAAGGATGGCAAGAGCTACATTGATAGCACTGGAGCTGGGAGCAAAGGAAAGTATACTGCAAAGGACGGGAACCCGTCAGGGGGCGTGCTGCAGCCCGCGGCTGCCGCGCTTAGGAGGGCAGCTCTTGTCACGGTCGTGCAACAGATACAAAGCTTGGAGCCAGTGTTGAGAGAAGTTAGCGGGAAAAGCCAGGATGAGTGGGACACGTGGATTGGGAAGATGATGGGGGATTTGGTTAGGGAGAACGGGACAAATTGGGGAGAGTGTCTGGAGGTAGGTGTATGGTGGGCGAGGAAGCGCTGATGTGGGCGTTTATGTAGATGTGCCTATGTTCGTTGTTGTGAGCCTGGTTGACCATTTGTTCTTTTGCTGTTGTATAAATTGATATCTTTGGCTGGATGACCTTTATCACTCTACAAGTTGGCAAGCACGAATGGATAGGTTTAAACGGGTTGATGACTTGGGTATATACCCTGCTGTATGTTTGATGCTTGATGTCTTCGAAACAACTATGTACTGTAGGTATGTTCTAGATTGAACTCAAGGAAATGATATCGATGGAAGGTTATATCAAGCATAGTAAAGACCGACACATAAAACACTTCCCATGCTTCGAGTACGAATGTTTCAAAAAGTTTCGTCTTCAAGCGTCAACCTTCCAGAATCCTCCATGTCAATAACTGTAGGGCAGGCTGGTCAAACAGCTCCTGCTGCATGCTCGTACGATGTAGTCTAACTTTACATCAGAAGCACAAGCAAGAGCAAGGTTGAGCCATTATGCTTTCCCCCCTGGTCTCTGCTAAAACTGTTCGCATCCCCCATTTTGTATCATAACCCACCATAGCGTTTTTGCAGCGTCCGGTACTTTCTCAGAAAGTATCTAGAGGAGGGGAGGGCAAAGATAAAACCGACCATAGTGTTAGCCAACCAAAATAATGAAGGGAGAGAGAGCTTCATCTACACCTACAGCGCTTCAATTTCTGGTGTATACCAGTGCTCTGTCAGCTTCCGTTGTCACATTTCAACTGTGCGCACCAGGCCGATCGCCTTCCTCTTTGGCCTCATATCATAGGGAACCTGAGCTGCATAGAGGAACAATACACTCACCTTTCTTCACAAATTCTGCCCTAGCTATCCCGCGCTTGATCTCTTCTTCATCGGTAAGATGGGCGTTGGCCATAAAAGCACGGTGCAGACGCTGCCGAAACCAGTCGTAGCCTTGGGGATAGTCACGACCAAGGAAGAGTAGCTCTAGCACAGCATAGGTACGTGCATGTAAGCTTGTATTCAAACATGTATTGCTTGGAATTGCGGCATGACCTGAGCTACCCTTATAAATAGCAATGACCTGCCTCCTGAGCTCAGGATATACCAGTGGTTTGGACATGGCTAATGGTTTGAGAGCTGCAAAAGTTGCTAGCTATGTGTGCAATGTGTCATGACTGACACCTGAAGATTGAAAATGACAAAGATGTACGTAGTCGGCTGTCCGGTGGCTGTTGAACTGTTGTAAGGTCGATCTTGAACCTTGATCAAGCACCCTCACTGTCCTGGCTGTGTCCGTCCCGAACCAGAAAGCAGAACTCTGGATGAGGAATGAACGTCATTGGCTGCCCCTGAATGCTGGAGCCCATACAACAACCCCATCTTATCTTATCAGCAGGTAGTCAGTGCGATCTAATACAGCAGTTTACTGTACTGGGAGACCAAGGAACCAATTTGACATGCAACTTGCGGCAACTTGCGGACGATAAGTGAGCTTCTTCGGTGTATAAAGTATGTAGAAATCTAGTGTAACCTTATATTATAGTCTATTCAGGAAATTATTCTGGTTTGCTCGTGCCTAGCAATCGATGTGGACAAACCGACCCAACACAGTACCTATACGGGCTTGTTAAGTGGGTGGGACCTCCCACCTGCCGCTCCTTGTCCCCGTGTTGCCGAGAAACCTGGTCGATGGCGGCATCGGGGCTTTGGGTTGCACGAGTTCCCTAGTTAAAGTTAGTTTATTGTTGAAGATGCCTAGGTTGAAAATGACCACCTTGGACTATTTGGAACTGATTGCCCTCCAAAATCTGCTCTGCTTTATGAAATAGCAATTAATGACATTCCTATCTTAGGCCTGTATCAAACGCATGACAACACACAGAGCAGTCTTCCAAACGAAGACAGGATGTCTGCCTTGAACACTTCCTCTTCCCGACTCTTGGTGTCCTGTAGGCTCCTGCCAAGAGCTGCCTCGATATTGTCGCGACTGCTTGTCCAAAAGCCTCAAGTAATTTCTACGAAGTACTTTTCTTCTAGTTCCCGGTCCTTTCAACAACATGGCCAAATCTCACATCAGCAACCCATCCTTCCACCGCCACCACCACAGCGCTGGATTTCTGATCTCCAGGCCCGCATTGGCAAGTGCATCACCTTCGGTTGCAGCGCATCGCAAGTTCAGCAAGCGGCAGGAGTGCTACGAACCATCGCAACGGAGTGGCGCGAACTGCTTGCTGGAAGCGAGGGGTTCCTGACCGATGGTCGTGGAGGACTAGATGGGAGGGGTGTTGCCTGGGGGGAGATGGACAGTTTTGTGAGTCAACTGTGAAACGGCAGAATGAAGGCCGCGTCGTGCTGACAGGTACGGGAATAGGGCCATGTCAACAACGTCAATTACTACCGCTACGCCGAGACGGCAAGAGTTAATTGGATCACTCACTTTGCGGTTCATACTGATCCTACCCATGGAGAGGAGTGGAAGGAGTTGATGACACCTAGGTCGGTAGGTCTTATCATGAGAAGTTTAAAGTGTGATTTCAAGTTTGTATGTTACCGGGTCCTGATTCTGTTGCACTCACTGGATGTTGACTAATGGACCATTTGACTAGCCCCTGGTCTATCCGGACAAGATTTCCGTCTACCACAAGCTGCGCAGCAAGCCTTTGCCGGACTCACAAGGGAATAACCCCAGTTCATTTGCGCTGGACTGTATTGTTCTTTCACACCAGCACCGGCGGGTCTCAGCTCGGCTAGAGGAGGATATTGTGGTCTATGACTACCGGGCCTCCACGAAGACCGGCATGCCTAGGTTTGTGCTGGATGCTTTTGAAAGAACGTGGCAGCTGCAGGAACAGGTTGCACTGGAAGCACGCAGACGCATCTGGGAACTGATCGCTACGGTCGAGCGGCTTGAGAAGGAGACGTGGGACAGGCCAGATGCGGTGGAAGATATGGGCTACGCAATGAAGAAAATGCCGTGAGCAATTACGGTAAAAGCAGCAGGTAAAAGGCCTTTTGTATGTTAACAATGCCTGCATACCCATGTATATGCATATGTTATCTCCCGATCAGATTTTCATGGCACTCTCAGTCCTTTTCTAGGACGGCTGGTAGGAAAGTAGAGTCATCTGGACATCTCTACCATGGACCTGGATACTGCACTCCATAGGGCTACGATGATATGCATGTGCAACCACGATTTAATGTATGCGGTGCTGTATTCATGGAGGGGCAAGTATCGCCTTCACAAAACATTTGTTTTTTAAGCCAGCCTGCATAAGGCCAACAGTCGGTCCTGTCATTCTCGGTGGGGTAGGTTCAGGCCAGTCGCAATTCGTCGCTGGCTCGCGGCTGCAGAAAAAAGATGAAGAGACCTGCTCAACCCCACAGCCAGCAAAACCATCCAATCCAAATGCACAAAATGTCTAGGGCTGCTTGCACACCTGATTGTTACAACGCTGCTGAGCCATTGGATGATGAAAAGACTCCGCAAGTCGCGCACACCCTAGTTCAGAGGTGTACGAATTCTGTGACCTGTCGGCTTGGGTTTCTTTTAGAACAATGGTGAATATTCTTGCCTGGGGGTTGACGCTTATGAGTTTTAACAAATTGCCTTCTTGTACACCTGGGAGAGCAATAAGAAACAGAAGAGGACTTGACCTTTTTGAATGAGCCGCAGCAGCACGGAGCACGTAAGCAGCATAGCACGGGGTCAGGTTAGAAAAAAAGGTGCCTGATCTATCGGGATGTCAGATACCTGTTGTTTTTGTTATAGGTACATGGCATCAAATGGCGTTCCAGATATCTAAGGATTAGGGGATGTAATCCATACGTACGGCTTTTGGGGGCAGTCTGACTCGTTCTCTGCGATGATGCCAGGGTAAGAGATTTCGCTTAAGAGTGTTTGGCGAGTTGCTAACCTTTTACCTTCCTGGCCGACACAAGTCTTCTTTGGAAGCAAAGCCGAAAGTTGCTTTATGGATAGGTACGTAACCGAATTATCTGGCCGCTGCTGATGGCACCAAAAGAGTTGCAGTCGGCAAGCTAAGCAAGGGATCGATCGGTGGGCTGAGTGCTTGTCTGCCCTCTCCGCACATTGGCATATCGATCGCGTGGGATGATTCGCTGATGCCCTTGTAATCGTCGGCAGTTGGGCAGCCGTTACTTTCCCATCAGCACATCCAACTGTGAATGTAGGTACTGGTCCGTACGTAGTGTTCTGAAAGCGCTGCATGTTGGTTACTTAGGTCTCTTCATGCTCCCTCAACGGTGCCGCTCATACGCCTTCTCCGCCTACCAGTTGTTGTGCTCCTCCCCGCTTGCAAACATCAAGAAGTAGTCGCTGTTGGCTTGCCATGTGTTGTAGACGTGCACAAGGCTTTGTCGTTGCTGGACCTTTTCGCTGCTTGCCAGACACTCGAGTAGCTTTGACTGGGACTGCCTAAAGGCACCTATGAACTCCATTGGTGTAGGTCTAGTGTGTGGAGGCCCAGTTTCATACAGAAGACACAATCCTGAGATCTGCAATTCATACAACGCGGGGTTACCTTGTATTGGGAGGAATGTGAACCCCGCTAACGGAAACGGCCCTGTCAATATCGCCACTGAAGGGAGCCGAAACGCCAAACCGCAGCAACATGGACTCTCAAGGAGCCATGCATGGTACGGTTTACATTTTGTAACACTAAGTATGCACATGCTCCGGCCAGATTTTTCAGTGTGGCCCACACGGCCCTAGCATTGTTCCCCGTGGTGTTCTGGCAAAGGCTGGTGAGGCTGTGCTAAGCTCCTGCTGGCATCTGGTGGAGCCCGTCAACGCCCAACCAAAAACCCGCTTAACCTGTAGCAAGCAACCATTGAAGTGAAACCGTTTTTTTTCTTGGTCAGCCATTGTAAACTTCGGCTGTGACCGGTTCGATCACCTCGAAAACCCAAACAACAGTACAAAACGCCTGGCAAAACAAAAACACCACTAAGCACCACACGTCACATCCGCAGCGCCCGATATATTCTGCGACTCAGCACACCATCGTCTCGCTTGCACGCAGCAACCACTAGCGTTTATCTACTGTTTAGGTCGCCGTTCTCGTTGTTCCGGCAGCCAGCGCTGTGCATGCCGGCAAGCAACCATTGCTCCCGATCCGAGGGCGCCTGTTCAATGCTTCGGCTTGGTCGACTTCTGCTTGTATGATTGGCCCCCCCCCTCTCGCCGTCTCCATCCCGGTCTAGCATCCCTTTGTTCCCGCAAACGCTGTCATCGCCGTCGTCGCCGCCGTCGCTGCCGCCGTCGCTCACCCACATCCGCCGTGCTAGGCTGGCTCAGAATTCGCTTCTGGGCCAGCGGATGCGCATGCCTCGCCCCTCAAGTTCGGCCAAGCGTCACCCAGGAGCAGCCAGCTCGCGCGACAGCCGCCATGAAATTGGCTCGGTAGGCCCAGGCAAGCGTGTGGCAAGGAACAAAAGCCAGGTCCAAGGCCAGAACCAGAACCAGAATCAAGGGCAGCTCAATGGGAGCGCAGTCGAAAAGGCTGCTACCTCTCCCTCTGCCGCTGCTGCCGACAGCTCCTACTCGGTTTCGTCTTCCTCTGTGCCTCCGTCGCCCGCCTCAGCTGCTGCCGTCGCAAATGCCCCGCCCTCGGCCTACCTCTTGCCAGACGACATGTCCTCCGACCGCAAGCTGGCTGATGGAATTCGCAGGGGGTCGCTAGCCACCACTTACTCCGACTCCTCGGCTGACTCCCTCCTCGACGCCCACGTTCCTGCGGCTGCACACTCTGTTCCTGAGGAGACGACGCACCGTCGCATCGATGTCAACGACGCAAAGAATACGAACGTGCATCGCGACCCAGGGCCTCTCGATTTTGCCGTCACTGTTCTCCGTGCTTGCCCCCTGCAGGACACCATCGCCATTCTTATCATTCTAATGCAGGCGTCCCCTACTGTCCTGGCCACCATCTACATGCTCTTCACCTTTCTGACCTTTGTCCCGCCTGTCACGACCAACTCCGGCCTCAGCATCACCGAAATTTTTGATGGAAGCCAGGGAACTCCGTCCCTATCCACGTTGATAGTTATGGACTTCATCATGTTGGGTATTTGGGTTTTTCTCTGGGCCCCTATGCAGCAGTTCATACTAGATTTGGCCCAGGTAGTTATATCTCTGACCCTAGGCGGCGGCGGCACATCCAATCGTGGCACTACCAGCAACATCCTGCTCTGCGTCCTCATTGTTGGCGTTTCCCACTGGACCCATTATTCCCGCTGGAATGGTTTATCCCGAGTTTCTTCCCTTTTTGGTTCCAGCCGTTTTTTGTCTTCCAATGACGAACCGGTGCGGCCATTGGAGCGGAAGGGAACTTATGGTTGGGTTAGGAGCATCCTAGCAATCCACATCCTTACTCAGGGGCTCGTCCGATGCATCCGGGAATGGTATTTGCGTAGGGAGCGCCGCGACCAGCAATTGCAGGGCCTGTTTGACCCCGAGGCAGGAAAGCTGGCGGCATTTTCGCCCGATGGCTGCTCTGATGCTGCTTTGATGGCAGCGGAGAGCGAGGCTCACCTACAAGCTAATGCCGCTCACCTGTCCAGCAAAAAGAGGCGGAAGCAAAGTGCTCAGGTCCGCGTCCGGCAACCGCTCTGGGCTGCTCTTGCCAGTACAAAGATCGTCATGGTTAAGGAGTACGAGCTGTCGCATGCTGCAAGTGAGTCAGCCGGCTCCAATGCAACCGACATCCATAACCTTGGCAATGCACCCTTTAACACTCAGCCTGAGCAGATTTGGATTTGCTACGTTGGGTGTGATGAGGTTTGTTTTAATACCAGTCACTTCCCTCATCAGAGCGACTATGGAGAAATCGTGACGGAGGATAATAAGCCGGGAATCGACATGTCAAAGCCTTTTTATGTCCGAGTCAACAATGCCATTTGGCAGCCAACGCGCATTATTCCCCTCGAGGACGATGAGGAAAGGAAATACCAAGGCACGCGCTGGACGGGTGACATATACGGACTAACTCCTCTGTCCAATTATGAGTTCGAGTTTGTCAGCACACGGACTGGCGAGATCATCTTCTCAACCAGCGTGCGGACCATTCAGGCCAAGAATAAAGATCCCGAGACGGCCCCCAAAACGGCCCCGAGCAACTCGCGAACATTGGCTCGCCACGACTCTCCTGTCACTACTCTGCGGGCCTCCATTGCCGCAGCTGAACTGAAGCTTGCTGACGAGAGAGCTCGTCTCAAGGCTGTTCGAAGAGAGAACAACCGCCGACTGAACGCAGCTCGCAAGGAGATCGAGAAGCTCACTTCAGCCGTTCAGTCGGCAGGCGGCGACGACGAAAAGTTACGGCAGAAGATCGCGCAGAACAGGATCCAGGAGAAGCGCGCTGAGGAATCAATCAGCGAGCTGGAGACAGAACTCAAGGAGCTAGAGACGGTTCCCGAAGAACTGCTGGCAAAACACCGGGCCAGTCACGATGCCTGGACCTCGGAAAAGGCCCGGTTCGATCAAGCCCGTGCCAACTTCAAAAACTTCAAGCAGGCCATCGACAAGCAGATTAAGGCTCTTGAAGAGGAGAGGGCCAGCCTACAGGCGAAGCGCAACAAGATCGCTACCCGTATTGCCAAGGTCGACGATGAACATGCTCGCATCACTGACGCGAATGCCAAAGGGCTGAACGAAGCCGAGCGTCGCCGGCAAGAACGCGCGAACCTCGAAGCTGAGCTTGCTCGTGCCGAGCAGAATCTCCGTGACCGTATCCAGTCCATTCGCTCCAGCAACCTCAACAAGCAGGTCCAACTGCATGATATGGCGGCTCAGATGCAAGCCTACTTGGCCAGTTTCCAGGACGATCTCGCCGCCTATGACGTCGCTGGTCATTATCCCGGTGCCTCTGGGCAAGTTGGCCCTTGGCACTCCTCCGCCCCAGCTCCAACCGGCGCATATCCTGCCACGTCTGGTCCCGTTGGCCCCTGGCCGCCCGTCACGATGGCTCCTTCACAATATCCTTTCGCGAACTCAATCCAGCCCTCTCCTGCACTTGCTAACAGCGCCCCTGCTCTCAATTCAACCCCTCCGCCGCAGCACCGCAGCCGTGGCCGCTCTTCATCCATGCTCAGCTCTGTCTCTGGGTTCACGCAGTCTACAGATGAGGATACCGATCTTGGCGCAATTGGTAGCGGTCGTGGCGCCGGCACTCGTGCGATGGCTACGGCGTCCGTCACCGCTACGTCAAATGCTAATTCTACCGCCAGCGTTAACATCAATATCACCCCCGGGGCTGTGCGTAGCCTGCCCCCCGGTTTGTTCCCCCCTCTGCTGGCTTCGGGATCTGGTTCTGTCCCAGGGCTGCTGAAGACGCCTGGGTTTGGGTCTACCGGGTCTGTTGGTTCAGTTGCCTCGACTGGGTCTGCTTTCGGATCAGGATCTGCCTCTGTGTCAGGATCCGGGTCTGGCTCAGGCTTAGGCTCTGGGCGCAGCAGTGTGCGTTCTCGGGGTAGTGGCAGCGGAGCTAGTTTGGAGGGTGCTGAGGCTGTTGTTGGCATTACATCCGCTGCTGCAAGTGCGGAATCCTAGTGTACTGCAGATGCACCGCCAGCAGGTACAGGCTCTTTGTGGTGTTTCTCGATTCCATAAGACTTGCCACTTAAGTCCTGTTGTTTCCTATCTGTTGTCATGCACTTCTATCGCGCTGCACCCGACAATGAGTGAATGGACAGGACGACTTGGTGGACGCATACAATGGGTGAGCCATCCACGTTTTGTGTTGGATTGGGTTCGCTGGCCGTCTGCAGCAGCGACCTTGTGTACTTTGACCCGACCTTCTGGCAGACAAAAATGTAGCATTTGGTGCGGTTTCAGTGTAAGGAATAATTAAAAGTTTGCTGGCTTTGACAATTGGCCCCTGTTGCTGATCGATGCGTGCTCCTGTGCATAGCTGTAGACTAGTACTTCGTTCCTGTCCTGCCCATGCATGGCTTTTCCATCCAGGAAGTGGAGGTGCGAACCAGCAACATGTAGCACTCAGATTTCCCAGACGTTAATTGTTGGGATAAGCTTTAGAATGCTGGGAAACGATGATAAAATGTATCATGCAATATCTTAAAAGCTGCCAGGTCAGGAGGTAAGGAGCAAGTGACTAGGAAATGAGTTTAGGACTCCAGCTATATACAGCGAATGGTTCATGCATCAAAATATCAAACGATATAAAGATGTTATATCAAAATTACGGATACCACACAAAATCACTTATCATGCTCCAACTTTCTTCGGACCAGATCCTCGTCTACTTTTATTACTATTTCAGCAGCAATCCTAATAGTACTCTGCCATATCGACAAAACTGCCCGCTTTTTCAACGGTGCAATTCCAATACCCAACAACACCGCGCCAATCAAGAGGCCTATGCTAGCAGTACCGCGACGGCCAGCACCGTTCCTCGAATTGCTGCTGTCACCATTGCCTTCCCGTCTCCTCGGCGCTGAATGCGGCAAATGACGGTGTGACATCGCGCTTGGTCAACTCCGGAAACAACTCTCGGTTCTCATGTAAATACCCCTCCTCATCATCACCACCATCCATGCTGAGGACCGAAGGCTCATCATGATCGTCGTCGTTGATATCCTCATTGAAGATATAGCTCTCCGAGGAGTTGTCATCCCCTCCCGTCCACTCGTCGTCAGTGCGGGAAGAGATATCGCCGTCGAGGACGATGATCTTCTCGTGGTTCAAGTTAAGCAAGTCTGGGTCAAAGGGATGAGAGGGGCTAAATGAGGGGGCACTGGATGAGCAGGTACAGGATTGGGGGGAACGGGAAAAGGAGGGACTGGCTTGGGCGTGACTTCGATGGCCTCGGTTTCCACTTGCACAACGGGGTCCGGCTCAGGGTTCTCCAAGCCAGCAATGACACAGAGAATTGTGGTTGTGGGCGCGATCTCTAATCAAGAGGAGTCAGTCTCCAGTCTCGTGGGTTCCGGGTTTTGTGGAAGACTGGGGAAAAAGGGATAAGATAACGTACGCATAACAACAACTGCGCCACAGTTCTGGACAACGCAATGACTTGCCGTCGTGGCAAAGGCCGACTTGCTCTCTTTGGCCGTTCAGTGCTTTCCTGTTCTTCATCTTCTCTCAGAAGGCCTTTACGAATGTGCCCTCCCTTGTTCTCCAAACCGAAGGCCTCCACGAGGTATTGTTAGCTCAACGTCAAGGGTCATCTAACCTTTACCAATTCTTCTTCGTCTACATCTCAGCCACCAGTTGTTTCAAAATGAGGATCAAAACGATGGCCCTCTCCCCCCTTGGCCTCGTTGCCTTCGGCGCAACGGCTCCAAAGCCGATCCTTGATCTCTTCCCCCAATGTGCACGTGAATGCGTTCAATATGCCATCACTGATGGTACTGAGTGTAGCGAGAAGGACTGAGCCTGCATATGCGAGGGCTATCGCCATAGGGATCTGCCCCTGATCGACAGCCTCTGCCCGAGGAAGGGATGCAGGCGCCGTTCATGCTTGCTAACTCCAACAGGCGCGTTCACCCTTGTTAGACCACAGCTGGATGTGGAGCATGGTGTGGCGGAAGACAGAACTGCGAGAAAGCGTGCGGCGATCATGTGCAACACCGAGCTAGCCAGTCGGGCGTTGGGCTTAGTGTCCCGGATCCATGGATCCGCACCTCGAGCCTGGAAAAAGTTCCCTCAAGATCCCATAGTGTACTAGTAAAGTAAATCACTGGTAAGTCATCGGTAGTGTGCGGAGTGTCGAGCAGTAACCACATATGAACCGATCCGGGGTAGTGGTGCCGTTGTGGGCGATCGATCATCATGAACCACACATAACTACAGAGAAGGGCATATCGGCCGTTCCACTAGTTGGAGTTATCACCTCCTTGCTTGCGTCTGGCCCAATTCCGTGAGCAGCCGTCTTACTCAGAGTACGGAGTGAAGGCACAGTCTGTATGTTGCCTCGAGTTGAAACCTTTAGCAGTGGACAACGCGATAATCAGGACCAGACGATTTCATCACACGAGTTGTCGATAGAGCGGCATCAGAGAGCGTCCAAACCAGTAGGATGAGTGACAAGCAAGCCTGTCAAAAGATACAAGAGAAGCGTTTTCGTTAACGTCAACACATAGACTCTGGGATTCCCATCGAGGAATGTGCGCTTAAGCTCACGTACGTGCTCCTTACTGAGTATGTAGATAGCTGAGGATGCGGGCTGGACCGAGACATCTCTCAGGCCCAAATGAAGACATAAGTAAGGGGCAGAATGCAATTCAAGTTCCCACTCTGTGACGTTCGAGACGAGACGCGCCCAAGTTGAAGCCGTGGTTTACGCGACGGAGATTCAAATACACAACCGACGTCGGAAGAAATTTGGATGGTATACTTCTTCTTCACTACCTGCCCATCAGTGAAGATGAAGGAAGGAAATTGAGAGAGCTTTGCAACCTTTCAAGCTGCGCAGCTTCCCTTCATTCTAACCTGCAGATGGCTGAAGTTGTTCGATTCAGAGGAGACAACGGCCACAGCCCTGCCAGGGTCCAGGCTGGTCTAGCCCGTGCGCGTGGTTGTCTTCTTCTCTTGAGGGGCCAGTGCCCCAGAGCTTACCCTTCCAAAACGTGCCCACCACACCGCCGAGGATGCAACCAGCACTCCCTTAATGCTGTCGCCGTCAGTGTGCTCTCACCGTCTTGTACGCGCTGCCCCCCAAAACTGAGGCATATTCTTGAAGCAGCTCGAGAGTCAACATATGTATATGATGCATCCTGTTCTGCAGCAGCACGCAGCACGCCAACTGACGAGCTGTCCCGGATGGGCTGGTGCCAGCCTCTCCAACAAGAGGGTGTAAGAATGTCCCTTTTACTTGCCGCTGGATACTTGGGTTTTGACAGTTGAGCCCTTATGAGTTAGACAGACATTTGATGTCGCTAAGCACAGACTTCGGGGAACCCGGGCAGCGTACCACCAACGTACAAGGAGGGCCTAGGTAAGTTAGGGATGAGTAATTCATACAGGTGACAGTTGACAACGAGAGGTGGTAGTCCCGTGAGTAAAGTTACAATTTTAAGATGACAGTAGATATTTGTGGGTATCAAGCCAGTATACGTATCCAGGAGTGCCAACCATCCACAACCGATCCATGCAAACAGTTCCGTTCCGTTTCTTAGTAGTTACCTGCTGGGCATGTTTCCCAAACTCCGAAAAGAAGACTTGATTCCGACCAGGCCCTCAAGCCTCTTCGACATTCTCACCAAACGGATAATTGAACTTCAACAATCCATTCAATCCGCCAACCCACGAATCATCATCGTCGTTCAAGCCTTTAGGATCTCCAGCCCTCGGCGTCCGAATCACACACGGCACGCCACCCCTCCATCCATCGGGTAACTTCTCCAGCTGCTCTCCCTCCACTCGGACTTCCATGCCTATGCTCACACCGACACGCCGTTTGCCGTCAATGCTTACAGGAAGCTCGCGCCCGCGGTTGCGTTTGCTGAGGCGCAGGGTGACTTTGGTGTGCAGGGGCAGCACCAGCGGACGGAAACTCAAACTGCGCGGGCTGATGGGCGTTATGAGCAGCGACTTGACGAGTGGGTGCACAATGGAACCACCCGCACTGAGAGAGTAGGCCGTGGACCCGGTGGGAGTGCTGACAAGTATGCCGTCGGCAACAGCTTCGGTAAGAAAGTGGCCGTTTATAAATATATCAATAATGGCCAGGTGAGGATGTGAGCCGCGGTCAATGGAAACCTCGTTGATGGCGTGCAGATACGGCGGGCTGAGGCTACTGCTGGCCGGGCGCAGGGACGATGGCGGGTTGACATTTATGGGGTCAGTCGGCGCACCAAGGTCGGGTTCGGCAGTTGAGGTTGGGATCAATTGCTCATTGATGTTGCGGCCCTGAGCGTCGTAGATGCCTACACGCAAACGATGCCGCAGAAGGATTTTGGAAGTCCGACTCGGACCCATGCATTGGCCGTTGCCCCGGACGCTGTCCCAGGCCGAGAGTGGAGCAAAGTCCGGCTTCGGCTCGGTGTCGGACTCTGCGGCCGTACGGGTGTGGGGGTCCAGGAGGTCCTCAACACCGACAGAGCACCCGCTCATGTAGCATTCCCTCCAGGCACGTTTATATTCCTCAAACTTCCATTCTCCAAGAAAACCTAATGTGCCCATGCTAAAGGCCAAGATTGGCGGCACGCTGTTGTGCATGGAAAACAGGCTAGCAGCTCGCAGAATGGTGCCGTCGCCGCCCATGGTGATGACAAGGTCGACTTTGCGAGCAAAAAGCATCGACACGTCGCTCGGAGCAGTTGTGTAGACTGGGAAGGGTAACGTTTCGTGGATGTCCTTAGCTATATGGCTCTCCAAGATCACATTCAGCCCTGGATAGTTGTTCGAAATGTGCCTCGCGAACTCGATAGCCCTTTTTGTGACTACTGGCGCGTGTAGTTTCGGCATGATTAAGATATTGCGTGGAGGTTGAGGCCAATAGAGAGATAGAAGCGACGAGCTTTTTGCCTGCTGGTAGTGAGGGATGATTCGGTCGGGAAGAGCAGCGACATCGAGGATTTGGTGACGCAAGGCCGTAACTGAGAAAAAGCGGCGCATCACCGCCGCATGAACGGCTTGGGGCCTTCTTCCTGAACGTAATAGGGGACCGAAACACAAGGCGGTCATGGCGCTGGTATTCAAGACCATGCTGAAGACACGAAAATGGGCGTAGTGGCAAGCTCGAGCTGGGATTGATGATTTCGACATGTCAACATGGTTGGCGATCGCAGGCGACTTCTAGTCGACGCGAACAGCTGAGGAGGGGGACGACAAGCAACAACGAGCTTTTCGCAACGTAGATACTCAGCCCTAGCAATTTTCAAGAATTCTAGGATCCCATTTGCCGGACCCACGGTAAGAAAACCAGGGGATTTTGGGCTTCAAACTATAGTAATGGAAGGGGAAGCTTCAAAGAAATCGAAAGTTTGAAGATCCACCATCACAGACTATTCCAGATCATATTAGCCAATGGGAGCGTTTCGATTACATGTAAGATACCTCGCCGGTTTGACTTCAATGATGCAGGAAGGTCCTACCTACCCTGGAGCACGTACAAAACTGCGTAGGTACGTCCGTCCAAGTTCCTCGCTTGAAAGCGTTGTACGCATACCGGATGTCCTTTTCACTAGTATTAACTGAATCCAATGTGTTGATAAGCTCTTTTTATCCTTTAAGTTACGTTGCCTTCGGATGATTACGTTCTTCAAACCACGGTTAAAAAGATGCTTCCTCTTTCCGCCTACCTAGGTACCTGTAGTTGACACTGGTCGGAATCGGCTTCCCAGCTTCGGCAGTCAACTGAGCCACGGTTTGTCTTGGCGCAGGGCTCCACAACTGGGCACCCGGTGGTGAAAGGCGGGGGTATCACCCGGTCCAACTGAGCCCGCAGAGGGAGGACATAAGGCCTGCAGTCACGGCATCTACGGATCTGTATACTACCAATGATACATAGAAGTGGTTCACATGATCCATCGTTTCCACGGTTGGTTTCTCTATGGCCATAAGGTCATCAGCGGTTTAGCACCTGTGCACATGAACAGGTGGGTAGATGTAAGCAATTCCTTAAGGCCGCAAAAGGTTGCTCGTGGTCAGTTGCGAACTCCACCAACCGCTGTTTCCATGTCTCAGTTCCATGGTCAAATCTTCCAAGCTATGTGCCAAACCAACAAAGTGTAATCAGTATTTGGTTTCCGATATAACGACCGCTTCGGTTGACAATATATCGATGCCGAGTTACCTATGTGTTAACGCAATGTTAACCTACGTACAAGACTACGACGTTAATGTGCTCTTAGATTACCTTGGGTACTAAGTACGTTCTCTAAGTACCTAGGTAGGCACCTGCCTACCTACCTAGGTACTTATGCTAAGCAGACCATATCTTGCAGAAAATTTCGTGCTAGGTTTTCTGAAGTCAGGTGCAAGGCACCCAATATGCCTAAATGAAAGCGATTTCTGGCCACCATTACAGCAGGATACTCTAGCAGATTTTAGCTGGAGGGCTTGCTAGGACGGTTTACAGGACGATTCACGAGATAGATCATGGATGCAGAGTGTGCTGGCCCCACTCGCCCCAGGCCTATGGTTGCCTGCATCTCTTGCGCGCCTTGGATGTCTCCAGCAGCCAACACCATTGGCTCAGGTTCAATAACCGGGACTTCGACATCTAAATGACCACTTCCCTCACTTTTTGATTCTGGTTTTTCTGCTGCGCATTCTTTTTCCTCACTCATATTGTATAGCTCCCTGTTATCACCTCTTAACGCCGTCTTCGCCGGCCGACCCCGACCCTCGTTTACGCAATCTTGGCATAATGGCTGCCGAACTGCGTCATCGCGCGCCGACCCAGCCATCCGAGAGGACTGACAACACCGCTCTGCCCTCCGACCTGGGTCCCAGCCCTCACCCCTCGGGTCGGAGAAAGCACGGCACGCTGGTTCAAATAATCAGAGGCGTTTCGGTCACTGTATACTTCGTTGTTTGCGCAACCACGTATGTATACCCTCTCGCTCTTGTTCTGGTTTCCGTGATGGCAACATCTCTGGCTCTGGGCTAACCTGGAGAGTCCTTGATACTTACAGGATCCATGCGACTCAGCTCATCGGTTCCCCGCTCTACTGGATCAATCGCGACCTCTACTATGCCTACATGTCCCTCACTAAGCGGTCCTTTGGCCTGCTCATCACTACAATGACCCATTGGTGGGGTGCCACGACCATTCGCATCAGCGGCGATGCCTCCGTGGCCGATCAGATCAGAAAAACAGAAGATGGTCTTGTTGAGTTCTCCTTCCCGGAGCGCATTATCATGATCGCAAACCATCAGATATACACGGACTGGCTTTATCTTTGGTGGGTCGGCTATGCTAACTCGCCCAAGATGCATGGCTTCCTCTATATCATTCTGAAGGAGTCACTCAAGTATATCCCAATCATTGGGCCTGGCATGATGTTCTACGGTTTCATCTTCATGTCGCGCAAAATGGCCACCGACCAGCCCCGGCTCGCCCATCGCCTCGGCAAACTCAGGACACCCCACGCAACCCCCGATGGCAGAAAGTATCTCGACCCTATGTGGCTGCTTCTGTTTCCTGAGGGCACCAATAGTTCGAAAAATGGCCGTCAAAAGTCCGCCAGATGGGCCGAGAAGATCGGGGTCAAGGATCCGGAGCATGTGCTGCTCCCCCGCAGCACCGGCACCTATTACTGCCTCCAGGAGCTTAAGGGCACGGTCGATTACATCTATGACTGCACCGTGGCCTATGAGGGCGTCCCGTATGTTCCCCATGCTATGCGTCTTAGAAACAGTCTCGTACTAACCTGTTTCCCTATAGACGTGGCCGGTTCGGAGAGGAGATCTTTACCATCGGCGGCACCTATCTTCGCGGCCAACCTCCCAAGTCGGTCAACTTCTACTGGCGCCGCTTCCGCATCGCCGATATCCCCCTTGCCAACCAGGAAGAGTTTGACATGTGGTTGCGCGAACGCTGGTACGAGAAGGACGCTCTCATGGAACAGTACTTGACAACCGGCCGTTTCCCTCCGACGCCTGCCGTTGATGGCGCCGACACCAAAGGCCAAGAGGGAGGTTACCTTGAAACCGAGGTTCGCACGAAGCGCTGGTATGAGTTTCTTCAAATTTTCAGTGTCATTGGCACAGTGAGCGCGCTGGTCTGGACTGCACTTCAGTTCAAGACCCTTCTGGCCTGGTGAAAAAAACGAGGCTGCGCTATCTTACTGTGGCCTTGGCTACCAGTGACAACACAACCTACAGCTGCATACGCGATATGTCCTGCGAGATACCCCACTCTGCTGTCTTTTTATATCTGTGACCCACAATCGCCATTAGAGCTGGTGATTGGTTCTCTCATAACCACCTTTTGGACTATCTGGCGAGGCGTTTGCATTAATTCCCCCCTTCCCCCGCGGAGCCATCAGTGCACAAGCAAGCGCAACGATGTTTTTGGCGCACAAGGTTTCTTTTAATGCTAGGAAAGCCATGATTGGTCGGCAATTCAACTTCTCGATACCTTGGATATAGGCGTTTGGATGGAGTGGGCGGGCTTGGGAGCTTGTGGCCCGAGAGAGTTTGGGTCATCATGCTATTCTCAACAGGATGCTCGTTTCGTTGCTGCATTTTTATTGAGATATGTTATTTGATGTATTGTAAAACGCTCTGCAATGACTTGCTTCCTTGGATAACTGCATAGCGTTGACGTCAGAACCGGGCCATTAGGGTCTGGTTGCTACCCAACTAGCGCTGGAGTTTGAGCCCAATCAGCAGCCTGCCACGTCCCCAGTTTCGGCTGGAATTTCGCTGTCCACGTTTCATATTACTTTGAAACACAGGATGCCTGCGTGTCTGCCCGCAAGGGGAGCCTGCGATTTGGCTGCCGAACATCCGCACGGTTGAATATACTCCTCAGTGTTGTATTTATGAGGATAAACGGACCGCTTCCAGAATATGTCTCTGGAGCCATAGCCTCGGGTCCGGGGTGTAATTCAGGTTAAGTAGGTCGGCTTTCACCGCTTTGATTGCAAGGTGGGCCCTCCACATCAATCTGACAGGCCGCATCCAGAGCAGGTCCATCCCTCGATCTGCTTTCCGATCGACACGGCTACCAAATTTTCCGTCTTTGGTGTCGGGTCATGGTGATTCCGTGATCTATCCTTTCTGACTAGCTCTCCAAATGCCGAAGACTTGGCTGCGCTCAGCGGAATGTCGTGATATCCAGATTATTCACCATTGCTTCACGATCAGACTCCCTGGACCTGGACAGCGAAGGCTGGATCTTTACCGCCAAATGATCCGAGGAAGTCGTACCTTTTGCTGACCAGAGGTTGATACAGAGAACCTCTCTTCGGTGTTGTTTGTGGAAAATTCAGATGATCGCTGCCTAAACCGACGCTCTCATTTTCTGAACGCTCTATGACTGTAGGAGACTACCACATAAATAGGCACCAGTTCATGTACTCCTATCGTGGGCCCTACCGTCCGGAATCAAGGTTCAGCACCCAAAGGTCCTGGATTAAAGTGGAGCTTGAGCCGCGGTAAGTCATGAGTTTGTGAAGCTATAATGATACCTAACCCTCTGGTCATATATCGGGTTCTTGATCAGATTGCTAACGTTTTTGTTCCAGATTAACTATGAAGGCAGTGAGCACGCAGCCAAAGCTTGGTTAATGGTGTTGGTCATGTCTCGTCAATTCGAGCGCAGGGCCATCACACTATGCAAACCATAAGCTCGAACCTTAGCTTTCCAAGTTTGAGTTTTAGGCACCTCCCCATCACAGCTTAGCGAAGTGGCAATAAGAGAGGAACCAAGATACAACAACTTGCACTTTGGTATTTATCTGTTGCTGTCGGTCTATCAAACCCTAAAACAGCTCTTGCTTCTGAGTTTTTGAAACATCCACACTTCCGAGCGCAAGATGCAGAACCTTCGGCGAACCTCAACAATGGACCCCAGCAAGGGTGGTACCCCGATGTCCTTCCCAGCAGTTGGGGGGACTGTTCAACCTGGCAGCGGCAATGAATCCTCTGGAGCTTCGTCAATGGTTCGGCAGGGGCCCTTCCTAGCCCTGACAGACAAGCCATGGAACAAGGACAAAGCCGATAACAAAACTGAGCCGAACAGTCACCCGGTATCTCCAAAATCGCGGCCAGTGAAAGCAGCCGACTCAACTTCACTGGACCAGACACCACAGGCTACACACCTTAGACCTTCACGGTCGCCTTCCTCAACCCAGATATTTCAAAAGCCTTCCAACCCTAGTCAACAGTAAGCAAACTCTTCTAGGAGGAGCTTCACACTGCCCAATCCTCTTACTCTTGATGTTACGTTTAGAGCCGGCTAACGTTCATTTTGCTCTTTTGATAATGTTGTCAACAGACACGACAAGCCCTCCTTCTCTTTGCCACAATACTCTTCACCTCATCAATATCCCTCTTCTGGAGAATCCCGTGATCTCTCTCTGCGCCCCATGGGTCAGTCACAAAGTTATTCCAATGGCAGCCCCCATCCGACGCTGCCTTTTTCTCACCTTATTGCGACCACGACTGGTACCATAACCACTCCTGGGGCTGCGGCACCCCTGAGCTTGCCAATGGCATCATCATCATCAGCAGCAGCAGAAGCGACTGATTCGATCACCACAACTACTACAACTACGACGACCACGACCACCACAACCTCAGATGGGAAAGTGACCACAGTGACAACAACGACAACCACAGTGACAACAACAACTACCACCACAAAGACCTCGACTACCGCAACCCAACTTGATACTTCGCCAAAAGAAGGCCGAAAAGTAACGATAACGACCACCACAACCTCCAATCCTGCTAGCGTCAACTCCAGTGCAAGCAATGCCGCCAACCAGAACCCCTCCAGTCCCAGCCCCAGTTCCAAAGTTAATACAAATGCCAGCACTGTGAACGACACCAGTAAGCCCCGCAAGCAAACTCTCACCCTCAAGCCTGTACGCCGGCTACGAGCCAGGGCTGCGATGGCCCAAAATAACAACACCAGTAACAGCGACTCAAAGGATCAACCACCGCCCGCTCCTCCTCATGCTGCCTAGGCACTGGTTTTGGCCCGTTTTCTCAGTTCATCTCTGAGTCAAGGAGACAAGAGAACAAGTGAAAAGTGTGACCGGGGAGACGTCGATAGTGTGATCCCTTGTTTGGGGAGTACTAGCAGTATCTCACACAAAAAAGTCTACTTAAATGATTCAAAGAACACAAAATGATGTGCTGGCAATTTGCTGTTAGCTTTGTGCCCAGGTTAGCATGTGGGACTCCAGCAAGCCCGGAGTTGCTTTTTTTTCTGGATGAGTCTGTGATGAAGAAAAGGAACAGGTGAAGTCCGTGTGGTTTTTGTAATAACAGTTTGCCATGGACCACTGTTCTGTTCGGCCATCGTGGAATTTAAGGTGATTGAGATATATTCTATTGGATGTGACAGCATGGCAGGCACTAACTATCGCTGACTCTTTGGTTTTAGAACTGAGTTTCTATTGTCAATATTGTGTCTGGTTATTGCTTTTTTGAGAGGAACTTCCCGTTTCATTGAGGTTGCCTTTGACGACAGATCACGTTTTTCCGATGAGCGAACTTCGTTGACATCCATCTGTTGCTTGGTGCCAAAGACTTACGGATATGATGTCGAACTGTACTGACCGCCAGACAGTTGCAGGATAGCTGACTAAAAGACCTGTTATAACCATGGGCATTGTTCTCCATTCCTCTCCATTCGACTTGTCAAAATCAGTGCCATCTATCTACAATCATCATCTCCTCCATTCCCGGATGGTGCTGAGCCGAAGAATGGGCAAGTTTGGCTTCGTCGGTTACCCAAATTATTGGGCCTGACTAGGTGTCTGTTAGCCCTTGCTGGGCTCGAGTTGTCCCTTGAGCTTCTTGTTGTCAAGGAGCTTTGACACTCTAAATCACTGGGTATCAAGCTCGAACCGATCATACAACCGTCCCTTCCTTGGCTTTGATGGCCTTTTTCACGCTTGAAGCCCTGCGATCCGTAGTATTGAAACTGGCAGACGCTCTCAGAGAATTGAGACATCGACTTACCTCTTGAATTATTTTTGCCGCCTTTACTGAAGAATTGAATTAGGACGCGGCTGGACATCCTTGTACGAGCACAATCTCAAGCACTTTTTTCCTCTGAAGGTTGACTAGAGCCAATCGTCTTCCCCTCCGTGAAGGAGCTCGTACCTTATCAATTTCTATCCTGAAGCATATGGTTAACCTTACTAAGTGGAAGGGCGAGCACCGATCTTCTAAAATAATGGCATAACAAGAAGGCAAACTAAAACCTCCAAGCTGAATCTATCCAATCGCCGTCTGCCGAGGTTTGTTGGAAACAGTAACTGTGCTGCACCTCTAGAATATTTACCTATGTTTGGAGCAACCCAGAGGTTATCCAATACTCATGAAGGAGCGATGTGCATGGTTGACTGAAGTGTCAAGGTTTGTGGTTCGAGCTAGCTCGATAATATCTGGCTTCAAACTACACTGATCTTTCACCTTAGGCTGTGCCATTACGTTATCCAGCAATCACCTGAAAGACATCTCTATGTGTTGCTTCAAGTTTGACTCGTGTTCGTTGATCCATCTGCCAGAAACCTTGCGGGTCAGAAAATAGAATGCCTAAGGATCACAACATGGTTGTGAGGAGCTGTATAAATGGGGTGCAAACAGTCAATGCCAAGTGATTATGTATTAACATTTTAGGCTTTGGGTTATTGATTTGTGAGCAAGTCAGTTACTATCATCATTTTTTTGAAATCGCATAAGACGGCTGTTCTGGATGCCGGGTAATTCCATTGGCTTAATATCATATCGTTATCCATCTCATGCCCCTTTAATTTCCGGATACCAGAAAAAGCGAACCTTGAAATGTAGATATATTAAATCTGTGATATAAAACAGACAAGTCATGTCAATAGTTGCACAGAGCCTACAATGTATATTCAAGCTCCAGAGAATGGAAGACTCTTAGTTGATGTATCCTGAACTCGCCGTGTCTGAATGCAATCTATAAGGATATGATGATGTAGCTTCTTATGACCTACCATGATGAACGTTTGCAGTGTTTGACAGCCCGTAGGCTGATGGTAAATATTTCTGCTCAGCCCTAAGGCTTAAAGCCAAACGGTATTGTGTTTCAGGCTGGACAATATTAATTAAGAAATCCCGGCAAAAGCCACTATGATCTGATCACTCCGCCGCTTGCTCCGAAGAGATCAATTGAGCAGATCCAAACATTTAAGGATGGAAAGATTGCCATACGATGTTAAAAATAAAATAACGCCATGGCAATTGTCCTATATCATCTATCACCCAGCATCCGAGCCGGTTGACAAGAATAGGCAAGGTCACATCGACTCCCTCAAATCCATAGGGCCTACTATTTCCTTTCTTCACACCCATCAGCACGTGTATATCTTGAACAGTGTGCTTCGGATGTTCCTCCTGGAGTCTCAATCAGCGATTTTGGACCTGAGATGCATACTAATACACGTTTCTACCTAGACAGAAATTGCTGGGTTCGTATAACGCATGGGCTCTTCATTTTCCTCAATGTTATTGCTTATCTCCTTTTTTTTAGCTTTACTGGGGTCCGTGGTCCCATCCCAAGTGTCACAACTCGACGAGACGAATGCCTTAGCAGACTGCTTGACTAAGGTGTCCGTACCAGTTGATGAGCCGGGATCTAAAGACTGGCAACTCGATGCCACACCATTCAACCTGCGACTCCATTATACACCAGCCGCCGTGGCGGTTCCTACGACTGTCAAGCACATCCAGGACGCAATTGCTTGTGCACGCGAGGTTGGAGTCAAGGCCAATGCAAAGTGCGGCGGTCACAGTTATGGCTCGTTTGGACTTGGTGGCGAGGATGGGCACCTGGTAATCGAGCTGGATCGCATGAACAATGTTTTCTTGGATACAAAAACCGGTATAGCAACTGTCCAAGGTGGTTCACGCCTTGGTCATGTTGCCTGGGAGCTATACAACCAAGGGAAGAGAGCCTTTAGTCATGGGACTTGCCCCGGGTAAGTGCGGACCTGAGAGCTTAAGGGTGTCGCTGGTGCTCGCCGTGCTAACAGAAATAAAAAAGTGTTGGTGTTGGTGGACACACACTACATGGAGGATATGGAGTCAGCTCTCACACCAAGGGACTAGCCCTGGACTGGCTAGTTGGAGCAACGGTTGTGTTGGCCAACTCCAGCGTTGTCAACTGCTCAGCAACTGAAAATCCGGACCTCTTTTGGGCTATTCGAGGCGCAGGAAGCTCAATGGGGGTTGTGACCGAGTTCCGCTTCAAGACCTTCGAAGTCCCTGAACAAGTAACTTACTTCATTGCTTCTGTTCCATGGACGACAGAGACAAGGGCACGGGCTGGCCTCAAGGCTGTCCAAGAGTTTGCTAAGACCATGCCAACAGAACTAAACATGCGCATGTTCATTGCCAGCAGATTCACCAACCTTGAGGGACTCTACTATGGAGATAAAGAGGGCTTACAGGCAGTTCTAGCTCCACTACTAGAACAAACAAACGGAACTCTGGCGCTAATCAGGACGGGAGGCTGGCTCGATCAGGTCAAACACTTTGGTAACGGAATAGCTATCGATCAGCAACATGGTTATCAAGAGGTATGTGATGATCATATCATCCATGGAACGAGGGGAGAGTTGTGCAGTTACATCCAGAAAAGAGTTGCTGACGACTGCGGCAGCATGAAACCTTCTATTCAACTAGCCTTTACACCCGTGAACTCAACGACGCACAGCTGAACAAATTTGTCAGCTATTGGTTCCAGCATGCCAAATCCAACCGCCGTGACTGGTATGTACAAATTGATCTACATGGAGGAGAGAACTCGGCGGTGGCCAAGCCAGATCTGGATTCGACGGCCTATGCACATCGTGACTTCTTGTTTATGTTCCTCTTCTACGATCGCGTTGATCAGGGAGTGGCATACCCTTTTGATGGCCACACCCTCATGCAGAACTTCGTCCACAACATCACTGCGGATATGGATCAGGACAATTGGGGCATGTATATCAACTATCCCGACCAGAACATTGATCAAGACTCAGCACAGCGCAATTACTGGGGTAGGCATCTTACAAGGCTACGAAAGATCAAGAAAGAGGTGGATCCCGACAACCTCTTCCATTATCCTCAGGGTGTGTTGCCAGAGACTGAAGAGTGAAACTACAAGTTACTGGAGTGCAGAGGCATTTGCGCAGCATTTTGGGGACCGTTTGGAAGCCCTCACCACTTCCAAGGGAAGTTGGCGTCACCATCTGCCACCAGTCTTTGCACGGCTGACAGAGGTTGCTAGTCACCCTGATGAAGGGTGCAACTTGAATGAATAAAGAAACTGAGTCATGACTTCACATATACTTGAAGACGCCTCGCTGCGAGTGATGTTTTCCATCATGGGGAAATGGTTTCGTGGGAGCCGATTATTAAGAGCCGGGGATAGGCAATGTAAAATACTGCCATCGAGCTACTAAGGCACTGCATCCGGAGAGCCTAAGGCAGATATAGTCGCAGACCAGCTAACAATCGTTTAGAACCAAACCTTGTTGATTGAGATATGAGAACATAGCAATGACTATGAGTACAAAAAACACCGGACAAGCCAGACGCCCTGGCAACAAAAACAGTCTCCATTCCGACGAGACTAAAAAATGATGACAAAAGGCCACATGTCTTCAAAGCATAATTTGGCCGATGATGAAGCCATTGCAGCAATAGTCTCCTTTGGGTTACTGTTCCTTTTAACACCGCCTTTAGTGCGGCGTGGGCTGGCTTTACTTCAAATTCTGCTGTTAACAAACGCTCCTGGCTCTTCCCTGGGAACGTCTCTTCAACCCAGCTGTATTTATCAATAAACTGCCACACAGTCTCACCCACGCACCTCTCCACATCCATGAAAGCTTCTACTGCAGCAACATAATCTCTCTCTTGAGCCTCTAGATCTTCCTAACTAGGCGGCAGTGTCGCATGTGCAATGTCGAGCTCCGTAATGATTACTTCAAAACCGAGGGCCACAAATTCATTCACCAAAGCTGCATCAATCCGGGGTGAAGTATGGTCAATGGTCAAGTGAGCTTGGAATCCAATACCGTGAGTGGGAGCTCCCGCAGCCTACACGGCATGTACGAGGTCTTTAGCAGCAGCCGCTTTGGAAGGAATGACTTCGAGATTGAAGTCATGGGAGCACAACTTAGCAACTGGGTCGGCTTCACGAGTAAACTGGAAGGACAGCGAGATATAAGCCTCTCCCAGAACTTCCAGAAAGTTGGACGTGCGAAGAGTTTCATCATCGTTAAGAGCCTTGTTCACCACGTCCCAAACATAGCAAAGCCCCTTGAAATGGCCAACTACTGTCTTCATGTCCGCATCCAGTAGCGCTGTGGGGGTCGTAGGCGTCCAGCGCTGCTACGAACTGGTAGCTGACAGTTAGCCCGCAGGACGATAGAAGCTGAGAGCGACAAATTTTCAAGCCATTATTTAGTGAAGGAAGGTAACACATTCTTGTTTGTGATGTGTAGGCAGTGTCGTTGAGATTTCTGGCTTCCAAAGAAGTTCCATAGTTTTTCTGCTTCTACAAAAAAAGGAGCGCAGACCCTTGGTGTTATTGGTATGGTCTTATGCTGATATCGGCTTGTTGGGAATAAGCAGTAAGCCCACAATAATCAATGTAGTTGGGTTTAGTCGTGCCATCGTGACTTGCTCTGAGCAGGCTCGGGTCCATCTTCCAGTTTCCATAGTAATGAATGATCCAATGAAATGATCTGACATACTTCGACAACGGAATTAGACAGGTATTGGTAAAAGTTAAAGGATCCGTTTCCAGATCTTGCCTCCAGTTCTTCTTCCTGTATATTAACCTAAGCCTGTTTGAGTGACTCATGCAACCGCTTGGACCTAGCCAAACACAACCTCTGTATGTATGCTCATATAGTGTATATAATAAAGGCCAAAGTCCATTTATAACCCTGCAGTGACTGCGCAGGGATCATGCAAACAGCAGGAAGATCTCTTTCCACTGTGACACGTCGGTGACACCCAGAGTTTGTGTTCCGGATTTTGATGATGAATGACAGAGCTTTTTGTAGGAGTGCACAGGAGGCTATGTGTCTAAGCAAATGTTTCCAACTTATATTGGTACAATATCGTAAAAAAAGCTGGATCTATTTCGATATCTTGTATGACAGTCGCCAGGTGACTTAAGGGTCTGGAGGCCCCCCTATTAGGTACCTATAAGTGGATGCCAAGGACTGGTCGGGCAAGGCTTCATAACGAAAGCTTGATGTACCTACCTTATCATACATACACGTGTACAGGCAAGGAGGTGTATCCAGTATGAGTTGGAGCATCAGAGGAAGGAGAATGACAAGTGTTCTTGGGAATAAGACTACTCCATGGTATGTAGTCGTTCATCTTGATTTTTTACAAACTAATGCTGAAGAATGGTCCGATAAATATCCAACAAAGTGCGCAAGTTTCCATAAGTAGGTAAGTAGTGTAGGGGATGTAACGTTTGATGTTGTAACTCACAACTACCACGCGAAATCCCCTTAATGTCTTGAGTTTCAGCCCCGCGCGATCTCCTATCAACGCTGACAAAAACCACATACGGTTACCAGACCATGATATTGAGACTAAGAACCAAATGACATGTGGAAGATGTACCCGGTGACATACAGAGGGCCAAAATAAAAGTGCGTGGTCCGGGTTTATAAAAGTTCTGGTCATCGTTGCCGGCGTCTAGTAGTTGCCCAGCCGTAGATGGCAAAACGGTGACAATGTTAATGACTATCAATTTTACTGGGGATATATGCGCAACCAAAGGGATACCGCTGAAGGATCATGAAGACGAGATCCACATAAACCATCGACACCAGAAAATGCTATTCATTAAGTCAACCCATCCGCCTAAGTCCACATAAGACTCGGGCCTTTTGCAACAGTAAAAGTATTATTCCCCTCCCATCAGTTTTACCAACTTCATGCAAAGCGAACCTCTTCAAAGAGTCCTGCCCTCACTTGCACCAAGCCTGCTAGCTCAAATAAAAATGATTGCAGGATAATAACATTTGTCAAGATGTGTGAGACGGTCGCTGTCTTCTCTTCTCCCTCTCCCTCAGCGTTATCTTCCCCTTGGGAAGTGTTGGAACCCCTTGGTTCGTTGTCCGGCTGCTCATCTTCGGATGGGGCGAGTAACGCGTCTGCACCTGCCCCATCTTCGCCTTTATCCTCTTCATCAGTGTTGGAGAATTCCTCATGAGAAGCATGTGAGGCTCCAGAGCGGTCAAAGTTCAGGACAACTGGCTCAACTTGTTGTCTGCCACGAGCTTCTGCGGCGGAAGTCCTGACAGTCTTAGGGAGGCCAACACGTCTCGATAAAATAGTTTGATCTAGAGCCTGGAAAGCGCGAGCTTGACTTTCGATAATTGGATTGAGGCTATGAGGGATATTCAATGTGTTTTTGGCGACGTTGTGGTCTAAATCCAAAGGAGGACTTGGTGCTGGACCTGCTGATGTGTACGGCCTTGTCTGGCTTGTCGATGGCGTGCGTAATGGAGACTGGTTCGCCCCAAGAGGAGTTGGCACGGACCGGTCAGACCGCTTGGAAGAAACAGTCTCCCGACGGCCACGTGGGCTGCCCGACCGAGTGGGAGTGCTTATTTCGGACCATATACGCTGAGCGAAACTCTCCAGGCCAGACGGTCTTTCTCGCGATACATTGCGGGACTCTTCAGTTGCAGAGCGATCTATTGCAGAAGGTGCACCTGCTCCCCGAGATGGTAGTGGCTGGCTTACACAATCCGCGATCTGAAACGCTTCTCGACGTTGCTGAAGAAGGTCATCAAAACGAGGAACTGTTCTCCGGTAGGCGGCAACCTGATCGCAGAGTGTTTGAAGGATCTTGAGTAAACGTGGAAGACTTGATTGGATCCACCTCGGGCGACGTCGACACTCTTGCATCGACTGAAGCTGCTTGTACTCAATGTATTCCTGAGAGTCCGGATCGAGAGGAGGATCTGGAAGAGGAGGGCTAGTATCATCTTCCTCATAGACGTAGTTTTGAGGATGCCGCAGGAACCACCCTTCAAGATGCATATATCCACAGGAAGCCAAGTCGATGATAGCGTCAGTTAGAGCGAGATTGATCTCGACAGGATTCACAAAAAAGGTCTCAAGGCGGTCGAGGACAATGTTAAGTAAGGGATCGCTTGGATGCAATGTGTGAGAGCGAACATCTCGTGGGGCCCCGGGGTGTGTGTCTGGAATGGGTGGCAGTTTGTGGTTGTAGGTTGAAGTTTTTGGCGTGATAAGCTTGATGGAGCAGGGGTGGTTCTCCAACCGCACCATAATATCCTTCAAGATGTTGTCGTACATTTCTTCAAAGTTATCCATACCGCCAATGGTTCCAGCTAACGTCATGAAGTACTCAACTTCCTGCTGGTGGGCGCCTGATGTTCGGTTGAGGGTTTCATCTAGCACACCTTCCGTATAAAGGAGAGTGATGACAGCGTATCGATGGTGCCTCTTAAGGATCACCGATACTAGTTGGAGCGTGACGTAGACAGTTTGGTTGTTCTGCGAACGAAGACAAGAAAGGATTAAATCCACGAGGTTAAACAACAGCGGGTCTGCTGTTGAGCCTCCTTTAGATGCCATCATGGTTGCAAGGTCCAGCGACTTGCGTTTCCTGGCAGCACTCACGCTATCCTTGGACTCGGAGTTCACGGAATTTACAATATCCGGTAGACCGAGCAGATAGTGGAGGATCAGGTTCACCATATCGGGATGATCAACTGACTCTAAAATTCTGCGAAGATAGGTCAGAACGGCTACTGACGAGCCGCCATCGATGTCGGAGGATTCGAGTAATGAGGGATATCTGCAAGGTTGGTAAGCCCAAGACTCGAGAGAAAGAGCAGCAAAACATGGACCTACAGCAACTGCTGCAAAAATATGACTTGAAAATGCTCCAGTAGTGTGGACTTGACTTCGACCGAGCGACAATGGTTCAGGACATCTTGCCAGAAGAGCAGGTGGGAGAGAAATGTGTCTAAGTGTGTCTGGAATTCAAAGGAACAGGAACTGGTAACCTCGTAGCTCGTCTTGGGATGCTGGTAGTCGGAGAAAGCAAGAACAGGAGGAAGCTCGTTGGCTGGGTGGTCGATGACGAGTTTTCGACTCAGCTGACTGTATAAGGCACCCAGGCCAGTGGCCATGATGGTGGCCAGGTCGCTTTCTACAATCCACTGTTCCAGAGACACGGATGTCGACGCAGCCTCGACAATATACAGCAGGCCAGTCCTGGCAAAATCGCCGATTTTACCTTCATGGTGGATGTAATCGACGAGAAGGTAGAACAGGGGGAAGTCCTGCTTCTGTGTCCGGCCAGCGAACTTCTCGCGGTCGTCTAACAGTCTGGCGTCCGGGGATCCGTGCCTGTGCGGCTTGAACCAGGCAGGAAGAATCTCCGGATTGAGGCGTATCTTAGTCGTGATGTTGAAAGCCAGTTCAACAACCCGAGCTTCGGTATCATGGCCGAGGCGGATGCTATTGGGGCCTGTGATACGAATAAGGAGGTTTGTCAAGCTGGCCGAGAAATGGTCGTTCTCAACGAATGCCTCCTCTTCACTCTCCACAAGCGTTGCAAAGAACAGCACGGCCTCTTTGATAACCCATTGATTGAAAGAGCTGGTGGCAATCTTTGCAACGGGGATGTAAACCTGTTTAGCGGCAGCAAACGCGATGCATGGATGGGGGAGTGGACGGCGAGACTCATCGCTGAGAAGACTCGTAAGCTCTTGAAGGCGAATCTCGATGTATTCTGCGGCCTCGTCGTCTTGGGCTAGGTTGGAAGAGGTCCGCCATGCGTGCTGGTAAGGGCGATGACAGTTAGCACAGGGAGGATGGGCCAGAATGGCAGCAACCAGTTTGGTGATTTGAACGCACCAGGAGCTGAGTATACTCTTTCTCGAAGCGGTACAGGCGGCGGGTCGGATCTTTTGCGAAGTCCTTGCGGGAGCTTGCAGACGATAGCGGCGTATGTGCTAGGAGGCGCAACCACTGTGCAGTCGATGATGTTAGCGGTTGAAGCCCTTGTATGCTTGCTTGCTTCAGCCATAGCTGCCCGACTGGATACATACAAAGTCCATGGCGAAGTTGGATTCATATCTAATTTGAAACCAAAACCAAATTGCACGTTTGGCAGGTAAACAACAGTTGGCAAAAACGTTGGCTAGTAGGCTGTGGTCTCTTTTATCAAGCTACCAGTGTCTCGAGTCATTGATGAACCACATAAATGCCGTGGTCCAGATGTCGCGGCACAGGAAAATCGCCCATGCCCTAGTACGCTCAGTTGGGCCGTTGGGTGTGTCCGCAACAGCCCCTGGCCCTCGTTCTGCTGGCAGCTGCATGGTGGAGCGCGGCCCGCTGCTGCCCCCACAATTCCGCACCAAACCTGGATTAGATCAGTGGAGTTCTGCGTGGTGCCCAACCCCGCGTCCAAACCGAGGAAGGGTCGCTGTCGTCACATGAAGCATCTTGCCTTTTTAGCTTTCTGGCTATAGCTCATGCTAGCAGCGTAACAGTCACTGCATTTGATCCCCAGATGATGAACGCGACATAAAGGAGTTTTCAACCTTATAAAGGGTGAATATTCCGGGGATTTTCGAGTATTTTCCGCGCCGCTTCTTAGGCGGTGGGAAGTCCAGTTAGTAGCCTACGGATCTCTCAAATTTCATGCCCCCAGTTCACACCAATGCTTGTAGGGAACAGTTGCTTCCGGAATTGTCGTTTACTGCTGTTTATCGCATACCATATCCCTCTATCTACCTAGCTGTGCCTACTCAAGTTCCTAGATTCTGGAACACAACACAAAACTGCTGAAGACAAAAGCTCTTGCTGGCGGTGTGGAATCGGCATCCAGAGCATTTGATGTCTTAAGGTCCACATCGATGTCTATACGTTTGGGTCTTCAATAGACTTTCAACACCGCTCTATCTTTCCAACGTCTACTTAAATGCAAGTGAGGCGAATCCAACAACAACACTCTTGGCCCAACCGTGTCCAATTATGGATTCGTTCTCTATCCATTATGATGATACTTTTTGAGCCCGATATTGTCTATATGGACAAAAGAGGGCCGCCCTATTACGATCACAAAGCCATGCGAGATTCTCCCTGATTAGATGAGCTAAGGCTCTCCGTAACAATTGAAAGCCTTTGTGCAATCAGTTTTTGTTCTTGCTGGCCCACGAATTCCATCCAAGCTATGTCAACTGTGCACAACTCGTTGAGAACATGTCCTCAAGGGCATCCACAGTATAGCTAGGAGGCAATTTAATGTCCAGGTCAAGAGATAGTCGGGGACATGACATATCTGATGCAATTTAGGCAGTTAAGCAATTACGACGAGTTTAAACTTGGGCAAATGTCTGGATATGAAAGTTCGGATTCGATTACACAGCTACTTGGGCAGTCCTCTTCAGTCGGAGTGAGCTAGTAAACGGGCCGGCCGATCGTTAAACTTCATTGATCTTGAGCACATTGAAAATGCTCCAACAAGAAAATCGATATTTATCAGTAATTTAATCCAATCTTGATTGCAAAATACCATGCATCTGCGACCTTATAAGGAAAGGGTTTGAATCCGTCGCAAGTACCTACTTGGTGAGGCTCACCACTCCTTAGGTAGAGGGGTTCGGCGTTCCCGATATCGCTTATCGTAGTGCCCTGACCCCTCCATGCTGCCCCACCACGTTGTTTCTCGAACTTTAATAAACTGAACCCCTGGCTGAAACGGGTTGCTTGCTTGGACAAAAACTCCAGATATCCCACGGCAGTGTATAAAAATGATGGAGCACGATCCAAAGCTTCGTAAGTAACACTTCCTGCAGCCGGGGTCCGTACTAACTTCAGTCTTGCAGCTGCATATTCCACGGGTGATCCCAATTCGTTTGCTTACTCTACAGCGCGGGAACGGTGGCCGATCATCCTCGTGCGCTTCCCCAGCCTCGAACGTGAAGTTCCCGGACGTTAACACTATACCCTGATGTAGACTCAAGCAATTGATGATGTCTATCGCACTGTAGCCAACTGTGACGATGCCGCTCAGCGCGATGAAGGCAAAAAGATTGTAGCTGAGCTTGCCCAACTCAAGTACGAGGTTCAGCACGACCGCGCTCTTACGTTAGTTCTCACCTTTCCAGCCAATTTTGGAGATCAGCCAGGACAGTGTTTCTGAACAGAAGCTGCACAGTCCAATTCGAGATGATGGGTATCCAGATGTTGCTATCTACAATAAGGAGCTTGAACAGCTTGGGCCATTAACGTGGTTAAGGGCCCCTTGGCTGTTCACCGAGTGCTACCTCTTCCGGTAAGTAATTTTTCACCTACGGAACTTCAAAAATTATGTTACTGACACTCCCCAAGGCGAATGAGTACCTATTTCACTCTTTCTCAGCGTTGGAAGAACTATGATGTATTTGCCCGACAAAAGATCAAGACCTTCCGGTCCTCGCGTCCGGCCGTTCTCGAGCTCGCAGCCCGCTACAAGGAACTTATTACACAGATGCGCACCAATAGTGAACATAACCCTGAGGCTGAGAAGCTTATTTTCATGGAAATGTGCGAGGTTTGCCTTTGGGGTAACGCGACTGACCTCTCACTCCTGACTTCTCTCACTTACGAGGACATCCAAAAGCTTCAAGGCTCTGAGGCTCGCCGCAAGGCTGAGAAAAACGTTCTTGTCAACGAGCTTCCAGCCGTTTATGCTCACCTCCTTGCGGCCAAGAACGATCCGGCCAAGGCACATCGTGACCGTCGCGTGGATATTGTCCTCGACAACGCGGGATTCGAGCTATACGTTGACTTGATCTTGGCGGGTTACTTGCTGTCAGCAGGACTGGCTACAACGGTCGTCCTTCACCCCAAGTCGATCCCATGGTTCGTGTCGGACGTGCTGCCTAGCGATTTTGCAGTACTATTGAACGCACTGGCAAATCCGCGTAGTTTTTATGAAACTCCATCTGAAGACGATTTGCTGCAAAATAAGCAGCCAGAAACGCTGCGAGATAAGGAGATTGAAGAGCTCGAGTTCCTATTTAGTGAGTGGAGCAAGTTCCATGCCGAGGGAATGTTGGTTTTGAGGCCAAATCGCGTGTGGACAGGTCCAGGTTGTTTTTGGAGGTTGCCTGCTGAAGCTCCCAACGTTGTTGAGGATTTCAAAGAGTCAGAGCTTGTTATCTTCAAGGGCGACTTGAACTATCGGAAACTGGTGGGGGATGTCAGCTGGGATCCAACGACTCCGTTCACAGAGGCTCTTGGTCCTCTTGGCCCCGCATCGGGGATTAATGTGCTGGCGCTGAGAACTTGTAAAGCGGATGTTGTGGTTGGACTACAACCAGGAAAGGATGAGGAGCTGAAGCAGATGGAGGGAGGAGGTGGCACTTCGGGGGCTAGGAAATGGGCATGGAACGGCAAGTGGGCTGTCATGTCGTTCTCGAAAGGATCTTGAACATGCAGTATCCAATGAATTATACTGAGAAGGCACCATAGTTTGGAAATCAGCATGATGAAAGTTGAGCAACTTGGACTTCGCGGTGCCAACAGCCCTACTAGAAACGCAAGGCGATAGTACCAGCTTCTCTAATCATTGTTTAGCTGTTAGGCACTCCACATTTCTCCCAAAGATATGCTACGATGCATTAGTACCTTACCTAAACAAGAGGAATAATAAACTTCTACTCGTTTGCTGTGATATGTAGCATCATGTAGAGCGTCTTGGGATGAAGGGGCCAACAAGTCGAAACCCTGACTGTGTACCAAGTTTTCGGCTGCGATAAGATAAGTGATAAGATACGGATAATGTAGGGCTGTGACAACGTTGCTAAAACAGTCCAATAATCAAGCTGCCCCCGTTAAGCGCCACCGATCTGCACAGCGTGGCACTTCGCGGTCGACAGTCTTTCAGCCGCATAAATCCTTTGCAGACACTAAGCAAAGACAACTTTTGTGACTGGGCATCATTCATTTTCTTTGCTATGCTAGTCACCAGGTCTCTACGGCGCCTGTTAGCGAACAAGTTCTGGATCTCTATTCGCCTTCCTTCATCGTGTGCCTTCCATCCACCACATCAAGAACTGCATCTTTAGTGAAGTTCCTTGCTCGTTCACGCCATGTCCGACCTCGATACATTCACATTTATTCCTCTCCATATCGACCCTAAGTCGAAAGCAATCAGCGCAGCACCAAATGCACTTGGCACTCCCTCCGCCAATAAGGCCCTCGAAACCGAACTGGCTGCCCTCAACGCTCTACATCGCGCTTTGCACACACAGATTGAGGGCCCTATTCCCGTACCGCCGCCCCCTGTTCCTGTGAATCCGAAGCGGTCAGCCAATATCAACAAGCTTCGAGAATCAGGAAATGCCGAGTACCGCAAGCAACGCTATGGCGATGCGATCAAACTGTACACTTTGGGTTTACAGATGGCGTTAACGCGCCCAGCCTGGGAGCCAGCTGGCCTCGTACGTGATGAAATCCACCAGTTGTATAGCAACCGAGCACAAGCGTACATGCAGCTGGGGCAGTGGCCCGAGGCTGCCGCAGACGCAGAATGCAGCGTTGAAGCGAAGCGACAAGGTAATGCGAAGGCCTGGTATCGCAGAGGGAAGTGTCTTATGGAAATGAGAAGACTACAGGAAGCACGGGAGTGGGTTGCCAGGGGCTTGGAATTTGAAGGTGAAGAAAAGGAGCTGGCCGAACTGTTGAAGGAGATCGACAGCAAGCTGGCGGCCGAGAAGGCGAGCAGAGATGCCTGAACAGAAACAGAGCTTCTTGGAAGCGTTCAGCAGTGGCTCTTTGCAGGTGCTGTTTTCAATTTTGGGAGTATGAGGTGGGCAAGCGCAGCAACATAAACTGTAGTGTTTGCTATGGTTTGGCCATTCAAATTTTTGGACGGGCGTCTGGAGTTATGATTATGGGAGTGTAATAGTAATAAAGACTCAACAGGCTGTAAATCACGCTAATTATGGAACTATGCACCTGCCCCCTCCAGTTTGTCCTTTCATCCCTGCTGAAGGATATGGCGATGGGATTCGAACCTCCACACTGATAACTCTCGGTGTCAAATAAGCTTCCTGCAGCCTATGGCTCAGGTTTCTCGGGTTTCTTTCTTAACTGCCATAAAACTTGCTCATAACTTGGACCCAAGTTGCCAGAACGATAGATATTACCAGACACAAACAGCAAAATAATGAAACAAGCAAACAGGACATGACCCGTGATCGGAACCAACCATACTCTATCCTACCCATCACCTTCTCGCGGACGAATTTCCCAGAAAGTATACCTGTAATCCCTCCAGCACTCTCAGAAGTTGATGCTGAGTGTATTGCCAATGCCAAATGAGATCAGAACACGAGCACTGGTACGCTTTCCCCACAATCGTCGTCGATCCGGGCCTCATCGGTGCGATCACATTCCGAATCTCCACTGGATATCCATCTGCTTCACCAGATCCTCACACCTTCTCCTTCTTCTCGTTGACAACCTCCACCACCGACGGCTTCCGCGGCCGCATGACGGCATCTTGGCTCGTCATGCGCCGGGACAGTGCCCGCTCCAGCTTTGCGTTCAGAGCTAGCCGCGCCAGGTTCTCGCGTTTTTCCTCGTTGAGGAACACCCGCTGCTTATCCTCCAACGGCGGGTTCTTAAGGCGCTCCAGGCCGTCGACGATCGGCCGGATCTCTGGATCGAGGCTGCCCACCGATGGAGCGAGCGACGGGGTCATGCTATAAGTGCTAAGCCGAACTGACGCGCGATTCTGTGATGCCGAAGACGGGGACTCGTTAGTCAATGTCGGAGGACTGGGAGACGATGACGTATGGGGTTCGGGGTCGGCTGAAGAAGAGTTGGGCATTTGAAGGGCTAGGTTCAGGTTTTTTGAGGGAACGGTGGAATCGGAAGTCGGTGTAGGGGGACGTACTGATGGTGCCATGATGGGGCGGGAAGAATCAAGTGAAGTAGGCATTTCAGTTGCTGCTGCTGTGCGCTGGAAGTCGGGCTGGTGTGCCTGCAAGGGCTCGCTTCGGTTTAGTTGGTGGAGGCGTCTCTAGAACTTGAAACCGGTGCTGGCCAGGGGGACAAAGATGGATTGAGATGAAGGAGCAAACGGCCGTGTCCTGAATTTGCTATTTTTTTGTTTCCTGAGCGAAATCGGCTTGCTCAGGCTGCTTTGATCTCAGCGCGTCCTGGTGCTGACCCGCCTGGCGGCTCTTCTGGCTGTTGCGAGGATGGGACGAAAAAAACGGAAGATGGAAGGAGTAAGCTGTTCAATGTGGGACAAGGACGGGACCAAGCACGCGTTGAACTCATCCTCTGTTCTGCATATAACGAAGAAACAAAAGTATGGGATCGCTGCAAGCGTAAGAGAAACCCCAGCAGGCCGTTAGCGCGGGTGCATTCATCCAAGCCCTGCAGTTCAAAAAAGCGGGTCTCAGGGGCTTGTCCAAGCTGGTAAAACATGATCATGGGATACCAGCGAGGAGTGACCATGGTATGGAAACCTACCAATAAACGGAATCCATACCGAACTACCTCCGTAATTACCTGAACCTACTGACTACACCGCACTGTGCACCCATGTCTGTCTGAACAGAGCAGAAACTTCTGGGCTGCGACCCAACTGCGTATGGGCTGATCCTCTTGTCTCTCACTTGCTTTTACAGACATCCAAGTATCACCAACCTGCCTTGAAGGTTTTGGCCTGGATCTATTTCCTCCATTTCTTGTCTTACGCAGGCGTCCAGATTTTAACAGATAACCGGAAGTGTTTTCGTGACCCAGAACACCTGCCACTTATCTAAAGTACACAGTGCCTACCTTACGTTGTCGTTGTGGGCTTCTACAACGCAAACCATCAGCAGCGCCCAGAGTAATGTTCCGTGAGGATCAGGAGACATTGTATGCCACCAGGCTCGGAGCTGTCCGACCCTGCTCACCAGCATGTCGCTCAAGACCCTCCGCCCGTCCGTGCAATGCATGGTGTTTGCGATATGAATATTGGCTATCGAGAGATGGCTTGTCAGCATGTTCATCATGCAAGCCACCTGCACCGTCTGGACGGCTCTGCAGGGTGCGCAAGCAGAGCACGTGGCAGATGGAGTATCATCGGCCGGCTGCATGGGTTGACGAGTCAGGCTCAACAAACTTCTGGCTACTCAGAGAGATAGGTACTCTACCCCAGACCTCGACGTCGACCCATTTTCGGGAAGATGGCATCTCAATCCTGAAATGCTACAGAGACAGTATGGCGTCGCGGTTTCGACTGACAACGCGAACTTTGATGGGTTGGGTTCTACCTCTTCGTTAAGAAAGGCTGAGTGAGCCTAACTGTCCAGAAACGCGGGGCACTGTTGGTTGTGGCCCCCGCCTTGAACGCCACACAAGTTCTGGGCTGACAAAGGCCGCGCGATGTTTCCAGGTGACAGGACTACCTAGCCTGAGAGCCAATGGAAGAAGCAAGACTTTGCTTGTCCCCAAACATCTCGATTCGTTAGTTGATAACAACCGAGGACTTCTTGATATCGGGCAAGCTGCCATACCTTCCAGATGGAAGAGAATTCAGCTGTTCCATTATTTGTACAAGCTATAAGGTCCCGATAGTCCTGATTTCCGAAGCAAGTGTAGTCCATGTCGACAAGATAACCATGACTCGGTCGTTCGGGTTCCATGCTACTCAAACGCTCAGTTGTGTACGACAATTTTCTTCATCTGCTCTGGTCGCACTTGGAGACCTCTTTACAACCATGGAAGCCTCAGTTAAATTTCTGCATAAGTTTCTTAACCAAATATGTTTCATAGGTGGTCCTCGAGGGCTCTTACTCTGCCGTATCTGGAGCTGAACTAACAGCTTGTCCCCTGGATTGGTCGAAATGACTACCTGGAGTCCCCTGCCTGGGATCTCCTACACCACACTCACCTCGGATTGACTGTCTCAACTGGGCTTCTTTTACAAATTAGTCCTCCAAAAGGAAAGCCTGAGCGGAATTGAGAACTTCAAATGTCAATCCTTTTACATGACAATTGTAAAGTAGTTCCATCTGTCAGTTCTCCCTTCCCTGCTAACGTGCACTCGGAAGATACTTGTGTCAGCGGTGGACCGAGCCCTGATAGCTCAGTTTTGGAGTAGTTTGGCCAACTTAAAGCAACTGTGTGTTTAGCATCGTGGAGAAAAGGAATCAAGTTTCATTAAATCAGATATTTGAGATTGTTTGGTCCATATTAGTTTGGAGCACCCCACGGTAACTGTCAAACCTGATTCCTGCATTGTTCTATGCCATTTCCCAATTGTAATCTGAGCGCTTTGTTTTAACCTCAAGGTAACCACATAAAAAATTGGACAGGATTAATGGGTATCATCTCCCAGTTCTCGAATAACGTGAACTCCACGACACCTGCGCGAGTTATCGGGGCTAACAGCCACTGCAAGAACACCAACTTCAGAACAAACCCTGTTTTTGAGCATTAGGGTTCTTATTTAGCGGTATTTCTGTCCCTTTTTATGAGATGATCCTCTGATGTCCTTGTCCTTTTTCGACAACGCTCTTCCATCTCTTCCACTGTAATCCAGTGTAATGTTATAAGACGCCATTGGGTCTGTCGACGATGAACCCGAACTCCCGCCTTCACGAATGGCTTGTCGAGCCTTTCGAGATTCTTTTCCTTTCTTGCTTTCTTTTCGGCCGGATTCTCCAATACTAGGTGCTAAGCAAACAGTTAGAACCTGCTTAGCCCCAATCAAGTGAGATTCGAACTTGGGTTGGGCAAGGCGGGCAGATGGGTGTGAAGAGATATGACGCACGATAAAAGCGGATACTTACTCTCCTTGATGCAGTTGCGGCAACATCCATGATCGCACCTCCGAATCTCCTCCCACTCATTTGTCAATGGATTCCTTTCCGTTCGAGGATTGGACAGCTCATGCAAGCACCATCCTCCAGTGTTTTTCCCCCCACAATTGCAGCAAATCCAGCTCCCACCTCCTGCGTTGCGGAAGTCGCAATTCACCAACGGACAGTTCGATGTCACTGGCTGAGATGAGGCAAAGGTGATGTTTGGACAAGGAGTCTCATATCCCGTCTCCAAATCTATGAGAGCAGAAGGGCAATAGTGCCAGTTCACTGACTGATGGCCGCAAGGGTGAATATGAGGATGTCCGTGGCACATATTGGAGTACAAACACAACGATAAGATATAAATGTTACGAAAGTATGTCAGGAATAAGCTTCCACTGTCGAAGGCTACTAGAAGACATATGATACAGGCGGGAATCGTTTGTTGACTTCTGGAAAGCCAAACTTTAGAGTTAGATGTCTTCAGTGTGCCACTGTCACTCTTGAACTAGAGGGCGTTCACAGGATAGCTTTGGATACAAATAGTTTATCATCAGAAGAGCGTTATAGTGGAGTACCAAATCTGACTTTTCTGCAGCACACAGAGCCGAGACCCGTCGGACGATCGCCAGATGTTGATGTGTCTTGACGATCTGGAGGGTACATCATTGATTCTGTGCTTTTGGTCGGCGAATTCATTTCAGCCACTCGGTGTGAGCGGGGCAAAAGCCAAAAGTACTATCATTGTGCGTCGTGACAAATGGCTCTTGTTTGTATGCAAGCTTGCGGTAAGCATGATTTGAGGATATCAAATGTCTCAATCATTCTGGAATGAGGGACCCTGGTTAGTGATAGGATTTTTTTCCCCTAAACTCCTTCACTTAACCATGGGACTGTCAGACATTTTATCGGTATATCGAAGATCTTTCATCAGCAACAACCTACTCGTGGTATCTGCAGATCTCACAATGCAAAGACCCTGGGAAGTGTAGAAGCAAAAACAAAAAGAAAAAAGAATGCAGCCATGTCTTTACCCCCTCCGGTAATTGGTAGGCAACAGGGCATGGTTGTTGCAGGGCGCACGGTACTTCACTCAAACCCGTCTCTTGCCAGCAGCTGATCGATGCTCTGTAATACCCTCGAGCATATAATTTGTGCTCTAAAAAGGAATCTCCGGGAGTGTAATTTATCACATTTATATTCATGAGATCGTTGCGGATCTGACTGTGGATTGGTAGATGGATAATGGCAGCGACGATCCCAACCATTACCGATTCTCGTCCCAAGAAGAGACAGTCTGGCCATCCACAACAGTACGGTGATGTTGTACACAGTATGTATCTGAGGTCGGCAGGATCTGGCCAAAGAAAACGCCAGATCTCGGAATCTAAAAGGGGCACAGGATGTGAACCCCCCGAGCGATCTGCTGAGTCCAACTAATAACCGCACTGTACACTTATCGACTCTCCTTACTGCCAATAAATGCACTGTGTCTCACATGGCATGACGTCGTTTCTCCCAGATCTAGCATGCATCTTCGTCGAGCGCTACACATCCTGGTTTTATCATCATTCTTATTCTCCCGATGCTGAACAGTAAAGCCACACAAAGTGGCCAGAGTCTTAGAGTCACCTCTCTAGCGAATGTCAGTAAGGGCTTGTCGAGGTTCAAATTGAAACTTCTATGTCACTCGGTCCTAGCTTTGCCACCCACAGCCAAACATCAATGTCAAATACACATAGACAGATTGATGTGTTTATAAGACTACAACTCTCGGGTTATCCATGTGTGATTGATGAATGATGAAACCGACTAGGTACACTTCGAAGCCCAAAGTGGATAAAGGGACTCACTAAAATACAGGTATTGGTAGAAACTATTACTTCCCGCGGGCTTTGAGCTACCACCTTGTAGTGTCCAATTAGAAAGTGTCATTGGTAATCAATCAGGACCCTGTCAGTATAGTGCTGCTTCGAAAACATTCTGAGGTGTGTTGTTATATAATCGGTACACCCTTTTCCCCGCCGCTTTGATCTAAACCTTCTCAGATCCCCAGGCGTTTAGGTAAAACACCAAAATTCGGCAAGCTATTGCTTTTTAAGATTGCCACTGGATAAGACCTCAACGATATCTGATCAACAGCAACTCAAAGCATTCCAAGACGAATTATCAACGAAACGGCCACCGTCACCTCTTTCTGTTCCTCAAGGCACATCTGGCCAATATTGCTGAAAAATAGATAGACGCGTCAACTAAAAGTGAAAGAACATATAAGAAATGTCCAATAATCAGAGAAAGTTTTTATAGTTATGGAATTCTATATAGAGTAGTCCGAGTCGCTACTCAGATGCACAGGTTTATGACAATCACAAATGTCATTGGCTACATCACACCGACTTTTCATTCTTGACCTTGTCTTGAATGAACGTTGATATCTCAACTTTCACTGAGTTAGGACTTGATGACATGCACGTAGCCTTCGTGAAGTGCATCAACTGGCTTTACATCTTCGGATAGATCACCGTCCCTTTTCTTGCCTGCATGTTTCGGAAATCCGTGTGTGTACTGTGAATACACAAGTTCTGGAATGTCCAACGTTCCAGAGACAGGGATTGCTACATTCTCCGACTGACCTACATATCTAACCTAAAATTGGAGGAAATTGATAAAAGCTGACAGGCTGTTTCGTTTACAAGCTTAAAGATTCCCAAGATATAGAGTCGTCATTTTTATCTCCTTGACATGCTTACTGTTAGAGATTTGAAGACAAAATTCGTTTTAAATAGTATTATCCTAAGCCAATGAAATTCCAATCCAGCCTGTGAACCTTGAAAAGATGGAGTCATAGCTATCAATAGATCGCTTTCGGAGGTGCTACAGTGTTTCACCTGTGTCACTCCTTATCACACTTCGAACCATATCATTTGTGAGGGCGTTTACGATTTGAGATCTAGTCTCTAGAGGAGAGTTTAGAAAATGGTAAGTAGAGCTAGCTTCACAGGGACAAGCATCATATCATGATACGTCATGGTAACTCATAAGAACAAATTGTTTACAAATTATCGCAATGATAGTGCGAGGGTACACTTTGTTATTGTTTCTAGTAGCAGATAGGAAATCGCTGGATAGCAAATTAGCGAAGTGGATGGGTAATGCTCAAAAATTAAAAAGGTCTGCAGATAGATATTCTTTGTACATATTCATGTGGAGGATATTGTTTTGCATATCTTTATGTGAACCCTAACCCTAATCCGTAATCTCAGTATTATCTGCCGTAGTCTTAGGGTGCTAAGCCCGGGGCTCTATTTGAAGTCCAGACCAGGTGCTCCGCTAGAATCTTGATAGTATCAATTTGGGAACAACTTGTTTCCAGGATCATCAATACAAGAAGCCAGTCATCGGCAGACTCGCCCAAAACAATGTGTTGAAAGCAGGCTTTCAGTGAGGTTGTTCCTTAGCGTCACGGTTCTTCCTCTCAGAATGCTTAATAAAATAGTTGACAGTTTAAAGTGAGGTGGAGCAAACACGGTTACAGGAGATTGAAGCATGTTTCATGACTGTCGTAGGACTAAACTCTACTTCTTTGATTCCCTGTTCCATGTATGCTAACTAGACTCAATATTTTTTGACGATTGCTGTTCGTGAGAGTGGTAAGAATCTATGATAGTCATCAACTAGAATGGTAGCATGTCGCCAGCTCACATTCATTTTAAGCTGTAGAATGTATCGAAGTGAGACCCTCCACTTCAGAGAGGATCGCCTAGCTAGCTTTTGCCCTCTTCATCCTTCATCCCAACCGTGATCACATCCTGTTTCAGGGGTTTTACCAACTTGAAGAGATTCTTCCTACATCATTCCGTTCAACCAAATATGACCCTTTGACCCCTAAGATGAGAGGTCAAGCATACATATGCTATACTTAAGCAGCTCATTCCCAAGTCAGCTGCATCATTCTATGCTGATCTAGAGCTTCACGTCTGCCACAATTAAGATACAGGTATATAGCCACATGACTGATCCGATTATGTTTTCTGTTCCCTGATTTCAATTTTCTCGTTACTCAAGTGACCACCTCTAACATATGTAGCTCAAAATTCAAGTTACAGTTAAGGATGAAAGTCCTATGACGAGCCTGCTCTTCCCATCTCATATCCAGGCCTGCATGTCAAACAACAGACGTGATAACACAATGTGTCAGGACTGCTTTTTGAACGGTTGTGACATTGCCGATACCGGTTGCCTTGTCCTCCACAAACACAGCAAGTCCAGCGCCCACCTAGCTGGGTCAACCGGCAACTCCCTGACGCACATTCGGGCGATTCCTGACAAGGTGGCATTGTTGAGCAAGGTTCATCGGGATTTGCATCCATGTTTGCGTTCAGGGGCTGGATATTTCCACACTCTCGCATTGGGTGGTTCAGATCGTCGGTAGGGGTGGCAGCCTCGCAATAATACCATTCCACAACGATCTCAATGTTTTGTTTGCATGGATAGATGTCTGTCAGATTTTAGTGAAGATATCATGAATTAGCTCCCACTGTTGCCCTGAAATGCCTTGCCTGCCAGTATGGGCTCAGGCGAGCCTGGAGTTTAGGTGCATATACATACGGTGATAATGCGCCCAATACCACCTGCACATTGTTGATTGACTATGCCCAGGTAAATGTTGTGAATGATGTCACCTTTATCGAATGCTCAGTTGTGTTGTTTTCTCTCTTGGTGGCAGTTTGGACAATGGCCCGGTGATTTCTAGGTAAGAATGAATGTATCGTAATGCTGAATCCACCAGCGCAACTTGAGTTTGTCAATTGCAGTCTTCCCAGGAATTCACAGAATGCTTCCTGCAGAGGCCAGCTCCGGAGAGCACTCTTGACATCGAAGGAATGGAGAAGATCTATGAGACAAGCCTCCGTTGCTCACGACTCGTTAACCCAATCTGAAAAGCACAGAACGTGCTATGAGAGCAAATGTAATTTGACTCAGTTGAAGCCTGAACAAAAAAACGTCAGCTAACATCTCAGAAAAATATACGTTCTATCCTTTCAGAAACCGCTACATATCGTGGCTTGGAGAGGGTCTTCAATTCTGATAAAATGTTCAACGGGTTGCCTTGAAATATTCTTGGCTGCTGAAGTGTCACGCGAAAGGTGACGGCATGGTTGAAGGAAAGCTTGAAAAGTGCTGAAGGGAAACATCTCACTTACGGTTTTATCATTGAGGAGGACCGAAGGGAGTCTTCGGACAGATGAGTCAAGAAAGAACAGAGAGAAGATAATGAAGACTTGAAACTGAACGCAGAGAAAGCAGGTCCTATAAGAGAAAGTTTGGCTGATGAGATTAGTATGCCTTGTTTGTAGTCAAGCCCGCTCCTTTATCGAGGGACATGGGTAGTTATTGACACGCACTTGCACATTCCTAGTTACAGCTTGGGGTACTAATGGTATAACTATATAGATCAGACGAATACATATCGTTGACTGGCGAAACCTTATGACACAGATAGCCATCCTAGATTCAGTGTAAGCTACAGCTGGGGGCGCCGCGTGTCACCATCATCATCGTTGTGTCAACTGTTAATTGAGCCCACATACTTCTTTCCGCGCTTAGTCAAGCATGCTTCATGATCAAGATTCCCTGGCTCCCTCGCGGCTGGAACTTTGTGAGAGCAGCCAAAAAAACTTGGCGTGACGCCCAAGGGAAACTTTAGATTTAATTGTTAAAAGTAAAGATCTTCAGCTGAATGCATGAAAAAAAATACTTACCGCTCCACAGGGCTGAACCAACCTGGAATGTCTCGCCGACTGCAGTTGAGGCCATTTATCTTCAGCCATTGTTCAACATAACAGAACCTGCACGTGGGTTACCACACAATGCCCTATTCTCCGTACTGTTGCATCTCCTAGAAGGCCGGAAGGATATAACAGGGACATGTATAAGTTTTCAGCTCGCGGTTACGCTCCAGACAGGAGTGACACAAAGCTGAGACATCTCGGGCTGTGGCTCGCAAGGTACGGATTCGACATGTGTCCACTCTTTAGCCTTGGTTGCAGAAGATTCCAGGAGAGGTCTTCAGATCGGCGTTGATGAATTTGAAAGCGGGGGTCTGCCTGCTAATTCCTCTTACAGAACGCTGATCCAGCAGCACATCCCATAACTGTCTAAGTTCAGCTGCAAGGCAGGTAACGGCCAAGGCCAAAGACCCGAATGCTCGGGTCCATCAACTCTGTGAAGTTTCTGTCACGGTCGTCGATCACAAGATTACTTTTTTTATTGTGGAACAAACTTCTATTAATAAGATGAGATTCACTTGGAATTGCTACGAATTCACATGAAAGGGTTGGAAGCAAGCATTGCAGTCGTGATCATTAAGCATATTGGAGGACGACTGCAGGCAGGATTGTCTGTTGTCACAGATCAATTTGTAACATCACGTACCCAGTATCACCCGACCAGCACATGAATGAAGCTAACAAATGCAATCTAGATGTTTGAACTGCCAAAAGGACAGAGCCAGGTGTAAGCTGCTGCTCAGTTCAGAACTCCAGCATCAAATCAACCAGCATAGCCACTGGGATTGGAAACAAAGCTTATCATAGCTGGTAACACCAACAGCATATTTGTCCTAACAGTTAGTCAGATAGACGAAGCATGACGTATGTCAGTACTTACTAATTTCATGTGGCTATGCCAAGTGGTCATTTGTAGCATCACAGGATGCAGGGGCTGTGACCTTAACCAGACTGGTGATGTTACAATGATGACTCGCCATGCTAATTTGTTGAAAATGCCTACCAGTTTTACTGCTGGAATGGAATGTCCAGACGAAATAGGTATTTTGCAATTCAAATGATTCTCAGGATGGGATGGCTTTGCTAAGTGGTGTTGTGTAGACTCAGGATAGGGATTCAGTGGAGTGGAGCGGCTCTTACTCAGGAGTGTACACAGCCACCCCCAATGTGCCATCACCAGCGGAGACGGGACGTGTCAGCAACAAGACTTTTTCTTTTAGACATCTTGAGGATTAACTTGTAAAACAGGTATGGTCTAGACCTAAGCCACAGGGATAGATGTCTGGAGACTCTTCAGACGACCGTCCCCTCAAGTAATTTATCAAAACCATAGTGCTACAAATCATCAAGGGGCGAAGAGCAGGAGGAACGTACAACTGGTATAGGTATTTAATACCGAATAGTTGTGATAAAAGACACCCATATCAGTCAATCGGGCAGCACACTTTCGCCTATTAGAGATTCGCTGCTGCTAGGTGACCAGGGTCGATATGGTATTAGATTTGGTGTTGCCATTGCATATGTAGAATAGGTAGAGACCTCTCTGGTATTTACACTTGAAATGACGATCTAGCTATCTTCAACCGTTAGCTACCAGTTAAATGCGGTGTATGTGGGACACTGTCTTTGGCTGCATAACTTGCAAGAAGGGCGTATTAAGAACCTATGCACGTACCGAAGACTAGAACGTTGTATATAACCGTCGTTAGTCAGTCAATTGAAACCATAATCTTCAGTGAATCAGCGGAGGGAGCGCTTCTAAGCTAGCTCGATATATAGGCTTCCGTCCGAGCCTACACCAATCTGACTTCAACATGTGAAAGCACTTCGATTTAGACAAGCCGACTTGTTTATGTGTTGGATTCATTGTGTAATAGTACTGTCATTATCCCTTTCCGGTTGAAATAGCAATAACTCCAAAAGGCCGCACGCAATGATGTAAGATGGGTGCAAATGGCTGCTACAAACTGAGCCACACCCCATGTCCAACAACATCCACTATGGACTGTACGCCCAGCTTGAGGAGAGTCCAAAAATGCTCCGTAAATGTAGTTGTCATGAGACAACTCGCTGGCTATTTCCGCCAAGTGTGCTGGCGCTGCCGAGAGGTGCCTCAATTTCTGTGCCGTCATCACGAAGGAGCTTTCGCCGAGCAGCAGACTCCTCATCCTCATCGTCACTAACTAAGCCATCTAACTCGAACTCATTGGCGTCACGGATGCGAACATCTTCGGCACCACTGGGAACACGTCCATTACCAAGTGCGATTGACTTGTGTTTCGGATTCGGATTAACCGCACGGTCATAGATGTGAATAAGAGCCATGACAAAGAGAAACAGTAGCGAGGCCAAGCTGTAGAGGATGAGGGTGTAGGCGACATGATCGATACCTGAGCCAGAAACAAGTGCCATCTGCTCTTCCGTTGCGCCCATAAACAGGAAACCGGCAGCATAGAGGAGCTGTGAAAAGGATGTTAGATGACGAGCTGGCAAGGGATCAGATGATACCAGGAAGCTTACAAATACAGGAATATACTGGAAACTGCTGATCTCAGTCGGATCTTCGGACAGACTAGCCTTGTCCTTCAGAATAAAGGCAATTTCAACAATGCGTGCCAAACCGGCACCCATAAGGGTGTAACCAAACATCTTGTGGGTTTCGGCGCTGATCATGAGTTCCTGCGGATGAGCAGACATGGCCCAACCGGTAATCAAGATGACGAAACCGGGAATGAAGTTGCGTCTTGGGGCACCGTCTCTGCCACGACTCAACCAAATGCCAACAAGACCGGCACTCCACCAGATAATGCCCATCGTTGTATGCTGCCAATCATTCTTGACCCACTCAGTACCCCAACGATGTTCTGTGAAGGTATTGACACAGCCCCAGGCGGCGATAACAGCACTGTCGAAAAACTCCTGGCTGCGACCTGTGCGACGGAGCCAAAGTTGGCCGACCAGCAGCATGATAGTCAGGATCACACCGTAGGCAATGAAAGCGCCGCCCATAATAAAGTGTGCCAGGCACTGGCCCAGGTGGTCTCCCTGGCAGAATCCTAATGCCGTGATTCCACCGAATACCATCTGTACCCAAGCATATATGGGGAAGGCTTTGCCATTGATGCTGTGAAGTAGTCGAATGAACGGACGAATGCGACCGTGGATGCCCTTTTCGAGGTGAAGCTTCAAGTATGCGCCGAGCACTACCTGTCCGGTCATAAGGAGGAAAAGGGGGTTTGCAGCCATCGCATGTACATTCTTAGGATGGAACTGTCGGCCGCTGTGAAGATGGCCGAGGGCATAGCCGAGAAGAGATATTGTTGTTGCTAGAACTTGCAATGGGACATGCCAGCGATTTTTAATGATCTAAAGACAGGAAAGCCCGTCAATCCGGTGTGCCCGAATGGGACCTGTCGCTCACATGTACTTACCCCCAGCACCATGCCCAACGGGAAGAGTATCCCGAAGGCAAAGCCTTGCAGAAAGATGTGAACCCATAGCGTGGCATCCTGTAGCCATGTCAGCGATGTCCTCCTCACGCTTGAAAAATCCGGATCCAGCACTTCTTAGGCTGTTGACTACGTACGATGGGGTCTGGAGAGATGGTCTGCCCCTCCGGGATCTTGTCTTCGTGATGTCCTCCGTGTGCTAGCGTCATCGGTGCAAAAGAGACTGCCAGTGCTATCGTCGCTACTGTCGGGGAAAGTTGAAGATGTCTGCCAAAAGGCGGCCGCGGCGAGTAGCCGCGCTGTTGGTCCGCCATCGAGGGGGGCATCGTTTCAGAGTTGTCCGGCAGGCTCCCGAAAAGGTGCGACGCAAAGCAGCCGGTGCGAAACAACAGGCGCGGCACTGGCTTTTGGCCGGGACGACAGCAGAGGTAGAGGCAGGACACCAGTGCTGTTGAAGCAGCCGCACAAGCAGATGCCTGCTATGAGATACGTCTTGTTGAGCCCGGACGTTAGCAAAGGTTTTGAGTACTGTCAAACCTGAGGGAACAAGAAGGGACTTCGGTCATCTCGGGTCGAAGATCGTGCCGACAGCGAAATGCGGTTCTCACAAGTTCTCTGCACAGTGCGCACTGTGTAAAATTTCGATAGGCAAGTACAAGGATATGTCCAGTCTATCTGTTAGCTCCTTGGCACGAATGCTCACCCCAAGAGAGCCAGAGAATGCCACAGAACCCGGCAAGGAGCTAGCAAAATAGACATTGGCATAATAGTACAACCTTATCTTTTGCATGGCGGCTGCCGAGAGATCCACTTGCCTGGTGTGTGGGCACGCGAGTCAGAAGCATCTACTGGCTGCTACAGCACATCCCCCGTACCGAGTATATGGCGACAGGTTTGCCTCTTAACAATATCATAGATGAAATTGTCAAAACAGATGCCTACATACACAGTCGATGTAGATGGCTTGAGGGAGGGAGCCACTACATGTACAAACCACGTCCCTTGTACAGGTTGTATATGATGCAGAATGTGAGAAGAGAAGCAAAGGAAAACCAGCAAGAAAGATATTGGACAAAAGACGATAAATCAAATCGAGATGCAATCCACAACCATGGGGGAACAAGATGCATGTGATTGCTTGTCTAGATATATTGTGGTGGGGAACGGGTGATGGTAGGATAATACATATTGTTTTTAGGTCCTATGAGCGAATGATACAAAAAACCCTAACCTTGCCGGAGCTGACAACCGTTAAGCCGAACGGCTCTTTGTTTATTTACTCTCTGCCGCCAGCTTCATGTCTTCGTTCCACTCTTTCTGCACCTTCTCCGCAAACACATCATCCGTCAACACCTTCAAACCGACCACCGCCATGCCCTTTGCGCACTCCATGGCCGCCTGAAAAGACTCCTCGGTTCCCGCAGCAGCCGTGAACCCTTTGGTATGATTAGCTTCGCCCGGCTTGGTCCGAAGGGCAAAGGCAGCATGGAAGCCAGGACACTCGTAGCAAACATTCCCCATGTCCGTGCTTCCCGCCAGGAAGTCGCCCGGCTCGTCCATGATCACCGTCCCCTTCGGCATCGCCTTGACGTACTCCTCGCACAGCGCCCTGCTCGGCCGCAAATCAGCATACGAGTTCAGCGGCTCTACCTCCATCTGGCAGCCAGTCGCTATTGCCGCCCCCTCGAAGCATTTCCGCACCCTCTCCCACAGGGCGTTGGCGCGCGCACGTGTTCCGCTGCGCACGTAGTATTCGACCGTGCAGTCAGCGGGCGTGACGTTGGGACGGTCGCCCGCCGACCTGAACACTCCATGGATGCGCTCATCGGGACGTATCTGTTGCCGCAGCATCGCGATCGCGTTGTATGACAGACATACCGCATCCAGCGCGTTGACACCCTCCCAAGGGGCGATGGCTGCGTGGGCCTCGCGCCCACGGAAGTGTACTTTATTCTTGACGTTGGCGAGCATGCGCACACAGGCGACACCACGTATAGGTTCCGGGATTTTGTGTCCCGGGCCGGGGTGCACCATCAGGCTGGCCGCACAGCCCTTGTACGCGCCGGCAGCAATAAGCTTTAGCTTTCCGCCGCCGCCTTCTTCAGCCGGTGTGCCCAGAAGACGCACACGGCCCGGGAGCCCAGATACCTTGAGCGCCGCGGCCACACCCAGGAATGCCGCAAGCGAGGAGGATGCGATCAGGTTGTGGCCGCAAGCGTGTCCAATTTCAGGCAGGGCATCATACTCGGCGTTGAAGGTGATAAGGCGCCCACCTGACCCAAACTCGGCCACAAATGAGGTCGGGATGCCGTAGGCATGTGGGGTCACCTTGAACCCAAGAGCCGTTAGAGTTGACACGAATGCATCGTGGGCTTTGTGTTCCTCGTATGCGAGCTCTGGGTTGGCGTGGATATGCTTGTTCAGAGCCGAGATCTCGGGGAGCCGAGCCTCTATCTCAGAAGCGATGACGTCGGTGAAGTTCTGGTAGGCCATAATGGATAATCGCAACGCCCCGACTTGCACAAGTCTGGAACAGCGGGGATTCGTTCGTGTTGCCTGATGTTGCTACAGGTAGCTGCTGCAACTTTGCAGAAATATTGCGCCCCTTTTTAAAGCGCTCGTCGACTGCCCAAGGCACGTGGTAGCTTTCCAACTGCAAGCACCATGTTCACTTGGATCTTATCCATTTACTGCGAGGAACCGGCCCCCGCAGCAGGCCGATGCTGGTATATAATGATGACGATCACATTGGATCGGGGCATGGTACGCATCCTAACATCACACGCGATCTCATCATGCCTTGCTGCCCAAACGTCCCAGCTCAACTACTAACCTGCTTAGCACACCTCGAACCCAGATCCAAATCCCAATCAAGTATGTAGGTACTGATACTTCATCAGACTCGGAACTCCAGAACCAACAGCCGGAGGAATGAAGTACAGCACTTGTAATCACCGCCAGTTAAGGCGATGTTCCAGTGTTCTCCCATACTACTGACGAACAAACTCATGCCCACGCTGTCCGCCAAGTCTCACATCCGGCATACTGCCTGCAACTCTTTGGAATTATTGGCATCGCCATCTGGGCTGTCCTGTAGATCTGTCTGATCCTTTCCATCTTGATTCGAGTTCTTGCTTCCTTCCTCCCTGTACATAGGTGATTTGCCGGCGTAGGTACGGTCCTTAGCAGGGTGTGCTAGATAGTATGCCAGACAGGCCCACTTGCCACGCATAATGCCCTGCCAGCGATTCGCTTCTGCATGCCTTCATGACTCGGATTGACTGTAACTCAATCAAAGTGCTGTCGACGGTATCCACCTGCTGCGGCGACTGTTCCTAAATGATAGGTATGTACTACCGCCTTATTAGAGTGAGGTGGGCCGAAGCTTCTCAGCTAGCTTTTTGAAGCAAAAGCGAATCCTAGTAAGAGGGTTGGTCTCCGAGAACTGTTGATACCCGTCAATCTTGGTCATGTTGATTAAAAGGGCGAAGCACGTCAACAGCCAAGGAGACCAGATCCCTCCCTCGCCAGGCCACCTACTTCAGGACTGCAACCGGGCCTAGAGTCCCGGTGTACTTAGCTGTAAGACCGTGAAACCAGGAATTTGTTGCCGGCATTTGGATGCTGACACTTATCCCCTCCCGGACGTCGACTGGCAATTCGGAATTTTAATGACCTTTGGTTCTTATACAGGTGGACCCCGACCGGTACTTGGGACTCGAGCGGAGGATGTGAATGCGGGCAATGTTAATGGGAGACGGATGCCGACCGGGCCTCGGGACCGGCACTGCGATCTAGAGGTGCTGCTCTCCTTTTATCAGGTAACCCTTGAACTGTACTGCTAATAACGAAACAAACGGTTATACTTCGATGGTTCCCCAGTAGGCAAGGGTGGGCACATGGCTGTTTGCGTAGCAAAATTGATGGCACCGGGGTGATCAGCGTCTGCGCTGAGCGCTCTTTCTCCACACCAATTCACGGTTCATTGTTGCATGACATGCTCAGCATCGGACAGAATGGAGCCACTAACAACAGAACGCAGCTAGTGTCAGCATCTCACAACAATGGTTGGTGGCTGCTTGGTGACTTTGTCCAACAGATCCGGGCCAGGACCGCCAGTGCCCGCAAATGCATGCCACATGGGCCCACCAGCCCAGAACGGCGTGTTGTCCCGGCGGCGGGAACTGGTTCCTCTCCTCAACATCTGCCATAGGTTTGGGACCGGATGGCCCACCGCAAGAGCATCCACGCCTGCCTAGTGTACCTACCTGACCTAGCACCTACCTACATTACCTGGCTAGGTAGTCTGGAAGCCGAGGCATTCTGTAATAAGCACCATATGTCCCGCATCCCATGAGTTCATGACTACAGTTCCTGATTGAGGCTTTTAGCCACAATCTTGAATCTCGACCCTTAGGGTCTTTCCCAAGGCAGCGAGGGGAGCTCTGTCTTTGGTCTCACTGTCTCTCGTACTCAAGTAAAATACGATGAAGTGGCTAACTTTATCGCTCTTCGGAGCGCTGCTCTCCTGGGCCATCTACAGCATCGCTCCCTTCGTGAGCCGGACCATCACAGTGTTTGGGCTCTTTCGGCGATACCCCGAGGGCACAACAACAACAGACGAGACACTCCAAGCCATCCCAGATACGACCCATTGCGAGGACCTCCATTATCATGCCCCTAGCGGGACGCTTTTCACTGCCTGCGAAGACAACCTCGAAGGCAGGCACAAATGGTTCCCTCCTCTGGCCAACTTCGACGACCCTGAGGTCGGCAGCAAGGGTCTCGGCTCCATCCATGTGATTGACCCCAAGGTAAATTATTCCAAATCTCACCGTTGGGGAAGGACGGGACTAACAAGCCGTACCAGACCATGAAGTCTCAGCGCCTCAAGTTCGACAACTTCAATGGGCCTTTCATCACCCACGGCATTGACGTGATTCCGGACAAAGACCGTCCCGAGGGAGAAGCCGTGTACATCTTTGCAGTCAACCATGTTCCCGAGGTGCAAGCTTCCGGTGCAAAAGGGCCCTCTGCGCGCTCGCAGCTTGAAGTCTTTTATCATATCATTGGCACTTCATCCGTCAAGCATCTGCGCTCGATCTGGCACCCGCTTATCCGGACGCCTAACGATGTTGTTGCTCTCTCTCCAACATCTCTCTACGTGACCAACGACCACTTCTACCGCGAGCATGGCATCATGCGCACGATCGAGGATATGTACATCAAATCAGACTGGTCAGACATTGTACACATCCAGCTTGACTCCCTGAAAGCACCAAGTGCAGACGCTGGCGTCACCGCTCGAATTGCCCTAGCTGGTCTGCACAATACCAACGGCATAGGGCACGGCCGCACAGAGGACGAGATCCTCATTTCTAGCTGCACCAGCGGTGTTCTGAACATCGCCCAAGTGCCCTCTGACCCATCCACGGGTAATCTCACGGTCGTCGAGGCAATTGAGATCGACCACATTGCCGATAACCCGAGCTACTTTGCGGATCCCTATGCCAGTGCGGTTGACGACAGGAGTGGCTTCTTGGAGGCAGGTGTGTCACGGGCGGCAGACCTACTTCATACCATGCGGGACCCGATTGCCAAGGACCCTGTGATGGTGACGTATTTAAGGCCGAAGCGACCCGAGGAAGGTGGTGGTTGGGAAAAGCGGGTGCTCTTGGATGACGATGGTGCCAGGTTACGGTCAGCCAGTGCAGCCGTGTTGGTGGCGATTGATCCAGCTAGCGAGCCGAATGGGGGCAGTCGGAAAGCGTGGCTGTTTGCGACAGGATTCCTATCCAAGAATGTGATTGCTGTCAAGGTCGATCTGTAAAGGTAAAACGTGAGGACTGAGCATGGTGCTTGCTCGGTTGTTCATTGTGTACATACCTGTCTGAGCCGGCCAAGCTAATATCTTCCAGTGTGTAAGAAGGCAGATGTCTGATCGTATCAGCTGCTTCGTGTCGATTGTTAGCAGGTGTCGGGTGTCTACTATGGTAGACATGTGGTTGGACTGTTGGCTTGTCTCATAGGCATGTATATCAATGATCAAAGCTTAACTGGTCCCAGGGTCTGTGTCGACGACCAGCTACCAGAGACAGCACCTCTGCTGTTATTCCACCTTGGTGGGTATCACAGTAGGTTAAAACAGAAAGGCGAGGAAGGGAGAAAAACAATGAAAAAAAACAAACATCGGGTGCTTCTCCCAGTCGCACAAGAATCCATGCTTCCGTACGTTGGTCATCTATGCAGCGTGCACAACCAGGACAGCTTAGCACCCACCCCCCTTCCCCTCCCCCTATCCCCCGCCATAGGTCCCTCGATCAGTAGAACGGTCCTGACTTAGCGGGGTGTGTTGCTCTTTGCACCACACTGTAAGACCCCACAAGCAGAACCTGAAGTTGATGTGGAGTTGACCCCACTGCCTTTCCTTCTCGGCGCTGTCCCTGGCCAGTTGAGTGGATCTGGCGACTTCAGAGCCCGGGCGATTCCAAGAGCTTGACCTGACTTTTTCCATATATATATATATATAAGGAAGCAAAACGCTGGACAGCTATAAAGGCATGAAATAATACACAGTTGTCGTTGACCGCGGCTCATTTACGACGTGCAAAACCAGTCAAATACCAAACAGGCACAGCACACGGCTATACGCTTTTGGCAAGCATGACGCTGTCAATTTCTTCTCAAGCATATTGCCAGCAAAGCCAGTCCAAACCACGCTGTCCGGCTCAGGCGTCAATCACGGCCGCTCCTCAGGTGAACCAACAGCTCGCTTCTCCCATCTTTGGAAAGCTTCCAGCTGAGCTCCGTTTCATTATTCTGTCCGAGCTCTTCGGAGAACGTCGAGTGCATTTGGCATTCATGCCTCATCCTACTCGCTCAGACAAGGTCGGAAATATGCGCCGCTGGCGTCATGGCTTGTGTGAAGAGCCCGTATCGACACCTCTTCGTCGTCTTGTTTCCCGTCCTCACTTCTGTCTCAGCTCCGCCCGTCACCGCGTCCTCGATGTTGCCTTCATGTTTACGTGTCGGAGAGCGTAAGTCCTCAATGCAGTCTGGTTATGCCAAGTATTGCTCAGCTAAGTAATGCCCAAAGTCTTATGGAAAGCATTCCCATCCTCTACCAAAGCAACTGCTTCTTCATCAGCAATACCGGCAACAAGAGGCTTCCCGTTGATGACATTCGGAGTCTCCAGGCCAAGATGCCTAAGCACTGGCCACTCATCAAATCGCTCGACATTGAATGGGTCTGTTCCTATGACAGAAACCATGCCAGCATGGTGCCGCATCTACGTGGTCGCGAAAGCTACGAGGACTTCTGGGATGCTCTTGCAGAAATGCCCTCTCTTACCAAACTCCGGATTGCCCTTATTGTCCCATGGTACTCATGTATGGATCACCACGCACCATCACCTGCGGAGATGCAGGAGCTCTATCTAGGCCCGATGACACGCCCCAGAAATTTGGAAGTCTGCGAAGTCTTGATGCATTCCTCTCTCGCCCCATTCCTCGGTCTTCAGCAAATCGAATGGCTGAGAAAACAAGAACCGCGCTGCCAGTATCGAATATCATGGATAGATGAAATGCCCGGTCAAGAGCCCCGAGGACCTGCCGCTGCTGTTCTGCCACATTTGCTTGGCATGTTCGGTCCTAGGTGATAGGTGATTCGGCGTTCCCGGTTGTCGATCTTAGGATTCCTCACAGAGCTTCTCACAGCGCCCCAATCTTGCAGATGGTAATCCGTAACACAGCTGCCAATAGTTGAAGCCCAGTGCCTTTATTGGACTTCTGCCCGCCAACTTTCAGAGGCTGACGTCCTAATTCGTATCAGTCGGACTTCTCCAAGTCCTGTTTGGAAAACTCTCGGTTTGCCCGGGTAGATTGATGCACGCGAGCCTGATTTGTTGCATAACCGCCAACTCTCTCGAATTAGGCTTATGATAAACCCATTCAATATCCCCATGTTACCCCCCCCCCC